>ERZ773065.1752-NODE-1752-length-10724-cov-3.655638_pt1 | contig 10724 bp, 8 predicted proteins | sample MGYA00580623_ERZ773065 | MGnify/ENA primary metagenome ERZ773065 (study PRJEB29015, sample SAMEA2738017) | human oral metagenome | biome: human oral; feature: human-associated habitat; material: dental | place: China | collected 2047 ...
TGACGACCACGAGCCAGTAGGGCAGGAGCCCCAGGGCCACGCGCGAGCCGCTGAGCTTTTCCGAGGACGTCTCGGACAGCTGTTCCTCAGGCGTTCGGGGGCGCCACGCTCGCAGAAGGAGGGTGACCGAGGCGAAGGAGAGCAGCGACGCGAAAACCGCCGTCAGCTCGTAGGAAAGGAAGTTTGCGGCCAAGATGTGGCCCAGCCCCATGGTCACGCCGGCCGCGAGCGCGGCGGGCCACGCCTGTTTCATTCCGCGTTTGCCGTCGAGGATGCCGAGGAGGAGCACGGGGATCCAGCACAGGAAGAGCGGGGTGATGCGGCCTTGGGTCGCGCCGACGGCGTCGGCGGAGGAGTTGCCGAGCTTCGCCGCGGTGGTCACCGGGATGGCCATCGCGCCGAAGCAGACGTTGAGGGCGTTGCCCACCATCGTCACGAGCGCCGCCTTGATCGCGGGGACGCCGAGGGCGAGCAGCATGGCGCAGGATATCGCGACAGGCGCGCCGAAACCCGCGAGGCCTTCCATGAGGCCGCAGAAGCAGAAGCCGATGAGGAGCGCCTGAACCCGCATGTCGCCCTTGCCGACGGCTGCGAATACCCGCCTGACGTCTTCCGAGCGTCCCGTTTTCTCCGTCAGATTGTAGAGCCACACGGCCATGATGACGATGTAGACGATCGGAAAGAGGCCAAAGGCTGCGCCTTGGGTCGCGGAAAGCAACGCGAGGTCGACGGGCATGCCGAAGGCGAGGATTGCGGCAGCGAGGGCCGCCGCGAGCGAAATGATCGCGCACACGTGCGTTTTCACCTTGAATACGCCCAGAAGAACGAAAAAGACGACGAGCGGCAGAAGGCCGAGCAGCGCCGTCAAGGCGAGCGACGATCCCACCGCCGTCGTCGACGGCGTGTAAGCGGCGTGGATCATGGGGTCTCCTTTCTGCGAGGGAATCTGCCCCTGGCCGTACCTCCGTTGGTTACGGTCTGAAAGTGACCGAAATGGTGAGAGTCTCGGCCGTCCCCTTCACGCACCGAAACCTCATGATATGCGGCCTACGTTACACCCGGCGTTTCTTCGAGTTCAATGCGAGCGGGTTTTCCCCGACGACTTGGAGACTTTTCGCGTTGTTTCGAATGCGAACCAAGGACTCTCGACGGAGGGGCGTCAGCCACTTACTTCGTAGTGCGGAAGGAAAGCTAACTTTCTTCAGATCGGGCATGCTAAGCGTTCCCGGGACGAGAAACGGTTAAAAAATTCCCAAGATATTGTTTTAAGAAGCTCAAGATTTGATGTTGAACGTGATCCAGATTACATTTACTCTACGCTTGCGTTCGGTTAAGCTAAACGTGTAGATAAAAGCGTACGGAGTTCGCTAGCTCGGACTTGATCGCAATTCATGCTTTTCTGATTGGCATTCGTTCGTCGGATATTCATCTAATCCAAGATGAAGTTCCGTATATGTTTCGCTAATCGGAGTTGTGTCAAGGGCTTCAATTACGAGCTTGTTTGCGCCGTGTGCTTCGAAAATGGAAAGGAGGTGAACGGAACAATGACAGCAATGATGGAAACCACGATGCTCGACCTGGACGTCGACATCGACGCGATGCCCGCCGCTGCGGCGACCCCGCAGATCACGAGCGTCAGCCTCTGCACCGCTTTCTGCACGAGCCAGGGAGGCGGAAGCTTCTGCAGCTTCTGCTGCTGAGTCGTGAGTGAGTGTGGTGGCGTGGCGGCTGTCATCCCTATACGCCACCATGCTCACTCCGGTCGTTTTGTCGCTCTCGAAGCAAACTTGAACGCGGACGCGTGCGGTCAAAGCGATTTGGACGTGGCAGCGGGCGATATTGCCATTCATTTGCAATGGCATAGTATTTAATTTTGAGGTCGACGTCGATGCAATGCCGACTGAATCGACCAATAAGCAACAAGCCATGAGCGGTTGGTTCCGCACTTATGGCTGCACGAGTCCGGGCGACGGAGGCTTCTGTGGCCGTCGGCGCTGAGCCGTGGGTCGTCGTGGCAACGTGGCGGCTCTATCGTCCCTGTGCGACGCCATGCCCGCCGGCCTCAACTATGAAGGGTGCCATAGCTCCGGCGCGGGGCAGCAGCCCTTTCGCTTGGAAAGCGACTGGGCCTGCGAAGGTTCAGGGGCGATGTCGAACCGTCGGCCCATACAAGGCGGATGTGATGGCGTGGTAGCTATCATCCCTATACGCCATCACATCCATGTGCGCTCCAACGCTCGGCTCTTGCCGAGATATTCCCATGGGAATCGACTCGAGCCGAGTATTTCAACGTTGTACATATCATCCTCCATCACCGACGAACAAGGCAAATGGTCGGTCTCTGAAAAGGTAGGAGTTCTGAAGGAAATGACAGTGGAGGGAAGTTTCAGCCCGCTCGCAGCTGCGCGGCATTTCACGTTGAGGACAGCGGCTCGCCCCCTGCGCCTCGCCCCGGCTGAAAACGACGTTCTTTTGGCTGCTGCGGGGCGTGAAAGCCTGGTCGAGTACATTCGCGACGCATATCGCGACCCAGCCTTTGCGCAGGCGGTCATCCATGCCGCTCCAGCTTTATGGGAATCCGTGCAACGCGCGCTCGGAGATCCCGCATCGATGAAGCCAAACCGGCTTCGCCGCGTGGCGTTGTCGACGAGGAAGTTCTTGAACCGCATATCCTCCCGTCCCACTCCTTTCGGCCTGTTCGCAGGCGTCTCCGCCGGCGAATTCGCGGGCGACCCCGAAAATTCGCGGGTGAGGTTCACGCAGGGGCGTCGGGAGGCCGTCGCCGACTTCCGGTGGCTTTCGCCCGTGGTCCGATCGCTGGAACAGCGCCCCGAAGTGCTGAAGGGTTTGACCGTGTGCCGCAATCCCCTCTTGCGTTGGAGAGCCAACGAGATCCTCGTCTTCGGTGCGGACCGAGCGGACGTTTCGCAGTCCCGAACGGCAATCGGGCGAACGCCGGTGCTGGACTGCGTGCTCGACAAATGCGGTGGGAACGATGGGATCGCCGTCGAGGATCTTTGCGAAGGGGTCGCGAAGGAGTTTCATGCGAGCTCGGGCGGGGTGCTTGGCCTAGTGGCGCGTCTCGTCGGACTGGAAATCCTCTACACCAGCCTGAGGCCCAAGCTGACCGGAGGAGACCCGCTCGAAGAAGTGGTGCGGTCACTGCAAAGAGCAGGTGTCGATGCGGAGGGTCTATTGGACATACACCGCCGCATTCGCGCGTTGAGCGGGCCGGCGACTGCGGACGACGCCGGCGAGGAGTATTCGCGCACGTACGCGGCTATGGCGGAAGTCGACGGTGCGGACAAAGCCGACGGCGCCGGAAACAGGATCCACTTTGTTCTCAACAGCGGTGTTCAGCTGCGGTTGCCCGATCGCATTCGTCAAGATGCCGAAGAGGGAATGCACATCCTGCAGAGGCTGTCCCACATGCGGCTGGGCATGCGAGGATTGCGCAAATACCATATGGACTTCTTGGAACGGTATGGGATAGAACGAACTGTTCCTTTGTTGACGCTGGTTGACCCCGCCCGGGGAATCGGCGTTCCCGAAGACTACTCGTGGCCGAAACAGGTTGCGGAGAAGAAACCGCCTCCTCCCGACGAGGTGAACGAAAAACGCGAAGAGCGGCTGGCCGCCCTGTACAGCAAGGCGCTCGCTGAGGGCGGCCGAGAAATCAGCCTGACCGAGGCCGACATAGACGAACTTTCCCACGGACCGTTCGACGAGAGCGAGTGCCAGCTGGCGGCCGAACTCTACCTCAATCTGGCTGCTCGATCGTGGTCGCGACTGGCTGAGGGGGACTACCGCGTATCGCTCGGGAGCAATCCAGGAACGCACTCTTCCTTGTGTACGACGGGAAGATTCCTCGGTCTGCTGCCGGAAATGAACGAGGACCCCGAACTGCGACCCTTCGTCGACGACGAACGTGAGTACAGCGCCTCGTTGTCCTACTACCCGCGGTCGCACGCGGCCACCAACTTGGTCAACACTCGGCCCTTGGGCGTGAAGCTCATCGGCGTCGACACGCCTCACGCGGCGGGGATCGACTACGTCCCGCTCTCAAGAATCGGCGTCAAGGCGACTATGGACGGGTTCTTCCCCGTCGATATGTCGGACGGGCGAGCCGTCCGCATCCATTCGCGCAACTCGGTCTACACTCCGGCGCAGGCGCCGAATGCCGTTCGGTTCTTGGCCGATATGGAAACCGAGCTCCAACGCCTATGGGAGCCATGGGATTGGGGGCGCCTGGGCTATTTTCCGTTCGTTCCGAGGGTGCGCCATGGCCGCTTCGTTCTAAGCCCGGCGCGATGGTCTCTCAAAGAGCTCAAACGCTCGGGCTTCCTCAAGGGCTCCGACTGCCTGGAAACGTTCAACCGGTGGAAAGAGCGATGGGGAGTTCCCAGGCACTGCCTCGCCGTCACCATGGATCTGCGTCTCCTATTGGACACCGAGGACCCGGGGGACGTCGAACTTTTGCGAGCCGAACTGGCGAAAGCCGACAACCTGGTGCTCGAAGAGCTTCCCGGGGGTGCGCAGACGCCTCGCGACGCCTGGGGGTGGCTGTCCGACGGCGAGGACGTGTACGTCAGCGAACTCGTCCTTTCCTTCAAGAGGCGAGACGCCGCCTCCGCCTTCGCACCCGAACGATTCCTCCTGGGCGTGGACGCGACTCCCGAACTGCGGTATCTTCCTGGTTCCCAGTGGCATTCATTCCGCCTTTACACGCCGGCGGATGAAATCACACATTTGCTCAAAGGGAAGATCGGCGAAGCGGTGGAACGGATCGCAGAAGCGGGCGGCGCCACGCCTTTCTTCGTGCGATACATCGACGGCGTCGGCTCCCATTTGCGCGTCCGGTTTCAAAACTCCTCGGAGTCCGACGGCCAAGGGCAGTCCGCGGAGTTCGAGGGGATCTTGCGGGAGATCTGCGAAGGGGCGGGGGCGACGACGTTCGTGCAGGACGGATACGTTCCCGAGTTCGAGCGATACGGCGGCGTCGACCTGTTGGACACGACGCATGACGTCTTCTCGGAAGACTCCCTGACTGTGCTCAAAGCGCTGCGAGGTCCTTCTTGCGACCTGTTTTCGGGATTGGAAGAGTACGTTGTGCTCTCCTGGACTGAAACATTCGTGAAATTTTTCCAGGGATTCGGCTCTGCGTTGGATGAAATCGGAATGGACGAGGCCGTTGAGGCTGCCGACAGTCCCGAGGCGATCGGGGATGCGGCGGAAGCAATCGATGACCCCATTGCGATCCTCGAGACATGGCCCAGGAAGATGGGACTGGCCTCGAGCCGCGGAGATGAATCGTATGACCGGCATCGAGAGAGATGGAGCGAGATCGTGCGTTCGCACCTTCTGCGGGACCAGCGGGGAGACGATTCGCTCAGCCGACATGGCCTTGGACGGACGGCGCCGTTCCTGGCCGGAAAAGGCTTCGCCGGCGTCGTTGCCGCGGGGAATGCGCATGTTTCGGCCTTCAGAATCGTCGGAAGCTACATGCACATGACATTCAACAGAGTGTTCGGCCCCGATCAGGCCAACGAACAACGTTTGCTCGGCATTCTGCGTTCCGTTGCGGCGCGCCTGAGCAGAGAACGCAGCGCGCGGGAGGCGGCGAATGAGCACGGATGAAGCGAAGCGCGTGAGCACGGATGAAGCGAAGCGTGTGAGCGCGGACCACGTGGAGCACACGATTGGCGAGAGCCAAGGGAGCGAACGGGAATCCCGGCGGCTTTTACCCGAGAATTTGCGAAGAAGGGCCGGTGAGCTGGCAAACGACGTGGCAGAACGGCTTGGGGACGCGGAGGCCGACAGGCAAATCGTGGATCGTCCGGGCAACGTCGAACCCATCTTCGGCTCGTCGATGTGGTTGCCCGGAACGCTGAGCAACGGTTTGGCGGGCACAGCCCTCATGTACTCATTGCTCGCGCGATCCGACCCGCGCTGTCTCCAGCTGGCCCATCGGCACCTGCAGGCGGCCCTTGAATCGGCTACGTGGAATTCGCAGGGCGGCCTCATGGGAGGCCCCGCGGGCATCTTGGCCGCCGCGCAGGGGGCGTCCGGGGTGGGAAAGAACTATCCGGGGCTGCGCGAAAAACTGACCACTCGATTGGCGGCGACGCAGACAGAGGCTGTGCGAGCGTACGCGGAGGCGCTGAAAGACGGCGTGCACTGGCTCGCCTACGACATAATGCACGGGGTGACGGGCGTGCTCAGGGTTCTCATGGACGAGCCGTCCAAGGACGCCCGCAGCGCGGTCGAGGCCACGAGCGGCTACCTTTGCTCACACATTTTGAAGCAGCGCGAATCTGGACTTCCCGGTTGGTGGGTGCCGTCCGAGCTCGAGCCGATTGCAGAGGACCGCGAAACCTATCCTCACGGCGATCTCAACCTTGGCATGGCCCACGGCGTCACCGGCGTCGTCGCCACTCTGACGACGTTGGCCGAGAGGGCGAGCCTCACCCCCGAAATGGAAGACGCCCTCCGCAGAGCCGTCGACTGGATGGCGATGTGGCGGCAGGAAGTCGATGGCGTGCCCTACTGGCCGGCTCGGATTCCCGCGGAGCTCAACGGCTCTCCGCGAGACGCTCCGCCTCAATTCACCAGGGCGGCATGGTGTTATGGCACTCCGGGAGTCGCCTTGACGTTGATGCGGGCAGGGAGGTTGCTCGGCGACCCCGGCGTCGTCGATACCGCGGTGGATGCGCTCGTGGGCCACCTGCAGGCTCCCGAGCACGCATGGAGGCTCGACGGACCGACCTTCTGCCACGGATACTCCGGCGCCCTGCACGTGCTGCATCGGGCATGGCTGATCCGCGGCGACGAACGCTTGAGACAACTTGCGTTGACGATGGCGTCGAAGCTCATCGACGACATGGCCGAGCCGGATGCTCCCTTCATATTCCGCCACTGGATGCCGGACAGTCCCGAAGGCTGGCAAAAAGCCGACTCTTACAAGAGAGTCGATAGCGTGGGGTTGCTCGAAGGCGCGTCCGGAGTTGCCGCGGTCCTCTATTCATTGAGCCTGGACGACCCGAGCGACTTGCCGGCGTGGGACCGCGTGTTCGCTCTTTCCTAGAAGCGATGGGCGCACTTGCTGGATGGAGGCGTTCGGCGCGAAGGCTCGCCGCCCGGCCGGCGTGAAAGAGAGAAAGGGAAAACATGGCAGACAGCGAAGACGACGTCGCCGCCGAAGACGCGGCGACTGCCCAGGCGGGCGCGAATGCCAAGAAAAGCGCCGTCGTGGAACGAGTACTCCTCGGCTGCACCGGAGCGCTGCAGATGCTTTCGATAGGCGAGTACATCATGGCCATGCGATCCGCAGGGGCCGAGAGAATCGGCGTGGTGCTCTCCCCGTCTGCCGCGGCGATGACGTCTCCGGCGTCGCTCGAAGCGATCGTCAACGAAGTGTTCGTCGAACTTCCCATGGCGCGAAACCACATCGCTCTGAGCCGCGAATACCAGCGAATGGCGGTGGTTCCCGCGACGGCGAACTTCCTCGCCGGTGCGGCGACGGGAAGCGCGCGCAATGCGGTAGAGCTCATGCTCATCGCGATGCCTGCGCCTTCCGTGATCGTTCCGGCTATGAACGGCGCCATGTGGGCGAAGCCGGCGGTTCAGCGCAATGTCGCGACCCTCGTGGAAGACGGCCACACCGTGCTGAAACCCACAGTCCGCGAAGTCTTCGAAGCCGCGTCTCAAAAATTCAAGCGAGGGGTCTCCTCTTCGACGCCCTACGAGGTGGCTCGGGCAATCCAAGAAGTGCCTGCCTGACGAAAACCGTCCGAACCGACGTGCCGCCTCGAACGACGGCGGACGCGCGAGCAGCGGCTGGCGGCGGTGACTAGTAGTCTGGCCGAAGGCCGCTCGATTCCAGAATCGAGCGGCGCGTGAACCGCTGCGCGGTGCGTCGCTACGAACTCAACGAACGAACGAGTTCGGATGGTCATTGCCGTCCCGAGAAGAGGAGAGACCCGGTGACGAAGCGAAACGGCTGTACAAACTTGGCGCGCGGGGAGTCGTCTCACCTTGGCCGCTGACACCGAGACCGATCGCGACGCCGAGCTTCTCGAAGCCGTGGGGGAAGGGGACGAGCACGCATTCGCCGAGCTGTACCAACGATACTCGGCTGTAGTGTTCGCTTTCGTTCTCGCCCGAAGCGACGACCGGGGCGACGCTGAGGAAATCAGCGCGGACGTGTGGCTGGGGTGCTGGAGATCGGCCCCCGCCTTCAGGGGCGACAGCAGGATTCTCACCTGGCTTCTGGGGATTGCCAAGCGTCAGATCTGGACGCACACTCGCCGGCGGAAGATCCCGACGGCGCCTTTGGACGAGGAGGTTGAATGTCTGGTCGACGATGCCGCCGATCCTGCCGACCTGGTCGCGATGGCGACCGGCGTCGACGAATTGCTTGGGGCTCTCAGGTCTCTGCCCCAGGATCTCGCCGAGGTGGTCGGCCTCGCCTGGCTGCACGAATTGCCATACGGGGAGATCGCTTCAGTGCTCGAAATACCCGTCGGCACGGTGAAAAGCCGTGTTTCACGGGCGCGGCGGCTGTTGAAAGAGACGCTGACGAGGCACTGAGGAGGGGCGATGTTTGAGCGCGGACAAGGCGAAAGCGAGACGTTGAAAGCCGCTTTGCGCCAGTGGGAGTTCGAACGGAGCGAGCCGCCCGGCTACGAGCGCGTGCGCCGCCGGGTGGCTGCTTCGCGGTCGCCGCTCGAGCGCCGACGGCGAACGGCGCGGCAAAGCCTCCGGCTGGCGGCGGCTCTGGGGCGTGCGCAATTGAGAGTCGTGCCGTGGCTGGTGGTTCCGCTGGCTTTGCTGACCGCGACGTTCGCGGCGCTTGTGGCCCGATTCTTCAGCGTGACCATGGGAGCGAACGCCGCCGTGGGGGGATTCGCATCCTTGGCCCTGTTCGGCGTCAACCTGACGGTTACCACGGCGCTTTCCCGAATCCGCCAGGACGCCGTCGCTTTGGCCACGCCATTGGGACCGTCGGCGGTGGTGCTGGCCCGGGTGGCCGCGGTGCTGGCACTCGACGCCGCGACGGGACTCCTGGGCGCCGCAGCCGCTGCCACGTGGGGCACGGCAGACGTCTTCGGTCCGATTCTCGCGGGGTGGCTGGTCCCGATGGCGGCGGTGGCGGGCACAGTGGCGTTTCTCTCCATCTGGGTGGCCCCGTGGGCAGGCGTCGTGGTGGGGCTGGCCGTCTCCGCCGTTGTTGGGCCGTCCTCTTCGCCGCTGGGCCTCGGCCCTTCGGGTTCGCTGCAGGAGGCGATCACCCCTCTGGGGGTCGTTGCCCTTGGCCTGGCCTTGATCGCCTGCGCAGCGTTTTCCGCCCCGCGAGCAGTGGCTTCGTCGAGGGACGGGTGACTTCCCGTGAACCGGTCGGCCCTGGCTCGCTACTCACACAACGACAGTGAGTTAGACGGGAAAGGAGTTTGCATGTCGGTCTCGTTCCTTGCGGCACAGCTGCGACGAGTTCGCGTCGCCTTGGCCATACCGCTCGTAGCTGCGATCGTCACCGCGCTCGTGGGCAGGTTGGCTGCGGCCGCGTGGTCCTCGATGCAAGGCATGGCATTGGCGTTCGGATTGGGGCAGATTTTCGTCATCTGTAGCGGCGTGGCCGTGGCCATCGTGCTGACGGGCGATCCGTTGGTCGAGCTTCATGAGGCTACTCCGGCGTCATTCCGACGCGTGCAAGTGGTTCGCGCGGTGGCTGTGACCGCGTCCGCGGTGATCGGAGCCGTTGTCATGTTCGCGCCGCTGCATGTGGCCGGCGTGTGGATGCAAGACAAAGGGTGGATCACCGTCGTCATACCGATCGGATCGGCAGTGACGATCGCCGCTGCCGCATTCGGCGCTGCGGCTTACACGGGATCGGCGTCTTCCACCACGATCGTAGTCACGGCAACCTGGCTGTTTTTGGCCGCGCTGTGGGATCCGTATGTGGAGCCTCTGCTCTTGCGGCGTGGAATACCCGTTTTGATCGCAACGATTTTGGCCGTTCGGGCGTGGCGCAGGCTCGGCGACGCCGAGCGCAACATATCGCAGGCGGTGGCAGCGGCATGACTTTCGTCGATCTCTTACGCGTCCACGCACGAATAGCGTGGAGACAGAAAACGCTGTGGTACACATCGATACCGTTGACGCTGTTCGCCGTCTTGCTGAGCTTCGGAGGAAAAGCGCCGAACACCGGAGACGTCAGAGACCTCGTCTACAAGGCGCAGGTTATGGTCATCTTCGTCGGCATCGCCTATGCCGCGGCGTTCACCAGCCTTCTCTCCGCTCCCGCCCGCCTTGGCATCGGCGAGCTGGAGTCGTCCGCTCCGGTCGGCTTCATGAAGCTCCGGATGGCGCGGGTGCTGGGGCCATTCGCTGTAGTCATCGTGCCGCCCCTGGCCTTCCTTCTCGTCATGGGAACGATTCAGACGGTCCAGGGGAAATGGGACGGGCTGCCCCTGGCCCTCGCCGTGACGGCATCGACGATTGCGCCCGCGATGCTGTGCTCGATTGCGATCTCGGCTTTCATGGGGTCCTTTCTGCCGCAGGCCTTCGCGCGCATCGTGGCTGTTCTCGCTTGGTTCTACCTCGTATTCTCGACCCCTGCGATTCCCGTGCCTGCTCCCGAGGGCACGATCTTCGGGGTCACCGGGGACGCCGTCGCCCAGGGTTACTTCGATTCGCGACCGTTGTATGCGCTCACAGGTCCGCTC
>ERZ773065.1756-NODE-1756-length-10705-cov-4.819531_pt1 | contig 10705 bp, 9 predicted proteins | sample MGYA00580623_ERZ773065 | MGnify/ENA primary metagenome ERZ773065 (study PRJEB29015, sample SAMEA2738017) | human oral metagenome | biome: human oral; feature: human-associated habitat; material: dental | place: China | collected 2047 ...
GGCAAGAACCCCAACGGGCTCGACGACGCTATTGCCGAAGCGTTCAAGGTGTGATAATTAATTGAATTAAAGACGATAGATATACAATATCGATGTTGTAAAAAACAAAAAAGGGGATTTTCCGTATTTCAAGTGAAATTCCCTTTTTTCTGTTCGATTATCTGTTCAACGATTCGGCTTTTTCTACCTGTTGTTGTTTTGCTTTGTTGTATTCCGAACAAGGATTTTTTACAGAAAAGTAGCTACCAAAAATACATTGATAGCTACTTAAAGTTAACGATTGAATTATCTTCTGCCTTCTCTGTTGCTGCCGCCACCGCTTCGTGAGCTACCCTCAGATGACGAACGGCTCGAGCCTGTGCTGCTGCTTGACCTGGTACTACTTTCTGTCGGACGTGATAAGGACGAGCTCGACGACGAACGACTTCTGTCGGTCTGAATGCTGCTGCCGTAAGAACCTGAATTTTCGCGGCTTATACGGCTACCGCTGTTGTCGCGTCTTGTTGATATATCACCGCTTCTCGACGAACTGCCATTGCGTTCTATTCGGGTTTCACGACTTCTGTCTGTATTGATTATCACGCGTCTGTCGCTACTGGAAGAGTTGTCGCGTGTAGTGGATATCCTGTCGTTCGAAGTACCACTTCTGCCCTCTCTGGTGGTAGATACTCTTTCATTCGACATATCGCTTCTATTTTCTCTTGAGGACGATGTTCTATCGTTCGAAGTATCACCTCTACTTTCTCTTGTAATAGATGTTCTATTATTCGAGTTATCTCTACCTTCTACGGTAGTGGATATTCTGTCACGAGAAGTACCATTTCTGCCCTCTCTGGAGGTAGATACCCTTTCGTTCGAAATGTCACTTCTTCCTTCTCTCGTAGTAGATATCCTTTCATTCGATGAATTATCTCTATTGGTGCGTGCAGTTCTATTGTCGATAGTCCTTGTGTCCGTCTCGTCTCGCCTCGATGTTTGCCTGTCGCTGCGATAATCACCGGATACACTGCGAGTTCTTTCTATGTCTCTGCGGTTGGTAATATCCGAACGAGACGAGTTGCGGCTCGAGAAACTTCTGTCGGGATAACGAGTATTGTAGTCTCTTCTCGACATATCTCTGTATATCCTCGATTCTCTGTATTCGTATCTCGGGCGGTCTGCATAACGATAGCTAACGTAGTGGTAGTCCGAGTAGTAACCTCTGAGATAATAATAGTAATCGTCGTATGAGACACAATAGTAATTTCTGTAATATACGGGATAATAACCCCAATAGTAGGGCGAATACCAGCGGACATACGCCGGTCCCCAGAACCAATTGTAAATAACGGGTGTATAAATATATACAGGTTCGACTATATAGTTAACGCCGTATATATACGGGTCGCCTATGATCTGTACGACAGGTTTGTTCTTTTTCTTGGTGGCAATAAGGGTTGCCACGTCCTGATAAATGTCTGGTGCCAAAACTGCTTGTATGACAATGATATGTGTCTTGCCCTCCGATGATTCCAACACACGCAGATAATCTACCTCGCCGTCGTAGTTGAGGTCTAAGTTGGAGATTGGGTTTCGCCAATCGTTTATCATCTCCTCAAACTCTTCGAGGTTCTTTGCCTTACCGAAAATAATACCAATGGCTTTCAGATCGAGGTTATCGCTGATTTCGTCGTTGGCAGCTTCTACCGTTACTTTCTTCTGAGCAGACATCGACAACGATAGTACGAATGCTGCCGCTAATAATATAACACAACGTTTCATATCGTAAAATTTTTATTGTTTAATCTCTTAGAATAATGATATCCCAAAAAGTTTAAACACTTTTTAATGTGCGTGTAAAAACAGATGTTCTATGCAGATATAGATGCCCACGAGGACGAATAATACTCCCGATATACGTACAAGATATTTGCCTATTTTGTCCGTAAATCTGAAAATTTTATCTATGTTGTTAACACTCAGTGCCATTATAAACATTAGTAGTATTATCGGTAGTGTAGAGGCGACAGAAAATACGGAGGGCAAGAACCCCCCTGCCGACGAACCGATGGAGAGTGGTATTAGTATTCCGAAGAATATCACTATATTGGCAGGGCAGAGTATCAATGATATAAGTGAGCCGAGTATGAATGATTGTAGGGCGATATGTCTTTTTTGTCTCTCTATACGTTGGGTAGGCAGATGGACGTGTAGGAATGTTATCTTGTCTGCAAAAATCAACAGAATTCCTATTACTATAAAGAATACGCCCATTGTTATCTCGCTGTATTCGGATAGGAAGTTTTGTAGATTGAGCAGCAATATGCTCTTTCTGAACAATACTACGAGTATCGCCCCTAATATGCCGAGTGTCAGCACTCTACCTAATGCAAAATATGTATAGTTGCGGATTACCTGTCTGCGGTTTTTGTAATCTTTTGATATATAGCCTATTGCGGCAATATTGGAAAGTAATGCACAGGGGTCGAGTACAAATACCAAACCCAGAAGAATTGCAGCCAGGTATGGGGACGATATGTTTTGTATGAAGTCCATTAGTTTAGATATTGTTTCTCAGGAAGTCGACAAGTTTAGCCACTGCCTGTCCCCGATGGCTTATCTTGTTTTTTTCGTCTTCCGACATCTGGGCGAATGTTTTGTCGTATCCGTCTGGTACGAATACCGAGTCGTATCCGAACCCGAAAAAGCCGAGACGGTCTTCGGCAATTGTACCTGTTATTACACCCTCGAAAATGTGTCGCTCTCCGTTTAGAATCAGAGCAATGACTGTCCTGAAACGAGCTTTGCGGTTTGCTTGATTTTTTAGAGCCAACAGCAGTTTGTCGATATTTTTCCCCGAATTTGTGGGGTCGCCCGCATAACGAGCAGAGTATACACCGGGAGCTCCGTCGAGTGCTACCACCTCGAGCCCTGTATCGTCGGCAAAACAATTGCAACCAAACTTTTTGTAGATATATTCGGCTTTTATCAGAGCATTGCCTTGCAGAGTATCGGATGTCTCGGGGATATCTTCGAAAAAGTTCAGTTCGTTCAGTCCGACAATATCGAATACGCCTGTGAGCATATCACTGACCTCTTTTAGCTTGTGTTTATTGTTAGTAGCAAAAATCAACCTGTCCATATACTTATTTTTTACAAAATTACATCTTTTATTTTTCAGAATAAAATATTTTGGATTATTATCGAATAAAAAATCGTACTTTTGCAAAACTTTAAACAATTATAAGAAAAAATACTATGTCTGACAATAGAGAAATAAGCCTGTTCGAGCTGCTGATAATGATGTGGCGTAAGACAAAAAAAGGCATCTCGAATCTTTTTTATTTCATAAAATCAAGCCTTTGCCTGTCGGTGAAATATTTCTGGATAGTTATTCCCGTTATGATTTTGTTTGTGGTAGCGGGGCATATCGTTAGCCTGCCTGCCAATACGAAGTATAGTGCCGAAGGGGTAGCGACCTTCTTTACCGAAAATCGACTGGCTCTGGAAACCGAGATAAAAACGCTCAATTCGCTGAAAAATACCGATAGAGCTATTTTTAATAAACAGTTGAACTTGACCGACAAACAAACCGAACATTTGCGAGAGATACGGGTATTGCCCGTCATAGATTTCCGTAGCGACTCGATACCCGATGCCGTTGCCGTGGCAAACGTACCATCTCTGATGTCGGATACATTGAATACGGTAGTGCCTTATATGTTCTCTATCAGGTTTATACTGAAAGGTACTACGGACTATAAGCCTTATATGGAAGGGCTTGTATCGTACCTCGACAATATAGAGAGCTTACGCACCACCGATTCGGTAGCCAAAGCCCTGACAAATAGTAGAATAGATTTTTGCAATAAAGAGATAGAACGTTTGGAGCGATTTTCGGAATATGATTACTTTGGCGGGGGGAAATTTGCCGTTAAGACCAATTACAGGGACGGAATAACCATAGAACCCTCTCGACGAAGGCTCTATTATGCAGACATACGCGACTTGATAAAAGAAAAAGACTTCCTCTCTGCATATATTGCCAACAAAAAAAATGTAATAAACTTTGTATCGCCGTATATGGCAGTATCTTGTATTCCACGGAAATATATACTGGCGTTGTTCTTGGTGTTGGGCTATCTGTCGGGTTTGTTCGTATCGTATCTTGTACAGAGGAGAAAACGATAGCAGTTAGTTTGTATCGTGAAGACAAAGGTTTTAGATGACTATACCATAAACGTGTTGATACAGAGTGTCTCGGACGGTATCCAAGTCGGGAATGTTCGAGGTCGTACTATGGCTCATCAGGCATAGCTCTATGGGGTTTCTGTCTGCGTCGTAAGCAGGTTGGATATATTTGTAGTTATGTAGTTCAAAACCAAGTCGTTGGTAAAATGTGATTCTGTCGGTAGATATTTTGTCGGTCGGCAGCTCTGCCTCCAAAACTATCGGTCGGTTTGTTTTTGCTATAAAACGTTTCAGTATTTCCGTACCTATGCCGTTGCCTCTTTTTTCTTTATCTACGGCGAAATGCTCGATGTATACGAACGAGTCGAATATCCAGTAGATGATAAATCCTATTATTCGGTCGTTTTCGGTAATAGGTTCGATATCGATATTTTTATTGATGTCGAAGATGTCTGTAAGTTGTTTGAAATCACGCCGCTCATCAATCGGAAACGCTTCTTCGTAGATATGCCGTATTTTTTCTAAAAACTCTATCATATTGTTTGGCTGTCGATTATGAGGTCAAATTCTGTCACATCTCCGATATTGTTTCTGTAATAGAGATTCTGAGGTACAGAGGCACAGTTGCGGGCTATGTCTAAGATGTCCGGATTATTGTCGGTGGCAACAATCGTGAGTCGTTTTTTTACCAACGCCGCAATAAGCGGTAATTCTCCCTGTCTACAGTTGGTAATGAGTATCTTACCTGTGTCGGGCATTTGGGCTATTATGTTTTTGAAATTGTTGTTGTTACGTAGCTTTTTACGTGCATTGTGTGCTATGGAGTTACCTTTGTATATGTAGTTTTTCAGCACCTTGTCGGCAAAGTAGTCTGGAGTCTCTATCCGACGGGTTATATCTTCATATTTTATTCGGTACAATTGTCTGAAATATTTTGCAACGTCGTTTAAATAAAGTTCATCTGTGGTGGAACTGTCGATTTTTTGTGTGCTGTGCGTGTGTGTCGGTAGGTTTTTGATATTTAGTCTTTTACTTATCTCTATATTGACTTCTCCTTTTCGTAGCATAAATTCCTGCTTGGGCAATACGTGTCCCACGCCGTGTATTAGTACGGGGATTATATCGAGATTCAGCTTGTGTGCCAGATAAAAAGCCCCTTTGCGGAAACGTCCGATGGAGCAATCTGCCGACCGCGAACCTTCGGGGAAGACTAATATTGAGTATCCGTTGTCGGTGAATTGTCTTAGTTTGTCGATGTTGTCCTCGATACCGTCTACAACGGGTACAAAGTCGGCATAGCGTATTATGATGCCGTAGAAAGGATTACGCCATACCCATCTGTTTGTGAGTACTATTATCTTTGGCGATAATAACAGCGTATAGAGCAGGTCGAGATGGCTCTGGTGGTTGGATACGATTATAGAAGGTTTTTCGAATGTTTCGCCGTGCGGGTTGTCTACTCTGTGCTTAATCTCTGGTATTACTGCTGCGAGTACTCGGAAACATTTGCATAATATTCTGTGAAATAGTTCTTTGTGTCGCTTGGTTTTACCTCCTATTGTTAGCAGGACAAATCCGATAAGGCTCATACAAACGGCGGTAACGATAAATACGGTAAAACTGAAAGCGGTTTTACCGATATTCCAAAGAGTAATGGGCATAATTCGCTTTTTGCCCTTGCTGTATACCAGCCATTTGTATATAAGCGGTGGCAGCATATACGCACACAGTACCACTGTTGCCATACCTATTATGGTGAGTTCTGCCAACGAATGCATTGCAGGGTGTTTGGCAAAAATAAGTGAGCCGACGGCTATGAGAAGTATTGTAGCAGAGAGAAGTATGGATTTCTTCACGTTCGCCAACATCTTACGACCGTATGTGTATTCGTGTATCAGACCTTCGGTGATGAAGATTGTGTAGTCGTCGCCTTGTCCGAAGATAAAGGTCGCAAGTATTATGTTTACGATATTAAATTTTATGTCGAATATGCTCATAAGCCCCAATATCCACACCCAACCCACGGCAAGCGGGACAAAAGTGATGGCGGCAATCTCGACTCTGCCAAAAGAGAAAAATAGAAATACGAATACTATTAATCCGCATATATAGAGCACCTTATTGAAGTCGTCCGATAGTGCCGTTACCATCTTTTGAGTGAAAGAACTATTGTCGAAGACATACGTGTATGGCGAAGCGATGTCGTCTAATCTCTTTTTGTCTATGTTGTTGCCTTGTAGTAAGGTGAATATGAAAGTTTTGGTGCTGTCGGAGTAAATGTAGTTTTCTGCCAATGGTTTTAGGTTGTCGTAGAAATATTCGAAGTTACGAGTTTTGTATTCTTTATTTAAAATTGTGTAGAAACCTGCGAATGCCTCAGGTCTAAATCCTTGCTTGGCTGCTATTTGCTCGAAGTTTTTTATGAAAGTTTCTTTGCGGGTCGCCCAGAAAGTATTCCAGCGTTCTATCTTTTGTACCTGACTACGTTCTGTGGGGAAAAAGTTGCCGATGCCAGTTATTCTTATATGAGTAGTGTCGTTGGTAAGAGGTTTATTATCATTTAGTTTCGCAGATATTTGTCTGCTGTAATTGTCAAGAGCTTCGGCTCGTGTCGCTCCTTCTGCTACGAGGTAAAGTGTCTGCCGCCCGTTGCTCTCGGCAATGAATTTATTCATTGCACTACGTTGCTCGTCAGTCATATAGTTGATATTCTGCATATTGGCGTCGAATTGGGCTCCGGAGCTAAATATTAACAGTACTATTGTGATTGCTATAAAGCAAATTACCAGTATTTTATGGTTTTCGGGCAGAAAGTTTGTAATCCCGTTTAGAAAAGATTTTATTACACTCTTATGATGTGTTTGATTATTGTTGGTTGCTTGTATATGAGGTTTGTCAGATAGTGTATGAGGAAGAAATATCAATACAAACATAATAGTACCTACGAGCAACAGAGCCGAAAAAAGTCCTAAATCGTGCATTGCCTCCGACGAGATCAGCAGCAAACTCAGAAACGCTCCAACGGTGGTGATATTGCCTATAAGAAGCGGATTGATGAGTTCTTTGATGGTTTGCAGACGTTGTCCGGTATGTTTGAAGTGCACCAGAAAGTGTAATGGGTAATTGATTGCTATCCCGAATATTATAGAGGCTATACCTATGGCTATGATAGAGACGGTGCTTTTGAAAAACACAATAGCCCCAAGCGAAAAGAGAGCTCCGAAACTTATAGACAATACTATGAGCAACAATGGTTTAGGGCTGCGAAAAAATAATATTAATATCAACAATATCAATACCCCTGAGATGGAGACGGCAAGCAGACTGTCGTTTTTTATGCGTTCGGCGTTGGTGATAGATATCAGAGCAGCACCGAAAGGAACTATCCGTACCTTGCCCTCAAACTCTTTTTTCGTCTGATAGACAGCTTTGTATATTTCGTCGGCAAGTAGTTTGTTGTTAGCTGTTTCCGACGATGGATAGGCAGATGTTATGGTAATGATACACTCGCCTTTATCGTTGAATATAAAACCGTTATCTGTGTTGTAGTTGTCGTTTTGGCGAAAAACTTCGAGGTCTTTCAATGCTTTTTGCGAAAACATCAGCGGGTCGTTTTTTAGAATCACCTGCATAAACGTCCCCATCGGCGATAACAATAAATTTTTGGTGGCAACGAGCCTATTTTCGATGTTGTTTGGTTTTATTAGGCTGTCTATCAGCGTATAATCTGTTTCTGTTAGGTATAGGGGCAGGTTTTGTTGTACAAAGTCGGTCGTTTTAGTTATTTGTTCGTTATCTATTTCGTACAGTAACTCTTTGATATGGTGTGCCGTATCGTTTTCTTGCAGTGTCTGTGCAAAATATGCGGCGGCATCTATAAGTTCGGTTTCGTCGGTTGCTTCGGTTGTTGCCGATATGGTAACTATAATCTTGTCGGAGGCGGCAATTTTTCGATATGCCTCGTTAATCTGTCTGCTATCGGTACTATTGGGTAAAAATGTGGAAATATCTTCCACGAAATTCACTTTGCATACCGAGAATACCAATACGCCGACCGTAACAACCAGACATAGCCATAGAAGCCATCTGTTTTTATCGAAAAATTCAAATATTCTTACAATTAAGCCGTTCATTTAAAGTTATGGTTATCAGCAATATGTGTGTCTGTCGAGAGTCGTATGATTTTTGTACAAAGATATTAATCAATTTTGAAATTTGCGTAATTGACCGGTTGATGTCAATAGAAATCGGGGGCTTGCTGTTGTCTATTTTTATTAATATTTTAAATATTCATTTCGCCTATCAACGATGCTCCTGTTGCTCTGTGTATTGTTACATCAATCAAATCGCCTATTTTAGTGCCGTTTTTGGGGAATATCACCACTTTGTTTTGCGACGTCCGTCCGTAGAAGTCGTCTCGCGAACGCTTTGAGTAACCCTCTACAAGCACCTCGAATGTTTTGCCTATATCATTGAGGTTGCTCGTCAGGCTAAGCTGATTTTGTAGTGCGATTATTTGGTTGAGTCGGTGTATTTTGACCTCTTCGGGTATGTTGTCGGGCAGGTGTTTGGCTGCAAATGTGCCCGGACGCTCCGAATATTTGAACATAAACGCCATATCGAACCGCACCTCACGCATAAGCGATAAGGTGTCTTCGAAATCCTGCTCCGACTCGTCGGAGAATCCACAGAAAATATCCGTACCAATAGATGCTTCGGGCAATATACGACGAATGGCGGCAATGCGATCGAGGTATTCCTCGCGAGTATATTTTCGTTTCATCAGTTTCAGTGTCTTGTTGCTGCCGCTCTGTACGGGCAGGTGTATGTATCGGCAGATGTTGGGATATTGGGCGATTACCTCAAGGGTTTGGTCTGTCATATCGTTTGGGTACGAAGTAGTGAAACGTATCCGCATATCCGGCACAGCCAGAGCTACTTTTTCGAGTAGCTGCGAAAAGTCGGTAGCATTGCCTTTGCCGTCGTTGTACAGATACGAGTCTACGTTCTGTCCGAGTAGCGTAACCTCTTTATAACCGTTTGCTTGCAGATTTTTCACCTCATTGATGATGCTTTCTACCTCGCGACTGCGTTCTCTACCACGAGTGTAGGGGACGATGCAGTACGAGCAGAATTTGTTGCAGCCCCTCATAATAGATACGAAACCGAGTATCGATTTACCTATGCGGGCGGGCATAACGTCTTTGTATGTCTCTGTTTTGGATAGTTTTATGTTTATCGCCTTTTCGCCTTTTTCGACTGCTCCCACGAGGTTCGGCAAGTCGAGGTACGAGTCGGGACCGGCTACGAAATCTATATTATGTCTTTCCAGAAGTTCCTCCTGCATACGCTCTGCCATACAGCCTATTACGCCAATATTCAGGTCTTTGTTGTTTTTACGCAGGGAGTTGAAATATTGCAGGCGTGATATGACTTTTTGTTCGGCATTATCGCGAACCGAACAGGTGTTTATTATGATAGTATCGGCTTCTTTTTCGTTATCGGTCATTTGGTATCCGTCCGATAGCATTATGGCTGCCACTACTTCGCTGTCAGCCACATTCATCTGACAACCATAAGTTTCTATTTTTAGTTTTTTTGCCATTCGTCTGTGTGCGGTATTCTGAAAAATTAAACTGCAAAGTTAGCTGTTTCCGTCGAAACTTGATGCCAAAAATATTTTTGTCAAATAAAAAAAATATGCTACCTTTGCAATTCTTATTTTTGAGTGTAATATTTTAATTTATTGGAATAATTATGAAGAGAACATTTCAGCCTTCTAATAGAAAACGTAGAAATAAACACGGTTTTAGAGAAAGAATGGCATCCGCCAATGGACGCAGAGTGCTTGCAGCTCGTAGGGCAAAAGGCAGAAAACGCCTCACTGTTTCTGACGAATATACGCTGAAGGCTTAATAGAAAAAATCTATCATTTTTATGATATGCAAAAAGAGTGAAGATTGTACTTGTCTTTGCTATTTTTGTGTATATATATGATTATTAATCTATATCAATTTACTTATGGAAGAAAATTTACAACCAAAATCTGAAAATAATTTCATATTTTCGAAAACGGTAAGGGCGGGAAAACGCATTTATTACTTCGATGTCAAAAAGACACAAACGACAGATAGTCTGTATATTACTATTACCGAAAGTAAAAAAAATACCATCGACGACGAGCAAAAAAAACAAGTTGCTTTTACGAAGCAACGACTTTTGCTGTACAAGGAGGATTTCGGCAATTTTGTAGAGGCTCTCAATGAGTGTGTCGATTTTATCGATATGTTTGATAATAAGCAAGATGTAATCGCAAAACAATTGAGTGGCAAATCCGACTTCGATGATATTGATTTTGATATTTGAAAATATTTATGTGCATTTGACGTATCGGATTTTGACGTTTTGTTACAAAAAGGAGTTGCCCTCGAGAGGACAACTCTTTTTACTAACTTTAAAACATTAATTTTCTATGAATTTGGGTGAGTAATGGGACTCGAACCCACGACCAACGGAACCACAATCCGCTACTCTA
>ERZ773065.1757-NODE-1757-length-10699-cov-8.765690_pt1 | contig 10699 bp, 8 predicted proteins | sample MGYA00580623_ERZ773065 | MGnify/ENA primary metagenome ERZ773065 (study PRJEB29015, sample SAMEA2738017) | human oral metagenome | biome: human oral; feature: human-associated habitat; material: dental | place: China | collected 2047 ...
AGTGTCATGATTCAGTAAAGAATGTGCTCAAAATGCCTGTTGAAGTGCGGATATGGCAATTCCTTTACCTTTGGCGAGCTTTCGCTTGTGGCGTACGCCTCAGCAGATAAAGTCCAAAAGATGAAACGTTGTGGCCAAGATGCGGGATGATCTGGGATTTGTCTCGCCCTCTTCGTGTGAAAGCGCTTTTCCCGATCTGCCTGCGCAGGTGAAGCATCCTCGCCATTCTCTTCCCTTCCTTTCCCGTCAGAGCCTCGTTCTGCCCTCGGGCACGAAGAACCTTCTGTTCGCGTCGCCGACACGTCGAGCGATCTCAGGTTCTTTCCGCGCGCGATGCATCCTCCGCGATTCCGATCTTCGCCCCCACGCCCATCTTGTTCTGCCTCGCCTGCGAGGCATCCTCGTTATCCTCGCTCTCCCCACTCCGGAACTCTGAAGTTCTCCCCTTGCGCGCGAAGCATCCTCCCCGCGCAGACTCCCATCACAAAGCTCCCCTCTCACCTTCCCAAGGCTGTGAAGCGGACTACAGTGAGGACCAGCCACGGCGCGCGCATCCAAGCATCCAAGCGGCGCCTCGAACTCTCGAAGGAACGCGATGCCCCTCGGAGAATCACCGGCCCCCACCCCGAAGGTGTGCGTCGCTGGACCTCTCGTCCTCGCCCTCGTCATGGGCCCGCTCGAGCACGCCCCCCGTGCAGGGGAAGAACAGATCAGCCCGACCTCCTCCATCGCCCCCGGAGGGTCTGCGAACCAGGCGATCGCGCTCGCACGCCTCGGACTCGACACGGAACTCATCTGCTCCATCGGCATCGACGAGGCCGGTGCCCTGGTCCGCCAGATGCTCACCGCACACCATGTCGACTTGGAGCACGCCGCCAGAGTCCCCTCCCAGGCCATCACCGTCGCCCTCGGATTCGAAGGGGACCGAGCCCTCACCACCAGCGGAGACCTCAAAGTCCCCGCCCTTTCGAAGCTGCGCGCAGCGCCCCACGCCCTCGTCGCTGAACTCGGAGTGCTCGCAGACAACGCCGATACGCTGAACGAATGGAGGCAACGCGGCTCCGTTGACAGGATCGGTGAGGGCGGAGAACTGATCGACCGCACCTGGGTCCTGTCCGAATGCCGCTGGGACCCGACGGGGCAGTGGAAACAATCGGACCTGGATCCTCTCAAATACGTCGACGTGTTCTCCTTGAATGAGCATGAAGCCGTGTCCTACACGCGCAAATCGGATGCGAAATCAGCTGCCCGCCAACTCCTATGGCAAGTTCCCGGCGTGGTCGTCACCCGCGGGGCCAATGGCGTCTTCGCGGTCATCGACGACGAGGAGATTTCACTGCCCGCAGCTCCCGCTCGGACGATTGACCCAACTTCGGCCGGACACGCCTTCTCCGCGGCCCTCGTCTATGCGCGAGTCAAGGGCCTGCACCCCAGAGCCGCCATCTCCATGGCAATGCTCGCAGCCGCCCGTTCAACGGAATCAATGGGCTCCTTCCTCGCAGCCCCGACCCTTCAAGAACTGTGCGAGTGGACGAAGACCTGTGACGTGCCCGAGGGCTACGACCTGGCTTTCCTCGACCTTGCGCAGGCGTCTGCCGAGTCGGCTTCGGATCAGGAGGATGCGGGATTGTCCGATGAGGACCCGCGAGATGGTTCGGCTTTCGAAGTCGCGACCGATATTGCGTAGGGGCTGCCGTACCGGAGCTGAAGACCTAGCGACGCCGTGCTGGTCTTGCGTGAGTGGAGGGGTCTGCGGGGGCTTGGACGCTGGGTGACAGGGGGCGTCCTGCTTGCTCTTGCGTGAGTGGAGGGGTTTGCGACTTGTGGAGGGTTTATAGCCCCTCCACTATTCGGTATCCCCTCCTATTTCATTTGGGGTGCTTCAACTGAGGTCGTGCATCATCAATGCCCACAGGCGCTGAGCCTCACGATCGCGGGAGCCCTTCCACCGTCCGCTCCCGGTGATCCGCTCGACGACCCGCCCGCGGAGGCGACGAGGGTCGAGCAAGTCGTTCCAGCCGATGCGGATGATGAGCCACCCCGCGTCCTCCAGGTCCCGCTGCCTCGCCATGAGCTCGGCCTGCGCGCGGCGGAACTCCTCCGGAGTCTTCCCCATCTTCACGACTCCGTCGAACTCGAATCCGATCCTCGCCCCTGGAAGGGCGAAATCGATGAAGTATCGCCGACCGGCGACGATGACCTCGTGCTGCGTCTGAAGGCCCAGCAGACCGATCGTGCTGAGAACCGCCAGTGCAGCCGACTCCCCGGCGCTCTCGCATCCCGCATCCGCATGGGCGAGGACGAGCCCGGCGCGTCCACGGCCGTGCAGCGCGCCGAGGGAGTCGAGGCATTCGAGGAGGCCGCTGCGCGCCCGGGCCTCCCGCGCCCTCGAGGCCGGTATGTCGAATCTGTCGAAGGAGGAGAGGCGCCGGAGAATCCCCGAGACGGCGACGAAGCCGTCGAGGAGCGGCCTCCTCGCGGTGAGGAGCACCGCCGTGTGGGCGAGGGCGTCATGAGCGATCCCCGTCGGCGACTCGACGACGGGCGGCAGTGAGCCCGCGCGGCACTGCCTCACGGAGACCGGAGAGATGCGGTGCGGGCCGAGACTCACCGCGGGGAGAGCCGTTGTCGAGTATCGGCCGGGAACCCGCACGTGCACATCGGGATTGCGCCTCCACACCGGAAGATCCTCCAGGATGAGGACGGACTCCATTGCGAAGGCGTGCGGTGCCGACAGGGCCGCGTCGACGGCCTCGATCCTGGCCCTGTCGACCAGACTCTGAGCATGCCAGGGGCTGAGACGCTCCGGATCTTCGGGCAGGACGACGGCGAATCCGCGCTTCACCTTCTCGATGCGGCCGTCCCCACATTCATGGGAACCGTTGAGTCGGATGAGCTCGTAGTCCTTCAGCGCCATGCGGCAAGCATCACCCCGTCGGGCGTGACCGGCGGGGCGACGGATCCATACCTGTGGACGGGCTCCGCTATCCGCGGTGCTGTGGAGGGGACCCGGCATCCGGGGGGGCGGGCGGGCGAGGTCAAAGGCGAGGCAGACGCCGCCGAGATGGGACCCGGCATCCGGGGGTGCGGGCGCTTGCGGGTGAGGACGACTCGTCCGAGTGAACCCGCAAAAAGGAGGGGTTGGCGAAAAGTGGAGGGCCTATAACCCCTCCTCAATTCGGCATCCCCTCCTTTTCCGAGGGAAGAGGGGGGAGGGAGGGGGAAAGCGGCGGAAGAATCGAACGCGAGTCAGCGTTCCGCGATGATCCCCTCCGAGATCAGCCACTCGCGTGCGATCGTCTGCGGCGAGGCCGCCTCCTCGGTGGAGCGCCGATTCATCTCAATGAGGTCAGCCGAATCAAGCGCCGCTGACACCGCGTTGAGAGCATTCACGGCCCCCGAGCCCAGTCGTTCGGAGACGAGTGGTACCACCCTGGAGGAAAGGAACATTCCTTTCGGGTCCTCCAGAACTTGCAGCTCCGGGTCCGCCAGAGCCGGGTCTGCCGAATATACGTCAATGAGCTGGACCTGATTGTTCTTCAGGGCTTTCACGCTCAGTGCCCCACCCGAATCCTCGATCGGAGTGAAAGCGACCTCGACGCCGTAAAGCTCTTTGAGACCCTTAGGTCCATAGGGGCGGGTCTCCAATTCAGAATTCCCACCGAGGGTCAGTGGTCCCACCTTCGCCGCAGCCGCAGCCAAGTCGGAGATGCTCTTCAAGCCGTGTGCTTTCGCGAACTCTGCGGTGACGACATAAGAGTCCTGATCGGAGGCCTCAGCGGGAGTAAGTACGCCAAGACCTTCTGGCAGCGCCTCAATGAGTGCGGCGAGCACGTCCTCGGGAAGTGTCGCCTCTGTGTCCGGAGCGAAGTACTGCAGGAGCGAGCCCGTGTATTCGGGCATAACGTCGATCGATCCGGCCTCAAGCTCGGGCAGGTACACCTCGCGTTGGCCGATCCGGTATTGGCGATCGACCTCGTAACCCGCGTTTTCAAGGGCTTGCGCATAGGCTTCGGCGAGGATCTCATTCGAGTAATAGTCCTGCGATCCGACAATGATCGGCGCATCCTCGCCCTCCGTGCGGCCCTCCAGGGTTTCAGCAGTCGCGCATCCGGACAGGACGAGGGCGAGGGCGCCGAGTGCGGCGAGTGCATGAAGCGGGCGGATCATCGCGTTCTCCTCATTGATCAGATCGGTCGCGTAGTCACGTTGGTCATGTCGGTTGCGCATGTCGTGCTGGTTGTGCCTGTCATGCCGGTCGCGCAGTCGCGTTGGTCGCGTCGGTTGCGCATGTCGTGCCTGTCACCTTGGTTCCACTGGTCGCGCCTTTCCCACTGGTCGCGTGGGTCACTCCAGTCGGGACGCTCCCACTGGTCGGGGCAGGTTCGTGATCGGCGTTGGGCGAAAGGGAACTGGGACCAGCGCCGGGTACGGAGGCGTGAGTGGTGTCGGGCCTCAGTGTCGGCTCCGCCGCCTCACTTCTGGCCTCAGCTGCTGAGGACGCTGTTCCTCCACCCCCAACGGGTGGGGATACTTCTCCGTCCCCAGCGCGTCGAGATGCCGCCCGCGAAACGAGGACCCACAATCCGTCGAGAACGAGCGCCAAGGCGACAACAAGGATCGCGCCGGCGATCATCTGCCCGTAGTCGCGTGTTTTAAGACCGATATAGAGGTATCGGCCCAAACCGGCATCCGCTGTATAAGCCGCGAGGGTCGCAGTTGCGAGGACCTGAAGGGTCGTCGAACGCAATCCTCCGAGGATCAGAGTGCGCGCGGCGGGCAATTCGACGAAGCGGATGATCTGCCATTCCTTAAGACCAATGGCGCGTGCCGCGTCCACGGCCCGAGGATCCGCAGAGTCGATACCGGTGTACGTCGCGGTCAGCATTGGCGGAATCGCGAGAACGAGGAGGGCGAGCACGGGCGCAGCGAGGCCGATCCCGAACCAGAGCCCCGCGAGCGTCAGCACGCCGAGCGTGGGGATTGCCCTGGCAGCACCGGAAGTTGCGACGATGAGGAAGCGGAATCTGCCGGTGTGACCGATCATGATCCCGAGGGGGAGGGCGATCAAGGCTGCGAGCGCGACAACGCCGAAAGTCAGGCCGAGGTGTTGAAGAAGTCGCACAGGGATCGAAGCTGCTCCCACCCAATGCGTCGGCTCCCCGAGCCACACCAGGGCGTCCATCAGGAGATTCATGCGTTGACCTCCGAGATCATCCGAGCCTTTCTGGTCTGCTCGAGTCTTTCTTGTGATCTCGTCCACGGGGTGGCGACCGAGCCGAGGAGGACAAGGAGGGCGTCAAGGACGAGCGCGACGACGAGCGTGGCGACGAGGCCGGACAGCACTTCGGAGATGAGGCCGCGCTGGAACCCGTCCGTGAAAAGGGTCCCCAATGAGCGCACGCCGATGAAGGCCCCGACCGTTACAAGCGAAACCGTGGAGACGACAACGACGCGGACCCCGGCGAGGATCGAAGGCAAGGCCAGGGGAAGCTCGACTTCGAAGAACCTGCGCAGCGCCGGGTAGCCCAGGGAATCAGCGGCTTCTAGGACGGAGGTGGGAAGGGAGGCGAATGCGTCGACGACTTGACGGACGAGGACCGCGATCCCGTAGAGGGCGAGAACGATCACCATATTGGTGTTGGAGCGCAGGGCGATCCCGATGATGACCGGAATGATGATGAGCATCGGCAGGGAGGGGATCGCGTAGAGCAGTGAGAGGGCGGTGAGGAGCGTGCCGCCGAAGCGTTTCGAGCGGTTCGCCCACCATCCGATGGGCACGCTGATGAGGCTCGCCGCGAGGATCGCGGGCAGTGCGAGGGCGAGGTGTTGGAGGGTCAACTCTCCGAGGATGGCAAAGTTTTGGGTCAGCCAGTTCATCGGGCCCGGTCCTCTTCAGCGTGTGTCGGGGAGTCCGAAGTATGGGAAGGCGCATCGGGGTTCGCGCGCGCCAATAGTCCCAGCGGGCGCCCCTCCGGGTCTGTGACGAGCTGTCCTGCTGGGGTTGCGATCGAGTTCAAAGGGCGAGAGGCCTGCGAGGATACGAAGGATGCGACGAAATCATCGGCTGGATTCGCGACCAGTTCTGGGCCTGTTCCGACCTGTGCGAGTCGCCCTCCTTTTGCGAGCACGGCGATGGTGTCCCCGAGGATGAATGCTTCATCGAGGTCGTGTGTGACGAACAGGATGGTCGTGCCAGTCGAGTCGCGAAGGCGCCTGATCTCCGCTTGAAGATCCGCACGGACCAGGGGGTCGAGGGCGCCGAAGGGTTCGTCCATGAGGAGGATGTCCGCTTTGTTCGCGAGAGCGCGGGCGACGCCGACGCGTTGACGTTGACCGCCCGACAATTGGCTCGGATAGCGGCGGGCGAGTGAGGGCTCGAGGCCGACGAGTTCCATCAATTCGAGGGCGCGGGCTTTCGCTGCGCGTCTGCTTGCGCCCTCAAGTCGGGGGACGGTGGCGATATTGTCTGCGACATTCCTGTGGGGGAAGAGTCCGGCGTCTTGTAGGACGTAGCCGATGGAGCGGCGCAGCTTCACAGGGTCCATTGCGGCGACGTCTTCGCCTCGGACGAGTACGCGCCCCGAGCTTGGTGAGATCATGCGGTTCACCATCCGCATGAGGGTCGTTTTCCCGGAGCCGGATGAACCGAGGAGCACGGTTGTCGTGTGGGCTCTGACTTCGAGACTCACATCTTCCAATGCGCTCGTGCCATCGGGGAAAGTGTGGCTGACGTGCTCGAATCGGATCATTCGATTGATTCTCCTCGGGTTGTTTCGCCTCCAGCGTGATGATGCCGGTCGACGAGGACGATGGTGCGCAGCGGGCGGGTGCAAGCGTGGGCCTCGTGCTGTGTTCGGAGCCGATGCATGTGCGGATTGGTGTTCTTCTCGTATGTGCTTCGAGCGCGTGGCTCCGTCCTCGTCACTTACTGTCGCATCTTTCATCGTTTCAAGCGCGGCGAAGAATGCGGAACCGGCCGACCCCGAGTGGGATCGGCCGGTTCTCTTCGAGTCAGAGCAGTGCTGTGATCTCAGTGGATTCTCTTCGTCCTGGTCCTCATGTGAGGCTCTGTGAGCGCATCCTCTTGTGCGGATGATCACCGTGAGGGGGGAGCGTGAAGAGAAGCCTTCGTAATCAGGCTTTCGGCGGTGTCGCCTTGTGGCGAGTGGAGTACGCCTCGGATTCGAGTTCGGTGCCTGCGGGCGCCGAAGCGGGGGATGCCTGCTCGAGGTTGGTGCCCCGTACCTTCGAAATCCAGCTCATGACGTGGTAGATGAGGATCGCGGCCCCAGTGCCCAGGGCGATGCCCTCGAAGGACATGTCGCCAATGTTCCAGGTGAAGTTCGCGATCGCGACAACGAGGGAGACGGCCGCGGTGTTGAGGTTCACCGGGTTGGAGAAGTCCACGCGGTTTTGGACCCAGATGCGCACGCCGAGCATGCCGATCATGCCGTAGAGGACGGTTCCCGCGCCGCCGAGCACGCCCGCCGGGATTGTCGCGATGATCGCACCGAACTTCGGCAGGAGGGACAGGGCCAGACCAACGAAGGCGGCAACTACGTAGGCTGCGGTCGAGTAGACGCGGGTCGCGGCCATGACGCCGATGTTCTCAGCGTAGGTGGTCGTACCCGAACCGCCGCCCGAGCCTGCGAGGACGGTTGAGATGCCGTCGGCGAAGAGAGCACGGCCGGTGACGTCGTCGAGGTTCTCGCCGGTCATGGCGGACACGGATTTGACGTGGCCGACGTTCTCAGCGACGAGGACGAAGACGACGGGCACGAACAGGCCCAAGGTTGAGGGGTCGAAAGCGGGGGCGTGGAACTGCGGGAGGCCGAACCATGCGGCCTCGGAGATCGCGGAGAAGTCGACCTGGTTCTGGACGATCGCGGCCCCGTAGCCGATGAGGACTCCGAAGAGGATCGACAGGCGGCCGATGATGCCCTTGAAGAGGACCGTGATGAGGCAGATCGACACGATCGTGATGAGGGCGGTGAGGGGCGCGGTTTTGACGTTGTTCCACGCGGCGGGCGCGAGGTTCAAGCCGATGAGCGCCACGATTGCGCCGGTGACGACCGGGGGCATGAGGGCGTCGATCCAGCGCACTCCCGCGAAGTGGACGATCAGGCCGACGAGGGCGAGGGTTGCGCCGGTTGCGATGATGCCACCCTGGGCGTAGTTCATGCCCAGGGTTTCGGATACGGCGATGATCGGCGCGATGAGTGCGAAGGAGGAGCCGAGGTAGGAGGGGAGGCGGCCCGCTGTGATGAGGAAGAAGAGGAGGGTGCCGATGGCGCTGAAGAACAGGGTGGTCGCCGGGGGAAAGCCGGTGAGCAGCGGGACGAGGAATGTCGCACCGAACATTGCGACGACGTGCTGAGCGCCGATGCCAATGGTGCGGGGCCAGGACAGTCGTTCACCTGCGGCGACGACTTCGCCGGGGGAAATAGTGGATCCGTCGCCGTGCAGGGTCCAGCGGAACAATCCGCGAGAGTTGTCGCTCATGAAAGAGCTCTCCGATCAGTCGATGGGCATATGGCCGTTTCACCGGTCGGAACATCAGGATACCGACTCGAATCCTGCGAATTCGCACTGAGTGCGGTTCTGTGAGGATTCCCCCGTCCCTGTCCCTATCGCTGGTCCTGTTTGGCCCCCATCTGCTCGGGCTTGCTTGGGCTCGTGAATCGGACTTGCTTGGGCTCGTGAATCGGACTTGCTTGAGCTCGTGAATAGGTGGCGTGTGTGCTCGCATCTCCTGGAGACGTTCCAATGGCGGTCTGGCGCTCTGGCCCTAGCGCTGGACTGGTGGTGAGGTCTGGGGCTGGATTGATGGTGCGGTCTGGCGCTCTGACGCTGGACTGCTGGTGTGCCCTCGGCCTGCGGAGACCCCAGACCCCTTCTAGGTTCTAGGCGGTCCAGCTGGAGCGCGCGCTGCACCCTCGGCCCGCAGGGGCTTCCAGGGGGGCTTTTCGAAGAAGAACTTCTCGAGCTCAGGGTATCCCTGGGCTTGCGGGCGCCCCCGGCTTGTGGGGTGTTCGTGGCAGTGCGTGGCTTTCCTGGACCGGCTGGGTGTTCCTGGGGACGCGTGGCCTTTCTCGACCTGTCAGGGCTCCTGCGGTTGCAGGGCTTCCAGAGTGCGAGTGTCCTCTAAATGAACACCCTCGCCCTCGCGACCTTCTTTACTTATTCTTGGGATATGAACTCCTTTCTCTTGGTTTCTACGCGTCCTGAAGATGAGGCTGTTGCTGCTGAGTACGCCTCTTTTTTGAAGGTGACGGGCCTTGAGCCCGAGGAGTTGGAGCAAGTCCGCCTGGATATGCTGGGCCTTCCTGAGATCAATGTGCGCGCCTACGCCGGGATCATCGTTGCGGGCTCCGTGTACGGCACGACCACGCCCGACGAAACGAAATCGCCGAGCCAAAAGCGCGCCGAAGCAGAGTTGTGCAGGCTCCTCGCGCAGATCGTTGAAGCTGGGACGCCCTGCCTCACGACAGGTTATGGGGCTGAAGTTGCGACCGTTCTCATGGGCGGCACCGTGACGCGCAGGTGGGCGGAGTATCCACAGCTGACGGAAATATTCCTCACTGAGGCCGCTTTCGACGAGCCGCTCCTTGCCGGATTCCCTCGTTCCTTCATGACTTTCGTTTCTCATAACGAGGCCGCCGAGGAGCTGCCTGAAGGTGCGGTGCTTCTCGCGAAGTCGATCACCTGTCCTGTGCAGATGGTCAAGCTCGCGAAGGACTTCTATGCGACTCAGTTCAATCCTGAGATTGATTCGGACGCGATCCGAATGGTGCTTGAGCGTTATGAGGATGCTGGGTATCCGGGTACTGATGATCTCGACTCTCTTTCCCACATTGCGCATCTGGGCGAGGCCCGCCATCAAGCGGGTAAAGTCGCGGCGAACTTCGCCAAGCTCTACCGCTGACTCTGCCTGATCGCTCACTCTTCGTTCAGGGCGAACTCTGCGTCATTACGGACTCTTCTTCGAGGCCGTCGCCTTGCGTCCTTTCAAGTCAAGGTCTGTGCTTTCCCGCTTCTTCTTGGCAACCCACTCCCAGGGGTTTCGGTGATGTTCGCGAGAAGGGGCCCTGGATTTCATCTCGTCTGGACTTCGCCTGTGAAGGTGCTGTCCAGGCCCCGTCCTCGTCAGTGAAGTATGAAAGTGAGCAGAAGGTCGACTGCTCAGCCGAACTTAGCTCCGTCCTCGTCAGTGAAGAACACCGCCGGAAGCATCGGCTGAGCGTGTGGAGGGAGGAGGTGGAATCGCCCCTCGTCTTCACTCGTTTGCGACGCTTCATTGAATGCGTGAACACGAGCGCGGTGTTGATCACTACGTCATCGCCGAGGGTGAAGGATCTTTGAGTACGTGGAGGAAGAGGCGTGCGATCAGGATGGGCGCGGGGTTGAGAGACGAAGGATCTTTGAGTGCGCGGGGAAAGCTGTCGGTGGGCCTTGGCGCGTTGCTCCTGGACTTTGGGTGCGGTCAAGGGCGCGACATTCGTGTGGGTGGCTCGTCGATTTCCCCTCAAATCGTGTTTCCTCGCCGCGGAGGTGCGTGAGCGAGTTCATGGGTTTGGCGGGGCTGAGCGGTTGGTGTTTTCCTCTGCTTTCCGTTTAGGATGGTCAGGTGCTTCGGCGCAGCTGGAGGATTCGCCTAGTGGCCTATGGCGCACGCTTGGAAAGCGTGTTGGGTGCA
>ERZ773065.1758-NODE-1758-length-10698-cov-24.271352_pt1 | contig 10698 bp, 10 predicted proteins | sample MGYA00580623_ERZ773065 | MGnify/ENA primary metagenome ERZ773065 (study PRJEB29015, sample SAMEA2738017) | human oral metagenome | biome: human oral; feature: human-associated habitat; material: dental | place: China | collected 2047 ...
CGGTACACCGAGTCAGTTACCACGGCGATGTCGGTACGCATGTCGGCAAGAGTATGTGGGCGATTCTGCGCGAGATTGATGGCGATGTCAGCAAGCTAGACGCCATTCCGGCTGATAAACGCAACGAATTTATGAGCCGTATGTATGTTGAAGGTGCACGGGCGGCTAAAGAATCGCCAGAGGCACGAGCGGAAATTGATGAATTGGCCAAGCAATCGTTTGTGTTGGACGATCCGTTGTACAAGCAAGTGTACGAGATCTGTAAAGCCTGGAGCTTTGATGAAATTGACGCCAATGTGGCGCGGCTGGGTAATGTGCCAATTGAGCGGCGCTACGTTGAGAGCGAAACCGAAGTGCCAGGCAAGGCCTTGATCAAAGCAAGAACCCCAGAGGTCTTTACTAAGTCGGACGGTGCGTACATTTTCAAGGGTAGCCAGTACGGCGCGTTTGACAATGTGTTTATTGGTTCGCATGGCAACGGGTTGTACGGTGCGCACGATATGGGGCTGATTCAGTTGAAACATCAAGATTATCCGAACTTAGATTTGTCGGTTACCGTCAACGGCGAAGAGCAGGCAGCGTATTTCCGCGGGGTGATCGCCGCTAGTGAATTGGCGATTCCAGAACTGAAGGGTAAATTGTTTAATTATGCGACTGGCCTGGTCAAGCTAACGACTGGTAAAATGAGCTCGCGTACCGGTGAGGTGATTACTATCGATTGGCTATTTAACGAGTTCAAGAAAGCCATCACCCAAGCTGGCGGCGAACCAACCGAAGAAGTGGTGGCAGGCGCGCTGCGCTATCAATTTTTGAAAGTGAAAATCGGTAGCGACGTGGTATTTGATATCAATGACGCAGTCAGTCTCACCGGTAACACTGGTAGTTATCTGCAATATGCGCACGCTCGGGCGCGAGGGATTTTGGCAAAGTCTGAGCAGGCAGTCACGTTCCCAACGGAATTATTTGACGAAGATCGGCTGCTAGTCAGGAAAATGAGCGAATACACGGAGGCGGTTAACCGGGCTACCGAGAGCTTGGAGCCGCATCATATCTGCGCCTATTTGTTTGAGTTGGCGCAAGAATTTAATCGCTATTACGAGAAAAATCAAGTTGTCGGCAGCGATAAAGAAGCACACCGCGTCGGTCTGGTGGCGGTGTACGCTGATATTTTGAAGGCGGGGCTGACGATTTTGGGAATTACGGCGCCGGAGCGCTTGTAAAATCTGCTATATTAGTATATAATAATGCCGTTATGGACAAACAATATTTGGCGACTCGGTTGTTAACGCCGAAAAGTAGCCGCGTAGAGCAGGATGGTAATGGACGGCGTGAACTATTGTTTGAATCACAGCAACTTCGCGCTATAGAGGCGGAGTATGAGCAGTCGCCAAAAACATTTGATGATGTAGCTAGGACGGCCATGTCTGTCGCTTCGCTTGTTCGGGAGACGCTTAATTTCGCAACAACAGGTCATTTTTCGCAGCCACTCCGGGCGGAAATTATTGCCGAGACCGAGGTGGCTAATTGCTTTGGGCATACAATCGTGGCATCCGAGTGTTTGGAACGATTAGGTATTGAACACTTTATTAGTTACGCTAATCAGCACACATTTATTACGTTATTTGATAGACAAAGCAACCGGTCATTTATGATAGACGTTAAGACAAGGGAATTATGTTGTGAAATGACAGGAGCGGTTGGTCGTGAGAATCCGCTTGATCAATTATGGCGTGGTCAGTTACGAGCTGAGAATAGTTTATTTACTGACGATTTGCTACTACGACAATTACCGCCATCGGTCAATCGTGAGGACTTCTTGGCGGTGCGTGAATGGTTGAGGTTTCCAGATACCCACTTGGAGCATCGTGATTCTCGGCGAGGTTCGATATTACAGATGTTTACATTGCCGTCTATTCCTGACAGACTGTTGTTACTTGATGAGTATAATGCCCGAATCGATCAACTGCATGGGAAGTATGAGGCAGCAGCTCGTGCACTGGTGGATTTACCTGGTTTATACCTTGATGTCGATCCGCGAAATAAATTGGAAGAAATGGACAAATTATGCAAACAACTTATTAATCAAGGTCATGATATCTTGGCCATTGAAGTAGCTAGAATGGTTAATGAGAGTTTACCAGATGATGATCATTCAAAAACTAAGCTATTTCTGCCTGATGTTGTGCGACGGGTTGCCAAAAAGAACGATGATACAGAGCTTCTGAACGAAGCTATACGGCTATATGAGTCTTTAGATCGTAATAGCTTGACTGAGGGTAAGCTAAGAGCCGCCAAGGAAGATCTTGAGCAGCTTAAGTCAAAATTGCAAGAACTTGTCGGATAAATTAGGATATTAGCGTACCGACCGATTCACCGCTGGCAGCTCGGGTGATATTGCCGTCGGTGAGGAGGTCACAGATGATAACTGGGATGTGTTCGTCCATAGCTAGGCCGATGGCGGCTTTATCCATGACGGTGATATCGGGGTTGGTTAGAGCGTCGTGATAGCTGAGTTTATCAAATTTAATAGCATCAGGGAATTTGGCGGGGTCTTTATCGTACACGCCATCAACTTTCGTTGTCTTAATCACAACATCACACTGCATTTCTAAAGCTAGGTTCAGGGCGGCAGTGTCAGTGGTCAGGAATGGCCGGCCAGTGCCGCAGGCAACGATGACCACACGATCCTTTTCGATGTGGCTGAGGGCGCGGCGAAAGGTGTATTGGTCGATAAATTGATTAATTTCGACAGTGGACAGGGCGCGGGTCGGCAAGCCAGCGTCGTTGAAGACATCAGCCAGAGCAATGGCGTTCATTAGGGTAGAGAGCATGCCGATATTATGGGCTGAGACAGGCTGAATGCCGTGGCCGATGATTTGGTTGCCGCGGACGTAATTGCCGCCGCCAACCATGATGACGACTTCGGCGCCGCTACTCAAGGCTGGCTTGATTTGTTCGGCAATCCAGCGGGCGCGCTTGGGGTCGAAACCGCTGGCGAATTCGCCCTGAAGTTGTTCGCCGGATAATTTGAGGAGAATGCGTTTAGTCATGACACCAGTGTATCATAGCACGCCTGAAAAATAACATTAATGCAAAATGGAGACAGTAATGTAATGTAATACAAATTGCGATTTGCTATATAGATCTTCGTTTTTTAAGTTAGATAAACTAGACAAGAAAAAGCTAAGACGCTTACGTTTGCTATTTTAACTTCCCCTATCTACAATGTGAGTATAAAGGAGAGAGTAGTGTGAAAGATGGAGTTCGGCGGGCGGGCCATTTACGTAGATCGCAAGAACCTAGTAGTAGTCATTTATTGAGTCGAAATATTGAAGGTCCTCGGCGGTCGCCATATTGTTATGGTGAATCACCCGAACAGAGGCAACAGCGCCTTGAAGAGTTGCGAGAGCGGTACAGTAAACTACCGGAAACTCCTTTTGCTAACTACGATCTTGGTGACAAAAATTTACCTGCGTATAAACACAAAGCCGAGATATTGCGGACATTATCAGAAAGTAAAATATCCTGGCTGTGCGGACCGACGGGTAGTGGTAAAACAACACAAACCGCTCAGTATGCACTGGAGCGATTTGATCGTGTTGTAGTATTGATGCCGCGGCGGGTGATTGTCGATAATGTTACTGAGTATGTCGAGCAGAGTTTACGTGAACAACTGGGCGAACAATATCCTGATCACTTGGTGGGAAAAATTCACGGACGCGCCACTGAAGCAACGCCGGATACTAGACTTTATTTCATGACGCCAGCAACTTTTACGAAAAAACTGGAACAATTTTCTGATGACTGGTGCGACGATAGAACACTTGTGTTGGTTGATGAAATACATGAGGCTAACTTGGAGATGGAATTTGCCACCGCACTGGCTGCGAAGTCGGTAGAGAACATAGATAAATGGCATATGGCTTTTTCTAGTGCCACGCCTGATACAGAAGTTTCTCAAGCTATGTATGAAGATATCAACGGATCGGAACTATCAGTGGTAACCATTGAGAGTCGGCCGCATGATATTGATATTGAAGAAGATAAGGTGAATACCGTATCCGAAGCCTACCTTGAATATGGTAAGGATTCGAAAAAATCATTGATATTTGTTGAGGGGGTGAGAAGTATTGAGGAGACCATTGCTTCAATCAAACGCCACACTCGCCATCAATCCGGGAAAATACGATTTTTCAAACTACATTCTGGCATATCAGAAGCTGCGCGCCGAGAGATTTTTACTGCCAAACCAGCAGAAGACGAGTCGTTTGTCATCGTTTCGACCTCGGCTGGACAGTCTGGCATTACCATCCCCGAGGTTGATTTGGTGCTATCAAATGGACTGACGAAGAGTAAAGAAATTGGTGAAGAGGGCACGGAGGGGCTGCCACCTCGATTGTGTACTCAAGCAGAGCTGATGCAACAAGCGGGGCGGGGCGGGGCGGTCGTGATATTGATGGCGCTAAGTTTGTATTGGCTTGTCCAATATCTTACGATAAGATTTATTTGCCAGATGAGCTGAAAGGATTTTATGATATTGCGTCCCGTGAACAGCATATTCCACCAGAAATATATCACACCAATATTGTGCGCAATGTTTTGTCAGCTATCAATTTGAATAGTGATTTTGAAGACTTGAACCGGTACTTGATGCACCCTGTTGTCAGTAAAAAGTTATTCAAGAGTCGTATGATTTATTGGAAGCTTTGGGAGCAATTGACAAAGAAGGGCAGATTACAAAAACTGGTGAATTTATGGATAATTTACCATTGTCACCAGAATTATCTCGGTCATTAGCAGAAATGATTAAACGTGGAGGAAGTATGCGTGAAGTATTGGCATTATCGGCCATGGCAGCCTCCGTCTCGGGTGGTGGCTTTGCAGCATGGCATCAGCCAAAGGAATTATTTCAGGAATTTGTCAATCCAGATACAACAGATGACTTTTTTGCTGAATACGATGCTTTTTTGAAAACTAGAGAGATCTATAACGGCTATCATACTGACGGCCGTGCCTACCTGGCAAATGGTATTGATCCCAATAAGGCCGATAATATTCATTATCAATTTAACAAAATATGTCGGCGTTTGGGGGTTAATCCGTACGATATTGACATGGATGAGTTAAATAGTAAAGAGAAGTATAATATATCAGTAGCTTTAGTGCGTGGTTTTCAAGAATTATTGTACGTCAAAGCTGGTAGTCGGCGTATTGGTCGAAAAACAGTTGATCAATTCAAGAATGTTCATACTGGCGAACTTGGTATTTCTGAGTATGAAATTAGTCAGCACAGTTTAGTGCGACGTATGGGTTCGGAGGCACTGAAGTTGGTGCTGGCTTTGCCGTGGTGGTATGATGCGCGTGACGGTCGTCGATACACACTTAATACGGTTTTACCAGTAACCAAGGATCAAATTGCTGAAGCCTTGAGTGACAGTGTCGTGTCTGATTTCCTTGGTGACCAGGTTATTTCGAATGGTAATTTGGTTCGTGTGACACAGCCGAAGATTGGTTCGCTGGTGATCGGTCCAGAGCAGCAGCAAAAAATACCCGCCACAACAGATGAACAAATCGCGCTGGTAGTGGACACAATGAAAAACAGGGCCAGTAAACAAGTAAGAGCATTGTTTGATTTACAACATCAGCGAGTTATTACCGACGATCAATTGTGTCAGGTGCTGGGAGAGTCTGCGGTGGATAGTCACAATGTTCATCAAGCAGAGGCTAAGATTTGGGCTGTGGTGCAAGAGGTATTAACGAGCGAGCAGCAGGAAGCTTTTTATGGTCAAATAAACAGATGACGAGTGTATAATAGATAGTATGAAAGCAACTTTTAAGCCAAAAAAGATTTTGTGGATGGATCTAGAGATGACTGGGCTGGATCCGGTGCATGATGAGATTTTGGAAGTGGCGGCAATTGCTACCGATTGGGATTTTACGGAAATTGCGACATATGAGGGTGTGGTGCGGCATGACCCAGAGAAACTGAGTAAGTTACTGGAGCGAAATGCCAGCTTTTGGAATGAGCATCCAGCAGCACGGCGTGGTTTGGAGAAGCAAAACGAAGCTGGTAAGCCGTTGAGCGAGGTTGAACAAGAATTATTGGCATTTTACGATGAGCATTTTGCAGATGAGCCACGGATTTTATTGGGTGGTAATTCAATCCATCAAGATCGGCGGTTTATCGATCAGTGGTGGCCTATGTTGTCAAAGAGACTACACTATCGGATGTTGGATGTCAGTGCTTGGAAAGTGGTTTTTGAGGGCAAATATGGCAAGAAATTTGCCAAACCAGAAGACCATCGGGCGCTGGAGGACATTCGTGGTAGTATTATGGAACTTAAGTATTATTTGAAGAAGGTGAAATCATGACCCATAAACAATTTGAAGAGTTTATTCTCAGTTTGCCTGGCGTGTGGCTGGATTATCCCTTTGGCGAGGATATCGCGGTGTATAAATTTGGTAAGGGTAATGACGGCGCAGGGAAAATGGTGGCGTTGGTTAAGGAGGGCTCAAATCCGCTCAGGGTGAGTTTGAAATGCGACCCATTATTGGCGCAGAATTTGCGGGAAAAATACGAAACAGTATTGCCGGGCTATCATTTGAATAAAAAGCACTGGATTACGGTGATTTGTTCAGGTCAATTGACGGATGACGAAATTTTTGACCTAGCGCGATTAAGCTATAATCTGGTTAGTGGCGATTAATTTTTGATAATTTCAGTAATTTGCTTTTGAATATTTTGTAGATTGTCTACGGTTTTTTCCAGATAATTTTTCATTGACTTAGAGCTGGTTGATTTATTTAGTCGTTTCATCATGTTGATAGTATCAGTCAGCTGGACATTTATTTCGTGGGCATAAATAGTATCAATCTGCGCATTCAACACAGCTTCATCAAGCTTTTTCTCTAAATCAGTTGACGGGTCAAGTTTGGCGATTTCTTTTTGTTGCTTTTTCAAATCAATACCATTATTTTTGAGAGGCTCGGCAATTGATGAATTAGCGGTAGTGAGAACTGACACCAAAGAACTATTGACAGTCTGCAGTTTGCTAGATTGTAATTTATTATTATATTTTTGTGATACGGTTAGTAATTTTTGGACTCGTGCCGCTATTTTTGATGGACTGACTGTTGATTGAGAATTCTGCGACATGGCAAAAATCAGCCCCAAGCTCAAGATACCAACTAATCCTAAGATGACAAGGATGATTTTGGTTTTTTTATCAAAACCAGTTGACGGCGTGGGTGTTGAAATCTGATTTAGATAATCAATACCAGTCGGTTGCTGGTTGAAAGGGTTATCTTGATTATTTGGATACATATAACCATTAAAGCATAAACAGCAACAGAGGTAAAGGGTGATATAATATTTATATGCAGGATGCAAAAGAAGAAGTGCGTGCTAGGCTGGCGATTGAAGATGTGGTTGGCGAGTATGTTTATTTGAAGCGGGCGGGTCGTAATCTTAAAGGACTAAGTCCGTTTACGGATGAGCGGACACCAAGTTTTATGGTTAGTCCAGAGAAGCAGATTTGGCATGATTTTTCTTCTGGTAAAGGGGGCGATATTTTTTCTTTCGTCATGTTGGTTGAAGGAATGGATTTTCGTCAAAGTTTGGAGCATTTGGCGCGTAAAGCTGGGGTGGATTTAAGTTTATTTTCTCATGGCGATGGCCAGTTGGCTAAACGACGAGCTCGAGCGCAAGAAGCATTGGAATTGGCAGGAAAGTTCTTTCAGCAAGTGTTGCTAAGGACGCCAAAGGCGTTAGAATATGTTAGTAAAAAACGTCGATTAAATCGACAAATCGTGGGCGATTTTCAGATTGGTTTTGCACCAAGTGATGGTGGGTCTTTAGTGAAAGCCTTGGAGAAGCGAGGTTTTTCACGCCGTGAGTTAAATGATGCTGGTTTAATCAATCGATTTGGCGGAGATTTGTTCCGTGGTCGAATGGTAGTGGCGTTAAGTGATCCATCTGGACGAATTGTTGGTTTTACCGGACGAATTATCCGTGATGAGCCGAATGCACCAAAATATCTTAATACTCCGCAAACGCTGTTATTTGATAAATCTCGCCATATTTTTGGTTTATTTCAGGCAAAAGAAGCCATCAGAAAGCATGATGAAGCGGTGATTGTTGAGGGAAATTTGGATGTGGTTAGTTCGCATCAAGCTGGCGTTAAAAATGTGGTAGCGACAGCTGGAACAGCGATGACAGAGCAACATTTGAAGAGTTTGAGTCGGTTAGCGGGACGAGTGAAATTGGCGTTTGATGGGGATCGGGCAGGTTTGAACGCAACCGAGCGAGCAATTGGCTTGGCACAGTTGGTTGGTGTGGAATTGGAGGTGGTTAAATTGCCAACTGATATCAAAGATCCAGACGAGTTAATCCAGAAACATGGCGTAGAATCCTGGCGAGTGGCAATTGCCACGGCAATTCCAGCGGTACAATGGGTAATTGAGCAATATTCAGCTCGGGAAAATTTGTCTACCGCCGAGGGAAAACGGCGATTTTCCACGGCAGCCCTGATTTTAATCAAACAACTCCACGATCCAGTTGAACAAGAGCATTATTTGAATGAAATTTCGCAAGCGACTGGTGCGAGTATGACGGCGTTAAAAGCTAAATTGACTGGTAAATCATCTGAAAAATCGTCAAATCAGCTGAAAACTGCAAAAATTGAAAAAGTTCACGCTCAAAAAGCGACTGAGGATATTGAAGAAATGATATTGGGACTAGCCTTGAGTGAATCAGCGGTGCGTCGATGGTTACCAGCGGTTAAGATCGATATGTTGCAAAATGATACAGTCAAGCAAATTATGCAATTTTTACAACAAAATAATCAGGCTGGTATGGAAGAATTATCACAAAACTTGCAAAAATTTGATCAATATGTAAAGATAGTACAGTTAAAAACTGAGAGTCGTTATGCCAATTGGGAGCCAGAAGCGCTTGATAAGGAGATGGCACGGCTAGTCAAGAAATTAGTAACCAAACACCATAAACATCAAAAACAGCAGTTATTAGATGCTTTGCGAGACGCTGAGGAGCTTAATGATGAAGAGCGAGCGGCTGTCTTGCGTCAAAAGCTAAACACATTAATTAAGGAGAGAGTGTGAGCGACGAACAACCATACGCAAATAATACGACTACGACAAATGACGATATGGATTTTGATCCAACCATGAGTGATATGGATGATGAAGAAACGGAAGATCTAACCACGCTCAATAACGGCGGACAATATTTTGATGACGCTTCAGATGATTCAGTGCGGTTATATTTGCGAGAAATTGGTAAAATCCCATTGCTTAGCGGTGAAGAGGAGATGGAACTAGCTCGGCGGATTGTGGCGGGTGATAAAAAAGCTAAAGACAAAATGGCTGAGGCTAATATGCGCTTGGTGGTGTCAATTGCTAAACGCTACTCCGGCCGTGGCTTGGATTTTCTGGACTTAATTCAGGAAGGAAATACTGGTTTACTCCGGGCGGTAGAAAAATTTGATCCAGACAAGGGTTTTAAGTTTTCAACTTATGCGACGTGGTGGATTCGTCAGGCGATCACTCGAGCAATTGCCGATCAGGCGCGGACGATTCGCATTCCAGTTCACATGGTGGAAACGATTAATAAATTATTGCGCACACAGCGACGCATGACGCAGGAGCTGAATCGTGAGCCAACTATTGAAGAGCTGGCAAAAGAATTGGAAATGGAACCAGAAAAAGTTGAGCATGTGATTAAAATCAAGCAAGACATCTCTAGCTTAGATGCTGGGATCGGTCGTGATGGTGATGATGAAGATTCAGTGCTGGGCGATTTTATTGAAGATGAAGATATGGTTTCGCCGGAGGAATCGGCTTCCAATCAGTTACTGAAAGAGCAGGTGCGTGATGTTCTGTCGAGCTTATCTGATCGTGAGCGTAAAATTGTCGAACTTAGGTTTGGTTTGGGTAATGGTAAAAGCCATACACTAGAAGAGGTCGGACAAGAATTCGCCGTTACTCGTGAACGAATTCGTCAAATTGAAGCAAAGGCATTAGCCAAGTTGCGTAAGCATAAAGATGCGAAAAAGCTCTACGAATATCTGGACTAATTAGCACTGTTCAGGTGATTTGCAAAAATGGGCGTCGTGGGTAACGGCGTCTATTTTTTGGTGTAATTGATCGAGATTGCCGTCATTTATAACAAAGTAATCAGCGATGGCAATTGGTCCGCCTTTTTCCAAATTTTCAATTTCCGACCAATCGCGCTGGTCGACCTCGCGCGGTTGCATCGGTCTTGCAGGGCGTTTCGCCATGCGTTGATAACGGAGGTGTTTTGGGGTAACGATAGCGATAACAACCACCTGACCAGGAAATTCATGCTTGAGAATTTTATATTCACTCCATGTATATAACCCGTCCAAAACGATTTTATTCTGCCCAGCGTTAATTAAATCATGAATATTTTTGATTACCCGCTTAATGACAAAATCTTTGCCTTCACGTTGGCGAATTTCTTCGCGGAATTTCTGTTGGTTATCCCAAGTTTTTTCAATTCCTGCCTCGTCCATGGCCTTATAAATAACGCCGCCAAAATAAACTTTTGGAAATCCTTTTTCTGTCAAATACTCGACAGCCGAACTCTTACCGCTACCAGCTAGTCCAACCAGGGCGATAATTCTTGCATGTGGTTGTGTCATAGACCAATTCTAGCAA
>ERZ773065.1762-NODE-1762-length-10689-cov-6.035452_pt1 | contig 10689 bp, 8 predicted proteins | sample MGYA00580623_ERZ773065 | MGnify/ENA primary metagenome ERZ773065 (study PRJEB29015, sample SAMEA2738017) | human oral metagenome | biome: human oral; feature: human-associated habitat; material: dental | place: China | collected 2047 ...
CGATCCTGCCGGGGCTCCTGTCCGCCGAACGGTACGCCATCGGCTTCCGGAAGGGGGACCAAGCCCTGCTGGAGAAGGTGAACAGGGCCCTGGCGGAGCTCAAGGCCGAGGGGACGCTTGAGGCCATCGTGCAGAAGTACCGGGAGGACCCGGACTCCACGAGGCCGGAGGACATCGACCTCAACGGGGCCGCCGCCGGCGGAAAACTGACGGTGGGGATGGGGCCGGATTTTTCGCCCTACGACATGACGAAGGAGGGCGGCTTCACGGGCATCGACGTCGAGGTCTGCGCCGCCGTCGCCAGGAAGCTGGGCATGGAGCTCAGCGTCGTCGCCTGCCCTCTCGACGCGCTCTTTTCAGCGCTGGAGGAGGGCCGGGTTGACATGATCTGTTCGGGCATTGCCGTCACGGAGGAGCGCAAGAGGCTGGTGGACTTCTCCGAGCCTTACGAGATATCGAGACAGGTGGGGCTGGTGCGGACGAAGGACCGGGTTGCCAGGCCGAAGAAGGAGCGCTGATAGGCACCCCTGCGCCCGGAGGGCGCAAGGAGAAAAGAGCGATACACCGAACCTTTCGCAGGGCCGCCGACACGTCGGCGGCCCTTTCTTTTGTTTTGCGTGTCCTTTCGGCGCTTCGCGTGCTACAATGCCGTCGTGTCAAATTTTTTTAGGAGGGATCGGCATGATCGTGACCACGACGAACGACCTGGAGGGGTGGCGGGTCGTTGGCTACCTCGGCATCGTGTCGGGCGAGGTGATCCTGGGCGTCAACTTCATCAAGGACTTCGGAGCGGCCATCCGAAACGTCATCGGAGGCCGCTCTGGGGGCTACGAGGAGGAATTGCAGGATGCGCGGGAGAGGAGCCTCGAGGAGATGCAGCAGCGGGCCCGCGCGATGGGAGCCGATGCGGTCCTCGCGGTCCGGGTCGATTACGAGGTGCTGGGGCCCAACGGCGGCATGTTGATGGCCGCCTGCAGCGGCACGGCCGTGAGGCTTGCCAGGGTCGCGTGACGGGCGAGCGGATGGAGGTTAGAACCTTGCGCTACGAGAAGAATGTGCTGGTGGAGGACGTGGTGGGCCTGACCTTGAAGCTGCTGAGCATCCCCTCCGTGTCCGGGGACTGCGCTGCGGTCATGGACGTGGCGGAACGCGAGCTGCGGGACGCGGGACTTGCCCCGACCCGGACGGCGAAGGACGCCGTGCTGGCGGTCCTGAGCGGGCGGGACGACGAGCGCCAGCGCGTGGTGGCGGCCCACCTGGACACGCTGGGAGCGGTGGTGCACGAGATCAAGGACAACGGCCGCCTGCGCCTCTACCCCATCGGGGGCTACGACTGGCGTAGCTTTGAGGGCGAGAACTGCACCGTACACACCCTGGATGGAGCGGCCTACGACGGGACGCTCCTGCCGGATCGGGCGGCGCGGCACGCGACGCCCATCAACAAGCGCGACGAGCCTCGCACGGAGGAGAACGTCGAGGTCCGCCTGGACGTGATGACGAGCTCGAAGGCGTCCACGGAGGCCCTGGGGATCCACGCGGGGGACATCGTTTCCTTTGAGCCGCGGAGCGTGGTGACGGAGACGGGGTTCATCAAGTCCCGCTTCCTGGACGACAAGCTCAGCGTGGCCATCCTGCTGACGGCCGTTCGGGACCTTCGTCGTCGGGGCGTGGAGCTGCCTTACACGACGCACGTCTACCTCAGCAACTACGAGGAGATCGGTCACGGCACGCCCGCCATCCCGCCGCGCGCGGAGGAGGTGGCAGCGTTTGACATCGGCGTCGTGGCGGCGGGGACGGCGTCCAGCGAGCACGCGGTCACGATCCTCTCCCGCGACGGCGCCCTGCCCTACGACCGCCGCATGGTGCGTCAGCTGAAGGCCCTGGCGGAGGCGAACGACATCCCGTACCGCATCGACGCCTACCAGAACTACGGCTCCGACGCCTCGGCCTGCCTGAAGGCGGGGAAGGACGTCCGCGCCCTGTGCTTCGGTCCGGCGGCGGAGGCGACCCACAGCTATGAGCGCACCCACGCGGACTCCATCGACGCCTCCCTGCGGCTTTTGACCGCCTATTTGACGGCGCCCATGGCGTCCTGAGCCCGGCGGGGGCGGGGAGGACGGCCCGGTCCGGCGTCCTTGATTTTCCCCCGCAGATGGAGCTTTTGAGGTATACTCTATCACAGCAGCAGGACGTTCCTGCAATCTACCCCATGAGGAGGAAGCGATTTATGAAGCGAAGTATCCTGTGTTTGTTGTTGGCAGGGCTGGTGTTCTCGGCCTCCGGCGCCTGGGCGGCGGGCCCGCGCGACGTCACCATCGGGCTGACGGCGGACGCCCACTCCTTTTACCCCTTTACGCTGAACGAGACGATCAACAACGCCATCATGCAGCACGTCTTTGAGCCGCTCATCGACCTGGACCGGGACCTGAAGTTCATGCCCCTTCTGGCCGAGAGTTGGGACGTGAACGAGGACGCCTCAGTCTGGACCTTCCACCTCAGGAAGGGCGTCAAGTTCACGAACGGAAACGACTTCAACGCGGACGACGTCATCTACTCCTTCGACATGGGGCAGTTGGCGGGCAAGTCCGCCTTCGTCTATGCGTTCGCCACGGTCGAGAAGTATGAGAAGGTGGACGACCACACCGTCAAGGTGACCTGCAAGGCGCCGAACGCGCTCCTGCTCTGCCACCTGAAGGACGTGTACATCCTGGACAAGGAGACCTGCGAGGCCCACGACGAGGACTACAACGCCAACAACCCCATGGGGACGGGCAAGTACGAGCTGGCGGAGTACGTGCGGGGCGACCGCATCGTCTTTAAGCGCAACGAGGGCTACTGGGGCGAGAAGCCGCAGGCGGAGAACGTGACCTACAAGCCCATCACGAACGCGGGGACGCGGACGGCCAACATGATGACCAACGCCGTGGACATGATCGTGGACGTGCCGGTGCGCGACGTGTCCATGCTGGAGAAGCAGAAGGACATCACCATCCTGAAGGCGCCGAGCCTTCGCATCATCTACCTGAACCCGTCCTGCGTCGAGTCGCCCAGCAAGGACTCCAAGTTCCCCCTCGTCTCCCCGACGGGGAAGAACCCCATGGTGGACAAGCGGGTGCGCGAGGCCATGTACCGCGCCATCAACGAGGACGAGATCATCTCCAAGGTCATGAACGGCTACGCCGTGCCCGCCGCCACCTACTGCCCTGAGGGCTACAACGGCTACAACCCGGACGTCAAGCGGCTGGCCTACGACCCCGCCCTGGCGGAGAAGCTGCTGGACGAGGCGGGATACCCCCGCCAGGCCGACGGCATGCGCTTCACGGTGACGCTCGATGCGTCGAACGACCGCTACATCAACGACGCGGCGATCGCCGGAGCCATAGCCGGCTACCTTGAGAAGGTGGGGATCAAGGTCAACCTGAACCTGATGTCCCGCAACGTCTTCTTCTCCTACATCGGCGCCACCAACAAGAGCGGCGACAACACGCACCTCTGCCAGACCGGCTGGGCGGACGCGGGCGGCGAGGGCGCCCTGATCGCGATGGACTGCATCTACTCCATGAAGCCCGGCGAGTACGTGAAGCAGGGCTGGGGCGGGGTGAACCGCGGCTACTACCAGAACCCGGAGGTCGATAAGCTCATCGAGGAGGCCATGCAGACGGCGGACGCGGAAAAGCGCTCCGACCTGGTGAAGCGGGCGTGGAAGCTGGCCGCGGACGATACGGCCTACATCCCCCTTCACTTCCAGATGGACCTCTACGCCGTCGGCAGCCGCATCAACTACGCGCCCAGGTACAACAAGTACGTCTACGCCTGGGACGTGTCCTTTAAGGACTGACGGATTCAGGCCTTCTTCCCTGGGGCCATGGGCCCCTTTCGTGAAAACGCCGGTATGGGCAATGGGCACGGTCCTTTCCCTGGACCGTGCCCGTTTGTGACGCCCTGAGGCATTTTGCCGGCGCTCCCCGCATAAATTTTTGGAGGTGACGTTGTGCTTCAGTTTTTTGCCAGGAGGCTGGTGCAGCTGGTCCTGGTGATGTTCGCCGTGTCGCTCATCGTCTTCGTCCTGACGAGCGTGCTGGGCAACCCGGTGTACCTCATGGTGCGCGAGAACGCCACGCCGGAGGAGATCGCGGCGGTGTCGGCCCAGCTTGGGCTGGATAAGCCCCTCTACGTGCAGTACGGGATATTCCTGAACAACGCGCTTCACGGCCGTTTCGGCCAGTCCTACATGTACCGCCTGCCGGCGCTCACGCTGATCGCCGAACGGCTTCCGGCCACGCTCGACATCGTGGCGGTGGCCATGATCCTCTCCATCGTCATGGGCGTTCCCCTCGGCGTGTGGGCGGGGGCCTACCCCAAGAGCCGGTTCAGCCGGTGCGTCATGGCCGCCTCCATCGCGGGGATATCCATGCCCTCCTTCTGGATCGGCATGGTGATGATCTACTTCTTCGGGCTTTACCTCGGCGTGCTGCCCGTGTCCGGACGCGGCACGGTGGGGACGATTCTGGGCGTGTCCACGAGCCTTGCCACCGCGGACGGCTGGGCCCACGTCGTCCTGCCGTCCATCACGCTGGCCCTCGGCAACGTGGCGACGATCATCCGCCTGACGCGGGCCGGGATGCAGGAGAACATGCGCCGGGACTACGTCAAGTTCGCGAGGGCCAAGGGGGTTTCCACCGGAAAGGTGCTCTTCGGACACGCCCTGAAGAACACGCTGATCCCCGTGGTCACCGTGTTCGGCCTGCAGCTGGGCAACCTGATCGCCTTCACGACGATCACGGAGACCATCTACGCCTGGCCGGGCATCGGAAAGCTCTTGATCGACGCGGTGTCCAGCGCGGACCGGCCCATCATCGCGGCGTACATCCTCTTCGTCGCCGTGATGTTCGTGGCCATCAACTTCGTCGTGGACCTGCTCTATGTGGTCATCGACCCGCGCATCGACCTGCGATAGGAGGAAGGGCATGTCAGAGACAAGGAAAGGCCGGCTCCGCGCCTTTTTTCAGTCGGAGTTCTTCCACAACTTTCGCCGTTCGCCGACGGCCGTCGCCGGCGCACTGATCGTGTTCTTCGTGCTGCTGGTGGCCCTGATCGGCCCCTACTTTACGGTTCAGGACCCCTACAACATGGCGGAGCTCCAACTGGCCGACGCCTACAAGCCGCCGTTCTGGATGGAGGGCGGGGACCCGAAGTTCCTGCTGGGGACGGACCAGCAGGGGCGCGACATGGTGAGCGCCATCGTCTACGGCAGTCAGGTGTCCCTGGTCATCGGCCTCCTGGGCACCCTGATGGCCAGCGCCATCGGCATCGTGCTGGGGCTGGTCTCCGGCTACTTCGGAGGAAAGGTGGACGCCCTCATCATGCGCATCGCGGACGTTCAGCTCTCGTTCCCCTCCATGCTCATCGCGCTCTTTCTCATGTCGATCCTGGGGCGGAGCGTGGCGAACATCCTCCTGTCCCTCATGCTGGTGGGCTGGGTGCGCTACGCCCGCACCGTGCGGGGGGAGACGCTCTCGGTCAAGCGCAACGAGTACATCGAGGCGGCCCACGTCATCGGCCTGCCGAACTGGCGCATCCTGTTCCGGCACGTGCTGCCCAACGTCTTCGCCTCCATCGTCGTCCTCTCCACGATGCAGGTGGGGGGCTTCATCCTGACGGAGGCGACGCTGAGCTTCCTGGGCCTGGGGGTGCCGATCTCGCGCCCCTCCCTGGGGATGCTCTGCAACAACGGCTTCACCGTGCTCTACAGCGGCCTGTGGTGGGTGTCCATCCTGCCGGGGCTCTACATCATGATCATCGTGTTCGGCATCAACCTTCTCGGCGATTTTCTGCGCGACGAGATGAACCCCCAACTGAAGTGAGGTGAGCGCCATGGATAACCGTTTGCTTCTGCAGGTGAAAGGCCTGCGAACGTGGTTCCACACCTTCAAAGGCGTCGTCAAGGCCGTGGACGACGTGTCCTTCGACATCCGCGTCGGGGAGGTCCTGGCCGTGGTGGGGGAGTCGGGAGGCGGCAAGTCGGTGACGGGCTTTTCGGTGATTCGCCTGATCGACGAGCCGGGGAGGATCGAGTCGGGCGAGATCCTCTTTGCGGGGCGCGACCTGATGAAGCTCTCCGAGCGGGAGATGAACCGCGTGCGCGGCAAGGACATCTCCATGGTGTTTCAGGACGCCATGACGTCGCTCAACCCCGTGTACACCATCGGCCAGCAGATCGACGAGGTCCTGCGGCTGCACACCTCCATGGGCCGGGCCGACCGGCGCAGGGCCAGCGTGGAACTCCTGCGGTCCGTCGGCATCTCGAACCCGGAGGGGCGGCTGGGGAGCTATCCCCATCAGTTTTCGGGCGGTATGCGCCAGCGGGTCGTCATCGCCATCGCCCTTGCGGCGCGCCCGCGCCTCATCATCGCGGACGAGCCCACGACGGCGCTGGACGTGACGGTGCAGGCCCAGATCCTGCGCCTCATGACGGACCTGATTCATGCCGAGGGATGCTCCCTCATGCTCATCACCCACGACCTGGCCGTGGTGTCGGAGATCGCGGACCGCATCAACGTGATGTACTGCGGCAGGATCGTGGAGAGCGGGCCGGCCCGTGCCGTGATCGACGGGAGCCTCCACCCCTACACCCTGGGCCTCATCAACTCCATCCCGGACCTGAACCGCGAACAGGGGCGCTTCAAGACCATCCCCGGCATCGTTCCCAACATGTTCGACCTGCCCCAGGGCTGCCGCTTCAGCCCGCGCTGCGAGCGGGCGCAGGACCTGTGCCGAACCTCCGCGCCCGACCTGCGGGAGCTCGAGCCCGGCCACTGCGTCGCCTGTCACTTTCCAATCCATCGCGAGGTGAGATCATGACCCCCATCCTTTCCGTCCGGGGCTTGGAACAGCGCTTTGATTTGGACCGTTCGCTCCTGAGCCAGATTCGCTTTGAGCGTGGCCGTGTGGTGCGGCGCAAGCGCGTCGTGTACGCCGTGAACGGCATCAGCTTTGACGTGCCGGAGGGGCGCGTGTTCAGCCTGGTGGGGGAGTCCGGCTGCGGGAAGTCCACGGCGGCGCGGAGCATCATCCGCCTGCTGGAGCCCAAGGGGGGCACGGTGACCTACCGCGGCCAGGACATCACCCACGTGTCGGAGCGTCGGATGTTGCCGCTGCGCCGGAAGCTCCAGATGATCTTTCAGGACCCCTATGCGTCGCTCGACCCGCGCCAGAGCGTCTTCGATATCCTGTCGGAGCCCATGCTGTTCCACGGCGTCGTCGCGGGGCGCCGCGAGGCGCGGGAGCGCGTGCTTGCGCTGCTGGAGCGCGTTGGTATCCGGCCGGAGCAGGCCTCGCGCTACCCGCATCAGTTCTCCGGCGGGCAACGCCAGAGGATCGGCATCGCGCGGGCGCTGGCGGTGAACCCGGAGTTCATCGTCGCGGACGAGCCCGTGTCGGCCCTCGACGTGTCGATCCAGGCGCAGATCCTCAACCTGCTCATGGAGCTGAAGGAGGAGTTTCGCCTCTCCTACCTCTTCATCGCCCACAACCTGTCCGTGGTGAAGCACATCTCGGACGAGGTGGGGGTGATGTACCTGGGGCGCATCGTGGAGAAGGGGAGCAGGGACCAGATCTTCTCCAACCCCATGCACCCCTACACGAAGGCGCTGTTCTCGTCGATCCCCACGCTCTCCGGACACAACATGAACCGTTTCGCGGGCATTCGCGGGGAGATCCCCAGTGCGATGGACCTTCCGTCCGGCTGCTGTTTCCACACGCGCTGCGACTGCGCCATGCCCGTCTGCAGCGCCGAGCTGCCGCCGGAGCGGGAAGTGGAGCCGGGCCGCTTCGTGCAGTGCCACCTGTTTTGCCGGTAGTCGCCGGCGGGAGGGCGTCGCCGTCCTTCCGCCGGATACCTTTTGAAATTCCGACTTAAGGAGGGTTTTTCATGAACGCCAAAGAATGGAAGAAGAAGGTCTGCGTCGAACCAAAGAATGGCTACGAGCGCCTGAGCGCGGAGGAGCGGGAGCGGATGAACGCCTACTGCACGGCGTACAAGGCCTTTCTCGACGCGGGGAAGACGGAGCGCGAGTGCGTTCAGGAGAGCGTGCGGCTGGCCGAGGCGGCGGGCTTTCGCCCCTACGTCCGGGGCATGGCCCTTGAGGCCGGGGACCGGGTGTTCTTCAACAACCGCGGCAAGATGCTGATCCTGGCCGTCGTCGGCCGCCTTGGGCTTGAGGAAGGGGTCCAGATGGCCGCGGCCCACATCGACAGCCCGCGGCTGGACCTGAAGCCCAACCCGCTCTACGAGGACAGCGAGCTGGCCTACCTCAAGACCCACTATTACGGCGGCATCCGGAAGTACCAGTGGGTGACGATCCCCCTCGAGCTGCACGGCGTCGTGGCCATGAAGGACGGGCGCACGCTCTCCGTGACCCTGGGAAGGGGGTGCGGCGAGCCCCGCCTCGTCATCAGCGACCTCTTGCCGCACCTTGGCGCCGAGCAGAACAAGAAGCCCCTGTCCGAGGGCATCAAGGGCGAGCAACTGAACCTCCTGATCGGCAGCGAGCCGCTCTCCGGAAACGGAGGCGAGGAGGGGGAAGAAGGCGCGGGGGCGGCGAAGGACCGCGTCAAGCTGAACGTGATGAAGCTGCTCTACGAGAAGTACGGCTTCACGGAGGAGGACTTCATCTCGGCGGAGCTGGAGGCCGTTCCCGCCTTTGACGCCGTGGACGTGGGGGTGGACGCCAGCATGATCGGGGCTTATGGCCACGACGACCGGGTCTGCGCCTTCGCCGCCCTGCGCGCCGTCCTGGACCTGGACGAGGCTCCGGAGAGGACCGCCGTCTGCGTGCTGGCGGACAAGGAGGAGATCGGCTCCGTTGGCGTCAGCGGAATGCGCACCGCCGCCTTCGACACCTTTATGGAGGACCTCTGCCAGGCGCAGAACGTGCCGTTGCGGGCGTGTTTGGAACGCTCCTTCTGCCTCTCCGCGGACGTGACGGCAGCCTTCGACCCCAACTTCCCGGACGTGTTCGACAAGCGCAACGCCGCCCGCTTCAACCGCGGCATCGCCCTGAACAAGTACACGGGGGCGCGGGGCAAGAGCGGCGCGTCCGACGCCTCGGCCGAAACGGTGGCCGCCGTTCGGCGGTGGTTCGACGACGCCGGCGTGACCTGGCAGATGTCGGAGATGGGCAAGGTGGACGCGGGAGGCGGCGGCACCGTGGCACTCTTCATGGCCAACCGCAACATCGACACGCTGGACGCGGGCGTCCCGCTGCTCTCCATGCACGCGCCCTTTGAGGTGGCAGCCAAGCTGGACTGCTACATGACCTTCAAGGCCATGGAGGCCGTGTGCAGGGCGCACCGGTGAGGTGGATGCCGGTCCAGCCTTGACACCACTCCGAATAGGTAATATACTCGCGCTGAAGTGGTTAGCTCTTGCTAACTTAACGAACGATGACTAAAATTTGGTAAAGGCAAATAGTGCGTTCGTTAAAATCACTTCAGAGAGGGGCGTATTGACGATGAAGAGATCAATGATGTGGTGGGCTTTTCTCGTGTTGGCGGTCGTGGTCGCCGGCGGTTGCGGCGGTTCTTCCGACAAGGCGGAAGTGGCTTTCGACGGAGGCTCCGGCACTGCGGGGGACCCCTATCTGATCGCGAACGCGGACAGCTTGCTGGCCCTCGCCGCGAACGTCAACGGCGGGAAACGGGATGGCTATTTGAGGCGGTACTTCAAGCTGAGCGCCGACATCGACCTCAGGGGCGTTCAATGGACGCCAATCGGGAATATGGACGGCTACGAGAAACAATCGACCTTCTTCCGCGGCACCTTCGACGGGGCGGGCCGCACGGTGTCCAACCTGCGCTACGAGACGGACGCCTTCACCGTCGGAGCCGGACTCTTCGGCGTCAGCAGCGGCACGATTAAGGACCTCAACGTCGTCAATGCGTTCGTTCACGTCACCCATCTCCCCGCAGGGGAGAGAAAGTCTGTGGCGATCGGCGGAGTCGTCGGCTACAACCTGGGCGCCGTGGAGAACGTCGCGCTGACCGGAAGCTCCTCCATCCTCGGCCTCAACTGCGTCGGCGGGGTCATCGGCGGTAATAGCCACGGAACGATCCGCAACTGCCGGACCCAGGGCGTCGAGATCGAGCTCATAGGCGACAACAACTTCCCCGACCGCATCGTCCAGGACGACATAGCCGAGGCCGGCGGCCTCATCGTCGGCGGCAGCTTCGGCGGCACGATCAGCGGCTGTACCGCCTCCGGCACGGTGAAGGCCTCCGGGAGGGAGCCGGTCGGCATGGGCGGCATCGGTGGCTGCCTCGAGATGATGGATTCGATAACGAACTGCAGGGCCGACGTGAAGATCGTCACGACGAACGGCGGGCACGCCATCGGCGGCCTGTGCGGCTATTCCGGGACGCACCCGGACAAGGCAAAGCACTCTGTGACCAACTATCCCGCGATCATCGACAACTGCTCCGTGACGATCGACATCGACGCGAAGGATGCGACGCACGTTGGCGGCCTCGTCGGGACCGGCCTTTACTATTACGGCAAGGAAACGGCCTTCAGGATCACGAACTGCTCCGTGTCCGGCACGATCGACGGAGCCGTGACCCCCGGTACGATCCTCGGACGCACCAACGCGGACAGCTCGTACGACGCGGCGACGAAGGCGAACGCGAAGGTCC
>ERZ773065.1769-NODE-1769-length-10662-cov-2.763929_pt1 | contig 10662 bp, 12 predicted proteins | sample MGYA00580623_ERZ773065 | MGnify/ENA primary metagenome ERZ773065 (study PRJEB29015, sample SAMEA2738017) | human oral metagenome | biome: human oral; feature: human-associated habitat; material: dental | place: China | collected 2047 ...
CAAAGTAATCTGATCACTGCAGCAAAGCTCCGGAAGTTTATCGAAACACTCTGCCAGAGGGAGGGATATGAAAAGGTAGACCTCATCGGGCATTCCATGGGAGGGCTTGTAATCTCTGCGCTCTATGCAGGCTATGTCGCACTTCCCTTGAGCAAAGGAAGCCGCAGTGTAAAGTATATTGACCGTTCGATCCGTTCTAAAATCGGGAAAATCATCACCCTGGGAACACCCTATGAAGGAGCTCCCAAGCTGATTCAGGCAGTCTTGACAGAAGAAGTCTTGGGAAATGGAAGAGGGGATACTCCGGATAGTATTACGTATGGAATTGGAAATGTTCTTCTCGCCAACATGGGAAAGCTGTCGCGAGAGATTAAATCTGCATTTCTTGGGATCGCGGAGCTGATCCCTACAAGGCAATATGTAGAGGCGGGAAATATCTTTCAGCGGAATCATGAAGTGGATAAAAGTAAACTTACACGAAACCCCACTATCGATAAAAAAGACGCGACTCTAGTTTCCTATTCCCAGTATCTTGATTTTCTCCGAAAGATATGGGGGGAAGTTGAACTTCGTGAGGTTTTGCATTTTCAGAGGTTGATCCGTGAGAACGGGGTAAATGTCCTTTGCGGCTACTCGGATGCATATTTCTGTGTCGGAGTGAATAAGGCAACCCCCTACCGGCTTATTTTCAGTAAAGATGGAAGTCAGGTGGAGTGGGTGTGCTTTGATGAGGATGATTTTGGAAAAGAGATAAAAGAGGGGAGCAAGGAAGAGGGAGAAAAGAAAGAATGGGAGAAAATTTGCGGAGACGGAACGGTCCCCTTTTTTTCCTCTAGTATGGGGCTTCGATTATGTAAAGATGAAAAGATCAGGAATAGATTTCGTTTATACGTCAAAGGAGAACATGTAAAGCTCAGCTCGGAGGCAGATCACCTGTGTGACAAGAGGGGGAACAGTATTCTGGACAATATCGTGAATATCCTGATCAACGGAGCCATGCTCCCGACGGAGAATGAAGATATTGGAGAAAGTAGGGGAGGATCATGATATTTGGCTTTTCAGAAACTCATTGATCTCCCGAATTTTATGTTTATCCTCATATTTTTTGAAGAGAAACTTGAGTGGATCATTTTTCGGGCTTGGTGTCTATGACAGAAAGGGAAAGACATGCTGAAATATTGGGGGAGGGCGCTTGCTTTATTAGCAATATCCATTTTGTGTACTTGTGTAGAAGCTGGTATGATGAAGGTAACAGATCTGCCGGATTCCACGGAATTTTTTTCAGAAGTATCTATTTTCTGCCTGCTGTTTATAATCCCATCGCTATATATTCTATGTATATGCTTTATCATGATTGCTATTGTCAAAGAAATTAAAGTGAATGCCTCTGCTTATTTGATTTTTGCGTGTACAGATGGTGCACTCGCGGTTGTTATCACGATATATGCACTATATGACATGTTTATAGATACTAATATTCCTTCCGGTTTCTTGGGTCCACTGCTTCTGGGGACCGTGGTTCGTGCGGCGGCATGGCTGTTTATCTTCGATATGATTTTTTGGCTGTGTGATAAGCTCAAGAAAAAATATAAGGAAAATATGGAGAAGTGGGAGAAAATGCATCCGATGAACTGACATTTCCTACTTTCCTCTATCCTGGGAGATAATGGATATCTCAGTGCGGAAAGGGAGTTTTAATCTTTAATCGGAAAACTTCTCCCGTTTTTTAAGAGCGTAATGCATGGTACTCTGATCCCTGATGAGTTTAAGGACCTGATGAACGGCGAGGCGGCTTGCGCCGCCATCGCCGTTGCTGATATTGCTGATGTCGCCTCTCTTCCTGAGGGAGGATCGAAAGGTCAGTGTCGAGAAAGTCATGAAATAGACTTTTTCTCCTCCAGAAGCCTTTCGGCAAACTGGTGCAGTTCCTCGGTGCTGAAGTGGGCACCGAAGTCGAAAAGGGTGTACTGGACAGCGCCGGAACGGAAGATGAGAGAGGTACTTTCGATCTGCTCTCTCTTTTCGCTTCCATAGCTGATCTGGAAGAAGGGGTCGTCTCTTTCCAAGGCTTTCTCCTCTTCACTCGGCTTTTCATTCGGGGGGAGGAACAGGGTCCTTGTTCTAAGATAATAGACCTTCTGCCCGTTGATCTCCCATACCTCCTGATAGGAGCTTTCCTCAGAGAGCGGCTTTGCTTCGGCAGGGATCGGCTCCGCAGTGAAACTCAGACTCTCTCCTCTGCCGTTTTCCGCCCGGTATTCAAGCTCAATCCCCTTTCGACCGTTGTAGCTGTTCCCATCGTCATCGGTGTCAGAGATCTCCAGAAGCCGGATTCCAACCATTGGGCAGCTCTCGGAAAGCTTTTCCGGAGCCTGGATTTGATATCCGGCCTTTTTCTCCGCTTTTTCCAGGTCGCTGTAGCGGAGGTAGTCATAATCGGAATAGCTGCTTACCATGGTCCCTGTGATCTTTCCGGCGGCGAAGACGCCCATTCCGCCGATCAGAGCGCAGGCGGCGATGAGCGCCGCGGCCTTTGTCATCTTGTTCATATTCTTGCCATCCTTTCTTTTTTCGGAGTTCTGCAAAGAGGAGATAGACGCATCGATCCGGCTCTTACAAAGGTCGGAGGGACGGAACTCTGAGACCGCGGCTTTGAGGGATTCCCTGATCTTCTGGTCCGAAAGAAAGTCGTCTTCGGAGTTGATTTTACGCATGGCTTTTGACCTCCTTTTCTGCTTCTTCTGCCCGCTGTATTTCCGGCTCTGAAAAATCCAGTTTTTTTCGGAGCTCCTTTCGGCCTCTGTGAAGCCGCGATTTCACAGTTCCCTCGAAGCAGCCGCATATTCCCGCGATTTCCTTCACAGACATCTCTCCGTAATAGTAGAGAACCAGAACTGTGCGCAGCTTCTCCTCCATCTCCAAAAGAGCATCTCGGATGTCCAGCCGCCGGGGGAGATCCTCAAGCCCGGACATCCCGGAGGACTGCGGTCCCGTATACCGATCGCCCCATTCCCGTATATCCTCTATGGCCGTTTCGCGGGAAGATTTCGCCCCGATCCGGTGGGCTTTATTCACCATGATGCGAAAAAGCCAGCTTCGAAGCTTTGCGGGGTCACGGAGCTCCTTTCGATGCAGGTAGGCCGCGAGGAAGGTTTCCTGGAGCACATCCTCCGCATCATGGGGATTTGCGAGCATGAGGCGGGCGCTTCGGTAGAGCAGGAGATGATATTCCTCGTAGAGTCGGTCAAAGGCTTCCCTATCGAAAAATTCTCTTTTCGCTTCCTGCCGGAAGTCTTTTATCTCTGTCATCATCAGGCGGTCTCCTTTGTGCTTCTTTCATGCGCTGTGCGGCTTTTCCGCTGTCAAAGCCTGCCTCCCTGCTGTGCTTTTTTGCTGCCTCTGTTAATAAGATCCCCGGGGGAGGAATTCGGTTCATTTTTTGGAGGCAGAGAGCATTTTTTCTATTCTCTGTAAACTGTAATATCTTGATGATACAGTCAACGCTCTTATTCTCAAAGAGGGGTATAGGGCATACCGAAGTACACATTAGCTTCCTGCGGACAGCGGCTGCTCATCGTTTCGGATTTGATCCTGAGCGGAAGGGATATATTCCGCATGACGGACCGGCAGACAAAGTATGGATCGAAAGCTTTATGCTCTTCTTATAGGCGGTTATGGGAGAGGTTAAGGTATAGAGATTACTTATTAAGTGAGTGGTTAAAATAGAATTCAAATAAAATCATATTGTAAGAAGATTGCAACAAAATATTCAATCCAGAAGAGGGGGACAGTGCTAGTCTAAAAGCAAAGAAATGCTGATTTCATGATTTGACAGCACTTTTTGTGGAGCAACGGACTGAAAGAAGGCGGGATGGCAGGAGCGAATATAACTGCCTCCGGCGGAGGATGCTCATGACAGACAAAAAGGGCAGGGGAAGCCGCTGGCCTGTTAGAAAGAGGGGAGAGGAAGGACTTTATTACCTGAGCAATGTGGATGGAAGCGTGGAGAGACTGACGGACCGGGAGGGAAGAGAGCGAGTATTTTATTAAGCGATAGAGAAGGGGTTAATGGCATTGCTTGATAAACTGAGGTCTGAATGGAAGAAGTCCTGTCCGATAACTCGCTGAGGAGAATAAGATGGGAAGAAAGCGTAGTTTTTTTGAGAAGAGTATTTATTCTGCTGTATTGATAGGATGGATGCTCTGGTGCCTGAATATGCAGGTCAGGTTGATGCGGATTGATTTTGGGGATGTGACAGCCGAAAATACGGCAGTAGTCGTGGAATATGACTGTATCTCCATGAAAGGAAGCTCTTTTTACTTTCCAATCTATGAGATGGAGCTGGATGGAAAGACCTATCGGCATAAGTCCTTTTCCTTCGAGAGAACGGAAAGTTTTGAGAGAACAGCAGTCAGATATAATCCGTCCAATCCCTCGGAGTTTTACAGTGTAGAGGAGATCGAGATTAGGGATTGGCTGCTTCATTTTCAATGGCTGTTTACAATAGTTCCCGGTCTGATATCCGCATATTTCGCCAGTCTTTTCATGGGAATTATACTTTCCAAGCATACGGAGCTCCGCTATCACTACGAATGAGTTTGGATGGCTGAGATAGATAAGCAGATAGAAGGGGGATTCGGAAGGCTGCCTGTAATGAATAGGTATGGATGTAGATGTGTATGGGGGTAAAATCGATCGAAAACATCTGATTCTTTCAGCGGAGAATGAACCTCTGAGAATGCGCAGGGTAATTATTTTTTGCCGGGGGAAGAAGTCCGTCCGGCGATACCATGAGGAAGAAATATGGAAAGAAAAAATGTATTTTTTAAAGAGTGTATCGCATATTTGATTCTCTTAGGAAGTATGGTGTGGGTTTTCTCCAATCAAATCAAATTATTACAGATAAATTTTAAAGATTTAACGGCTGAAAATACTGCGGTGATCACCGGGTATATTCATCGCTCCCAAGAGGGAAGATTGTATGATTATCCGATCTATGAAATGGAGTTGGGCGGGAGAATATATCGGCATGAATCCTTTCTGCCGAAAAGTAAAGAAGGATCTGAAAGAGAAATAGTGAAATATAATCCAACTGATCCATCAGAATTTTACAGTGAACGGGAACTGAAATGCAGGGAAAGGGGGATTCATTCATTTTGGTGGGTACTTATACTGGCCCCTAATATTATAATTTTTTCAAGAGCTCAACTTTCTATAGATTTAATGCTTTACAGATACCCGGAGCTTAATCAGGTATTCAATTGAATTTTAATATTATGATAGTTGCTTGAAGAATCTTATAATCAGATTTCCTGGTCAGGTAAATATGTTATCTCGAAAAATTGGACATGATTGGCCAGTGCTTATGTGAGTTTAAATGAGGTGAGGCTTTGAATATATTTATCCTTCTTATTAGATACTGGCAAATACTTGTTCTTTCTATCGGGCTTTATATTTTCTTGAATTGGAGGCGGAGAAGATTCGAGAAAAAGCGGAACAGGATCTGCTGGAGAAACTGGGACACCAATATTTACATCTTATCTTCAAGAACAATAATACGTAAATTTCTATATATGGGAGCTGACTTTCAGATAACGGCTATGGATCTGATCATAATATCCTATGATATTTGTGCGATGCTGCTATGTTATGCTTATATTATCGCAAATGTCATATACGGAAAAAGTGTGAAAATGGATTTATTAATAGAATTCTGGGCAGGTGGACTTATGCTGAGTATGAATATCGGGATGTTCTGGAAGATATTATACTTTATGAAGAAAACTAAGACCATAAATAAAGATTTGGGATTACAAGTATTTAATTTAGGGATGACCATGCTTCTGACTTTGGCCACGCTTAGTATTATTTTATTGGAGATATTCGGGATCTTACTTTAAAACGAGTTCTGTCAGGCTTGCGCTATCAAGAAATAGATCTCATTATTTATTGGAGTGTGGAAAGATTGCAGTATTTAAGCGAGGGTCTCAATGGAAAAAATTCAGAGTTCCGAAGTAGTATTTGGGATAGAGGGAAACAAACTGCTGGAAAAGGTGTTTCTGTGGTTCGGTTTGAGCTGGCTCTTGTGGACGATGTCGGAGACGCAGGCATTTTACGAGGACGGGGAGTTCGTGCTTTTGGCATATCTTTTGTGTATCGCTTTCCCGGTGTTTGTGTGGGGCGGTCTGGCATATCTGCTGCATTCCGCATCGAAGTGGGAAGGCATTCATATAAAGGATGGGAAAATGAAGGTTTGCCGGATGAGCTCCCTTTATGACAAGAGAAACCCACAGTGGGAATGCGAGACGAGAAGAGATGAAATTTCTTTGTGCCGGCTGAAACGTTATGGGCTGACGAAAGAGATTCTGGGACATCCCCTGGAATTTTTTTATCACAATAGGTTCAATTCTCCCAATGAGATCTTATTTGAAATAGACGACGGCAGTCAGATTTCCTTTGATATGAACCTACTTACAAGAAGAGAGTGGAGAGAGCTTATGCACCGGATAGAGAGGGAGACGGGAATCTGTCCGGAGGGAAGCTTATCCGATCCGGATTATGCGTATTGTTATTATCATTGGAAAGAGGATGACAATAAGCAGAGGAGGCGGGATTTACGGGAAGAGGAAGTACAACAGTTGAACCGTCTTTTATGGAAACATGCATTAGAAAAAAATCCGGATAAGCTGAATAAAGTTCTGGGGAAATTATCGAGAAAGATAAGAGCAAAAATAATGCTGAGGGGCGGAACAGCGGCGCTCCTTGTGGTGATGCCTTTGTATTTTATTCGTGCTTTGGATATTTTTCTGTTTGATGGAAAGACCTTATTTTTTATCGGCATAGGGATTATAGGGGCGTTTTGGATTGCGGCAGCAGAAAGAATAAAGTTGGAATATTTTGAGGATGATTATGTTTATCTGGGCCTGGCGCAGATCCAAAAGAATCATGGGTCATGCAGTATGCGCTTTGCGCTGGATGGGAAGCTGCATAGTTTATGTTTTAAGTCATGCAGAGCGGTCTCTCTCAGGAAAATGCCGATGGGAGATTATATCTTCAATATCCTTCTGGATGAGAAGGAGAAGAGTTTTCGGATTATTCCGGAGAAGCTGCTGCTGCCGATGCAGGACTGGAAATATATCAGGAAGCTGAATTCCAGAAGGACCTTATCGTTTCCTGATGAGCCTCTCTGACTGCTGCCTGGTGTCGGAAGGTACCGCAAAGAACAGCGGAGCTTAAATCATCAGGAAAAAAGCGGCGGTATCGACCGCTGCGTTGATCTAAGCTGAGCGGAGGAAGGCCTGCCCGATAACAAACTGAGGGAATAAGATGGAGAGGAAGCATGAGTTTCTGAGAGAGTGCATTTGTTATATCATTATCGTAGGATGGGTGTTTTGGTGCCTGAATAAGCAGATCAAGTTAATGCGGATCGATTTTAGCGCTGTGACGGTCGAAAATACGGCGGCGGTTGTGGAATATGATTGTATCTCCATGAAAGGAAGTTTTTTTTACTTTCCAATCTACGAGATGAAGTTGGACGGAAAGACCTATCGGCATAAATCCTTTTTATTTGAAGAAAAAAGAGAAATCTTTGCAAGAACAGCAATCAGGTACAACCTGTCCAATCCCTCGGAGTTTTATAGTGTAGAGGAGATCGAGCTTAGGGATAGGATGCTTCATTTATATTGGATGTTTATCATATTCCCTGGTTTTGCGGCTACATATTCCGCTGGTGTCACCATGGGAAATATACTCTTGAAGCATACAGAGCTCCGCTATCATTATGAATGAATTTGGATGGAAGAAGCAGCGGCAGACAGCAGATAGAGCGGCGCTTTGAAGACTGATAGGTATCGATGGAGGGAATATGGAGTATAATCTAACGAAGATATTCAATTTTTTCCTCAAATATGGTCTGATCCTTAGTCTCACCATAGGTCTCTATCTCTTCCTGAACTGGAGGAGACGGAAACGGGAGAAAAGCTGGCAGGATATCTGGGAAAAACCCTTCGGAAGGAGCTGGGATACCGGCATTTACCTGTCCTGGCCGAGCGAAAGCCTGCGAAGACTCGTCTACATGGGTACAGATTTTCAGATAACAGCCATGGATCTGATCCTCATGGTCTATAGTATCTGTGCGGCATTGTTTTGCTATGTCTATATCATTCTGCATCTCATATGCAAAAAAAATGCGGACTTTGTGCTGATAACTTCCTTCTGGACCGTCGGCTTGGTGCTGAGTCTGGATATCGCGAGGCTCTGGGAGCTGATTTATTTCATGAGGAGAACCAAGGTCGTCAATAGGGAGCTGATACTATATACCCTCACTCTAACGGTGATCACTCTTCTGACAGCAGTATGTGAGGGTATTATCATTTTAGAGATATTCGGTGTCTTAGCTTGAAGGGATCTTTCAAAGAGGATACTTTTCTTCCTTTCGAAGGGGCAGACCTTCGGAATATTGACGGAGAAGGCGGAGTTTTGTATCATGAAGAAAACGTTTGTGAGCGTTTCTGTGAATTCGTGAAGGGAGAGGGCTATGATTACAGAAGAGTATCGGCGATGGCTGGAGGCGGATCTTGTCGATTTCGATCTGAAGAGGGAGCTTCGGGAGATTTCGGGGGATGAGGAGGCGATCCGGGAGAGATTTGCGAAGTCTCTGGAATTCGGGACGGCCGGTCTTCGCGGGACGCTCGGCGCTGGCACAAACCGGATGAACATCTGGGTGGTCCGGCAGGCGACGCAGGGGGTCGCGGACTGGGTGAAGACGCAGGGCGGGAGCCAGACCGTTGCGATCAGCTATGACAGCCGCTTGAAGGGCTGGAGCTTTGCGAGGGATGCGGCCTCTGTTCTCGCCGCGAACGGCATCAAGGTCCGGATCTATGAGGAGCTCATGCCGGTCCCGGCGCTGTCCTTTGCGACCCGCTACTATCATTGCAATGCGGGCATCATGCTGACAGCTTCCCACAATCCCGCGCAGTATAACGGCTATAAGGCCTACGGACCGGACGGCTGCCAGATGACGGACGATGCCGCGGCAGTGGTGTATGCCTCGATTCAGAAGACGGATGTCTTAAACGGGGCGAAGTATATGAGCTTCTCCGAGGGAGTGGAGAAGGGCTTGATCCGCTTCGTCTCGGAGGACTGCAAGTCGGCCTTCTATGAGGCGGTCGAGAGCCGTCAGGTGAGGCCGGGGCTTTGCCGGACGGCGGGACTTAAGCTGGTCTACTCCCCACTGAATGGGACGGGCCTTGTGCCGGTCACGAGGGTGCTCCAGGATATCGGGATTTCGGATATCACGATCGTCCCGGAGCAGGAGTATCCAAACGGCTATTTTACGAGCTGCCCCTATCCGAATCCGGAGATCTATGCGGCGCTGGAAAAGGGTCTTATGCTTGCCCGGGAGACCGGCGCGGATCTCATGCTTGCGACGGATCCGGACGCGGATCGGGTGGGGGTCGCAGTGCGCTGTCCGGACGGGGAATATGAGCTTGTGACGGGAAATGAGATGGGAGTCCTGCTCCTCGATTACATCGCCTCCGGGAGGATCGAGAAGGGGAGCATGCCGAAGCGGCCGGTCGCTGTGAAGTCCATCGTATCCACGCCGCTTGCGGACAAGGTGGCGGAGCACTACGGCGTAGAGCTCCGGCATACCTTGACGGGCTTTAAATGGATCGGGGATCAGATTCTCCAGCTTGAGAAGGCGGGAGAGGCGGAGCGCTTTATTTTTGGCTTCGAAGAGAGCTATGGTTATCTCGCGGGAGACTATGTGCGGGATAAGGATGCCGTCGTCGCCTCCATGTTGATCTGCGAGATGGCGGCCTATTACCGCTCTGTCGGCTCTTCTCTGAAGGAAAGACTGGAGGAGCTCTACCGCGATTATGGAAGGTATTTGAACGCGGTGGACAGCTTTGAGTTCCCGGGGCTCTCCGGGATGGATAAGATGGCCTCGATCATGGAGAAGCTTCGGACCGAGCCTCCGAAGGAGTTTGCGGGGAAGGCCGTCGTCAAGGTGAAGGACTACGAGAAGACGGAGGAGACCGGACTTCCGAGAGCGAATGTTTTGATCTATGAGCTTTCGGACGGCGCGACCGTCATCGTCCGCCCGTCCGGCACAGAGCCGAAGATCAAGGCCTATTATACGACGCTCGGGAAGAATCTCGAGGAGGCGAAGAGGGAGAAGGAGGCGCTGGCCGCTGCCGTAAAGCCGTACTTCGCGTAAGTCGCCGCCGGCACTGCGGGAGCAGCGGAGAAAGAAAGCAGCGCATGGCTTATCTTTATGGCGATACGAAATGATGGGGCAAAGGACGGCCTGTATACGGGGCGGCGGAGCTTTGGATTTTGAAGAGACTTCTGCGAGCGGCTTTTCGGCCGGGATGCGAATAGCTGTCGGCACTGCGGGGGAAGGGAAGATGCGCTTCCTCCGGCAGTCGGCAGGGCTCTGGGAGAGGCGCTGCCGGCACTGCGGGAGCATCGGAAAAGCGCTGCGGCCTGAGACCTGAGCGGGGGAAGAGGCCGCCGCGCTCTGTCTGCGGCCGGGGATTTCAGGAGGGGGGATGGAAGGCAGAAAAAGAGAGGAGCGGCTTGATGTCATGAAGGGGCTCCTCATCGTGCTCGTCGCGGGGGGCACCTTCGCGGTCACGGCGCTCTTGATGAACATTTCG
>ERZ773065.1770-NODE-1770-length-10660-cov-4.014427_pt1 | contig 10660 bp, 9 predicted proteins | sample MGYA00580623_ERZ773065 | MGnify/ENA primary metagenome ERZ773065 (study PRJEB29015, sample SAMEA2738017) | human oral metagenome | biome: human oral; feature: human-associated habitat; material: dental | place: China | collected 2047 ...
CCGCATGAAGAAGAAGCGGGCGAGGCTTGGCTTCTGCCTTATTCCGATCTCATGACGCTGCTTCTTGCGACGTTTATTGCCTTATATGCTATTTCCGCTACGGATGCCAATAAAATGGCGCAGATGGCACAAGCCTTCAGTGCTGCCTTCAATACTGGCGGGCCATCTTTTTTCAGCCAACTGGGTCCGAGTGCGAGCAGGCAGGCCGAAAATTTAGCTACGGATGACAAGGGGAACAGCGCATACATACAAGAGGCGAAATCCTTGCAAAATGTCCAGAAAGAGCTTGAAGAGTATATTAAGCAGAATGGTCTTGAAGGCGAATTGAATACGACGATGTCCGATGATGGACTAATGATTCGTATCAAAGAAAAGGCGCTTTTCCCTTCTGGGTCTGCTGAACTTGTAGGAGAATCACAGAAAATTGGGCCTGTCGTTGCAGGATTGCTTGCTAAAATACCTGAGAGGGTAGTGATTTCTGGACATACGGATAATATGCCGATTGCGACAGCTCAGTATCCTTCGAACTGGGAACTCAGCTCACAGAGAGCCTTGAATTTTATGAAGTTCTTGCTCGCGAATAATTCTACATTGAATCCAGCGCGGTTCAGTGCTATTGGGTATAGTGAATATCGACCAATCGCTGACAACAAAACGGATGAAGGTCGGGCACAGAACCGCCGTGTTGAGGTACTTATTGCGCGCAGTTACCAGTTCAATCCGGACAGCTCTTCCGATGAGACACTGGCTGCGAGGCCTGAGTTGCCGGATGCAGCACCGAATCTTTCTGCTGGTGCGCAGCCGGTAATCACACCGATACGTCCGACGGCTCCGGGAAACATACCCCAACCGCAAGAACCTCTACCTGCTCAGTCGGCACAATAAGGATAGGTGCTTCCTTGATCCTTGCGGTGATACTGGAAAGGCCCTATGTTTGCAGTCAAAGAGCAGATTGTATGGTTTCCCTAGCAAAATATTGATGTGAAGGCTGGCTTTATGTGTTCCTAAAATAAAGCCGGCCTTTTGAATATGCACAACATTTTTAGCTGGGAGTTGGAGAGTGAGTGATATATGTTGCTTGGCTTAGGAATAGATATTGTAGAGATTTCACGTATGGAGAAAGCTGTTTCACGTGAATCTTTTAGGAAGCGTGTATTTACAAAGGCTGAACAAGCCTACTGTGATGGACGGCGAAACCGATCTGCAGCAGCCTATGCTGTTCGTTGGGCGGGTAAGGAGTCTGTACTCAAAGCATTTGGGACGGGGTTGCGCAGGGGAAGATTACTTGACATCGAAATTCTTCCTGATGCCATGGGAGCGCCTCAAGTACATCTTTCAGGATACTATGCTTCATTGGCTGAAATGCGAGGTGTCCAGAAAGTGTTCATTTCTCTTAGTCATGAACGGGAATATGCAATTGCACAATGTGTTTTGGAAGGAGGTACAGCATGAAAATCGCTTTGTCCGAAGAGATGCGCAATATTGATAAGAACGCTGTGGAAGAATACGGCATCCCGGAGATTCTTCTTATGGAGAATGCAGGCCGTGAAATTGCTGCTTCTTTTGAAGAATATTTGGGAGGATTTTCTGGCAAAAAAATTTGTGTGCTTGCAGGTAATGGCAATAACGGTGGTGATGCTTTTGCGGCTGCTCGTCATATAGTGAATCGTGGGGCAAATGTCAGTATTTTTTTGGTGGGAAATCCTGCTCATTTGACAAAAAGTGCAGCTTTGAATCGTGATATTGATATTAAGATGGGAATTCCTGTCCATGTGATAGAGGCGGAACGTGACTGGGATAAGTTGCAGGTATCCTTACGTTTTGTGGACGGTATTGTGGATGGTATTCTTGGCACGGGTTTTAGAGGGGATTTACAAGAAAAAATTACACGTGTGATCCGAATGGTGAATAGTCAAAGAAAACCCGTGATCTCTATTGATATAGCTACGGGGATAGAGGCGGATACAGGCTGTGTTCCAACAGAAGCCATTAAGGCCGATTTGACCGTTACTTTCGGGTTGCCTAAGTTCGGGCATATGCTTTCTCCTGGGGGGACGGCTACTGGAAAACTTCTTGTCGATGATATTGGCATACCAAAACTTTTACTTGAAGATGAAAATATTCGTCAAGCCTATCTCGATGAAGAAACTGTTTCATCTGTACTTTTGCCGCGTCCTCTTGATGTCCATAAGGGCTCTTGTGGGCGAATTTTAGTCGTCGCTGGATCTCGAGGTATGTCTGGAGCCGCGGCTCTTGCAGCGCTTTCTGTACTTAAAAGTGGCGCCGGTGTATCTGTTCTTGCTGTTCCTGAAACGCTGCAGGAAATGATGGAAGCGAAGTTAACCGAGGTCATGACAGTTCCGTTGCCGGGAACACCGGAAGAAGCCATAGATGTCGCGGCTACGGGAACCTTGTTGGCTTTGGCTGAAAAATTTGATGCCGTCTTGCTTGGTCCTGGTCTGGGACGTTCACCAGAAACGCAAAAGATGGTTCAAGAATTTTGTTTCGCTGTTAAGAAGCCCTTGATTCTTGATGCCGATGCAATTCATGCGTTTCATGGAAAAACAGAAACTTTCAAGAATTTTGCGTTTGTTCCTATACTCACTCCGCACCTTGGAGAAATGGCTGCCCTCCTCGACACTACGGTGGAAGGATTGCGGACATCTCTTTTGGACACGGCACGAAAGGCATCTCAGAAATATCATGCTGTTTTTGTTGTTAAAAGTGAATGCACAATGATCTTTTATCCCGATGGTCAGGTTTTTGTCACATCCAAGGGAAATTCCGGCATGGCAACGGCAGGATCCGGCGATGTCCTTGCTGGCACAATTGCAGGACTTTTAAAGCAAACCGCCGCAGGTTTAGCCCCTCTTGCAGGAGTGTATATTCATGGTCTTGCAGGTGACATGGCAGCAAAGGAAAAAGGATACGGTATTATTGCCTCAGATATTTTGGAACATATTCCACGGGCAATGCGAACGCTTTATTGATATAATTCAAATCTGATTGGGCCTTTTGGGCAATTCTTCTTTTATGAAAGGATTTCCATAGCTAAGAGAAGAATAGGAACTATTGTATATGATTTATGAAGTGCGCTTTCCTAGGGGTTTTGCATATGCTATACCATATTCCAATTCAGATTCAAGGCATTTTGTCTACGATCAGTTTCCTTGATGTTGTTGATATTCTCATTGTGGCTTTGATTTTGTATAAGCTTTATGCGATGCTGCAGGGAACACGTGCTATTACTCTTGTTAAGGGATTGCTTGTAATTTTGGCATTGACGCTTGTTTGCAACTGGCTTTCGCTGCATGTTATTTATTGGCTTCTGCAGCAGACCCTTACCTTGCTTTTTGTCGCCTTGCCGATTGTTTTTCAGCCAGAACTTAGACGGACGTTGGAACATTTAGGTCAGGGGAGATTCTTGGGGAAATCGCTTTTTCTCGATGATGATGATGCGCGTAATTTGGTGAATGCAATTGATCGGGCTGTGATGAAACTTTCTTCAGAAAAAACGGGAGCCCTGCTTGTCTTTGAGCGTGATATGGGTCTTAAGGAGTTCACAATGAAGGGAATTCAGCTGGATGCTTTGATATCGGCTGAACTTCTCGGGAATGTATTTGTTCCCAATACACCTTTGCATGATGGAGCCGCGATTTTTCGCGGTAGTCGTTTAGTTGCAGCAGGCTGTATGCTTCCTCTTACAGATAATTCCTCGTTAAGCATGGAATTGGGTTCGCGACACCGAGCAGCTCTTGGTTTATCCGAACAAACGGATGCTTTGATTGTTGTTGTCAGTGAGGAAACTGGTACGGTATCTATCGCAGAAAATGGTCGTCTTGCTCGCCGTTTGAGTTCAGAGCATCTTAAAACTTACTTGCGACCACTCTTTATTCCAAAGACGACAGGCCTCAAGGACATGTTTTCGAATTGGAGGAAGGGAAAATGATAACACGCCTGAAGGCTCTCTTTCGACGGAACCTTCCTGCCAAAATCATTGCTTTCATTGTTGCCATCATACTTTGGCTTTTTGTGATGAATGAACAGAATCCACAAATTGAAGGAACATTTACAGTTCCTGTGGATATGGTAAATGCGCTTGAAGGATATAAGATTACACAGAGTGTAAAGAATGTAAAAATAAAGGTTCGCGGGGCACGTTCACTTTTTGTTTCGGCAGAAGCCAGCGATTTCAAGGCGTATATCGATCTTACGGGATATAATTCGGGTGACCATGAAACCAAGATTCAAACCGTTCTGCCTCAGGGCTTTGAATTAGTTGATATGCAACCTGCTTCTACGGCTGTAAATCTCGATAAGATTATCCAGAGGGAAGTGCATATAGATCTTATTGTAACAGGAACCGCATCTCCTGGACTTACCGTGGATAAAATATCCCAATCGATGAATACCGTGCTCATCGAAGGTCCGGAATCCCGTGTGAATGAAATTGATCGTGCAGTAGGTTATGTAGGCTTGGCTGGGAATCATGAAGATTTCAGCCTGCAAGTACCACTTACAGCAATTACTTCTGATGGAAAGGCTCTCGATGACATCACGATTCTTCCACGAACTGTACGGGTTTCTGTACAGCTTGCACGTGGGCTGGCACGCAAGATTGTGAGCGTGCATCCTGTTGTTGGAGGAGTTCCGCCAGAAGGGTTTGTGCTTGTCCAAGTGCAAGCTGATCCTGCCAAAATCGAGGTTGCCGGAGATGCCACTGTTCTAGCCAAACTTACTGCCATTGATACGGAGCCTTTGTCTTTGACTGATTTGAAGCAAAGCGATAAAAGGACAGTCCAACTTGTATTGCCCGACGGGGTTACCGTTTCCAATCGAGAGGTTGTAGTTACATTTGAACTGAAGCCCAAGGAAGAAGTAAAGGAAAAGGGTTCCTCATGATAAGAATAAGCAATTTGTTTGTTCCATTGTCCGACGAACGTTCATTGGAACAATTGACGGCCGAACGTTTGGGGTTATTGGAACAGGCTATCCACAAGGTGGTAATTGTTCGTAAGGCTCTTGACGCTCGTCGCTATCGTGGAGCTGCCCTTGCTTTTATCTATACGCTTGATGTGAAGGTCAAGGGGACGGAGAAAAAAGTGTTGTCAAGTTTGAAACACGATTACAATGTTACCGTCGCTCCAGTGAAAAAGAAGCTTGTATTTAAACATTGCATGCCTCTTCTTAAAGGAGAGTGTCCACCCGTTGTTGTGGGATTTGGTCCTTCCGGTATGTTTGCTGCACTTACGCTTGCGCGGGCAGGATATGCACCGCTTGTTTTGGAGCGTGGGTATGATGTTGACGCGCGTCATGCTGCTATCGCGCGCTTTTGGCATACAGGTGTCCTCGATGTACGATCTAACGTTCAATTTGGCGAAGGGGGAGCGGGAACCTTTTCTGATGGTAAGTTGATGACGCGCAGTGGAGATCCTTTAGTGCAAGAGGTACTCGATGCGTTTATTGCGGCGGGGGCGCCCGAGGAAATTAAATACCTCCATAAGCCCCATATCGGTACTGATCTCTTGTGCGGGATTGTTAAGCGTATGCGCGAAGAAATCTTGCGCCTGGGCGGTAGGGTTCGCTTTTCCGCTCAAGTGACGGATGTTGAACTGAAAAAAGAAGCCGTATGTGCGCTTATTGTTAATGGTGAGGAACGCGTGGAGACATCGGCGGCGTTCTTTGCTATCGGACATTCGGCGAGAGATACCTACGAAATGCTTTTAAGGAAGGGCCTTTTCATGCAGGCAAAAGCATTTGCAGTAGGTGTGCGGGTCGAACATCCGCAAAGCCTCATTGATCAAGCTCAGTATAAAGAAGCTGCAGGAAACGCACGACTGCCTGCAGCAGACTACAGCTTGACTTACCAGGACAAGATACGCGGCAGGGGGGCGTACTCCTTTTGCATGTGTCCTGGAGGGCAGGTGATAGCGGCCGCTTCTGAATCTTCACGTGTTGTAACGAACGGTATGAGTTCGTATTGTCGGGATTCCGGTACGGCAAATGCTGCCTTGTTGGTACAGGTTAGCCCGAAAGATTTTGGCGGCGAAGTACTCTCGGGCATGGAGTTCCAGAGAACGTGCGAAAGCATGGCCTTTCGTTTGGCAGGCAGTAATTACTGTGCGCCTGTACAGTCTGTCGGCGACTTTTTGACGCATCGAAAGGGGTCACATGATTTTCTTGTGTCGCCAACGTATCTGCCCGGCACACATCCTTGCGACCTGCATGAGTGTCTGCCGCGTTTTGTCACAGATACGCTCGAGGATGCCTTGCACGCTTTTGATCGCCGTATTCCAGGTTTTGCTGCGCCCGATGCACCGCTTACCGGTGTGGAAACACGCTCTTCCGCACCATGCCGCATCGTAAGGGAAAAAGCGAGTTTCTTGGCACTCGGAATTTCTGGGTTGTACCCTATAGGTGAAGGAGCCGGCTATGCCGGCGGCATCATGAGCGCCGCTGTTGATGGTATGAAAGCGGCACTTGCGTTTTTGGTTCAAATGCATTCGCTCAAAAAACAGTGTTGAAACAGCGGGAAGGAATAGGAGAGAAATTTATGGCAAGACTTTTTGGCACAGATGGTGTTCGCGGTGAGGCAAATACAGTGCTTTGTCCCGAACTCGCTTATCGTTTGGGATGGGCTGCGGCACTTTATTTTGGTGACAAGGTGCAGAAAAAGCCTTTGATCATTATTGGGCGGGACACGCGCATTTCGGGCAATCTCTTCGAGTCTGCCTTGGCGACGGGCATCTGCTCTGCCGGCGGACGTGTCGAGATTGTCGGTGTCTGCCCAACGCCTGCCATTGCCTATCTGGCAAGGACGCATAAGGCTGCTGCGGGTATTGTCATCTCGGCGTCTCACAACCCGTTTTATGATAACGGAATCAAGTTTTTTGGCGGCGATGGTTACAAATTGCCCGATTCTGTAGAGGATGAGATTGAAAGTCTCGTGCGTCGCATGGAGGCGGGTGAGAAGCTGCCGCGCGCGACGCGTGAGAACATTGGTCGAATCAAACGCCGAAAGGAGTATGTGCGCGAGTACATTGACTTCGTGCAGAGCACGGCGGGGATGCAGCTCGATGGTTTGAAAATTGTGCTCGACTGTGCGAATGGCGCGGCGTACGACTGCATGCCGCGTGTTCTGCGCCGCTTGGGCGCCGATGTACATGTGATTCATGCCGAGCCCGACGGCATCAACATCAACAAGAATTGCGGCTCGACACATCTCGCCGTGCTGCAAAGGGCGGTGCTCGCCGAAGGCGCCGATATCGGCATAGCGCATGACGGCGACGCTGACCGTTGCCTGTGTGTGGATGAAAAGGGTGCGGTCATCGATGGTGACCACATTCTCGTTATGTGCGCCAAAGGTATGATGGAGAAGGGAACGCTCGCGGGCAATACAGTCGTGACGACGGTCATGGCGAATATCGGATTCCATAAAGCGATCGAGGAAGCGGGCGGACGTGTGGAAATTACGCAGGTTGGCGATCGTTATGTGCTCGAAAATATGCGCGAGCATGGTTATCGTCTCGGCGGTGAGCAGTCGGGACACATCATCTTCTCCGATTTCAGCACGACGGGCGATGGGCTCATTACCGCGCTGCAAGTGCTCGCAGCTCTGAAGCACACGGGTCGTAAGGCATCGGAGCTTTCCTCGCTGATGACGAGTTATCCTCAGATTTTGCTGAACGTCGTCGTCGCAACGAAGGAAGGTTGGGAAAAGAACGAGGCAATTGCTGCCGCCATTGAAGCAGGGACAAAGGAACTTGGCAGGGACGGCAGAATTCTTGTGCGTCCTTCGGGTACGGAGCCGCTGATCCGTGTGATGGCGGAAGGCCCTGACCAAGCGCAGCTTGAGATGATTTGTCAGCGCATCGCCGATGTTGTCAAGGAGGAACAAGGATGATACGCCCCGTCATAGTGTTCGCAAGTTTTGGTGCGAGCACACAAGAGATGCATGAGAAGAGCATAGCCCCGATTATTCGTGAAATAGGGAAAGCGTTTCCAAACTTTGTGATTGTTGAAGCCTATACGTCTGCATTTATTCGCCGTCGCTTGAAAAACGAGGGCATAGAAATGCTGTCTTTAGAAGAGCAGTTAGAAGAGCTTTGCCAAAAAGGCGTGCGGGAAGTTTATGTGCAGCCTGCTCATTTAACACCGGGTGAGGAATACGAAAAAAAGATTCTTGAAGCGGCAAAGTTGTTTTATGCGCGCTTTGCAGTACTCAAGGTTGGTGAGCCCGTCTTTTTCCGACAGAATGACACGAAAAATGATGATATCGCGTGCGGTCTCTCAGCAATTTTTCCAGATCTTGCATCGGATGAAGAAGAAGCTGTAGTTCTCCTCGGTCATGGTTCGCCGCATAGACATAATCCTATTTATATGTTTATGCAGGAATGGGCAGACAAGCAAGGGCTGCCCATACATATCGGCGTGATCGAGGAAACGGATACGCCGAATTTTGCGATGGTTCTGGAACGCTTGAGGAAAAGCGGAAAAAAGCATGTCTTGCTCGCACCGCTCCTTTTGACAAGCGGAATCCATATCATTGAAGATATGGCGGGGGATACACCAGAATCCTGGAAAAATCGATTGAGGCAGGCAGGTTTTTTTGTCCGCCTTGATATGCATTCTCTTGGTGAACGGACTGCATTCCGTCATCTTTATATAAAAAAATTGAAGAGACTTATAGGAGAGAATAGCTGAAAGTTATATATGCTATTCCTAAAAAGTATTTTAATTTTTTGAAAATTCATCTATAATAGAAACAAGAAAATACACTTTCTTGCAAGACGCAGCAGTTCTATCTATTTAAAATGAGGTGAGTGTATGTCACAGCCAGTAACAACGAATCCTTTGGTTATCATGTTAATCAACATGACCGTCGTATTCCTCGTCTTGGTTTCACTGAGTTTCTTGATTCGTCTGATCCATATTCTTGATCCGACGAAGAAAAAAGAAGAATCGTCCGTCGTAACTGCCCCGATTCCAGCAGCACCGATTGTCGTTCCGGAACCAGAACCGGAGCCTGCCACCGAAGGCCTTTCATCAGAAATTGTTGCAGCAATCACAGCGGCTGTTACACTCTGCGGCTTTTCTGGCGGGGCAATCCGCACAATCCGTCCGTTGGCGCGCGACGGCTGGAAAAATTCAGGTCGTGCTTTGCGATAGCATACCGGATGCAAAGGAGGCAGAACAATGGAATTCCTCAATGCTTTTACCGTATCACTACAAGCCGTGTGGGCAGGATCTGGCTTTTCCCACTTTACTATGGGCAACGGTATCATGATCTTCGTCGGTCTCGTTCTTCTTTACTTGGCATTTGCCAAAGAGTTTGAGCCTTTGCTCTTGGGACCCATCGCTTTTGGCTGTATTTTGGCGAACTTCCCGGAAACAGGTTTTTTCGGTGAAGAGATGAATGTCATGAAAGCAATCAATTTTGGTATCACGTACGAAATCTTTCCTCCGCTCATTTTTCTTGGCATCGGCGCCATGACAGATTTTGGTCCCTTGATTGCCAATCCTAATACGCTTCTTCTGGGAGCGGCGGCGCAGGTTGGTGTATTTGTTGCCCTTGGGCTTGCGATGGTCTTTAACTTCTCTGTCGAAGAGGCCGCTGCTATCGGTATCATTGGTGGTGCCGATGGGCCGACGTCTATCTATTTGGCTTCGAAGCTCGCACCCAATCTTTTGGGCGCAATAGCTGTGGCGGCGTACTCCTACATGTCGCTTGTGCCGCTTATCCAACCGCCAATCATGAAGCTCTTTACAACAAAGAAAGAACGTGAAGTCGTCATGGAACAGCTGCGTGATGTTTCGAAGTTTGAGAAGGTAATCTTCCCGCTTGTTGCGACGATCTTCATCAGCCTGCTCTTGCCATCCATCGCAGCGCTTCTCGGTATGCTCATGCTCGGCAATCTTTTCCGTGAATCAGGTGTTACTGACCGCCTTTCGGATACGGCACAAAATTCTCTTTGCAACATCATCACGATTTTCCTTGCCACTGGCACGGGTATGACGATGTCGGCAGAACATTTTCTCACGAGAGATACCCTGCTCATCATCATGCTGGGTCTCATCGCATTCATCGGAGGTACTGCGGGTGGTGTCATTTTTGGCAAGCTCATGTACGTCGTTTCGGGCGGTAAGGTTAACCCGCTCATCGGTTCCGCGGGTGTTTCCGCTGTGCCGATGGCGGCGCGCGTCAGCCAGGTTGTCGGAGCTAAAGCGAAGCCTGGTAACTTCCTCTTGATGCACGCCATGGGTCCGAATGTTGCCGGCGTCATCGGTACAGCCGTTGCTGCAGGTACGATGCTTGCAATGCTCGGAAGGTAAGTAAAGTTTTATATGCTTTGCAGCGGCAGGAGTAATGCTCCTGCCGCTTTTTTGCACGAAGGCAAAGAAAAACGCTGTTGAAAGTGAATTCAGCAGCGTTTTGTGTGTTATTTCGATTCGATATTTTTGACCTTCTCGCGAATCTCTTCGAGCTGCTCCTTGCTCGGCACGTTCGCGATACGAATCATGTCGAGGCAGATGTTGCAACCGGCGTCCTTGAGTTCATTCTCGACGAGTTTGATGCTCTGTCCGCCCCAGCCGTAGGAGCCGAAAGCGAAGGCTTCGCGTCCCTTCGGCGCGAGTCCCTTGAGGTAGCAGAGGAAGCCCG
>ERZ773065.1784-NODE-1784-length-10613-cov-6.638284_pt1 | contig 10613 bp, 10 predicted proteins | sample MGYA00580623_ERZ773065 | MGnify/ENA primary metagenome ERZ773065 (study PRJEB29015, sample SAMEA2738017) | human oral metagenome | biome: human oral; feature: human-associated habitat; material: dental | place: China | collected 2047 ...
CTGGACCGCTTCGGCAAGGAGGGCGAACTCGACACGGCCATCCTGTTCCTGGCCTCGAAGGCCTCGGGTTACGTCGTCGGCGCGCCGATCCTCGTCGACGGCGGCTACAGCGCCATCTGAGACGGTCTGAGGGCGCTGGGCCCCTGTGCCCCTGGGCACTTGCGCCCCTGCGCGGCTGCAGTCCTGCCGGGCCTTCGATGATGGAAGGCCCGGCAGGACTGCAATCGAGGCGGAAGCGGACCGATCTCGGCGCGGAGTGCGACCGATCTCGAGCTGGAGTACGACCGATCTCGAGGCGGAAGCGGACCGATCTCGGCGCGGAGTGCGACCGATCTCGGCGAAAGGTTCGGCTAGAGCGCTGAGCGCGCCCGGGTGCGGCCGACCGCGATTCCCACGCTGAGCAGCGCTACGGCGAACAGGGCGCACACCCCGCAGTCGGCCAGTAGCGGCAGGATGGTATCGCTCGAGATGGAGGCGGCGTTGTGGAGGCCGGTGATCGCCCGAGCCGCCCAGTAGCCGGGGGTGAACCTGGAGAAGGCGACCACGGCGTCGGGCAGCATGTCGACCGAGATCCAGGCCCCGCCGAGGACGGACATGACCATGCCGCCGATGTTCGCGATGGCATTGGTCGCATTGTCCCCCAGTCCCAGCTGGCCCAGAAGGAAGCCGAGCGATACCGACACCAGTGTGTAAGCACCCAGTGCGGCGCCGAGCACCCCCACCATCGGGGCCGACGTCGCCAGATACTCCTTGCCGAAGAAGTGCACCCCCAGGCCAAAGATCCACGCCCATCCCACCAGGCCGATGATCAGGCAGGCGCCCAGTAGTCCCAGGCCGCGTGCTCGGCCGCTGACGGGTGCGGCGGACATCCGGGAGCGCACGGGTCTGCGGTCCAGAGCCGTCATGAGCGTCGAGATCGACACGACGGAGAATGTCAGCAGCGGGTAGAGGGAGAAGGTGGCGAAGGTCATCAGGCGCTTCGGCATGGGGGCGGAGTCCTGGGGGACGAGCTGCGCCGACGCGGTGCGCTCCATGGCGCCGTCCGCGAGGGAGACGGCCTGGGCGGGGTCGTCGTTCAGGGCTCCCAGGTAGTCGTGCACCTGCGCCAGATAGGAGCCCGTGCGCACGTCCATGAGCGATCCGGCCGCGGACTCGTAGTTGACCACGGTGTCCGCCGCCGGCGGCTCGGTCCCCTGGCGGGCCGCCTTCTGGAACTCCTCGCCGTAGCCGGCGGGGATGATGAGGATGTAGGCGATGCGGTTCTGCGCAGTGGCGTCCTGCAGTGCCCGGGTGGAGTCCTCCAGGGGCTGGGCGTCGCCGATGGATTCCACATAGCGCGCCACGCCCTGCGAGATCGTCGAGCCGTCGCGGTCGATGACCGCCACGGGGATGGGCGCGTCGATGACCTCGTCGGATGCTGCCGAGGCGCCGCCGCCGGCGGCGAGCAGGCCGAACATGGACAGCAGCACCAGGTACCTCCGAATGTGGACCCGGTGGGCCCACAAGATCTTCAGCGATGTCTTAAAGGTGCTCATGGCTCATCCTCCTCATGCGGACCATGGCGATGCTCAGGAATAGACAGGTCATACCCGCCAGAACGGCACAGCTGCGGGCGAAGGGGGCGAGGCTGTCGTAGTAGAGCAGCCCGTAGAAGCAGTGAGCGGACTGCCACAGCGGATTGGCCTGCGCCAGGACGGGGGCGTTGAACTCGACGGCAGCGGCCAGATTCTGTGCCGGGCTGCCGTACAGTCCGGTGAACAGCGACAGCAGACAGCTGATCCCGGAGACGGTTCCGGCTCCTATCTCTGCGCGTACGGTCCCGAGTGCGGCGCCGGCCGCACAGGACATGAGACTGGAAACCCCGATGGCCACCAGTGCGAGCAGCGTGTGCGGTCCGAAGTCGACGCCGATGACCAGCCGTATGAAGGCGAAGGCGATGACCAGGCATCCCAGGATGCAGACCCATGAGGCGGCGAGGGTTCCCGCCAGGACCCTCCATCGCGGCAGGCTCGCCAGGCTCAGGCGCGCCCCGAGGCGGGAGGGCCGAGCGGACGTGGCCATGATCCCTTGAACTGCGAGCGTGGAGACGGTCATGCCCATGCCGCAGGCGAAGGCGAGCAGTGAGAAGTAGTAGCGCGTCTCCGACTTGATGAGACTCGGGGTCACCTGCGTCTGGTGGGTGAAGGCGCGCCCGGCCTCGGGCCGGCCGACCTGCTCCGCGGGCGCCCCGGCGGAGGCGAGAGCCGCGTGCTCGGCCCCGGTCTGCACATAGGAGTCCATGACCGCGCGCAGGACGAGGATCGTATTGGCCTGACTCCCGGACGCAGTGTTCCACTCCTGGGTCACGTGCAGGACGGGGGCACCGTCCTCGACGTCGATGTAGCCGGCGGTATCGCCCCGCTGGGCCGCGGAGACGGCCTCGTCCTCGGTGGCGTAGGAGGTGGCGTCGATCAGGTGGAGGTCACTGCCGTCCGCGGAGATGGACGAGATCGTCTCATCCAGGCCGGGGGCGGCTCGGTAGGCGTCGTCCTGCACGACGCCGAGGGCGACGGCATCGGCCTTGTAGTCGTCGTCGAGGTTGGAGAACATCGCCATGAAGATCAGCGACAGGATGATCGGGAACCCCAGGGTCCATACCAGGAGGACCTTTTCGCGCAGGAGCCGGAGCACCTGGTAGGTGAAGACGGAGAGCATGTCAGGCCGCCTCGTCCCGCAGGGCGCGCCCGGTGATCTCCAGGAAGACATCATTGAGCGTCGGAGGCTCGGAGGTGATCCGCCCGCAGGTCACTCCCGCCCGAGTCAGCGCCTCCAGGACGTCGGAGAGGTTGTGCGCCCCCGAGGAGCACTCGACCAGGAGCTCGGACGCCTCGTAGGAGACGGTGCGCACGTGCTCGAGACGGCGCAGATGCTCCAGGTGCTCCTCGTCGAGCGATACCGGCGAGACGACCTCGACCCGGATGCGCTCACCGGTGCCGATCATCGCCTTGAGCTCATCGGCCGTGCCGGAGGCGACCCGCCTGCCGGCGTCCATGATGACGATCCGGTCGCACAGCTGCTCGACCTCCTCCATGTAGTGGCTCGTGTAGATGATGGTGGCGCCCTGCTTGTTCAGCTTCTTGATGCCGTCGAGGATCGCGTTGCGGCTCTGAGGGTCGACGGCGACCGTCGGCTCGTCCAGGATGATGAGCTCCGGAGCATGCGCGATGCCGCAGGCGATGTTGAGTCGGCGCAGCAGGCCGCCCGAGAGCTTCTTGGGCTTGAACTTCGTGAACTTCTCCAGTTCGACGAAGGCGATCGCCTGCTCGACCAGACGGCGCCGCTCAGCGCGATTCTTCACGTAGAGGGCGCAGAAGGCGTCCACGTTCTGGGCCACGGTGAGCTCGTCGAAGACGGCCACCTCCTGGGGCACCACGCCGATCCGGCGCTTGAGGTCGTAGGAGGTCTCCGTCATGGGCCTCCCGAAAACCCGGATCTTCCCCCTGTCATAGGTGAGCAGCTGCAGCAGGCAGTTGATCGTCGTCGTCTTGCCCGAGCCATTGGGGCCGAGCAGGCCGAGCACCTCCCCGCGGGGGATTCTCAGCGACAGGCCATCGACCGCGACCATCTCCCCATAGCGCTTGATCAGGGATTCGATCACGACCGCCTCATGGCCGGCTGCTCTGCCGGCTCTTTCGTCAGGCACTGTCCTATCCGCCCTATCCTCACCGCCCATATCGACTCCTGGAATGTCGGCTCTCATATCCAATCGACTCCTTGAACGTCTGTTCTCGATTCCAGTACTTCCCGTCTTCAGCGGGTCACCCTCCGTATGGTTCCGCCGGCGGGCTCGAGCCGGGAAGTGCCCGCTGTCATGGCCTGCGGGGCGGGGCATGACATCTGTCATGAGATCGTCAGGAGTGGTCCGAGAAGGCCGTTCCGCGGTGGTGGAGGTCCATAATCGTGGTGTGAAGGTGCTGACGGACAAGGGCGTGCTTCTGGGCGCCTGCGTCCTGTCGGCGCTGGCGGGGGGAGCGGTGAGTGCCGCCGTCGTGGTCTGGCTGCTGCTGGCCGTCGCCGTCGGCGGGCTGTGCGCAGTGGTGGAGCACCGACGCGAGGCGATCGCCGCGCCCGCCTGCTACCTCGTCCTCGGCTGTTTCACGACGGCGTCGCTGGTGGGCGCCCCGCTGGTCGTCTACGACCTGACGCGCGCGGCGGCGCTCGGTCCCCGATGGGCTCGGCTGGTCGCCCCGGTCTGCTGCGCCTTGTCGGCCTTGTCAGTCTTGTCTGCCTTGTCGTCCTTGACGCCGGTGGCCGTATCCCGGTGGGCGCCGGATGCGCCGTCGGTCGCGTCCGTCATCGTCTCGGCCGTCATCTCGGTCCTCGCCGCCTGCCTCGCCCTGCGCACCGTCCAGGAGGAGCGCGTGCGCGGGAGCCTGCACGCGGTCAGGGACGATCTTCACGAGAAGATCCTCGCCCTGCAGGACTTGAACGCCCGGATGCTCGAGGCCCAGGACTATGAGACGCGCGCCGCCGCCCTGTCCGAGCGCACGCGGATCGCCCGCGACATCCATGACGGCGTCGGGCACCTCCTGACCCGTCTTGTCCTGCAGGCCAAGGCCCTGCAGGTCACCCACCGCGACGAGCCCGCCGTCGTCGCCGACCTGGCGGAGCTGGACTCCTCGCTGGGCGAGGCCCTGGACTCCATGCGCAGGAGCGTCCACGCGCTGTCCGACGAGGGCGAGGACCTGCCGACCTCCCTCAACCTGCTGGCCTCCCGATGCGGCATAGAGCAGGTGCCGGTCGACTGCTCCCTGGAGGAGGCGCCCCCGCCGGAGGTGTCGCGCTGCGTGATCGCGGTGGTGCGCGAGGCCCTGACGAACGCCGCCCGGCACAGTCGGGCCGATTCGGCGCAGGTCAGGGTCGTCGACTACCCGGCGTTCTGGCAGATCACGGTCGTCAACGAGGGGGGCCCGCCGCGCGACGATCTGCCGGCAAGAGGCGGCGGGAGGACCGGAATGGGGCTGCGCTCCATCACCGAGCGGGTAGAGGCGCTGGGCGGAACCGTGCGGATCACCCCGCAGCCGAGGTTCACGGTCTTCGCCACGATTCCCAAAGGTAGAGAAAGTAGAGAGGCCGGAGCATGAAGGTCCTCATCGTTGACGACGACGCTCTCGTCACCCAGTCGCTCGCCACCATCCTGTCGGTGGAGCCCGATGTCGAGGTCGTCGGCCGGGGCGGGTCCGGGCCCGAGGCGGTCGAGAAGCACCGGGAGCTGAACCCCGACATCCTGCTCCTGGACATCCGAATGCCCGGCGGTGACGGGCTCGGCGCGGCCGAGCAGATCCTGGCCGAGGACGAGGATGCGCGCATCGTCTTCCTGACCACCTTCTCCGACGACGAGTACATCGTGCGGGCCCTGAGAATGGGGGCGCGCGGGTACCTCATCAAGCAGGACGTTGCGCGGATCGCCCCGGCGCTGCGGTCCGTCATGGCCGGTGTGAGCGTGCTGGAGGGGGAGGTGGTCGAACGCAGCGCCGCCATGGGGCTGGGCGGTGGTGGATCCGCAAGCGGGAGCGGGAAGGTGCCCAGGAGCGCCGTCTTCGAGAGCCTCACCGAGCGGGAGTACGAGGTCGTCGAGGCGGTGTCCGAGGGGCTGGACAATGCTGAAGTGGCGGACAGGCTCTTCATGAGCGAGGGGACGGTGCGCAACCACATCAGCTCGATCCTGGCCAAGCTGGGGCTGAGGAATCGCACCCAGGTCGCGGTGCTGTACTACCGCTCCGCGCGGGCCGGCTAGGCGGCTGATTTTCGTTCCCGGGGCGGCTGGTCGCGGTTGGTCGCGGATGGCGAGGGCTGACACTCGCCTGCGCGTCGGCCTGGCTCATGCGGGTACGCTGTCATCATGTGAAGGAGGAAGGAGGAAGGAGGAAGGAGGTAGGCCATGGTGAAGACGGCGACAGCCCGTATACGGTTCTGCGACATTAAGCCCTATGATGCGCCGGTATCGCTGGACGAGTTGCGGGGCCCGTACGATGGTCCTATCGACCTGCCCCACGCAGTGCGCTGGCAGGCCGACCGGTTCGACGTAAATGTGAGCGTACCCGGTTGGCGGCGTATGGCTTACCAGGCCCTGGTCGCCGAAGGCACCGCTGATGAGCAGCGGCGGCTTATGAACCGCGCCCGGCTTATCGAGACGTGGCCGGTCCTCAGCATTGATCCGCGTGTGCGTGCCTTGTGGGAGAGCCGGTTCCCCGAGCTGCGGGCCATGCGGAACCATCGTCATCACCGGGGCGAGCGCAGTCAGCCGGTTCCCCGAGCTGCAGGTCGCATAAGTCGTGCGCGGTGACCAGGAGGAGCAGCGGAACATCGCACGCCTCGCTCTGAAGGCGGTCGGCGAGACGGCCGGCTTCGCACTCGCCGGGTCCGGTGCGATCCGCGAGCATGCCTTGCGGAAGAACGCCTGAATCGGGTGGTGCTGTACTACCGCTCCGCGCGGGTCGGCTAGGTGAGCCCGAGGATTTCCGACTCGTCGCTTTCGCATGGTGGCGGCCCTGCCCCGTCGTGCCCCCTCGCCGTCGCTGTGGCATGCTGCGCTCGGGTCCGGTAGCCGCTACGGCGCGTCGGGTCGTCTCGGGGCTGTTCCGGGGAGAAGCGATGAGAGGGGCTGCGATGACTCGGTCAAGCCATGAGGACAATGAGGACAACGACTCGTATGTTGATAGTCCTGTCGACAGTCCTGTTAGCGCGGCCAATGCTGCCAACTCTGCTGCTCTAGCCGGTTCCGCCAGTCCCACTGGCCCTACTGGTCCTGACGCCGCTGCTGTCGCCGACTTGCGCGCCGCCGACAGCGCTAGTGCCGCTCGCGCCGTTTCACACGAGCTTCGTTGCCTCGAAGCGGCCGAAGGCGTGCGGGTTCTGCTCGCCGTGGAGTCGGGTAGTCGGGCCTGGGGCTTCGAGTCGCCCGACTCCGACTTCGACGTCCGCCTCGTCTACGTCCGCCCCATCGAGTACTACCTGCGCCTGCAGTCCACGCGGGACGTCCTGGAGTGGCGGCTCGACGAGGTCCTCGACGTCAGCGGCTGGGATCTCGACAAGGCCCTGCGGCTCATGCGGGGCGCCAATCCGTCGCTCTTCGAGTGGCTCGCCTCCCCGATCGTCTACGCCGAGGACTCCGCCTTCGCCGCCGTGAGGGACCTGGCCGCCGACTGCTTCTCGCCGGTCTCCTCAGCCCACCACTACCTGAGCATGGCCCGAACCGGTATGAGCGGCTTGACCGGCACGACCCGTATGGCCGATAAGGCTGATAAAGCCGCCGTCGCGGGGGGAGACGATCCGCCTCAAGAAATGCCTGTACGCCATGCGGGCGATCCTCGCTTCCCGCTGGGTGGTGGCCGAGCGCGTGCCCGTCCCGATGCTCTTCCGCGACCTGGTCGATGCCCAGCTCGAGGCGTCCATGCGCGGACTCGTCGACGAGCTCCTGGAGGCCAAGGCGGTGGCAGGGGAGTGCGACGAGTATCCGCGCATTCCGGCGCTCAGCACCTGGGCTGCGAGTGCTGTCGCCGAGCTGGAGGAGGACGTCGCCGCCCTCGTTCCAAAGCCCAAGATGGCCTGGGAGCGTCTCAACGACGTCTTCCTCGGCTTCCTCGACATGGACCGGACCCCGGTGGGCGACTCGCGCTGACCGGGCCGACGGCCTGCGACGTCTGCGAGGGTCTTGCCCGCGTGGACCGATCTCGAGCCGGAGTGTGACCGATCTCGAGGCGGAACCGGACCGATCTCGGCGAATCGGACTGCTCAGGCGACGTAGAAGCGGATCCGATCCTCGCCGTCCGTGATGTCGAGGAGCGTGCTCGTGTCGGCGGCCTCAAGGGCGCTGTGGGCGGTCGCCAGCAGCGCGTCGAGGTCGATGCCGTGGGTGTCGATGGCATCGCGCACTTGCGGTACGGTGGCCGCCTGCATGGGGAACGCCAGGTTGACGTTGTTGTGCGGACCTCGGACCTCGATGCAGAGCTTGCGTCCGGCGGCGGAGGCCGTGCTCTGCTCCTTCCTCCCGCGAGTCGGTTCGGGCCGTACGAGGACGGCGCTCGTCGAGGTGAGCTCTGCGGCGGGAGAGGACATTGAGGGGGTCTGCGCCGGTTCGGCAGCGGAATCGCTCGAGCCGTTCGGACCGGCCGGCTCAGTGGGCGTCTCAGTGGGGGCGTGCGGGGCGCGATCGGGGTTCGACGCACTCGCTTGAGCGGGGCCGTCCGCTTGCGCGCCGTCGTCCGGCACCGTCAGCAGCGCATCGACGCTCGTGCCCAGCAGCGCCGCCAGGCCGGGCAGCGCTGCGATATCCGGGTAGTTGAGATCGTTCTCCCACTTGCTGACCGCCTGCGGAGTCACGCCCATCCGCTGGGCGAGCCGCTCCTGCGTCATCCCCTGTGACAGTCGCAGCTGTGCGATATTGCGTCCGACCGAGTGCTTCATCTGTGTTCCTCTTATCTGTGGGATGCCTGCCGCCGGTTTGTGGGCCTGTCTGCTGACCGCGGGCCTGGCGGCGGCGTGCCGGGCCCGCTGGTGCTGTCGCGGGTCCTTCCGGCCGGCATCCATGGTGGCTCCCGCCCCGGCGGTGCGGTAGCACGTGTTCGTTGATCACCGAACGCGTGCGGGCGGTGACGGCTGGAGCATACGGCCTCAACCGCTGGTTGAGGCTGGTCAAGGCGCCCGAGCGTCAGGCGATCGGTCCGGCTGACGAGTACGAGTAGATGTCGGCCCAAGTCCCGCAGTGCCGTGTACTTAGTACTTATCGCGCTTATCCCCGAGACGACAGTCTTCTGCGAGCTCATCGCCTTCGCGGTGAGTGCTGAGCTCATCATCAATGGGCCTCATCAATGAGCCTCACGGGCCGCTCACGGCAGCGGCCGCCCTGCCCGGCTTGCTCGCCGTGGCGGCCACGGACGTCTGCCTGGCGGGTATCGGTATGTGGTTCAAGTGCGATGCGATCGGCGTCATACGCAGAATGGGTGCATGAGAATCCGCCCGAGAATCCGCACGGCCTCGCCCGCCGACCTCGACGCCATCGCCGAGCTGGAGGCCCTCTGCTTCCCGCCCGCCGAGGCCGCCGACCGCGACGCGATCGCCGCGCGCCTGGCGGCCTACCCCGACCACGTCTGGCTCGCCGTCGAGGACGATCCTGACGACCCCGACGGCCCTGAGCGGCTGGTCGCCGGGGTCAACGGCATGTGCACCGACCTGCCCGACCTGACCGACGAGATGTTCTCCCGCGCCGAGCTGCATGAGCCCGACGGCGCCTGGCAGATGATCTTCAGCGTCATGACCGCTCCCGACCGCCGGGGCGAGGGCCTGGCCGCTGCGCTCGTGAAGCATGTCGTCGCTGAGGCCCGCGCGAGTGGGCGCCGTGGGGCAGTGCTCACCGCCAAGCCCGAGCTCGTCGGCTTCTACGCCCGCCTCGGTTTTCGCGACGAGGGCGTCTCGCAGGGATCGACCCACGGCGGTGCCGTCTGGCACCAGATGCGATTGACTCTGCTGACTCTGTGATCCCGTCATCCGGACCGATCTCGAGGCGGAGTGCGACCGATCTCGACGCGGAGTGCGACCGATCTCGGTGCGGAGTGCGACCGATCTCGGCGAAATTGACCGATTGGCAGGAATGCGCCAAGCTCGTGCCCATACAGCAGCTACGACAGTCACGTCAGTTACAACAGCTACAGCAGCTACGGCGGCACAGCGATGTGCGCCCCGCGGACGGTCGCAGCAGGTCACAGCGAAGGAGCTCCACGTGCTATCGCCTCAGCCGACCCGGCCGCCCCAGCCAGCTCAACCGGCCCGGGATGAAGCCGACCACCTCGCCGTTGTGCGCAGGAGCGCACCCGAATCCATGGTGCTGCTCAGATCCGATGGCTCCTTCCCGCTTCGGGGGACCGGCGCTCTGGCCCTGTACGGCTCGGGCGCCCGCCGCACACTCAAGGGCGGCACCGGATCGGGCGACGTCAACTCCCGCCATGTCGTAACCATTGAGGAGGGACTGGAGAAAGCCGGCTTCACGCTGACCACCAAGGCGTGGCTGGACGCCTACAAGGTCCTCCACGAGCGGACCCGCGCCGATTTCATCGCCGATATCAAGGCCGGCGCCAAGGCCGCCGGTGTGCCCGCCGTCGTCCACGGCATGGGGGCCGTCATGCTCGAGCCCGAGCACGACCTCCCCCTCGGCGGCGAGGGCGCCGAGGGCGCCGAGGGTGAGATTGCCGCGATCTACGTGCTCGCCCGCGTCTCGGGCGAGGGCAGCGATCGGCGTCCCGAGCGCGGCGATGTCCTCCTCACCGATGCCGAGGTCCGCGACATCCTCGCTCTGAACGAGCGCTATGAGAAGTTCCTGCTGGTTCTCAACGTCGGCGGCGTCGTCGACCTGACCCCCGTCAAGGACGTCGGGAACATCCTCCTGCTCTCCCAGCTGGGCGCGGCCGTCGGCGACTCCTTCGCCGACGTCCTGCTCGGGGCGGCCTACCCCTCCGGCAGGCTGTCGACCACCTGGGCCGCCTGGGAGGACTACCCCGCCGTCGGCGACTTCGGCGACCCCGACGACACCCACTACCGCGAGGGCGTCTACGTCGGCTACCGCTACTTCGACTCCACCG
>ERZ773065.1785-NODE-1785-length-10611-cov-7.253316_pt1 | contig 10611 bp, 12 predicted proteins | sample MGYA00580623_ERZ773065 | MGnify/ENA primary metagenome ERZ773065 (study PRJEB29015, sample SAMEA2738017) | human oral metagenome | biome: human oral; feature: human-associated habitat; material: dental | place: China | collected 2047 ...
CGGCGGCCTGGGTCATCCCCTCGGCCGAGACGTACCTGCCGCCGGCGACGGCGACCAGGACGACCATGAGCAGGATGGGGGCGAGCACCACCATCTCGACGGACATCGACCCGTCCTCGCGACGCCGCGGTGCTCCGAGGAGTGCTCTGGCGAGTGCTTCAACAGGGCCGGCGGGACGCTCGGGGCTTGCAGATCCGGCGGAGGCCGTGGGGCCGACGGGGCCAGTGGGGTCGGCGGGTCTTATGCGGCTGGGGCTCATGCGCGTCACACGTCCTCCCGGAACTCCTCGACGGGCGAGGTCACCGTCGCATTGACCCGGGGCGAGAGGCCCCCGACGATGTCCATCGCCTCGCCCGAGACGGTCACTGTGACCTCGGTGTCGGTGGCATGGGCATCGACGACGACGTCGGTCAGGCCGGAGCCCCCCGTCGACGCCGCGTACGCGACTCCCGAGGCCTCCGCCGCCGCGAGCGCGGCGGAGTCGTGGGAGCCGGTGCGCAGGCTCCGGGCTGTCTCCCGGGCAGCGGTCATCGCGACCTCGTTGCCGTACCACGACAGCGCGACCTGGACGGTGACCAGGATGATCAGCAGGAGGAGCGGGAAGAAGACCAGGAGCTCAAGGGACGACGCCCCGGCCTCGGGGGTCTCGAAGCGCTCCGAGATCTTTGCGACCCCCGGGGCCTCAGCGGCGTCCGGCTCTCCCGGAGCCCCCGGGGTCCCTGAAACCCCCAGGGCCTTTGGGGCTCCTGAGCGGGTCCCCTTCCGCAGGCGTCGCGGTGGCATCGGGCGACTCCGCGCAGCCCGGGTCTCACGGCACCGAGGGCACATCGAGCTTGCCGGTCGCGTCCTGCACCAGTCCGTAGATGGCCTTGCCGACGACGGCGGCCAGCACGATGAGGAACCCGGTGATGATGACCCACTCGACGGTCGAGGCCCCCTCCTCGTCGTGGAGGCGGTCGGCGACCCGGTCGCGGAGTCGACCTGTGGCGATCTGAAGCGTGCACAGCAAGGACAGCATTGCGGACATGGTGTCTCCTTCTGATTCAGGGTTGTTGGATTGAGACAGGATCGGTCGAGATCGACTCAGGGCTGGTTCAGAGCTGGTTCATGGCTGTTCCGCGATCGGTCGGTAACTGATGGCTGACTAGTGGCCGGTTGATGGTCGCGACGAATGAGCGGCGCTCACATGCCGCCCATGATCCCGGTGAGCGCCGGATAGACGAGGAAGACGATGAATCCCATGGCGATGACGAGCTGGGCGACGAGCATGGACTCGGAGTTCTCCCCCGCCTTCCCCTCGGCGTCGGCGAGCTCCCGTCGGCGCATCGAGGACGCCCTGGCGCCGAGGGACTCGCGGATCTTGGCGCCGTCCTCGGCCACGAGGGCCAGCGCCGCGGACAGGTCGCGCAGCTCGTCGATGCGCAGCGTGTCGCCCAGGCGGCCCATGGCCGCCCAGGGGGTCTCACCGCGCAGGCGGGCCGTGGCCAGCGCGTCCCGGATGCGGGTCATGGCCGGGTCGTCGGACAGCGCCGAGGCGGCGTCGAGCGCCTCGGGCACACCGCGCCCGGCGGACAGCGACATCGACACGAGGTCCAGGTAGGACCCGACGACGTGGCGGAAGTCCCGGCGCGCCTCCGCGGCCCGCGACCGCAGGCGCGCCGTGGGCAGGGCCGCCATGGCCGCCCCCAGGATGAGGCACACGAGTAGCGGCAGCGACGAGCCCATGGGCTGGCCGATCAGGGAGGACAGGCCGACGAGCAGCAGGGGAGCCCCGAAACCCAGGACGCCGAGCAGCAGCGAGGTGGCGAGATGCCTTTCGAGGGACCGGCCGAGGACGGCGAGGTCGCTGGAGAGCGCGCCCAGGTCGAGGCCCGTGCGGCGCAGGAGGGCCGCCGCGCGGTAGCCCAGGGTGTCGAGCCAGTCCGGCAGCTCCCGCTCCTGAGGGTTCAGCCGCTGCGCGTCGCGACGCAGGCGCCGCTCGTCGTGCTGCGAGTCGAGCTCGGCGAGCGCCGCGGCCGGCTGGACGGCGGGCGGGGCGAGGACGAGGACCAGGAGGAGGACCCCGGCCCCGCTGAGAGCGCCGCCCAGCAGGATCCACGTGATCATGGACGACCTCCTCGGCCGGTGGCGGTGGTGACGGTGGCGCGGCGAGCCGTGAGGAACCGGCGCGGCAGGCTGACGCCGGCCAGGCGCCGCATCCACATCAGGCCCACGGTGAACAGGGCGATCACGACCAGGAGCACCAGCTGGCCCTGGACCGAGCTGTACGGCGCCACGAAGGTGCGGTTGAAGACCGCCAGCCCCAGGATCACCAGGATCGAGAAGATGACGACGATCTGGGCCGAGCGCCGGGTGCCGGCGCGGGAGGCCGACACCCGCTGTCGCATGTCGAGCTCCGCGCGGGCGGTGGCCGCCAGGTTGCTCAGGAGCTGTCGCAGCCCCGGCCCGCGCAGGCGGGAGTTCATGATCAGGGCGGAGATGATGAGGTCGGCCGTGGGGTCGTCGAGCTCGTCCGCGAACTGGCGCAGCGCCTGGGGCAACGGCACGCGCACGCGCATCCGGTCCGCGAGCAGGGCCAGGTCGCCGCGGATGGCCGGGGAGGCGGCGTAGACCGTCGCGGGGATGGCCTGCTCCAGGCCGACGGCGCCCGCGATCGTGTCGCGCAGGGACTCGGCCCACGTGGCGAGCGCCTCGATGCGCGCTGCGGCCGCCTTCTCCTGGCGCGCGCCTCCGAACATCATGGGCCACACGAGGACCAGGACGGCGGCGGCGACGGTCATGACGATCCACCGGGTGAGCAGCAGGACGACGAGCCCGGCCGCCGCGGCGGCCATCAGGCGCCGGGAGGCCGTGCGCACCAGTCGCCCGCCCTCCGCCGCTCTGGTCGAGGGCAGGACGTCCACGCCCACGAGGAAGGCGATGAGGAGGAACACCCCGCCGCCGACGAGCGCGCCCGCCAGGACGGCGACCGATCCGATCGTCTGGCTGCTGATCATGAGGCGCTCCGTTCGGCGCCGTAGGCGGCGACGGGGTCGTACCCCGCCTGCACGAGGTCGTCGATGCAGGAGATCGGCGCGGCGGGCCGGGCGTGCCCGGTGCCGTCGTCGGAGAAGATCTCGGAGGACAGGACCCGGTTATCGACGCCGTTGACCTCCCTGACCGAGGCGATGTAGCGCCGCATCGTCCCGCCCTGGTGGAAGCGGTTCTCCCGGGTGAGGAAGATGACGAAGTCGATGGCCCCGGCGATCAGGAGGTTGGTGGCCTCCTGGGGCAGCCGCTCGTGGGACTGGATGGCGTAGGTCGCGATGCGGTTGAAGACCTCCGAGGAGGAGTTCGCGTGGATCGTGGACAGGGAGCCGTCGTTGCCCTGGCTCATGGCGTTGAGCATGGTGACGATCTCGTCGCCGAGCACCTCGCCGACGATGACGCGAGAGGGGTTCATGCGCAGGGACCTGCGCACGAGGTCCGCCATGGTGATGGCGCCGGCGCCCTCGGCGTTGGGCAGGCGCTCCTCGAACGCAACGACGTTGGGGTGCAGGTCGCTGAACTCGCCCAGTCCGAGCTCGAGGGCCCGCTCGACGGTGATGAGTCGCTCGGCCGGCGCGATCTCGTTGGCCAGCGCCCGCAGGAAGGTGGTCTTCCCGGCATTGGTGGCGCCGGCGATCATGATGTTCTTGCGGGCGTGGACCGCCGCGGAGCAGAAGGCGGCCAGCCGGGGGCTGAGGGAGTCGAGCGCGACCAGCTCGTCCAGGCCGACCCTGTCCAGCCGCGCCCGGCGCAGCGAGAGCGCGGGCCGGGCGCACACGTCCATGATCGCCGACAGCCGCGAGCCGTCGGGCAGCCGCAGGTCCAGCTGGGGGTTGGCGGAGTCGAAGGGGCGCGACACGAGCCCGGAGTAGGAGCCCAGGACCTGGACGAGCTCGACCAGCTCGTCGTCGGAGTCGGCCACGGGCGCCCCGCGCTCCTCCCGCCCGTCGGCGTACTGGATGAAGACGTTGTCGTACCCGTTGATGTCGATGTTCTCGACCTCGGGATCCTCCAGCAGGGGCTGGAGCCGCCCGACGCCGAACAGCGCGGCGTGGATCCCCTGGGCGACCTCCTCCTCGTCCTGGGAGGACATCGGGCTGCGCCCGGCGGCTATCTCGGCCCGGGCGTGCTGGTCGAGCACCCGGCTGATGAGCGCGCGGGCGAACTGGCGCTCGTCCTCGGGGCTCATGGGCGGGATGCCCGACGTCGCGTCGTCGTGGCGCTGCTGCGCGAGCAGGTCCGCGACCTCCTCGCGCAGCTGCCTGATGAGGTTCTGGTCGGCGCTCATCGCATCGCCCCCCGAGGGAGCTGCGAGGCCTGCGGGGGCTGAACGGTCTGCGGAGCCGGGGCCGGGGCGGGCTGAGCGGCCTGCGAGGCCGGGGCGGCCTGCGGGGCCGGGGCGGGCTGAGCGGCCTGCGGAGCCTGGGCGACCTGAGCGGCCCGGGCGGCCAGACGGCCCGGCTGGTCGGGGCGGTGGATGGAGGCGGCCACGGCGCGCGCCGAGCGGACCAGGAGGGTGCGGCGCAGCGGTCGCGGCCGGCGTCCGGCGAGCGAGTCCGCGGCGCCGGGGTCGTCGGCGAGCGTCCCGACGACGGGGACGTCGACGCCGCTGGAGCCCAGCAGGCGGTGGAGGTCGCCGGCCTCGTGCCGGTTCTTCCACGGCGCGATGAGGAGGATCCCGAGGTCCGGGCGCTCGGCGCGGTGCGCGGTCTCCTCCAGGATCCAGCGCAGCCGGTCCCGCAGGTGGGCGTAGGCGTCGACCCCCGGCCTGGTCACGAGCAGCAGCAGGTCGGACGACATAGCGATGGGCAGGCTGGGGGAGCCGGGGATGAGTCGGCCCACGTCGCACAGCACGTCCCGCGCCGTGCGCAGGCGCGCCGCGACGGCGCCCCAGTTGGAGGCGATGGCCGTGGCCTGCTCGGGGCGGGGCATGCCCAGGAGGACGTCCAGCCCGCCATCGACCTCGGTGATGTGCTCCTCGACGGCGGCGTCGGAGTCGTTGCGCACCGCCGCGGCCAGGGAGAGCAGGCCCCGCTCGGCGTCCAAGGGCAGGCCGTCGGCGGTCCGCAGCCGGTAGAGGAGGTCCGAGCCCGCGGGATCGGCGTCGGCCAGCAGGACCGGCGCCGGCCACACCGCGGCCAGGACGTGGGCGCTCGTCGTCGTGCCGGGGGCGCCCTTGACGGATGCGAGGGAGATCAGCATCGGCGCTCAGTGCTCCCCGATCGGCTGCCCGGTGGCGGTGACGACCACCGCCGCGTTGTTGGAGGCGCCCAGTGCGGCCGTGCCGGCCGCCTGAGACGTGGGGACGATGACGGACACCGTGGCACCCGAGGTCCAGTCGCCGTCCTTGCCCGAGGACGGGACGGCGTCCAGCACCTGCGCGTTGGTGACCGAGCCCGAGGCCGTTCCCGAGTCGGCCCCGGAGCCCGAGTCGGACCTCTCCAGAGGGGCGGTGCCGGATCCCGAGGAGGACCCCGAGCCGCCTCCGGAGCCGGGACCCGGATTGGCCGCGCTCGCCCCCGAGGAGCCGGAGCCGTTGACGACGCTGACGATGTCGACGACGTCGCCGGGCGACAGGCCCCCGGCGGGGAAGCGACCGGCCTCCAGGGAGAGCCCGACGATGGTGTGCCCGTCGGCGGTGGGCGAGGAGTCGGTGATCTGGGTGGTCTGGACGAACTCGCCCTTGGTGAGCTCGACCCGTGCGATCTGCCCGACGATCTCGTCGGCGCGGCTGGCGGGGATGAGCGTGTTGCTGCTGGCCGCCACGGGCGTGGAGGCGAGGTCCTCGAGCTTGATGGCCCGGCCCGCCTCGATCGTGGTGGTCACCACCAGCATCTCCTCGCGCTGATCCACGCGCGCCGCCAGGAGACCCGCCAGCAGGGCGCCGCCGACGATGAGGATGACGGCGAGGGCGGCGAGCAGCGGTCTGCGCTCGCGCGGGGCGGACGGCAGGCGCCCCCGGGCCCTGCTCCCCTCCTGGGCGCGGGCGGAGCTCGTGGCGCGCGCATCGCGGTCGCGGCGTCTGGATGTGCGGGGGTCGGCGGAGGGTGTCATCTCGGATGTCATCGCGATCCGGTAGGGGTGGACGGCAGGAACCCCTCCTAAGATACCGAATGGGTCTCGGAATGCCACCCTCCCCTGTTTTACCGAAGGGTTAGTTTTACACTGAGAAAGTTTATGCTTGCGAGGAGAGCGGCGACGTGCAAGGGTTATGAGCGCTCGGTCGCGCTGCCGTGCGGCCATCCCATCGGCGTCCGCCCGGCGCCGCCCCTGCGAACGAGGAGCCTCTATGGCACTGTCATCCGATCTGCCCACCCTGGAAACGCTGCACACGACACTGAAGGACGACGTCGAGAGCGCCCACTCCATCATCTCCAACACCGGCACGTCCCTGGACTCGGCCGTGTGGGAGAGCCCGAACGCCGAGTCGTTCCGGACGGCCTGGGACGAGTTCCGCCCCAAGCTCATCGCCTTCGAGCAGGTCCTGGCCGACGCCGCCTGCGACGTCGCGAACAACCACAACAACATCGCCGCCGCCAACGGCGTGACCGACGCGCCCGAGCTGGAGCAGGTCGAGTCCTACGACGCCTGAGCCCGTAGCGGGTCCAGTGCTGGTGGCCGGGGTTGGCAACGCCGTTGCCGGCCCCGGCCACCAGCACGTGGAGCGAGTGCGGGCCGGCCGCCGCGTGGCGCGATCGCCGAGATCGGTTCAGTTCCGGCTCGAGATCGGTCCGGTTCCGCGCCGAGATCGGTCCGACGACGTCGCGTCCGGCCGCCGGAACCACGAGTCGGGCGTTTCGGCGCGAGTTCGACGGCGCCGTCGTTCGACTCGTGTGGAGAAGGTTGGTTTCGATGCGTTGCGTGGCGGGGGGGTGTTCTCCGTTCCGCGTCCTGGAGTTGGTGGGGGCGGTCGTGCCTGTGCGTCGTGTGGTCGTGCCTCGCGCCGCGACGTCGTGGCTGATGTCGTGTGGTCTATGGTGGAGGCGCTGCGAGGGCGGGGCGTGGGGGCGGTCGGGTCCGGTGTGGAGGCGGTGTTGCGGGCGAAGGTCTTTGCTCGCGTGGGGTCGTGGTCGTTGCTGCTGGTTGGTCCTGGGTCTTGGGTTCGGGTGCCTCGTGCTGCCGGGCCGGCGCCCGTGGTGGGCGGTGGGGCGCGGGAGGGCGAACAGGGCGGCCAGGCCGCGGGTGGGGGTTGATGGTGCGCGGATATGGTCAATACCATGGGGTCGTCCCAGCGCGGGCGCCTGACGTAGAAACCTGATCGGGCGGCGCCCCCCTTTGGGGGCGGTGCGCCGCCCGTTTGTCTTCAGTTCCTGGAAGAAGGCTCTCATGTCGTACCCCTCGTACCCCCCATACGATTCATACGGTAGTGGTGACGAGTACGCCGACCCCGACGAGGCCGGGGGCTCTGGTCTGGACGACCCCGACGAGGCCGGTGGCGGGGATGGTTCGGGTACTGGCGGGGGTCATCCTGATTGGCCTCCTAATCTCAAGCTCAAGGCGATCCGGAATGTCCGGGCCAGGGTGGACAAGGCCAGGGCCGATCTGGCCGAGGGGTGGGTGACTGCGTCCCAGACGATTCCCTCGGCCACCGACCCCGATGGCGTCAACCCGGTCATCGTGACCGGGGGCGGGTCGGCGGAGAGCCTGAAGACGGCCCTGGACACCGAGGCGTGGGACTCCCCGGCCGCCGAGGACTACCGGACCTGGGTCACCGAGGGGATCGATGCGATCACCACCATGCTCGACGACATGATCGCGGACCTGACCACCGCCCGGACCGGCCAGGAGTCCGACCCCGGCGAGAGGGCCGAACCGGGCTCGGCTGAGGCCACCTGGCCGGCCGCCGACGGCGAGAACGAAGGCTGACACCCCGGCGGGCCTCCTCCGGGGCCTCTGACTCCGGGGGGCCTGGGTGGTGCCGGGCCGCGGGACGAGCAGAAACAGCAGCAGGAGGGGGAACCGGTGACGTTCGTGAAGTTCAATCCCGAGCTGGTGCAGGCGTTCATCAACGACCTGGACAGCTACGTCCACGCCGTGGACAGTGAGCGCAGCGATATCCACAGGGCCAGTGAGGACAACGGCCATCCCGTGCCCCAGGTCGGCGAGGCCACCCGCTACCCGGCCCTGTTCGTCGACGGCTACCTGGGGATGGACGTCTCCGCGGCGAGTGACATGGCCACCATCCTGGCGGCGCTGATCGAGGTCGCCGACGATCTCGCGGCCCGCCGCCGGGAGATCATCGACCTCAACAGCAGTGGCGTCACCGCCGCCGCGCCGGATGGTCGGCTGACCTATTACCTGCCCGACGACGCCGAGGACACCATCACCAACCTCCGCAGCTATAACACCGAGGCGGCCACCGCCGCCGGCGCCGACGCCGCCGCCCTGACCCAGGCCAAGGATTCCGAGGACGGCACCGCCGACGACGGGCGCACCACCGACCAGATCCTGACCGACATCACCAACCACCAGGACAACCCCGCCTACGGCAAGATGCTCGTCGACGGGGTGGGGGGCGCCCAGGCCTACCTGGACCTGGTCGAGGACCTCAACGACTACTACCGCGATGACTACGACGGCGATGACGCCGCGGGGCGTTTCACGGCCTCCACCGCGACGTTGGGGCGTGTGCTGGCCGCCGCGAGCCGGTCGGACTCGGGCGGCGAGCTTCTGGCCGAGGACCTCCACCGGGTGATCGAGGACAAGGGCGGGGCCCCGGGCTACATGGTGGCGCTCAACATGATGCTGAGCGCGCCCGAGGCGGTCTACGACACCGACTTCCTGATCGGCCTGGCCGGCAGGCTCGAGAGCCGCGACCCGAACTCGATGATCCCGCCGACCATGCACTTCATCAACGGCCAGGCGGGCACCTCGGACCCCCTGACCGGAATACTGACCGCCATGAGCAACAATCCCGAGGCGGCGCTGGGCTTTTTGGAGCCCGGTGGTGGGACGGCGGATGACGCCGCCCGGGTGGAGGGGCTCATGAAGCGCGGTGAGCTGGGCGACAACAGCTGGACCGATATCTGGGCCGGGCTCGCCGAGCGCGCCTCGGCGTCGCATGCCGCCGAGTACGCCCCGGATGCGGGTTCGGGCAGTGCGGGCGCCAAGGGCGCGGCGGCGCTGTCGGCGAGCGTGGTCAACACCATCGGAGCGGCGACCACCGAGGTCTCCGAGGCCGCGCGGGGGGATCTGACCCGGGTCGTGGCCGCCTACCCGTGGTCGGTGGACCAGGCCGCGCGCACGGACGGGGCGTCCCATGAGCCGGTCATCATGCCCGGGGGCACCGACGGCCAGGGAGCCGAGACCTGGTGCCACGGCATGTCCTACCAGCCGCAGTTCACCGGCCGGGGCCTGTCGGGGGTGATGCAGGCCATCTCCCGCGATACCGGGGACTTCCAGACCGTCGCCGACTCGGTGGCCGCCGTGGAGCAGCGCCGCATGACCTTCGAGGCGGGCGCCGTCGGCGCGGCGACGCAGGGCGGGGGCATCGACGCGGTGACGCCGGTGCCCACGGGCCTGAACAACGCCATCGAGGCGAACTCCGCCACCGCCGCCTTCCTCCAGGGGGCCGGCCGGGCCGCCGTGGAGGGCGACGCCGAGAAGGTCGATGAGCGCAACAAGGTGATCGTCGATACGCTCTTCGGCCTGTCCGGCTTCGTCCCCGGCCCCGGCGACCAGGTCTCCCAGCTGTGGAAGGACACCTGGTCCTTCGGCGAGGACACGACCAAGCGCATCGCGCAGAACGCCACCACGGACGCCCTGACCCAGCACCTGTCCGAGGCGATCGACCACAGCCAGATGATGCGGGAGGACGCCAACCGGGCAACAACGGTGACCACCATCACCCAGATGATCGGGCTGGGCATCATCCCGGCGGGCCAGGCGAACGCGGCGGTGCCCGGCCTCATGGACGACGGCGTCATGGACGCCTCCAAGCTCGACGGCGCCGCCCTCGACCAGCTCTACGACCGCTTCGTCACCAACGGAGACGACACCATCAACCCCGGACTCCATAGCAAATTGAGTACAACAGACGATAACTACAATGACGGTTACGGGCGGGGGCACGGCGAATGAGGACGCCGTCGAGGGGGCGGACCCGCCCCGGTGCTCATCTTCCCGTCGTCCTGGTGGGGGCGGTGTGCCTCGCCGCCGGCCTGTGCGGCTGCCGCTCCCAGCCCGAGACCATGCCCTCGCAGGTGCCGACCGACAGCACCGCCTGGATCTGCCCCGGCGTACCAGCCCACTCGGTGGAGGTCGTCACCGGCAAGAACCCCGAGGTCAAAACAGTGGGCGACCCCTACAGCGAAATATGGTTCTGTCGTTCTCAGAAAGTGAGAGCCGATCATACAGGTCCTATCGTCAGGGTCGAGTGGGGTGTGATCTACGAGGGGAATTCTTATAAGTACACGGGCGAGGAGAGCGCTCGGGTCAGGTTCCCGGAGAACATCTGGACGCTGCCCGGCGTGGAGGGCAGCGGGTCATGGGCCACCAACGGGGCCGATCGGGACTCCACGGCGCAGTGGGTGTGCGGCGACCGCTACGTCGAGGCCTACGTCGCCGTCAACAAGGACCAGAAGC
>ERZ773065.1786-NODE-1786-length-10606-cov-52.553976_pt1 | contig 10606 bp, 7 predicted proteins | sample MGYA00580623_ERZ773065 | MGnify/ENA primary metagenome ERZ773065 (study PRJEB29015, sample SAMEA2738017) | human oral metagenome | biome: human oral; feature: human-associated habitat; material: dental | place: China | collected 2047 ...
GCTGGCTTATTATTCTTCCCGTAATTCTTCGTCACCCTATCTAACAGAATCATCAAGCAATATTATAGCATAAACTGTATTCTGGCCGCAAACTGCTGCTATCACTGGGTTTTTCGCAAGTACGCCTCAATAAACTCATCAATATCGCCATCCAGCACGCCCTGGGCGTTGCGATTTTCGTGCTTGGTGCGGGTATCTTTGACTAGCGTATACGGATGCAATACATAATTTCTGATCTGGCTGCCCCAGTTGGCCGATTCGCCAGCCCTGAGGTCAGACAGCGTCTCGGCGTGCTGCTCCAGCTTCATCGCCAGCAACTTGGAGCGCAAAATCTTCAGCGCCGTTTCTTTATTCTGAATCTGCGAGCGCTCATTCTGGATCGCCACCGTAATGCCCGTCGGTACATGTGTCACCCGCACCGCCGAATCAGTGGTATTTACGCCCTGGCCGCCCTTACCGCCCGAGCGATATACATCGATCCTCAGATCATTTGGGTCAATTGCAATCTCATCCGGCGTATCAATCTTTGGTAGTACCTCCACTAGCGCGAAGCTAGTCTGGCGCAAATTATCAGCATTAAACGGACTGAGGCGCACCAGCCGATGCACGCCATTTTCTGAGCGCAATTTTCCATAAGCAAACGGCCCAGAAATCTCCAGCACCGCCGTCTTTATCCCAGCATCATCATTGGTCGAGCACTCCAGCGTGTCGGCTTTCATCCCCGACTTCTCCGCCCAGCGCAGATACATCCGCTCCAGCATAGCCGCGAAATCCTGAGCATCCAGCCCGCCTACGCCGGCCGAAATTCGCACTACCGCCTCGCGGTTATCATATGGTCCGCTGAATAATAAATCAGTCTTGCGCTGGGTAAATTCTTGCTCCAGTGCCGCCACCTGCGCTTCAAACTCCGGCAGCAAATCATCATCGCCCAGCTCCATCAACTCAGCGATATCCATGAGTTGCACGCTGAGCGTTTGCCACGGCTCAACCGTCTGACGCAAGCTGGCCGCCTTTTTTGCTAAGGCCTGCGCCTCGTCCGGATTATGCCAAATCTCCGGCTGGTTAAGCCGCTCGTCCAATTCCGCCAAGTTTTGCTCCAAATCAGAAAACTTCAATGCTGATTTAGCTTGCGCGATCCCTTTCTGTAATTCCTCAATTTTCTTTTTTAGCGGTTGCATATATGCTTATTGTATCACGGCGGAGGGTTACCGAATAATACTATAGCCCATGCTGGATCTTGCCCGATCTTGCTGCGACCACGCATCTACGATAATCGGCCGCACCTGCTCATACCACGATCTAATAGATTCTGCCTTCTCTGGACTAAGCCTTTCTACCGCAGTCTTAACCATACGATCTGTAGTATATTGACTAAGCTGCTCGTCTCTTCTACCGCCAGAGTTAGCCCCTGCCCTAAATCCATTGATCCCCAGTGCTGATATAATTTTGCCCTCTTGAACCCTACGAGCAATACCGGACCGATTTAGAGAAAGCCTGCTCTCATAGTCATCATACCCCTGAAAGTACTCTATCCTATCAAACTCACCATTTTCATCAAAATAAGCAGTTGGCGTCCGCCGCTCAATATCGACTGCATTATAGTCCTCCAAAATCTGCTCTGCCTCGGCTTCGGTCACATCTCCTGTACTTAAAGCAAACTCCATTACAGCTGTAAATACTTTTGGCGAGGGGAAATATTTAATCGAAGTATCTCCATCAACGGCACGAAAATTTAATTTTTCATTCGGTCCCGACACATAATAACACCTACCATCAAAAAACACCTTTAACTCTTCTTCCCCGCCACACTCCACAGACGTAGACCGAATAACTTTATTTTCAGCATAGGGATTTTGTTTTTCACTAGGAATCTCAACGACAGGCAAGTTCATTTCACATCCAAGTCGGTGTATGGACTCCGCCAGACCAGCATCAATAGGATTTTTTCTGGAATTTACTTTATAGAAAAACCCAACAGCTTTTAATCCGCTTTGACCGAGAGCGACAATTTCATTATGCATAATAGGCGAACTACGTTCGAGTATCTCATCTGGCGACAAAACCCCCCTAGACCGCCCTTGGGTTATAAGACGATCTCTGTGACTATTCGGTGCGCCAGCATCAGTTGGCGAGGTGAGCACAACACTCGACTCAGGGGCAGCCATGATAATGCCAGCACCCCCCCATGTGGCAGTGTGGTCCTGATCTATCAGCGACATACTTAAAGAAACCCTCTCATCAACTCTCTCTGGTTCTTTAAATACATTAATCGATTGATCACCCACCTCATCAGTAGCAGCTACTTCATCCTGCGTTACCAACTGGATAAAAAGCGTACCAAGACGAGCATGGGGATTAAAAGCATGTACTAAATAGCGAAAGTCATCAGGATTATGCCGGCAAGGATCGGTTGTCTGCCCCCAATAAACAGGCTCAACTTTGCAAGCGCTAGCGGCTTCTTGACTAACTGCCTCTGGTATTTCAATTGACATATTTTTATATTTTACACTATGTATTTATATATGTCAATAGCTTATTTATTATATCATTTTTTAGAAGGCGCTTCTCTGCTAGAATAGAAAAATGGATCAAGATATTGAAAAAATTTTATTTACCAACAAAGAAATTCAAACAACCATTCAAAAGCTCGGACAAATATTGACCGAAGATTACCGCGATAAAAATCCTCTAGTCATCGGCGTGCTGCGCGGTGCGGCGCCATTCATGATCGATCTGGTGCGCGCCATGGATTGCTATATGGAAATCGATTTCATTGACGTCTCTAGCTACGGCGACGCGACTGAATCATCCGGTGCGGTCACCATTCTCAAAGACATCGACAGCGACGTTACCGGACGGCATATTCTACTGGTTGAGGACATCGTCGATACCGGCCGAACGCTAGAAAAATTGCTGGAATTATTCGCCGGTCGCGGTGCGGCCTCGGTCAAAGTCTGCTCACTACTCGACAAACCCGAACGACGTATCGTCAACGTTACCGCCGATTACGTCGGCCTGTCCGTCCCCAACGAATTCGTCGTCGGCTACGGCCTAGATTTCCGCCAACAATACCGCAATCTGCCATATATAGGGGTATTGAAACCAGAAATCTATCAAAATTAGAGATTCTCCACTGCTGCCACGAACTGTTCGCCGCGGTCATTATAGCTCTTGAACATATCGAAGCTAGCGGCGGCCGGGCTGAGAATCACCACATCGCCGGGCTGCGCCTGACTTGCCGCTGTTTCAACAACCGCTAACATTGAAGCCATTTCCAGCTGGACAACCTGGCAAGATACCTTATTTTTATGCAAAATTTCGATAATTTCACTGGCATTAGCGCCGTTGACAATCACCGTCCGCATTTGCTGCCTGGCGATTTCCTGCGCTAATTCCGTATAGTCCGCACCCTTGTCAGAGCCGCCCAAAATCAAAATTTTTGGCTCGGCAAAGGCTTTTAGCGCCGCGATGGCGCTGCCTGGCGTCGTCGAGATGCTATCGTCGTAGTATTTGACGCCGTCTTTCTCGGCAACGAATTTCAAGCGATGCGGCAGACCAGTAAAACCCTCTAGCCCCTTGGCGTACTGCTCGTTCGTTACCTCTATATTCAGCTCCGTCACCGCGCTCATCGCCGCGCAAGCGTTGTCCAGGTTGTGTGCGCCCGGCAATCGCAAATGGCTGGTGCTGCAAATCTGCCGATTTTGCACGCAAAAGTAGCCGTCCTGAACGTAAACTTGATCATCGTCGGGAATAGCATAGCGCTGCGCGAAGTCCAGCGTATCGCCATGATTATCGCCCGTATCTGGCAGCCTATCAAGCGGCGTGGCAGCCACTTCCCGCGCATATTTATTCATCGGGTGATATATACATTCGTCAGAAATACCCTGATGGCGACGAATATTTTTCTTGGCATTTAGATAGTCAGCGAAATTCGTATGGACATTCAGATGATCCGGCTCGATCATCAGCACCACCGCAATGTGCGGCGACTTTTCTAGATCCCACAACTGAAAGCTCGACAATTCGTAAACGACAATGTCGGTTTTTTTAATCTTCGGCAAGATGTCCAGCGCCGGCACACCGATATTGCCGACCAAATGTACCGTTTGCCCGGCTTGCTGCAATATCGCCGCGATTAGGCTGCAAGTCGTCCCCTTGCCCTTCGTTCCCGTTACACCAATAATCGGCGCCGGACATTTGTCGAAAAATTCATTGGTCGCCGACCAAATCTTGCCGCGAGTTTTAATATTGCGCGGCGGCAAGCTGGCCGTCCGCACCACCAAATCAGCATCGCCCAGCTGTTCGCTGAAGGCATTTTTGCCAGAAATCAACCTAACACCACTCGGAATAGCCGGCAGTTTATCCGCCGGACGTTCATCAGCCACCATAAATTCAGCATCCGGAAACTTCCGCCGTAAATATATCAGATTTGATATACCTTCTAAGCCATAGCCAGCTATGATTATTTTCATATTTACAGTATAACATAGAGTTAAGTTAATCATAGCAACATCCTAAACTTGACTTATTCTACATACTATATTATTCTTTATACTATGAGTGAGCAATTTATTACCCCCCCACAACCAGAAAACAACTTAAGCAGCACACCTGACAAAAGCGATTGGGACGCAGTTGCTGACACATCTAGAGAAGCTAGCTCTGACAGGGGATCAGCGATGGATTCGCCAATATTACGAGAAGCCGTTGGGCTGCCTCCGAAAGAAGAAAAAATAACTCCAGACTCAAACAGAGAATTGGCGATGGATTCGCCAATATTACGAAAGGCTGTTGGACTGCCACCAAAACCAGAATCTGCTGATAAACAAAATTAGATTATCATCAGCAAGTTAATATAACTTAAGTATAAGGAAATTTTGCAAAAGATATATCGGATTTGATATATCTTTTTTGCATTATAGCTATCTTAGTCCAGTACAGCCAGCTTCTCCTGAAGCCGCAGCAGCAGATCTTTGTCGCCAGAGCTTACACCGGCAAGGACGCGGACGTCTGAGTCGAGGAATTCTCTGGCTACTTGAATTATATTCTCAGCGGTAATTGCCAAAATTGCCGCCGGCACGCCAGCATAATCTTTGACAAAATCGTCAGAAAAATAGCGCCGGGTATAAAAATTACTAATTTGCGCCACTGTTTGCGCGCCCATTTGGTAGCGCCCCAGGGCGTAAGACTTGGCGGCCTCGATATCCTCGGCAGCGATATCGCCGTTCAGCACTTTTTTTAACTCGCGTACGATAATATCAAACAACACCTCCGCAGTCTCCAGATTGACTTGTCCGCCAAAATCCCATGACGAATCATAAAATCCGACCGAAGTATCGCTAAACATCCCGTACACCAAGCCTTTTTTACGGGCCATACCCAGAATCCGCGAGCTCAGCGTTCCGGTCAAAATATGATTTAAGCAGCTCATAGCATCCGATTCTTCGTTAGTTAGCTCGCGCGGCAGGCTTATCGACCAGCCAAAGTTCAAATTCGACGCTTCTTTACGGCGAATTAACAGAGGCCGCGCGCCGTGCAGCTCATCGCGCGGAATTGCAAATCGTTCGCCGGATTCCAATTGCCATTGCTCTAAAAAATCCTTAATGGCGGTCTTGCGGCCAGCCATTTTTCCAGCAATCACAAACCGCATATTATTGAGCGTATGCGTCCGTCGATGATGCTCCTTGATATCTTTTATCGTTACGTTGTCCATTTTTTTTAGGCGCTGGCTATCCGTCAAAATATCCTCGCCCAAAGCCTGCTGCACCCGCAGCCATAATACGCGGCTGTGATTATTCAAGTAACCAGTTAGCTCCGAGCGAACATTACCCTTCTCTGCCTCAAACGAATCGCTAGTAAACCGCGGCGTGACAATCGCCAGCCGCTGCAATTCCAAAATCCGATCCCACTCAAAATCTGCGCAAACCGCCTCGTACACCATGGAATAATCGGAAGTATAAGCATTATGATAGGCGCCGTTCTTTATAAATTCCTGCTCGTAGGCATGCTCCGAACGAAATTTCTCGTTTGCGCCAAACGCCATATGTTCCATCAAATGCGCTGTCTCATAAATCTCTTTATCCCGCACATAGCGGTCGCCTGCCCGAAACTGTACCTGAAAACTCATTACCGTGGCGTCTGGGACGTCAATTAACAGACCGCGCGCGCCATTCTTCAGTTTAACTTCCTCAACTGTATGCTTCATCTATTCTGCTCCTTAATTGTCTATTGTCTGAATTATCTGCGATGTTTTTTACGATTTTGGCGCTGGGCTTTCTTTTTCTTGCGCGCTTGATTCTTAGCGCGGTTTGACTCGGCGCTTGATTTGCCTTTTTTCACCGAAAAGTCGTCGTCGCGATTTTCCTCGCCCGCACCCAGTTCATTAACGCCGCGTTCCACCGCGTTCTCCGCCAGGCGCGTTAATTCCGTGTCATACTCATCATCTTGCGACTGGCGAACCACCGCATCGGCCTCATGAATATTGAAGATGACCGTCAATACTTCATCGCGCAGATTAGCCTGCAAGCTTTCGAACAACTTTTGCGACTCCGAACGATATTCCACCAACGGATCGCGCTGCCCAACGCTGCGCCAGTGAATACCCTCGCGCAGGTGCTGCATATTCTCCAAGTGCTGCATCCACAAGGTATCCAGCACTGCCATATAAACCTCGCGCTCCACGCCGCGCAAATTGTCCGCGCCAATTTCAGACTCTTTCGCCGCATATGTCTCCTCAGCCAGCTTCAGTGCCTTTTCATAGCGCAGCTTGTCTTTCTTTTCTTTGCCAATTTTCGAAATTTTTGCTTCGTCGCTCGGGAAAATTGCCGTAAAATCTTCGACAAACTTCGGATTATTCTTAGTTGGCAGCGCTGCCAGTTCATGAACTTTCGCTCGCAGTAAGCGTTCAATCTCCGGCTTAATATTGTCACCCTCCAAGATCTTGCGGCGCATGACGTATACCACGCGACGGTGGCGATTAATCACGTTGTCATACTGAACAACACTTTTGCGCGTATCAAAGTTGTAGCCCTCGACGCGTTTCTGGGCTGCTTCCAACGTCTTAGACACCGCGCGGTTTTGAATCGGCGTTTCTTCATCGACACCCAGTCGATCCATCAGCGCTGCGATGCGCTCGCCCTGGAAAATTCGCATCAAATCATCTTCGGTTGATACATAGAACTGCGTCTCGCCCGGGTCGCCCTGACGACCGCCGCGGCCGCGCAGCTGATTGTCGATGCGCCGTGATTCGTGGCGCTCCGAACCAATCACCACCAGACCGCCTAGCTCTTTCACGCCCTTGCCTAGCTTGATGTCGGTACCACGTCCGGCGATGTTTGTCGCTAGCGTAATCGCGCCTTTTTCACCAGCCTTTTCGATGATGGCAGCCTCACGCTCATTGTTCTTAGCGTTCAAAATCTCAAACTTGATGCCTTCTTTTTCCAAATATTTGGCAATCTGCTCGTTCTTAGCGATTGAGCCAGAACCAACCAGCACTGGCCGGCCTTGCTTGTGATACTCTTTGATGGCTTCAGCCACTGCCTTCAACTTGCCCTTTTCGGTCTTGAAAATCAGGTCTTCTTTATCGTCGCGAATAACTGGCTTGTTCGGTGGAATCTGGATAACGTCCAGTGAATAAATTTGTTGAAACTCTTCCGCCTCGGTAAATGCCGTACCGGTCATACCGGAAAGTTTATTATACAAACGGAAATAATTCTGGAACGAAATGGTCGCCAGCGTCATACTTTCTTCCAGCACTGGCACACCTTCTTTGGCCTCAATTGCCTGGTGCAATCCTTCGTTGTAACGGCGCCCCTGCATCAAACGACCAGTATGTTCATCGACGATGATCACTTCGCCGTCATTGGTTACCACATAATCTTTGTCGCGCTTGAACAATGTTTGTGCTCGCAGAGCCTGGTCCATATGATAAACGCTGCGCACGTGATCCGGCGTGTACAAATTTTTTATTCCCAGTAGTTTTTGAACTTTTTCCACGCCCTCATCGGTCAAGGCAACGCTGCGGCGCTTTTCGTCCAAAACATAATCCTCCGGCACTAATTTACTGGCGACTTTAGCGAAGGTGTAGTAATTGTCCGGGTTTTCCGCTGCTGGCGCCGAGATGATGAGCGGCGTGCGCGCCTCGTCAATCAAAATTGAGTCCACCTCATCAACGATAGCAAAGTTCAGTTCCCGCTGCCTGAGCAAATCAACGTCATTAACCATGTTGTCACGCAGATAGTCAAAGCCAAACTCGTTGTTCGTGCCATAGGTAATGTCCGCCGCGTAGGCTTCCTTGCGAGTGACCGGACGGAGCTTGCGCATACGCGGATCGTCGTGATGCTCATTGTCGTAATCTTTATCATAGACAAATGACGCCTCGTTAATAATCACACCAGTGGTCAAGCCCAAAAAGTCATACACCTGACCCATCCAGCCAGCGTCGCGCTGCGCTAGATAGTCATTGACAGTCACCACATGCACGCCCTTGCCTTCCAATGCGTTGAGATATGTCGGCAGCGTCGCCACCAAGGTTTTACCTTCACCAGTCTTCATTTCAGCCACATTGCCCTCATGAAGGACCATGCCGCCGATTAGCTGAACATCGTACGGACGCTCGCCGATGACGCGCTTGGCGGCCTCGCGCACCACCGCAAAGGCATCTGGTAAAATGGTGTCCAGCGTCACATTCTTCTTTGCCAAACGCTTCTTCAACACTTCTGTCTGCGTCCGCAGTTCTTTGTCTGACAGTTTTTCATATTTCTCGGACAGACCGTTAATTACGTCAACTTGCTTACGCAGCCGTTTCAAAATCTTCTTCTGCGGATCGCCAAAAATCTTACTCAGCGCCTTTTGTTGTGTCATTGCCATAAACTCAAAACTCCCTCACTTTCAGGCATTTTCAAAAACTGTATATATTGTAGCATTTTTTACCCTAAGATTAAAGAATTTTTGGACACAACTAGCCCTGCCAACTGCCTACGACAGACTAGGCTAACCGTCACCCGACAAGAGGGCGCACCTTTGCAGAATGCATATTCACAATTACAATTGGTCTAAATTCAACTTTTATTTCATGTTCGTGTCCATCATAAAAAGATGTCAACACACGAGTAGTTCCTTCAGGATCGGTAAACTTACTTGATATTACCCCCATCTGTTCAGAATCTACCGGTATCATACCCTGACGAATTCGATATAGCTGGTATGAAATGTAACCGGTAGGTGGTACGATCGGCATATCCTGCTGTACAGCCTGTTCGTGAGGTATTAGGCTGTCTGACTCATCACTATTTAACAGCAGAAAAGCCGTCCAGTTAATGCCCTTATGATTAGTAATTGGCAACCCCCAATCATATTCAAGCTCTGTCATTATGCCATCCCAGTTACAGGAAGGGCTTTCACCCACATAAAGACCATCGCTCCTCCATTTCGTTTGCATACTCTCTACACTTCTGTTAATCGGATTATCCCGAATGGAAGTATCGTTAACAACAGCACTCACAAGTTTACGCACTGAGTCCAGCGGCAGTGTCAATGGCGCCACAACCAGATCATGATCTGACCGTTCTTCTTTCATCTCTGCCAACCGCCCAAAATCAATACCACCCTGCGCCAACTCATCCGGCGTCGGCATTTTAATACCCGCTCCAGCAAAGACTGTCCTATATCCCTCAAGGTCTCGCTTAAACAATTCTCTGATTTCCGGATTTGTTACACCGTCTAGATCAAAACCAGCTCCACCCTTATCCCTAGCCTCGCTAACAGCGCCATCAAGCGTGCAAAAGAGAGCCGCAGAACCAAAACCTTGACTGGCAGCTTCTTGCCTCTCATGGGCTCTATCCCAAGCATTCCCAGCGGCGGCGAGAATTTCCGGTGGAAGAATTTCAGCCATACTCATATACTTGCCCTAAAGCCTATCAGCTTTCAACTGTCTCCTCGTTATCTCCCACCTCTTCCGCCGTATCTCTCAACATCTCTGCTGGCAGCAAATCATGATATTCAAAGATATGGTACATTACTTTGCGGTCATTCGGATTTTTGATACCATCCAGAAACGTCTGACAAGCCCGCTTCAGCGACACTGTGCCGTAACTGCCCGCGACCTTGTGCAAAATATCCACCATGGTGCGCGGCGCCAGCACCGTCTCCTCCAAGCCAGGACGATCATCCACCAACTTCTCTGTATCAATAAACTTATTATATCCTTCGCCATTGGTACCGCTAAATATCTGCTGGCTCAAACGCGCTGCTCTCACAAAATCTTCAAAATCCCGCTCGTCAATTTCTAGCGGTAATTCGCCCCGCTCCGTCGCTACAGCCGCCATAGCTAGCTGAGCATTCTCACGCGGATATTCGTCATAACCCTTGTCGTAGTCGGGATAACGCACGCGATTGATATTGGCACCAAAGCGGTTCTGGAATTCAACACTCAAGTCATCCACCCCCTTGTAGCGTTTTGACTTTTCATTCGCTGTGGCGATAATACAAAAACCCGGCTGGACCTCAACGACCCGCCCAGAATCTTCCTGTACCGTAAATCTATCACCTGGGCGCAGCTGCATGATTTTATTCAATCGTTTCAGGAGTTCTGGCGGCATAGCATTGA
>ERZ773065.1788-NODE-1788-length-10590-cov-26.225629_pt1 | contig 10590 bp, 8 predicted proteins | sample MGYA00580623_ERZ773065 | MGnify/ENA primary metagenome ERZ773065 (study PRJEB29015, sample SAMEA2738017) | human oral metagenome | biome: human oral; feature: human-associated habitat; material: dental | place: China | collected 2047 ...
CTAGATAGTAGCCAGTGGCATCAACATCACTAGCTCGCATACTTTTAATGAAAGCAGAAACATTGTCGTAATGTGCCTCGCCTGATTTGTCGTAGATTGTGAAATTTTCTTGCGTAGACTCTTTAATTGTTTTAGTTGTGATATGTTTAGACTCAAGACTTAGAGCTATCTCTAGATTGCCAAGAGCACGCCGAGCGTCACCCGCAGATATTTTAATTAGGGTTTCAAGAGCTTCTTGGTCAATTTTTGTTTTTGGCGAGATCTGATCTATCGCGCGAGTTAGAATTTTTAAAATATCAGAATCTTCTAATGGTTTAAGTGTCAGAACTCTACTGCGGGAAAGCAATGGGTTGATAATTTCGAAAGCTGGATTTTCGGTTGTAGCACCGATAAGATTGATTAGTCCACTCTCAATATGGGGCAAAAAAGCATCTTGCTGGCTTTTGTTAAAGCGGTGAATTTCATCAACAAAAAGAATTGTGCGAATTCCTAAATTCCAGTTTTGATGAGCGCGTTTTATGACTTCTTCGATATCTTTTTTGCCGCTGGTAACGGCTGATATTTCGATGAAATCGGCCTCAGCCTCCTTGGCAATAATCCGCGAAAGTGTTGTTTTGCCAGTTCCTGCCGGGCCCCAAAAGATTAAGCTAACAGGCTCCTTTTTGGTCACGATTTTTCGTAAAATACCATTTTCGCCAATTAGGTGTTGCTGGCCAACAACTTCGTTCAGAGACTTTGGGCGCATTTTTTCGGCGAGAGGTACTTTTAAGCTATTCATTATGAGATTATTATATCATATTTCCTTGAAAAAAATATCAGAAAATGCTAAACTAACAGATATAAAATAAGGAGGAAAAATGAAGATTAACACCAAACCGCTTCCTGGAATGATGGAACTTTTACCCGAAGAACAGATTGAATTCGATCGAATTATGGGCGTAATAAAAAAACATCACGCTCGGTTTGGTTTTGTGCCAATCGATACGCCGATTATCGAGCGCTCCGAAACTTTGCTAGCAAAAGCTGGAGGTGAGACCGAAAAACAGATCTACCGCTTCAATAAAGGTGACAATGATCTGAGCTTGCGTTTTGATTTGACGGTTCCAATGTCTCGTTTTGTGGCAGAAAATTTTAGTCGGCTTCAATTTCCCTTTAAACGCTCGCAGATTGGCAAAGTTTATCGTGGCGAGCGAGCTCAGCGTGGGCGATTTCGTGAATTTTACCAGTGCGATATTGATGTGATCGGACACGGTGAATTGAGTGTGAAATATGACGCTGAAGTGATTGCGATAATTTATGAGATCTTTCGTGAATTGAACTTTGGCGAATTTATAATAAGGATCTCCAACCGAAATTTGGCAACGGGCCTATTAAAAAGTTTAAGGCTAGAAGAAAAGACTTCTGAAATTCTTGGATTAATCGACCGTGCAGAAAAAATTTCTAGTAAAGAATTTGACGAGCAGCTTGCAGCTTTGGATGTTGGTGATTCTGCACAGAAAATTAAACAATTTATCAATATTTCTGGTAATAATTCGGAGATTTTTGCGCAATTAGAGCAAATTTCTATAGAGCTAAACGATAATAGTCAATTCAAAAAAGGCATATCGGAGCTGAAAGAGGTTATTACGATCCTTAAAGCAATGGGTGTAGATGAGAAATTCTTTAAAGTTGATACTCTAATTATTAGAGGTCTTGATTATTATACCGGCACAATTTTTGAAACTAACTTGCTAGCTCATAAAGAAATTGGTTCGGTGTCGAGTGGCGGACGTTATGATAATTTAAGTGAATATTATTCAAAAGAAAAATTACCTGGAGTTGGTGCTTCGATTGGTTTGACTCGACTATTTTGGTGCTTGCGTGATTTAGGACTATTGAGTTTTTCAAGTAAAACGCCGGCTGAATTTTTAATAATTCCATTTAGTGATAATGAATTGCCTAAAGCTTTCGAGATTGCAAAGAGCCTTCGTGACAAAGGCAAGAATGTCGAGGTTTTGTTAGAAGAAATGAAGATTGCTAAAGCTTTTAAGCTTGCTGATAAGCGAGGTGTTAAATTCACTCTAGCGTTAGGGGCGCAAGAAATCGCTGATAATAGTTTTAAATTTAAAAATATGGCAACCGGCGAAAAGATTGATTTATCGGAATTCCTGAAATAATTTATGTTTATTTTACCGCCTGTTTGTGCTATAATCTTTTCATGGCACCTTGGCGGAGTGGTTACGCAGAGGTCTGCAAAACCTTTTACACCGGTTCAATTCCGGTAGGTGCCTCCAAGATTATTTAAGGAAAGGTAATATGGAAGAAAAGAAAGCACAAAAAGTAGAACGGGTTGTAGAAATCCGAAAAGGTGATAATAACCAAGCAGTAGTTTCTGCTCAGCCATCGGTTATTCATCTGCAAACTCGATCAAAAAAGAAATATAGCCAAACTGTTCAAATGGTGAGAAATGTTTGTGTTTGGATTGTAATTTTGATGACTGCTTTAATGGCAATGGTTGCATTGATTGCGATGTGGGCCAACTTGGATGGAGAAATAGTTGCTAAAACTTTCGGCACGATGTTTATTGTTGGCTTTGCTGCTGGAGTTATTATGCTTGTTGCTCCATCACTTGACAAAACTGAGCAATAAATTATATTTGGCGCGCCTTGATTTTTGAGATTAAGGCGCGTATAATAAAGACATGCGCGAGTGGCGGAATTGGTAGACGCGAGGGACTTAAAATCCCTTGACCTAAACAGTCATGCGGGTTCGATTCCCGCCTTGCGCACCAATAAATTTAAGGAGATAAAAGGAAATGGAATTAATAATTGCTATTGTAGCCGTTGTGCTTTTGATTGGACTATTTGTCTGGGCTCAATATAACGGTCTTGTCAAATTAAACGAACGCGTGGAGGAAGCTTGGAGTGATATTGCCATTCAACTTAAATATCGTGCGGATTTGATTCCTAATGTTGTTTCTACGGTAAAAGGATACGCAACTCACGAAGAAAAGGTTTTTGCTGAAGTTTCAGAGGCTCGATCGAAGCTAATGGGTGCCGGCAGTGATGTCAAAGCTGCTGCAAAAGCTGAAGGTGAACTTTCGAGCGCCCTTAGCCGATTGATGGCTATTTCTGAGAGCTATCCAGACTTAAAAGCTAATGCAGGCTTTATTCAGTTGCAAAATCAACTTCAGGAAATTGAAGATAAGATTCAAGGCGCGCGCCGATTCTATAATGCTGGGGTTTGTGATTTGAATATCAAGATTAAAGTTTTTCCAACAAATATTTTTGCTAAGAAACTCGGTTTTAACGCTCGTGAATTCTTTGAAGTAGAAGATCGAGCTAGTGTTGAAAAAGCTCCAGAAGTAAGTTTTTAGGATTTAATTCTTAGAATGTATAGTTCAATCGCCAAGAATAAACGCAATACAGTTGTAATTTTTACGGCATTTATTGCAATTATTTCGGCGATTGGCTTTTTTATTTCGAGTCTTTACCATAACTCTTCAATTTTTTGGTGGACTTTTTTTGGTGCGTTAGCTTACGCTAGTATAGATTACCTTTTGGCGGCAAAAATTGCGTTATCGATGTCTGGTGCGAGGGAAGTTTCTAGGCAGCAATCGCCTGAATTTTATGCGGCAGTTGATTCGTTATCAATAACGGCAGGTATTCCTATGCCGAGATTATTTATCATTGATGATCCTTCACCAAATGCTTTTGCAGCGGGAAATTCACCTAGGAATGCAGTTGTCTGTGTGACGACTGGTTTGTTGGAGCTTATGGACAAGCCTGAGCTAGAGGCGGTTATTGCCCATGAGATTTCGCATATAAAGAATTATGATATTAGAGTGTCGATGGCTGCTGTTGCGCTAACGGCTGCGATTGGCTTTTTAGCGGACATTGCTTGGCGATTAATTTTTTGGAGTGATGATAAAGATTCTAAAAACCCTATAGAGATAATTATCGGGCTGATTTTAGTGATAATTTCGCCAATTTTAGCGGTAATTATTCAATTGGCTGTTTCGCGAGAACGAGAATATTTAGCAGACGCTTCTGGTGTAATGCTAACAAGATACCCTGATGGAATGATTTCGGCGCTCGAAAAATTAAAAGCTAATTCTACTCCACTCAAAAAACAATCTTCGACAACTGCCAGTTTATATATTTCAAATCCACTTAAAAAGGGTGCAATTAATACTCTATTTTCGACACATCCGCCACTAGATGAACGGATTAAGCGGCTAAAAGATAATAGTAGGAAATTTTAGGTCATGGTTAAGAAAGAATATAGCTCAGATGAAGAGCCGGTTTCGGTTTTCTATTTTTACTGGATTTCATTTCGTATTTGGTTTCGTAAAAATTTAGTTGAACGTTTTAATAATTTTCGAAGCCGTCGGTTCCATCGTAGTTTTCGTTTAACTCCGAGGCGAGATTATCTTCGCCCCTTAAAAATTGCTGGATATTGGAGTTTTACCAAGAGTGTTTTTCGTGTAATTAGCGAAAATAAGAAATCTTTTCTCTCATTGATGGCGGTAATTTCTTTGGTTAATTTTATCTTGATTGGTCTATTGGATCAGGATTTTTTGAATAGCTTAAAAGAAATAGCTAACACAACCAATGGTGGGTTACTTAGTGGCGGGTGGGGTGAAATCGGTAAAGCGACTCTTGTGGTGATTTCAACATTTTCGACTGGAGGTTTAGTGCGTTCGCCAAACGAGGCTCAGCAAACAACGATGTTTCTGATTGTTATGTTTGCTTGGTTGGTAGTTGTTCAGCTTTGCCGTAATATTTTTTCTGGAAAAAGTAAAATAAGTGTTCGAGAAGCGCTTTACACTTGCGGCATGCCAATAATACCGATGTCGTTAATAGCCTTAGTAATCTTAGCTCAGGCTATTCCAGCTTTTTTGAGCATAATTATTTATAGTTCAGCTATCACTACTAGATTTGCTTCACAGGGTGTAGAGCAGATGATGTTTTTTGCCGCTATTTTCCTTCTGGTGTCTTTGTCTGTTTTTTGGATTATCGGCTCGGTCTTTGCTTTAATTATAGTAACCATCCCAGGGACTTATCCACTTCAGGCGCTAAAGATATCTGGAGATATGGTTGTCCAGAGGCGGCTAGCAATTCTTCTTAGAGTTTTATGGTGTGCATTTATTTTGGCAATTCTTTGGTTCATAGTTTTAGTTCCTCTAGTCCTTTTGTTTGGCTGGCTGAGTTCTGTTATAAGTTTTTTCTCTAATTTACCAATTATTCAGATCGTAATGGTATTATTGACAAGTTTCTCTTTAGTTTTTGTGGCCGTTTATCTTTATTCGCTCTATAGAAAGATTATTGATTATGACCAGCAAAACTAACTCTCGTTATCATGATTTAGTAAAGCTTTTAAATCGTTATTCTTTTGAGTATCATTCGTTAGATAAACCTAGTGTGTCGGATGCAGTTTATGATTCTCTTTTTTCGGAGCTAAAAAAAATTGAGGCAGAGAATCCGGATATCGTTTCGTCAAATTCACCTACTCAACGCGTCGGAAATATTGTAAAAGGTGGTTTTCAAAAAGCAAAACACGCCAGTCGGATGCTTAGCTTAAATGATGTTTTTTCGGAGCAGGAAGTTGAGGACTGGTTCTCCAGGATCAAGAAACTCAAGCCAGAATTACAAGAAGATTTTTTCTGCGACATTAAAATGGACGGGTTAGCATGTTCGATTGTTTACGAGAATGGCGAGTTTATTCGTGCAGTCACGCGCGGGGATTCGTTTATTGGTGAAGATGTATCAAGTAATATCCGGACGATTAAAAATATACCAATGTTTTTAAACCATGGGCCAGATTTTTTGCGACGTGGCAGAACAGAGATTCGTGGCGAGATTGTGATCTTGAAGGATGAATTCGATAGGTTAAATAAAATTCAACGGCAAAATGGTAAACCTGAATTTGCTAATCCGCGTAATCTGGCGGCGGGGACTATTCGCCAACTCGATCCAAGTATTACTGCGTCTCGGCCGCTTAATTTTAGGGCTTACGATTTAATTCGTGAGAATCAGGATGAAATCCCGACTAATGAATTTGCTTATAAAACTTTAAGAGACTTAGGTATTGAATGTAATTCACAAGCTCGCAGAATCAATTCAATGAAAGAAGTTATTGATTTTATTGATAGCTGGAGCGAAAACCGTAAAGAATTACCATTTAATACTGATGGGCTAGTGATTAAAATAAATAATCGTAAGGATTTTTCCGATCTTGGCGTAGTTGGCAAGCAGCCTCGCGCAGCAGTTGCTTTTAAATATTCTCCAGAAGAAGCTACTGCGGTCGTGAAAGATATTGTTATTTCTGTTGGGCGAACTGGTGCGGCAACTCCAGTGGCTGTTTTTGCGCCAGTTCAAGTTGCCGGAACAACGGTTCAGCACGCAAGCCTTCATAATGCCGACGAGATTGAAAGACTTGATGTTAGGATTGGCGATACGGTGGTTATTTTTAAGGCTGGAGATATTATTCCCAAAATTGATCGAGTTTTAAAAGAGCTTCGAACTGATAATTTGCCTAAATTTAATTTTGATAGGGAGCTTGTTCGGCAATATCCTGAAGTTGAGTTTGAACGACCTGAAGGCGAAGTATTATATCGTGTTAAAGGCGCTAATTCGGACATAATTCTTAAAAAATCAATTTCGTTTTATGCTTCAAAAGCAGGGCTAGATATCGAAAACTTGGGCGAGAAAAATGTCAATTTATTGGTTGATTCTGGCTTACTCACTGATTTAGCTGATATTTATAACTTGCAAAAAGAAGATTTATTAAATCTTGAGCGTTTTGCTGAGCTTTCGGCAAGTAATTTATTGAGTGCAATTGAAAAATCCAAAAATCCAGATCTCGATAAATTTATTGCGGCCTTAGGAATTCGTCATGTCGGCAGTGAGACAGCTAAACTTTTAGCGGAGAAATTTGGTAATTTTGATAATTTGCAGCGAGCTGAATTGGAGGAGCTGCTTGAAATTGACGGAATTGGCAAAAAAGTTGCGGAAAGCATTTTGGCTTATTTTTCGGATGACGATAATTTATCAGTATTGAAAAAAATGATTAATGCCGGTGTAAAGATCAAAGATTTTTTAAAGACTGAAGGAATCCTTAACGGCAAAAATTTTGTAATTACTGGCGTGTTAAATAGCATGTCGCGTGAGCAGGCAGCAGAAAAAATTGAGAAGCTTGGTGGAAAATTCCAAAAAACAATTTCGAAAACTACAGATTTTTTGGTAATTGGCGAAAAAGTTGGCGCAACAAAAATTTCGAAGGCTGAAAAACTTGGTGTGAAAGTTATGAGTGAAGATAAATTTTTGAAAGAAATAAATGCAAACTAGAATTATTGCAGCTTATCCTTGTTTGGGCAAGACTACTCTTTCAGAAATATCTAAAAATCGATTTTTAGATATGGAATTTAATGAAAGCAGTAAAACTAAAATGATGAGTGAAGCTGAAAAATCTAATTTTTTTGATTTTTGTGTACAGAAAATTGAAGAAGAATATTATTCGGGTAATTTCGAAATTATATTTATTAGTGAAGATGATGAGATTTTAAAGCGACTACTTTCAAAAAAGATTAGTTTTATACTTATTTTGCCAAATGCTCTCAATAAAAGAGTAATGCAAGAGTATAAAAGGCGTGTTGTATATCGTTCTGACAAAAGTTGGTGGAATAATGTTATTGAGCCGGAAATTTGTAGTCTTCAAAAAAGAATTGAATTTTACAAAAATAATGAGTTGGTCGAGGTTTATCTAACTAATGAAAATGAATATATTTGTGATAAGGTTGATCTATGGTGATTTTTTGATTTTTTATACTATTTTTGATATGATTTAGATAGTATGAAAAGATATAATCCAGCTGAAATCGAGAAAAAATGGCAAAATAAATGGGATGAGAGTAAACTTTATCAGGTTCAAGTTGATTATTCGAAACCAAAAATGTATATTTCGGGGATGTTTCCTTATCCAAGTGGGGCAGGGCTTCATACGGGTCATGCACGAAGTTATACGATCGTTGACTCAATTGCGCGATTTTATCGTCAACTTGGTAAAAATGTCCTAAATCCAATTGGCTGGGATACTTTTGGTTTACCTGCGGAAAATTATGCAATCAAAACTGGTATTTCCCCGCAGGAAGCCACAAAGACAAACATTGCCAATTTTAAAAAACAGTTTAAGCGACTTGGGATCTCAATTGATTGGTCGCGCGAGATTAACACTTCTGACCCTGAATATTACCGATGGACTCAGTGGATTTTTCGCGAAATGTATAAAAAAGGCCTAGCTTACCGTAAAGAAAGTTATCAGTGGTGGTGTGATAATGATAAAACTGTGCTTGCGAATGAACAAGTTGAAGGTGGAAAATGTTGGCGTTGTGGTGAAGAAGTTAAAAAGAAGCAAATGACGCAATGGTTCTTTAAGATTACTGCTTATGCTGATGAACTTTTAGCAGATATTGATGATCTTGACTGGCCTGAAAAAATTAAAACAATGCAGCGAAATTGGATTGGTAAATCTGAAGGTGCAGAGATTGATTTTGAAGTTGCTGATGGCGCTGCAAAAGGTGAAAAAATCAAAGTTTTCACCACTCGTCCAGATACGATTTTTGGAGCTACTTTCTTAACCCTGGCGCCAGAGCACGCTCTACTCGAGAAGCTGGCAAATGATCTAACGCGAACAGAGATTGATAAATATAAAGAATCTTCGCTCAAAAAATCCGAGATTGAGCGTCAGGAAAATAAAGAAAAAACGGGTGTTTTTACTGGCTCGCATGCGATTAATCCAGCTACTGGCGAGAAAATTCAAATTTGGGTAAGTGATTATGTGCTAGGTGGTTATGGCGAAGGTGCGATTATGGCTGTCCCTGCTCACGATGAGCGCGACTATGAATTTGCCAAGAAATTTGATTTAGATATCGTTAAAGTTGTTGAAAAGCCGGAAGGATCTAAAGACGATAATTATTGTTATAGTGGTGAAGGTATTCTGGTGAATTCTGGCGTATTCAATGGTGAAGAATCGTCTGATATTCGTGAATCTGTGGTCGCTTGGTTAGAAGAAAGAGGCATTGGCAAGCTGAAGACTACCTATAAAATGCGTGACTGGCTGATTTCTCGCCAGCGTTATTGGGGTTGTCCGATTCCGATTGCTTATGATGAGGACGGAAATGAGCACTTAATTCCAGAAGATCAATTACCTGTAATGTTGCCAGAAATCCAAGATTTTAAGCCAGACGAGACTGGTCGCTCGGCGCTAGCTAAAAGCGAAGAGTTTATGAGTGTAGAAATTAATGGTCAAAAAATGTGGCGTGAAACCGATACGATGGACGGTTACGCTTGCTCGAGCTGGTATTTATTGCGCTATGCTGATCCGCATAATTCCGAATGCGCTTGGAACTCAGACCTCGTGAATTATTGGGCGCCAGTTGATTATTATGTCGGCGGTGATCATGCTGTTGCGCATTTACTATATGTTAGATTTTGGACGCATGTTTTCCGTGATCTTGGTTTGACTAATTTTGCCGAACCCGTTAAAAAATTACTTTATCACGGTTATATTAATGCTGAAGATGGCACTAAAATGTCCAAATCGAAAGGTAATACTATCGATCCTCTTGAGGTTATCAATCAAGGATATGGAGCAGACGCGCTCCGAACTTATGAGATGTTTATAGCACCATACGAGCTCGATGCGTCTTGGGATCCGCGAGGAATTGCTGGTGTTTATCGTTTTCTAAACCGTGTTTGGGTTCTGACACAAGAATTTATCGAGAGCGAAAAATTAACTCAAAACCTCCCAAATTTTATTCAGGTTCAAAAATCTCGCCATAAAGCAATCAAAAAAGTTACTGATGATTTCCGTCGGGAGAGTTTGAATACGGCTGTAGCGGCTTTGATGGAGCTTACGAATGAACTTTATAAATTGAAGCTTGACGGATTTTCTAGTCAGTGGAGAGAAGTTCTAGAAGATTTATTGAGACTTCTTGCACCGTTCGCACCGCATATTTCAAGCGAGCTTTGGCAACAGCTTGGAAATGAAGATTTTATTGACAATTCAGGTTGGCCAAAATGGGATAATGAGTTTTTGCAAGCCGATGAAATCCAGATTATTATTCAAGTAAACGGAAAATTACGTGGGAAAATCAAAGTTTCACCCGATATTTCGAAAGATGAAATTTTAGAGCTGGCTAAGTCTGAAGAAAATGTCATCAAACATTTAGCTGGAAAACAAATCGTAAAAGAAATTTTTGTGCCAAATAAATTAGTTAATTTAGTTGTTAAATAGATAAAAACTGCGTCCTCTTATCGGAACGCAGTTTTAGATTGTTATTTTTTATCGTTAGGTATAAAATCGTGTTGGGAAGCTTCGACTGCAACCCAGCCATCTTCATCGAGCTTTTGGTTAGTAAAAGATTCAATGCCATCGGCCGTTTCTCTCACGTTTTCGGCGCGAGTAATAAACATTTGGTCGTCGCTGTCATAATAGACATCGCCAGTTAAATTATAATTAACATCTACCTTGTGAGTTCCGACTGAAGAATGGAGGTTTTTACCGAATTCGGTTATAATATCTCCGGCATGAGATTTGTTGGTTGTACGG
>ERZ773065.1789-NODE-1789-length-10590-cov-6.369625_pt1 | contig 10590 bp, 11 predicted proteins | sample MGYA00580623_ERZ773065 | MGnify/ENA primary metagenome ERZ773065 (study PRJEB29015, sample SAMEA2738017) | human oral metagenome | biome: human oral; feature: human-associated habitat; material: dental | place: China | collected 2047 ...
GTATTGTTTCGCGAATCCTTTGGTCTGCAATACCCTCGGCATTGAGGTGGCCTCCTAGTCGGCGCCGAGGGTTTGCCCGCCGGAACCGGGGCGCCAGTTTTGTCTGCCGGTTCTAAAATCTTTGCCACTGAAATGCGGGCTGGTAGTAGGGAATTTAGCATTGCTGAACAAATTGGACTATTGAGAGATGCTGCTAAAGGTAAAGGAAATTTTGGTTTGGGCCGGAGTACGCTGAGTGAAGCAGATGCATTAGGTCGGTCGTGGGTTGGTCCAAATTATCGGGTTGCGAGTGATGGGAAAACTCTTGTTAGTTTGGATGGCTTGCGAACATATCGACCACCTTCGCAAAAAAACAGCCCATATGCAACCACGGGCGTACAGGCAAACTTTGAACGACTAGAAGTTGTTAAAGGCCGACTTACAGTCATTAGTAATGGGCATTTGGATATAACGCAATGAAACCTAAACTAAAAGAAATGTACTCTTTACAACTGTCACAACCTTTGGACGAGTTCTGGCCAGAAGACGAAAGTAATTTTGCAATTCCTATTCGCCTGATGATTGGCCCGGAGGATAGCTTAGGCTCTGAATCGTTCGATATTTTAGTATGTACGCCCGATTGGATTAAGAGCCAATATATCGAAGAAAAATGTGTGTGGGGGCATCATATGTTAATAGTTATGGAATATGATTTTTCACTAATTCAGCAAAAAATTGAGCGCTATCTTATTGGCTGTACAGGGGAGGATTGGCAGGCAGTAGCTAGAAAATTGCGCATTATGGGGTCTTGGGAGTTTGAGGATTATCAATCGTAAAAATTTCACTGCCTACGTTCTCAAAACCTCGACTGACGCGGGAAGCAGCCGCCGATCCTTCGCTCACCGCCCTGCTCTCCCCGGCAATCTCGCCGATGACGGTCACCGATGCATCCGGTTCGGTGCGTTTGACGCTGGCCGGTCAGGCCGCTCAGAATAAGGTGACGAATAATTATTTGAGGCACTCGGAAAATGAGTCGCGGCGCAAGGCAGCCTTGGCCTGTGATCAGGGGGACCAGAAGGCTTGTGGCGTGCGTGATGCTTGGGATGCGCTTGACTGGCAGCGGGACGCTGATCTGAAAGCGGCCTGTTATGCCGATGGCGCCAGCGCTGCGTGTTCGGCGCATTATGCCATGATGCGCGAGGCTTATGATTCGTATGAAGGGAAAACGGACGGTAACTTCGCCGGTGATTTGCGTGCCGGTTTGGCGGAGAGATATACCGCGACCGGGGAAAGAGAGAGCATCAAAGCGTTGCTTAATGTGCCGCATTACGATGCCCAGGCTATTGCCATGGCAGGCGAGGCGATCAAGAGCGCACTTGATTTTACGCTTGATGCGATTCCTGTCGTCGGTGATCTCAAGGCTTTCTTCGAAGCTCAGGATAAATTCGATTATGCTTTGGCCGGTGTCGGCATGCTGGGGCCGGTCGGCGATACGGCTAAGGCTCTTATTCGTGAGGCCAAAAGCCTTTACATGGCCGGACAGGCCGCTAAGGCTTCTGAAAAACTCGTTGAGGCGGGTCAGACCGTTTCCCGCGGATATTACGATCCGCAAAATATTCGGAATATTCTGGAGACCAAATACGGTGTAAGAAAAATAAACTCTACAACTTTTCCACCAACTAATGCACCCAACGTACAACTTGCTGGACAAAAACATCCAGTATCAGAAATCATATTTGACAACCGTGGCTTTCCTACCTTTGATGATGTTGCTGCCTTTGATACAAGGCTATCGAGCAATCAGTTCCGCGCTGTTGGCTATGAGCAACAAATGCAAATGGCCTCGCGCGATCTTTGGCAAGCAATTCAAAGAGGTGAAATTCCAGTTTCACGTTTTACTCCCACACAGCTTCAACAAATTGAAAGAGGTTCTACAAGGATTGATGGTTTTACATAGCATCATCACCAAGATTATGGTCGTATGCAATTAGTACCACGAGAAATCCATAAGCGAACAGGCCACATTGGCGGTGAATCAATGGCAGGAGGAAAGTAAAATGCAAGGGCTTACACGCGATAACAATGAAACAATCGGATTTGTAATTGCCTGTGTATTTTCTTCAGCAATCAGCCTCAGTGAACTAAAAAAATGGTGTACTGATATTGTAATTAAAAATAATTTTGTTAACGAAATACCTGATTACATTTTTGACTTGGTTGACTTTAATCAATCACTTATGCATATATTTAATACAATTGGATTTGTGCCTTCATGGACACGAACAGACGATGAGGATGATGCACTAATAGGAATTGCTGCATATCGAAATCGACTACCCTCTGATGCACCATTAAGCGCCACACAAGCAAAACAAAAACTAACTGAACAACCACAAATATTGGAGAAATTTAAAACCACCTTTCCGTTTATTAATCTATCTATTTAGGATAAATAACATCTCTAATATGGTTCTATATACGTGAGCGCAGGAAGGAAGCATCGCCGGCTGAATCACCGCCGCCGCAGAGAATGAAAAGTTTCCTAAAGCGTCACCACGAACTGCAACTCATTCACGCTGTAGCCGTAGCCCCGCCACAGCATCTGCCGCAACACCTGCCCTGAACCCCGCGTAAAATGGGCTTTTCCGAAGAGGCTGCCCGCCAGCCCACTGTTTACGGGCGTTTCCAGCCTACCTATCTTCAAGCCCAGTGTTTACGTGGGTTTCCAGACTACCTGCCCGCAAACGCCCTATTGACGCGGGCTTGCGGGCAGCCGATTCATCGAGTATCACGTCCAGAATATGCAGAGGCAGCAGAATTAACAACCAGAGTGCTTGAATGCAGCGAAGCGTTTCAACTTCACCCCGGGCATTTCCCTGTCGGCCGAACAGGTTGCCCAGCTCTCCGAGCACATCGTCTGGATGGAAACGCGCGTGATTAACGGCCAGAACGTACTGGTGCCCGTCGTCTATGCTGCTGGCGGGGCAAGCGCCGTCAAATCTACCGGCGCCCGTCTCTCCGGCGGCAAATACACGCGCATTGTCGCCGGCCACATCGACAACCGCGGCCTCATCGAAGGCGATCTTGTTCAGGCTGTCGCCACACAGTCCTTCGCCAACGCCGGCGGGGTCGTGCGCGGCAAGCTCGTCGATCTCGCCTCCGGTGGCGATTTGACCCTGACTGCCAGCCGTTAGAATGCCTTCGCCTTTGCAAGGTTGAAGGCGGGTTGAAGGCGATCTGACGAACTGGGATAATCTGAGCCTTTGAAAACGCGCGCCAGTTTTTCCCGGAATCGTACCGCGCGCGACGATTTCCCAGCCTTTCCCGCAGCAATGCAAACCATGACCCATTATGTATTCCTCGTCGTTGGCGCCGTTCTCGTCAACAACGTCGTGCTGGTGAGGATTCTCGGCTTGTGCCCGTTTATGGGCGTGTCGAAGAAACTCGAAACGGCGCTGGGCATGGGCATGGCAACCGCCTTCGTGCTGACGATGGCCTCCGGTGCAAGCTATATCATCGACCGCTGGTTCCTGACGCCCTTCGACCTGGGCTATCTGCGCACGATCTCGTTCATCGTCACCATCGCCGCGATTGTCCAGCTGACGGAAATGGTGATCCAAAAAACCAGTCCGCTGCTCTACCGCGTCCTGGGTATTTATCTGCCGCTGATTACGACCAATTGCGCGGTGCTGGGCGTGCCGCTGCTGAACGTTGCCAACCGGCACGATTTTGTCGAATCGCTGCTCTTCGGCGCCGCCAATGCCGTCGGCTTTACGCTGGTGCTGATTCTTTTCTCCGCCATTCGCGAACGGGTTGATGGTGCCGACGTGCCCGCGCCTTTCCGCGGCGTTGCGATCGCCATGATAACGGCCGGACTGATGTCGCTCACTTTCATGGGCTTCGCCGGTCTGGACAAGTACCACTGATGCTAGCCGCCCTCCTCATCATGGCGCTGGGCGCCGTTCTGCTCGGTGCGGCGCTGGGTTATGCCTCGATCCGGTTTAAGGTCGAAGGCGATCCATTGGTTGAAAAGATCGACGCCATCCTGCCACAGACGCAGTGCGGCCAATGCGGCTATCCCGGCTGCCGACCGTATGCCGAGGCGATCTCACGCGGCGAAGCCGACATCAATCTGTGCCCGCCCGGCGGCGCGGAAGGCGTGCGTAGGCTCGCTGATCTGCTAGGCCGCGAGGTCAAGCCACTCTCTGCGGAAGAAAAGCCCAAACAGGTCGCTATCATCGACGAGCAGCGCTGCATTGGCTGTACGCTGTGTATCCAGGCCTGTCCGGTCGATGCCATTGTCGGCGCGCCCAAGCAGATGCACACAGTCGTCGAATCGCTATGTACGGGCTGCGAGCTGTGCGTCAAGCCTTGCCCGGTCGAATGCATCCGCATGGAAGCGGTCGGCGAAAGCATCGAAACCTGGAAACGGCGCTATCCCGTATTTGAACTCAAGGTCAAGCGAGCCGCCTGATGTTTTCCCTGTTCAAGTTCAAAGGCGGCGTCAAGCCCCAGACGCACAAAGCGGAATCGGCAGGCGCTCCGATCGGGCAGGCGCCGCTACCAGCGCAGTTGATCGTGCCGCTACACCAGAGTATCGGCGGCTTTGCGCGACCGCTGGTCAAGATAGGTGACCGGGTACTCAAAGGCCAGCGCATCGGCGAGGCCGACCAATGGATTTCCGCCGCCGTACACGCGCCCACTTCTGGCCGCGTGCTGGCCGTTGAGGAACGCCTGGCCGCGCATCCTTCCGGGCTGCCGACGCTTTCCGTCGTCATCGAACCGGACGGACACGAGGCATGGATCGACCGCCAACCGGTGGATCATCTCGCCCTGTCGCCGGAGCGCGTGCGCGAACGGCTGCGCGACGCGGGCGTTGTCGGTCTGGGCGGGGCGGTTTTTCCCAGCCATGCGAAGCTTTCCGCTTCCCGCACGGCGGCAATGGATGCGCTCATTATCAACGGCGCGGAGTGCGAGCCGTTCATGACCTGCGACGACCGGCTGATGCGCGAACGCGCCGAAGAGATCGTGCGTGGCGTTTCGATCTTCCGTGATCTCCTCGAACCCAAGCAGGTGTTCATCGGCATCGAAGACAACAAGCCGGAAGCCCTCCAGGCGATGCGGGCAGCCGTTACCCGACTTGGCGTCGACTTCAGCGTCACCGCCGTACCGACGCTGTACCCGGCAGGCGGTGCCAAACAACTGATCCGCGTCCTCACCGGCAAGGAAGTACCCGCCAGCCGCCGCTCGCCCGACATGGGCGTACAGTGCTTCAACGTCGGCACAGCGTATTCGGCCTGGAAGGCGCTCGCGTGCGGTGAACCCGTCATTTCGCGCATCATCACCCTGACCGGCAACCTCGATGCGCCGCGCAACTGGGAAACGCTGATCGGCACGCCCCTGCGCGATTTCGCCCCGCTCGGCCGCCCGCGGCCGGACACCACCGGCTACCTCATGGGCGGCCCGATGATGGGCTTCGAGTTGCCCGGCCTCGACGCCCCCATGATCAAGGCCAGCAACTGCATCATCGCCGGCTCGCCGGCACTGTTCCCACCACCGCCGCCCGAAATGCCCTGTATCCGCTGCGGCGCATGCGCGCAGGCCTGCCCGCACGAATTGCAGCCGTTTGAACTCTACTGGTTCTCGCGCGCGAAGAATTTCGACAAAGCGCAGGCCTACAACCTGTTCGAATGCATCGAATGCGGCTGTTGCAGCTACGTCTGCCCGTCGCACATTCCGCTGGTCCAGTACTTTCGTTTTGCCAAAGACGAAATCCGGTCGCGCGAACGCGAAAAGACGCAGGCTGCGGCCGCCAAGGCGCGTTTTGAATTTCGTAACGAACGCAGCGAGCGTGAAAAGGCCGAGAAGGCCGAACGGCTTGCCAAGGCCGCCGCGGCGCGTATGGCGGCGAAACCGGCAGATACAGGCGCAACATCGGCAGCCGGCGCACCGACCGATGCCGATGCAGCCAAAAAGGCCGCCATTGCTGCCGCAATGGCGCGCGCCCGCAAACAGCGCGAAGCCGCACAAACCAAAGCCGCCGCCGCAACGCATGAAGCGGAAACCGACACCCAGCCGCCGCATCACCCGCCTACGCCCCCCTCTGCCACACCGCTTGCGTCCCCCACATCCCCCGATACGGCGCCCCCCCCACCCGTTGCAGCGGCGGACGCACCGGCTGTCGGGCAATCGACCGGCGAGCAATCCACCGATGACAAAGCTGCCGCCAAGCAGGCGCTCATCGCCGCGGCCAGGGAGCGTGCGCAGCGGATGCGCGAAGCCAAAATGGCCGCAGCCAATCCCCATGCCTCAGCCGAACAGGCGCTTAGCTCGGATGCCGCAGGCAAGCATGTCGCAGAACAATCCGCTCCGCCAGACACATCATCCGACGCACCGGACGGCGGGCAATCGACCGGCGAACAATCTACCGATGACAAAGCGGCCGCCAGGCAGGCGCTTATCGCCGCGGCTAAGGAACGCGCACGGCGGATGCGCGAGGCACGGCAGGCCGCCGCCCAGGCAGCCGCAGCCGGGGACAAAACTGCGGCAGCCGACGCCGAAGATTCAGGACCCCAGCGATGATGGATTTTCAGACTTCACCGTATCTGCTGCAAAACGTCAGCGTCCGGCGCATCATGCTGTACGTGCTGGCCGCGCTGTTACCCGGCATCGCCACTTACGTCTGGCAGATCGGCCCGGCCATTCTCGTCCAGATAACGCTCGCCACCCTCACGGCACTGGCATCGGAAGCGCTGATGCTCAAGCTGCGCGGCAAACCGCTCGCGCTGTTCCTGGGCGACAGCAGCGCCGTCGTTACCGCCTGGTTGATCGCATTGACCTTCCCTCCGCTGGGGCCGTGGTGGCTGATCGTCGCCGGCACGGCTTTCGCCATCATCGTCGCCAAGCATCTGTACGGCGGCCTCGGGCAAAATCCGTTCAATCCGGCAATGGTCGCCTTTGCCGTCTGCATCGTCTCTTTTCCCGTACTGATGTCGCAATGGCCGCCCGCCGGTCTTTCGGCAAGCTTCAGCGAGCAGCTGGCGGTGATTTTCGGCTGGGCGCCGCGCATCGACGCCTTCAGCGGCGCAACTGCGCTCAGCGAGCTGAGAAATGCGCTCAGGTACAGCAAAGTTCTACTGCCAATCGAAACCATCGTCGCGGATAAAAAAATATTTGGCAGCATTGCCGGGCGCGGCTGGGAGTGGATTTCATTCGCGTATCTGCTGGGCGGTCTATGGCTCTGGCGCTGCAAAATCATCGACTGGCGGCAGCCATTGGGCTTCATTGCGGGTCTTACATTGATCGCCGGCGCCTTCTGGCTTTTTGACGCTGAGGGTTTCGCCAGCCCGCTCTTCCACCTTTTTTCCGGCGGCGCGATGCTTGGCGCTTTTTTCATCATCACCGACCCGATTTCCGGCTGCACGACGCCGCGCGGCAAGTTGCTATTCGGCTTCTTCGCCGGCCTGATCGCTTATGTCATCCGCGTTTTCGGCGGTTATCCCGACGGCGTCGCCTTTGCCGTCCTTTTCCTCAACATCTGCGTACCGCTCATCGATATGCATACGCAACCGCCGGTTTTCGGCTTAAGAAAATGACTCCGACACCATCATCCGGCGAACCCTCCAGCGCCCTGAAAACAGCGCTACATACTTCAACCATTTTGCTGGTTTTCGTCAGCGTGTTCACCGCGTTACTGTCCGGCGTGTACACTTTGGCGCATCCCATCATCAAAGAATCGTCGGGAAGCGCAAAAATCATGCGTCTGGCTCATGAAATCCTCCCGACTTCGGCCTACGACAACACGCTGCTCAAAGATACGGTCGAAATTCCCGCCACATCGGCACTCGGGCAGAATGAAGCCAGCATCGCGTACCGCGCCCGCAAAGACGGCAAGCCGGTCGCTTTGATACTCCAGGCGAGCGCGCCTGATGGTTACGCCGGGAGAATCCACCTGCTTTTAGTGGTCGCCCCCGATGGCAGGCTGTTTGGGGTGCGTGTCCTACAACACCGGGAAACCCCCGGTCTGGGCGATTACATTGACCCGAAGAAAGATAAAAACAAAAAACGCCCGTGGATTGGGCAGTTCACGAACGCCAACCCGGCGGCCGAAAGTGAGCGCAACTGGCGCGTCAAAAAAGACGGGGGCCGCTTCGACGCGATGGCCGGCGCAACGGTTTCGCCGCGCGCCGTCATCAAGGCCGTGCGCAAGGCGGCGCTGTATGTCGCCGCAAACCATGAGGCCTTGTTCAAACAATGAAACTGAAGCTGATATCGGCTCTTTCCGCAACCCATTCCGCAACCCATCTCGGCATCCTGTCCACCGCAGCGGAACCCGCATTGCGTGTTATGCGCTTTGTACGCTCTGCACGCTGTGTACGCTGTGTTCGTGCTCTTCGATGCCGCCTGGACATCATCGATAAGGCACCGACATCATGACCACGATGACCCGTGAGGAATTCCGCCAGATTGCCGCCAACGGCATCTGGGAACAAAACACCAGCCTGGTGCAAGTCACCGGCCTGTGTCCGCTGCTTGCCGTGAGCACCAATCTCGTCAATGGCGCCATGCTTTCACTGGCGACGATTATGGCCATGGCCATGGCCGGCCTGGCCGTCGCCAGCCTGCGCCGATGGATTCCGCACGAGATCCGCATTCCCATATTCATCCTGATTCTCGCGACGCTGGTGACGATCGTCGATCTGCTTTTCAACGCCTATCTGCACGAGTTGTATCAAATACTCGGCATATTCATCCCGCTGATTGTCACCAACTGCATCGCACTGTCGCGGATCGAGGCGTATGCCTCCAAGCACCCGCCGCTGCAAGCATTCTTCGACGGAATTTTCATGGGAATCGGCATGTTATGGACGCTTTCCCTGCTCGGCGGATTGCGCGAGCTGATCGGCAGCGGCACACTGTTTTCCGGCATCGATCTGATCATTCCCGGCCTGTCGCCGCTTCAAGTCTTGCCGGAAGATTATCCCGGCTTTCTGCTGACGATTCTGCCGCCCGGCGCATTCATCCTGCTCGGCTGCCTGATCGCTGCCAAGAACTGGCTGGAAGCCCGCCGCGCCGCCCACCGGCGCCAACCGGCGGCAGCGCCAGCCTTGCCAGGCGCCGGATCCTAAGCCCGATTCTGATCCAGAGTATCTGCCATGAACGCCGCCAAGCGTACCGAAATCTTCCGTCGCCTGCGCGAGGCTAACCCGACGCCGACGACGGAGCTTGTCTATGCCACGCCGTTCCAGTTGCTGGTTGCCGTCATCCTCTCGGCGCAGGCGACTGACAAAAGCGTCAATATCGCCACGCGCAAGCTTTTTGCCGACGCCCCCACGCCCCAGGCCATGCTGGCGCTGGGCGAGGAAAAGCTGGCCGGGTATATCAACCGCATCGGCCTTTTCCGCACCAAAGCAAAAAATGTCATCGCCACCTGCCGGGCATTGCTTGCGTTGCACGGCGGCGAGGTCCCGCGTCAGCGCGAAGCGCTGGAAGCGCTTCCCGGCGTCGGCCGGAAGACCGCCAACGTCGTCCTCAACACGGCCTTCGGCGAACCGACCATTGCCGTCGATACGCATATCTTCCGCGTCGCCAATCGGACGAGGCTCGCGCCCGGGAAAACGCCGCTTGCCGTCGAGCAGAGGCTGCTCAAGACGACGCCTAAAGCATTCCGGCGGGACGCCCACCATTGGTTGATTCTGCACGGCCGCTATGTCTGCAAGGCGCGCCGGCCGGAGTGCTGGCGCTGCCTCATCGCCGACCTGTGCGAATATCAGGACAAAACTTCCCCTGCACCTTCAGAAATCCCTACACCATGACGCATCCCAAATCACCGGCCATCCTGCCGCCTTTGGACGAACACGCTTCGGCGCTGGATCGGCAATTGTTTTTCATCGTCGAAATCGACCGCCTCAAGGGCGTTCTGCGCCAGAACTCGCTGGCCGACGGCAGCCGGCGCGAAAACAGCGCCGAGCACAGCTGGCACGTGGCGCTCCTAGCGCTGATACTGGCCGAATACGCGGCCGCGCCGATCGATGTCGCTCACGCCGTGCGCATGCTGCTCATCCACGATCTTGTCGAAATCGACGCCGGCGATACCTTTGCCTACGACGCACAGGGAATCAGCACGCAGCGGCAACGCGAACAGGCGGCCTGCGAGCGCATCTTCGGGCTGTTGCCCCCGGCACAGGCGCAAGATTTCCGCACGCTCTGGGAGGAATTTGATGCGGGAGAAACGCCGGAGGCACGCTACGCGCTCGCCGTCGACCGGCTGATGCCGATGATCCACAATGCCCTGACCGAGGGCAGCGCCTGGCGCGCCAACGGTGTCGTCGCCAGCCAGGTGCGCCATCGCGCCGAATCCATCACGCGCGGCGCGCCTGAACTCGGCGCGCTGGCCAACCGGCTGATTGCCGCCTCGGTCAAGGCAGGCATCTTGCCGGAGGCCTGAGATAGCGGCTTCCTTTGCCTAAATACGGCGTTGCTGTGTTGGCCTCACCTTGGCGTACTGAGTGGCCTGCCTGCGGCTTACCGCCTTGTCTTTTGCAAAGTCAAGCCATAGCGGCTTCCTTTGCCAAAACACGGCGTTAGCTCGCCTTGCCGTACTCCTCGTAC
>ERZ773065.1796-NODE-1796-length-10572-cov-5.690977_pt1 | contig 10572 bp, 10 predicted proteins | sample MGYA00580623_ERZ773065 | MGnify/ENA primary metagenome ERZ773065 (study PRJEB29015, sample SAMEA2738017) | human oral metagenome | biome: human oral; feature: human-associated habitat; material: dental | place: China | collected 2047 ...
CGAATGGGGATATTCGAACAAAGTAGTCGAAATGATTAAGGTGATTTCGAAGTAAACGAGGTAATATGTGTCTTTACATAAGAAGTGGGCTATCCGATATATTTCGGGTAGCCTATTTTGTAATATCGTAAGTTTTTTATCTGTCTTAAAGTCACCGCAGTGTGTCGAGACGAAGTCTCCGATGGTTGTCGGGAATCAAAATTTATCATTAACTTTGCAGCCAATTGTTCGTATGTAGTAAATAATCGTTATGTTTATGCAAAAGATTACTTTGTTGCTCGTAATGCTCTCACTGAGTCTCGCGGTTCGTACTCAAGAACTCAAATGCACTGTTACCGTAAGGCATCAACAGGTGCAGGGAACGAATACAAACGTATTTGAGGCTCTGAAAAAATCGTCGGAAGACCTCATCAATACTACTCGTTGGACTAACCTTACATATAAGCCCGAAGAACGTATCGAATGCTCGATGAGTATCGTGGTAAAGAGCTACGAAAACGGCATAATGGATTGCGAACTTCTGGTGCAGGCGCGTCGTCCTGTGTGGGGAAGCAATTATAATACTACCATTCTCAATTTCCGCGACCCAAGCGTCAAATTCGCTTATCAAGATTTCGACGCACTTATCGTCAATCAGTCGTTCGATAAGAATCTGGTGGCAATACTCGCATATTACTCTTATGTAATAATCGGTTATAGCCTCGATTCGTTTCAGAAGCTCGGAGGCAACGACGCTTTCTCGCAAGCCGAAAATATTGTCAATATCTCGCAGAGTCGTTCGGAACCCGAGAGTGCGGGTTGGAGGGCATTCGATAAGAATGGTAAGCGTTATGAGCTGATAAACAATCTGCTCGACGAGCGTTTCGGCAAGTTTCGCCAATATTTTTACGATTATCACCGACTCGGACTCGATATGATGTCGTCTAACGTCGACAATGGGCGTGCCAAGATAGCCGAGGGGCTTACGACGCTCGAAGAGATCAACCGCCTGCAGCCGCAAGCCCAAGCCATCATTTCGTTTATCGATGCCAAAAAGGAGGAGATTGTAAGCCTTTTCGCCAAACACGGTACAGACGAAGAGCGAAACCGAGTATACAACATAATGACTACCGTAAATCCGTCGGCGTCTACCGTCTACGAAAAAATTAAAGAGAAATAAACATTCAATCGTATGCTTCGCAATCTTACTATCGACAATTACGCTCTCATCGACCGCCTCGATATCGATTTCGACGACGGTCTGTCGGTCATTACCGGAGAGACGGGTGCGGGTAAATCGATTATTCTTGGAGCTCTTTCGCTTGTCTTGGGTAGCCGTGCCGATTCGAAGGTAGCCCTCGATGCTTCGAGTAAGTGTGTCGTAGAGGCAACGTTCGATGTAGAGCCTTACAGACTCGAAGCACTGTTCGACGAACTCGATGTCGACTATTCTGCGTCGACAATCGTACGCCGCGAGATATTGCCCAATGGTAAATCGCGTGCCTTTGTAAACGATACCCCCGTCGGTCTGCAACAATTGCGCACCCTTACATCGCGGCTTATCGATATCCACTCGCAGCACGAAAACCTTATGCTTTCGAACTCCGACTTCCAGCTCGATATTGTCGATACTTTAGCCGATACTGCCGACGATTTACACAAATATACCGACCTTTTCAATCGATACCGCGATACTCGGCAACAGTTGCGTAGTCTACGAGACGAATCGGATAGATTTCTTGCCGAAAAAGACTATATCGAGCATCAGCTCTCCGAACTCGTAGCTGCTAACCTCGTCGATGGCGAACAGCAGTCGCTCGAAGAAGAGCAAAACCTCATAAACCACTCTCAAGAGGTTATCGAAACACTATCTTCCATTATAGCTTCGCTCGACGGCGAAGAGAGTGGGGTGTTGTCGCTCCTCAAATCGGCGTCGACACACATCGGCCGACTCGAAAAGTACATCAATCGAGCCTCGGAGTTTGCCGACCGAATAAATTCCTCGTTCGTAGAGCTAAAAGATATCGCTTCCGAGCTATCGAGTATCATCGAATCTACAGAGTTTTCCGAAGAACGAAAACATTTCGTCGACGACCGTCTGAACCTTATCTACTCTCTGCAACAAAAGCATAGGGTCGCCTCCGTAACCGATCTGCTCGACATTCAAAACGACTTTGCACGTCGTCTCGACCTTATCGAGAATTTCGACGACCGAATATCTTCGCTCCAAACACAAATCGACGAACTCGAAAAGCAACTCTCCGACGCCGCCGAGTATCTATCAGAGCGTCGAAGGGCGGTCGGTAGCCTTATAGAGCAGAAGACCGAGACTATGCTACACGAATTGGGTATGCCTAACGGACGTTTCGAGGTATCGTTCTCTGCTACAGACGATTTTACATCGAGAGGTAGAGATAAGATAGAGTTTCTTTTCTCTGCAAACAAAAATCGTAGTCCGCAGCCCGTAGCCGAGATAGCATCGGGAGGCGAAATATCGCGTCTGATGCTCGTAATAAAATCTCTAGTGGCAGCCTCACAGGCTCTACCTACAATCATTTTCGACGAAATCGATACGGGTATATCGGGTGAGATAGCTCGCAAGATGGGCGAGATAATGCAAACAATGTCGGCATCTATGCAGGTAGTAGCTATCACACATTTGCCGCAAATAGCCTCCAAAGGAAAGACTCATTACAAAGTATTCAAAGACGAATCGGGCGAAACGACGCAGACACGTATCGCTTGCCTTACGGCAGACGAACGAATAGTAGAAATAGCCGAAATGATTGCGGGCAAAAATCCGTCTCGTTCGGCACTCGATAGTGCCAGAGAACTACTCGAGTACAGATAGTAAGTAATATAGATGATGTATCAAGCAAAAATAGACAAAGATATAGTAAAAGACCTGCCGATAGCACAAACAGACTGCCAGATAGAGCTTATCGACTCGCCCGACGAAGTAGACAAAGCCGTAAAATACCTCCTACGCTCCAAAGTAGTAGGTTTTGACACAGAGAGTAAACCGTCGTTTACCAAAGGCAAATCAAATAAAATAGCCCTAATGCAAATATCGACGCAGAAACGCTGTTTTTTGTTTCGCCTCCAGATGATAGGCAAAAATCAACGACTCAAAGAGTTTCTCGAAAACGAAAATATCAAAAAGATAGGAGTAGCCATACACGGCGACCTCCGAAATCTCAGAGTGTGGTCGAAATTCGAACCCAAGAATTTCGTCGACTTGCAAAATATCGTAGGTGATTACGGTATCGAAGAGCTCGGGCTGCAAAAGATATACGCTATCGTATTTGGTAAAAAGATTTCGAAGAGCCAGCAGCTATCGAACTGGGAGGCAAAGATACTCAACCGCGCGCAGCAAATATATGCCGCTACCGACGCTTGGGCTTGCCGACAAATATATCTGAAACTAACCAAAAACAAAAGAGCAATAAATGATAAAGATTGAACACGTAAAGACAATATCGTTCGTCGTCGTGGCTTTGGCTACGGTTTTTACGAGCCCCGCTGTGGGGCTTCTGGCAGGTATTGTCTTCGCTATCGTCTTTGGCAATCCGCTGCCTAAGATGTCGAAGAAAATATCGAAAAACCTTCTGCAGATATCGGTCGTCGGTCTCGGTTTCGGTATGAATATTCACGAAGCCTTGCAATCGGGCAAAGACGGTATGCTGTTTACAATCGTATCTGTATCGCTGGTGATGATATTGGGATGGTTTATCGGTAAGTGGGTGAAGCTGCCGAAGACCTCTACGTACCTTATATCTGCCGGCACTGCGATATGTGGCGGAAGCGCCATTGCTGCCGTTGCTCCGATAACCAAATCGAACGATAGCGAAATATCTATCTCCATAGCTACTATATTTATATTGAATGCTTTGGCACTGTTAATATTCCCTCCCATAGGGAAGATACTCGGTCTGAGCGATACGCAGTTTGGTACTTGGGCAGCTATAGCGATACACGACACAAGCTCCGTAGTAGGTGCGGGAGAGATATACAGCTCTTACTCAGGTCATACCAATCTTGCACTGCAGACGGCAACTACCGTGAAACTCACGCGAGCTCTGTGGATAATTCCGCTTACTTTCGTTACAATGTTTATATTCAAAGACAAAAGTTCGAAGATAAAACTCCCTTGGTTCATCTTGTTTTTCGTATTGGCTATGCTGGCAAACACCTATCTTTCGATACCTGCCGAGATATCGAAAGCAGTGGTATTCATTGCCAAAAAGTCGCTTACGGTAACGCTATTTTTTATCGGCTCTTGCTTGTCGATAGATGCGGTGAAGACAGTAGGTATCAAGCCTATAATATTGGGTGTATTGCTTTGGATTTTTATCGGACTTACGTCGCTTTTTGTAATCATATAGAAAGTAGAGCCTTCGGATACTCGCAGTTTGTTCAATATGTAAGAGTTTAGTACCTTTGCGGAGTCATTTTTTTTGTCGACTATAAATGGAAAAAGCCTTATTGGTAGGTATCATCACCCCACAACAACCTGAAAATAAAGCAAAAGAATATTTGCAAGAGCTTGCTTTTCTAAGTGAAACGGCAGGAGCCGTGCCCTTGCGGCGGTTTCTCCAACATCTGCCATATCCCAATCCGCGTACATTCGTGGGCGAAGGTAAACTCGCTCAGATAAAGCAATATATAGCAGAAAATGAAGATGTCGGCCTTGTTATTTTCGACGACGAACTCTCGCCTCTGCAGCTTCGTAACATCGAAAATGAGCTGAAAGTGAAGGTACTCGACCGCACGAATCTTATCCTCGATATCTTTGCACAGAGAGCACAGACAGCCCACGCCAAGACACAAGTGGAACTTGCTCAGTGTCAATATATGTTGCCTCGCCTTACGCGACTCTGGACTCACCTCGAGCGTCAGCGCGGAGGTATCGGTATGAGAGGACCGGGCGAAACTCAGATAGAGACCGACAGACGAATATTGCTATCAAAAATATCGCTTCTGAAGGAGAAACTTCGCAAAATAGACCAACAGAAATCCATACAACGCAAAAATCGCGAAAATATGGTGCGTGTGGCTCTTGTGGGGTATACCAATGCAGGTAAGTCGACCATTATGAATCTGATATCGAAAGCGAATGTTTTTGCCGAAAACAAACTGTTCGCCACGCTCGACACCACTGTGCGTAAAGTCATTGTCGACAATCTGCCGTTTCTGCTATCTGATACCGTCGGCTTTATCCGCAAACTGCCTCATCACCTTATAGAATCGTTCAAGTCGACACTCGACGAACTCGACGAAGCCGATATACTTGTACACGTGTGCGATATTTCGCATCCTAATTTCGAGGAGCAGTATACGGTTGTAAACGAGACTATTAAGTCGATAGTAAAGGACGAAAAGCCTACATTGGTGCTTTTCAATAAGATCGACAACTACTCTTTTGTCGAAAAAGACGAAGCGGATCTCTCTGAGCGCTCGGCAGAAAATATATCTCTCGACGAACTCGAAAAGACATATATGGCAAGGCTTTCGGGCAATTGCTTATTTATCTCGGCAAAGGAAAAGACAAATATAGACCGTTTTAAACTAATACTTTACAATAAAGTCAAAGAGGTCTATTCGCAGAAATACCCTTATAGCAATTTCATTTTTGACAAATACGACGACCTACAATAATATGCCTTTGTGCCTGTATTACACCGATATACGCAATAGATTTTCGAATCTGTGCCATACGAAGCCGATAAGATTATTTCTCACGATAATCGTATCGTTGCTTACGGCAAATATATCAATAGCTCAGCCGATAAAGCAAGTGCCTGAGCCTAATCCTCTTAGGCAAGAAACAACATTGAGGCTGCCACCACAAAGCAAGAAAAACGCACAAAAAAACACATCCACACCCAACCGACAGCCTTCGGACCGCACGACCGATACCCGCAAGAGTACGAGTAAACCTACCAAGAATGTCTCTTATATCAATATCGAAAATGCCGACAGTTGGAGCTACAACCAAGAGCTAAATGCAGATGCTCAAGTACTTGTGGGTAATGTTACATTCTCTCACGATGGAGTATTTCTATACTGCGACAGTGCCTATTTCTACGAGAAGAGCAATTCGTTCGATGCCTACGGAAATGTGCTTATCAGGCAAGGCGACACTCTCTTCGTCTATGCCGACGAGCTATATTACAGCGGTAATACCAAACTAGCCCGACTCCGATACAACGTATTGATGGACAATCTCACGGCGACTCTAAGGACAGATTCGCTCAATTACGACAGAGTAAAAAACGTGGGCTATTACTTCGACGGAGGTGTCATTCAAGATTCGCTCAATGTATTGTCGAGCCAGACGGGGCACTACTATCCGTCGGACAATATCGCTATCTTTCGCAACAAGGTACAGCTCGTAAACGATAGATTCATAATGAATTCAGACACTCTAAGATACAATACCAAGTCTAAGATAGTGCATATAATAGGTCCGACCAATATCGTGTACGAAAAGAAAACTAACATATACTCCGAATATGGCTGGTACAATACCCAAAACGAACAGTCGAAACTACTTTTGAACTCATATATAGTGCACCAAGACGGCAAGCGTTTGGAGGGCGATACTATTTTTTACGATAAAAAAAACGGTAAAGGCGAATGCTTTGGAAATGTTCATCTTATCGATACAAAAAACAAGGTATCGCTAAACGGTAACTATGGCTACTATATAGAAAAGGGGCAACGTGGTGTCGTAACCGATTCGGCCGTTATGGTCGAGTATTCATCACAAGATACGCTGTTTTTGCACGCCGATACGATACGTACGTTTACCAAAAGAGTTGAAATAGATACCATAGACTCTCTGCGAACGTTCAAAGATAGCGTATACAATGTTTTCGACGGCTTTTACAACGTGCGTTTTTATCGTAGCAATATGCAAGGTGTCTGCGACTCAATGAATTTCGATACCAGAGACTCGATTCTTGTACTTATGAATACTCCTATCTTATGGGCAGACTACCGACAGATATCGGGCGATACGATAAAGGTTTTTCAGAAAAACGAGAAGGTAGACCATATCGTAGCCACAGGTAAAGCTTTCGTTACCGATTCGGTAGATAACAAGTACTTCAATCAGTTGTCGGGCAAACAGATAGTGGCTTTCGTCCGCAACGATTCGTTGCGGCGTATAGACGTGCTCGGCAATGCACAGAGCATATATTTCGTAGTCGATAGCAAAGACAGTACTCTGATAGGAATGGCTTCTACCGAGAGTTCTTTGATGAATATATATATAACTAAAAAAAACAGCCTCGACCGCATAGTAGTGAAGCCAAAACCGACTGCAGTAGTAGACCCTATCGACAAAATCGATATAACTAAGATTTATCTTGCAAACTATTCTTGGCGTATAAAGCTACGCCCTACTTCGAAGAGAGATATTTTTCGAAAAACCAAAGATTCTATCGTATCTAAAGACAAGAAGCGAGATAAAAAAGGCAAAAAAGACCACGATGATACGACTCAGGCTACTACGTCGACTACTAAGATACGCCCTTCGGGCTTCGATAACCCCGATATGGGCGAGCCGTCGGTAAAAAAGACCAAGAAAAATAGCAACAAAAGGAAGAAACGATAAAACTATATTCATTGTCACTATGCCAATAAAAGCAAGCATATACTGTTCGTCGAGCGATACGATAGACGAAAAATATTTCGAAGAAGCAGCCAAGTGCGGTCAGATACTTGCCCGTCACGGTGTGGAGTGCTATACCGGAGGCGGCAACAACGGGCTGATGTATGCCCTCGAAAAAAGTGTGATAGGCAACGGCGGCAGTTGCATAGGTATTATTCCGCAGTTTATGATAGACTACGGCTGGCTCTACGACGGTCTGTCGAAGATAATAGTGGTGGAGACAATGGCAGAACGCAAAGCTATACTCCGCCATAATGCCGATATATTCATCGTATTAGCAGGCGGCATCGGTACTCTCGACGAACTATTCGATACTCTGGTAACGATACAGTTCAAAAAATCTGCCAGTCCGATAGTAATAGTCAATACCGGCGGTTTCTACGACGACCTGCTGCGAATGCTCGACAAAATATCGTCGGAAAACTTCTTGCCACACAGCCAAAGAAATATCTGGCAGGCGATAGAATCGGTCGAATACCTACCACAGATAATAGAAAGGCTTAAAAATAATTCACCTCACACAGAGGCTTGTAAATAATTATGTTGGAAGCACTGCCTAAGAGTATAACTCTCGCTAAAGATCCGTTTATTACTGCCATATATCTATTGGGCTTTCTTTTGTTGGCTATCAATTTTATGGTATCCAATATCGGTTTTGCCAAATATATATCGCGTATATTTGCCCTCAAGTACAAAGATACGGGCAACAACGGCTCGCTTCATACTCTTATCACTCTGTTTGTAGGAGTTATCGGTTTTGCAGCTTTTTCAATATTAGTAATCAATACGTCCGACGACAATATTTTTATCTCCGATATTGCCGTAAATTACTTTACCATATTAAATATGGCAGCAAAACTGATTTTAACAATTGCTATTTATGTGATTTTCAACGTAATAACTCTATTGCTAATACGATACACATTCTCGATGAATAGAGATCAGATATTCGATTATGCGAAGTTTTTTACCCTCTCTTTTATCGATTTGGGAGTAATGCTTTTTTTTGTCTCTTTCGTAAGTCTTTATATTCCTTTGGGTGGTAGGTACGTTTTATACGTCTTAGGCATTATGCTTGTAATACACTTCATAATTAAGATTATAGCAGGAGCATTTCAACTTTTTTCTTTCGAAGGAAGTGCGTTGTACCGATTTTTTTTGTACCTTTGCACGCTCGAAATTTTGCCTATTTTAGTATTGATAAAATACCTTTCGACTATAATTGTTTAACCCACTAAAAAGAGGAAAGTACCCAAAGTGCCAAAAATAAAAAGTATACTCGTATCGCAGCCACAACCGGAAGGGACGAAATCGCCGTACTTCGATATTGCAGAGAAACACGACCTTAAAGTAGTGTTTCGCCCGTTTATAAAAGTGGAAGGGTACTCGATAAACGAATTTAGTAAGCAAAAAATCAATATACCCGATTATAGCGCCATTGTGTTCGTGGCTCGTACGGGGGTCGACCATTTTTTCCGCCTCGCCAAGGAGGGAAAAATGAAGATAGTGCCCGAGATGAAATATTTCTGCCTTACCGAGTCGTTTGCATATTACATACAGAAGTATATCAAGTTTCGCAAAAGGAAGATTTTCTCGGCTACCACAGGTCGGATAGCCGATTTGTTTGCTATGCTTGAAAAAAATTCGAGCGAAAAGTTTCTTATCATCTTACCCGAAAACGGCAACGAAGAGCTCGAAAAGTTACTCTCGAAATCGAAGCTAAACTATACGAAAGCCTATATGTATCGTACTGTAAGCAATGACTTTGCCAAGAATGAGAAGTTCGACTACGATATGGTTATCTTTTTTTCGCCGTTCGGAGTGCAGTCGTTTATCAATAGCTTTCCTAACTTCGAGCAGGGTCCCGACAAGTATTTCGGATGTCTGGGTGCTGCCGCAGCACAATCGCTCAAAGAGGCCGGTTTCAGGGTCGATATCGAGGTGCCCAACCCCCAGTTTTCGTCGATAACACTCGCCATAGAAGATTTCGTGCATAGAAACCACAAGGGCGGAAAAAAGTAATCGCGCTCTCAGACGATAACCTCAAGTTTTTTCCTGTCGACAACAGTGATTTTATGGCCACTTGTGGCAATGGCTCCTTCGTTTACGAGTTGCCCCAAGGTGCGAGCCAACGACGGACGCTGTACTCCCAAGTGTTCGGCAAGCTGCGTCTGATTGTGCTTCGGTACGAAAGACGGATTCTCCGACGTGGTATTGTCGAGTATGTATAGAGCCACCTTCGATTTGAGGCTGCGTGTCGAAATCATAGCTAATTTTGACGATAGGAACGATGTTATCCCTGCCGACATACGAAGATAGTTTTTAAACAACACATTGTTGTTGGTCATCTCTTGGAGAAACTTGTCTTTGGCAAGCAGGTATATTTCTGAGGGTTTTATAGCTATTACGGCAACGGGAAACCTCGGTACAGCCTCGTAGATAAAGGCTATAGCCAAAGGCAAGACAGCGTCGCGAATATCGATATTGATGATATTGCCGTCGGCAGTAAGCATCTCGGTAGTTATAGTGCCTTCGACAAGTAGGTATAAATAGTCGATATCTCTGCCTTGCTCGGCGATGATAGCACCTTTCTCGTATTGCCTTTTTTCGACGATAGTACGTTCGATTATCTGCTCTATTTCGTCCAACGTCATTCCTAAGAATAGCGGGCAGGCTGTAAGTTTTTGCTTATTTTTTGTCATAGCGATAATAGAGGTATTAAGAAAAACGGTTCAAAGGTACAAAAAAATATCCGTTTGTAACTGAGGTTACAGTATCATCGCAGTAACTGAGGTAACTTTACACTCCGAAAAATTCTGTAAGATTATTACTAAAAAATACGATATACGATATGGATAAAATGTTTTGTTATCAGTGTCAAGAGACAGCCAAGAATGAGGGCTGTAAAGTGATGG
>ERZ773065.1798-NODE-1798-length-10569-cov-2.221514_pt1 | contig 10569 bp, 10 predicted proteins | sample MGYA00580623_ERZ773065 | MGnify/ENA primary metagenome ERZ773065 (study PRJEB29015, sample SAMEA2738017) | human oral metagenome | biome: human oral; feature: human-associated habitat; material: dental | place: China | collected 2047 ...
GAGCGGTAGATCCCGCTCGACGCATACGCTTCGCAGCCTTCGAGCAGCGAAGCGCATGCGTCGCGTCCGCAACAATCGTCTGCGAATTCCTTGACCTTGCCGATGCGCTGTTGAAAGCGCATGCGGATGTGGCATTATGGCAGGCACGAATAAAACGTCGAACGCATTTCAAACGCATAAGGACGCTCGATCATGCCGCATCATCATCGCGGGGCGCACGCGGCCCCTTCATACGACGGTCCTACCGCCGCCATGGAATCCGTCGCCCCGCGTCCTTCACGCGGCGCCCATGCTGCGCCCGATGCCGACTTCTTAACCGATCGGGCATCGAGCTTCGTTCCTCAGTCCACGGTGCAGGAACGCCGCGGACCGAAGCCTGCGGTCGTCGCGGCCATCGTCGCCTTCGCGATCATCTTGATCGCCTATGTCATAGGCGCCTTCTATTTCTCGACGCATTTCTTCCCGCGCACCACCATGGGCTCGCTCGACGTGTCCGGCATGTCTCAAATCGAAGCGCAACAGGTCGTCGAAGATGCCGAAAAGACCTATACGCTCTCCGTGAGCGGCATGGGGCTTTCCTTCAGCATGACGCCGTCCGACGGCGGCATGGGGGTCGATCCCGCCGATGTCGTGTCCAATGCGCTCGCGCAGGAACGCGCCCTTCTGTGGCCGATCGCGATTCTCCGCAGCCATGATGTGACCGATGCGCTCGTGGCCACCGTCGACGGCGGCAAGTTGGGCGATTTCATCGAATCCAAGGTGGATGCCTACAACGCCTCGCAGACGCCTTCCGCCGACGCGTATGTGGCCTACGATTCCAGCAAGAAGTCATTCGCCGTCATGCCCGAAACCTACGGCACGCAGATGTCATCCGACGCCGTCATCGCCAAGGCGGCCTCTGCCATCGGGTCGTTCGAAGGCGAGGTCAAGCTGGACGACGACGACCTGATCAAGCCCGAGGTACGTTCCGACGATAAAGGCTTGGCCGCGTCCGCCAAGAGCGCGAACGATCTTCTAGGTGCCGAGGGAGACATCGTGTTCGGCACCACCGGCGTGAAGGTCGCCACCATCGATGCCGACATCGTGTCCCAGTTCGTGGTCTTCGGAAGCGACGGCACCGCGTCCATCGACAACGATGCGGTCTCCGCATGGGTCTCCGATTTCGCGAGCTCGCTTTCCACCGTGGGCACGACGCGCACGTTCACGCGCGGCGACGGCGAGAGCGTCACGGCGTCGGGCGGCGATTACGGATGGGCGGTCAGCTCCGATGCCGCGGCCGAAGCCATCGAGGAATTCATTCTGGATAAGTCGCGCGGGCAGCTCACGCTTGACGCGACGCAGTCGGGGAACGGCTATGTCTCGGCGAATCAGGATTGGGGCGCCTATGTGGACGTCGACCTGACCGAGCAGCATGCGCGCTATTACGACGCGAAGGGCGATCTGCAGTGGGAATCCGACTTCATCTCGGGAAGCCCCAAGCATTCCACGCCGACCGGCATCTATTATCTCAAGGCGCTGCAGCGCCACCAGACGCTCATCGGCAAGCCCGATCCCGAGACGAAGAAGCCCGAATACGAGACCCCGGTCGACTACTGGATGCCGTTCATCGGCAACGCCGTCGGCTTCCATGACGCCCCCTGGCAGTCCTCCGCGGCCTTCGCCGATCCGGCGGGGTACACCTACACCGGAAGCCACGGCTGCATCAATCTACCGCCTGACAAGGCGAAAGACCTTTTCGGTATCCTCAAGGTGGGCGACGCCGTGGTGGTGCACTCCTAAATGATCCTGCAGATCGAACGCATCACCAAGAGCTTCGGGGGACGCACGCTGTTTTCCGATGCGTCGTTCGGCGTGGAGGCGCATGATCGCCTTGCCCTGGTCGGACCCAACGGCGCAGGCAAGACCACGATGCTCAACATCGTCATCGGCACCGAAGAGCCGGATGAAGGCCAGGTCGTGCTTGCGCACGGTGCACGCATCGGCTATCTGCGTCAGGAAGCCATCGAGATGGGGGAGGCGCCTATCTTCGATGAGGTCGTATCCAGCCAGAAGGAGCTTCTGGATGCCGAGCGCCGCGTGCATGAGCTGGAGTCGGCGCTCGGAGACGCGCCTACGCAGGCGCAGCTCGACGCCGCCGGCCGGGCGCGGGAACGCTACGAGGCGCTCGGCGGCTATTCGTTCCGTTCCACCGTGCGCAGCGTCATGTTCGGCCTGGGTTTCAAAGAAGACGACCTGCAGCGCCTCACGACGGAGTTCTCCGGCGGCTGGCAGATGCGCGTCGCGCTGGCGAAGCTGCTCGTGCGTAAGCCTGAAGTGCTGCTTTTGGACGAGCCGACCAATCACCTCGACCTCGAGAGCGTCAAATGGCTCGAGAAATTCCTGCGCGTCTACGACGGCGCCGTCATCGTGGTGTCGCACGACCGCGCCTTCATGGACAATATGGTCGACCGCGTGGCGGAAATCGATGCGGGCCAGCTGCGCCTGTATCGCGGCAATTACAGTTCCTATCTGCGTCAGCGTGAAGAATGGCTCGTGCGACTCGAGCAAGAGGCCGCCGCGCAGGCCGAAGAGCGCGCCAAGATGGAGGCCTTCATCGAACGCTTCCGCTACAAGCCCACCAAGGCGCGTCAGGTGCAAGAGCGCATACGCAAGCTCGAGAAGATGCCGCGGATCGCAGTGCCGCAGAAGAAGAAAGCGGTGCATTTCAATTTCGTCCAGCCGCCTCGCACGGGCGACATGGTCGTACGCCTTGAAGATGTGACCAAGCACTTCGGCGAGAAACGTGTTTACGATGGACTCGATCTGACGTTCTATCGCGGCGAAAAGGTCGCATTCGTCGGTTCGAACGGCGCCGGCAAGTCCACGTTGCTCAAGATGATCGCCGGCGTGCTGTCGCCCGATGCAGGCCGCGTGTCGTACGGCACGAACGTCTCCATGACCTATTACGCGCAGCATCAGCTCGAAGAGCTGCATCCGGGCAACACCGTGTTCCAGGAACTCGACAAGGTCGCGCCCGGTTGGACGATGAGCCAGGTCCGCACGCTGCTCGGCTCGTTCCTCTTCATCGGCGACGACGTGGACAAGCGCGTGAGCGTGCTGTCGGGCGGCGAGAAAAGCCGTCTTGCCCTGGCGAAGATGCTCGTGGCGCCGCGTCCTCTGCTGTGCTTGGACGAACCCACCAATCACCTGGATATCGCGAGCACCGACATCCTCGAGCAGGCGCTCACGTCGTTCGAGGGCACGATCGCGCTCATCACGCACGACCGCCATCTCATCCGAAGCGTCGCGAACCGCATCGTCGAAGTCACGCCGGGCAAGGTCACCGTGTTCGACGGCGACTACGACTACTATCTCTACAAAACCGGCCAGACCGAAGACGACGTGGATGCGAAGGCGCCCGCAGCATCGGGCGTCGGCAGGAAGATGCCGGCCTCGGGGGCGTTTCCCCCGTCGTCGAGCGCGGACGCTTCCAGAAAGGTATCGGCCGAGAAAGAAGCTTCGTCGAAGGGGCCGGCCGTCGCAGGTTCCAAGGCGCAGGCGAATTCCGTGCAGCTCACGGCTCCGCGCGCGAGCGCTCCCAAGACCAAGGAGCAGAAGCGTCGCGAAGCCGAGGCCCGCAATCGCGCCTATGCCGCGCTCAAGCATCATCGGCGTCGCATCGCCGAGCTCGATGAGCAGATGGCTGCCGACGATGCGCGCCTGAGCCAGCTGCTCGCGCTCATGGCCGACCCCGATTTCTACATCAACGAAGACGAGTCGAGCGACGCCATCGCCGAGCATGCGTCCATCAAGAAACGCATGGCCGCCAACGAGGAGGAATGGCTGACGCTCACGGCGGAGCTTGAGGAGGAGATGGCCCGTCAGGCCGGCGCATGATGCGCCGAGCGCGGATGGGAGGGGCGCCGTCCCTTGTCCATCCCGCGTCTTTTCCGCCCATCCGTACGAACTCATGAGAAAATAGCGGCGTTGCGACCTTCGCCGCCGATAGGAGCAAGAGCTTGAACCAGATCGCCTATATCGTCATCAGCATACTCTGCTTCGTGCCGGCCATCATCCTGCACGAATGCGCCCATGGCTTCGTGGCTTCGCTTCTCGGCGACCCGACTGCGAAGAATTCGGGTCGCCTGACCCTCAATCCCATCAAGCATATCGATCCGTTCGGCACCGTCGTGCTGCCGCTTATCCTGGCGCTCTCGGGGATGCCGGTTTTCGGCTATGCGAAGCCCGTTCCGTACAATCCGCGCCACTTCAAGAATATCCGCGCCGGCGAGGTCTTGGTCGGATTGGCAGGTCCGACGGCCAACCTTCTGCTCGCGCTCGCTGCCGCGCTCATCGCATGGATCCTCTGGCCTTTCGCGAACGGCCTCGTGATGTCGAACGTCGTCTTCGCATATTTCTACCTGAGCTTCCTGCCGCTGTTCGCGCTTGTGAATCTCTACCTGATGTTCTTCAACCTCATCCCCGTGCCGCCTCTCGACGGCGCGAGCGTGATCGCGCTTTTCCTCCCCGCCAAAGCGCTGCCGGCCTATTATCGCGTGCAGCAGTATGCGCTGCCGGGGCTCATGATCCTGCTCATCGGCCTTCCGTATTTCCTGCACGTCAACCCGATCGGCATCTACCTGAATTTCACGGCCGTGGGCCTTGCCAACCTGCTGTTTCCGTTCGCGGTCGCATAAGGGGCCTTCCATGTCGTACCGCGTTCGCCTGGATAGCTTCGAAGGTCCTTTCGACCTGCTGCTGTATCTCGTATCGTCGCAACGCGTCGACATCGCATCCATCTCGGTGTCGGAGATCGTCGACCAGTACCTCGCCTACGTCGAGCGCCTCGAGGAGCTCGACCTCGAGGTCGCAAGCGATTTTCTGCTGGTCGCATCCACGCTTCTGAACATCAAGGCGGCTTCCTTGCTGCCCTCGGACGAAGGCCGCGACGGCATGGACGACGATTTGGAGGATCTGTCCCCGAGCGAGGCGCGCGATCTTCTGATCGAACGTCTCATTTCGTACAAGACGTACAAGAACGCATCCGTCGCGCTGTCCCGCCGGTTCGAGGCGCAGGGACGCATCCATCCGCGCACGGCGGGTCCCGATCCCGAATTCCTCGGGCTCATGCCCGACTTCCTGCGCGATGTGGGGCTCGACGAGCTCGCGGTGCTCTGCGCGACGAGCATGGCGCGTCGGGAGATCGTGCTGCTCGAAAGCGAGCACATCGCCGCCCGCCCGGTGCCTCTTGAGCCGCGCATCCGTGCCTTCCATCGCCGCATGAGCCTTGGTCGATCGGCATGCGGTGCATCATCGAGATCCGCGACGACGGCGTGGGATTCGCGCCGTCGCTGCCGGTGCGCGTGGTAAGCTTCCTGGCCATCCTCGAGCTCTATAAGCAGAACATGGTCAGGCTTATGCAGGACGAGCCGCTCGGCGACATCGCTGTCGACTTCGTCGAGGATTCCGGCGCGCTCGTGCTGGACGGTCTGGATGAAGAAGGAGGGGAGAGGGCATGACGGAATACGAGATGAGCGCGGAAGACGTGATCGGCGCCTGCGAGGCCATGCTTTTCGTGACCGACGAGGCGCTAAGCGCGCTGTCCATTTCGGAGATGCTCGGCATCGCGCCTGCGCGCGTCCAGGCCGCGCTCGACGAGCTGCGCCGACGCCTGGAGGCGCGCGACGCCGGCATCCAGCTTCGCGAGGCCGCGGGAGGTTGGCGCCTGTTCACGCATCCCCGCTATCACGATCTGATCGAACGCTACGTCATCTCCTGGGATACGCGTCGCCTGTCGCAGGCCGCCTTGGAGACGCTTTCGGTCGTCGCCTACAATCAGCCCGTCACGCGCGCGGCGGTCGCCGGCGTTCGCGGCGTGAACTCGGACAGCGCCATCAGCTCCCTTCTCGAAAAGGGGCTTGTGCGCGAGGCGGGGCGTGAAGACAGCCCCGGCCAGCCTATCCTCTACGCCACCACGAAACGATTCCTCGAGCATTTCGGCCTGCGCACCTTGGCCGATCTTCCCGATCTTGAATCGTTCGCTCCCGACGAGGAAAGCCGCGCGCTCATCCGCGATCGCCTGGGCCTCACGCGCTCCGAGGCCGTCGATGCCGTCGAAGCCTTCGACGATGGCGATCTCGAGCTCGATCTTGCCGACGACATCCTCGATCTGCGCCGCGGCATCGAAGGAGACGAACGCGATGGGCGATGATCAGCGTGACGATGCGTCGAACGCGCCGCGCATCGTTTCCATGCGCGTGCAGAAGTTCCTGGCGCGCGCCGGCGTTGCGAGCCGGCGCGGCAGCGAGAACCTGATGACGACCGGACGCGTGAGCGTCAACGGGCGCGTCGTGACGGAGCTTGGCAGCAGGGTCGATCCGAGGTGCGATGTCGTGCGCGTGGACGGGCATGTCGTGCATCTGTCCGACGGTTCGACGACGCTCATGCTCAATAAGCCCGCCGGTTATATCACGACGATGTCCGATCCCTTCGGGCGGGCCTGCGTCGCCGAACTTGTGCCCATCGACGCGTATCCCGGGCTCTTCCCGATCGGCCGCCTCGACGCCGACACCACGGGCATCCTGCTTTTTTCGACCGACGGCGAGCTGGGAAACGGGCTTTTGCATCCGCGTAAGCATGTGGATAAGACCTATCAGGCTCTCGTGGAGGGCAGCGTCTCCGAAGAAGAGCTCGAACGCCTGCGTTCGGGCGTGGAACTCGAAGACGGCATGACCGCGCCGGCCGAAGCGCGCCTGATCTGCGTATCCGAGGACGAAAGCCGCTTGGACATCACGATCCATGAAGGCAGGAAGCGTCAGGTCAGGCGCATGTGCGCTACGGTCGGTCATCCGGTCGTGACGCTGCATAGGTCGCGGTTCGGCCCGTTGGTCCTAGGCGATCTTCCCGAAGGCTCCTGGCGCATGCTCAGCGGTTCCGAAGTCGCGGCTCTGCACGCCGCCGCGAGGACGTGACGGCGGGCGTGCCTGAGTCCGGCTCGGCCGGCCGTATGGGGTAGAATCGTTGACGATGCACGGCGCGTCCGAAGGAGATGCATGCGATATGAGCGAATCCGTTGTCATACGACCTCTTGAAAAGCCTCTCAGGGGAAGCATCCGCGTGCCGGGCGACAAGAGCATCTCGCATCGGGCCGTGCTCCTTTCGGCCATGGCCGAAGGAACCTCCCAGATTCGCGGCGTGCTCGATTCCGACGACGTGCGATCGTCCATCCGCGTGGTCCAACAGCTCGGAGCGCAGGTGAATCTGCAGATCATGCCCGATGGCAGCCTGGAGGGCGCCATCACCGGATGGGGGGCGAAGGGGCCGGCCCGACCCGACGGTCCGCTTGACTGCGGGAATTCCGGCACGACGGCGCGTCTTCTCATGGGCATCCTGGCCCCATGGGGCATCGAGGCCGAACTGACCGGCGACGAATCGCTCGCGCGACGTCCTATGCAGCGCGTCATGACGCCGCTTTCACGCATGGGCGCGCGCTTTTCCCCTCAGGATGCGCAGACGCTGCCCATCACCGAGCGGGGGACCGGGCGCCTCGATCCCATCACGTACGAATCGCCGGTTGCTTCCGCCCAGTTGAAGACCGCCGTTCTTCTTGCAGGGCTTTCCGCCGACGGGGAGACGCGCGTCATCGAGTCCGCGCCTTCGCGCAACCATACCGAGCTCATGCTCCCTGCATTCGGCGCCGAAACCACGGCCGCCACGCGCGTGGCGAGCGTCAAGGGTCCGGTCACGCTGCGTGCGACCGACGTCGTCGTTCCGGGAGATCCGTCCTCCGCGGCCTTCCTCCTCTGCGCGGCCGCTCTTTGCCCAGGCAGCGCCATTCAGGTCGAGGGCGTTTCGCTCAATCCCGCGCGCATCGGATTCCTGCGCACGCTCGAGCATATGGGCGTCAACGCGTCGCGTCGGTCCGACGGCGCAAAAGGCAAGGAGCTTTCCGGCATCCTGTCGGTCGAATACTGCGATCGCCTCCACGGATGCGAGGTTCCGGCCGAGAAGATCGCGACGGTCATCGACGAGGTCCCGATCCTCGCTCTGGTCGCGGCGCATGCGAAGGGCGTCACGGTCTTTCGGGGAGCCGATGAGCTGCGTGTGAAGGAGACCGATCGCGCTGCTGCCGTCATCGAGGGCCTTGCGCTCATGGGCATCGATGCATGGATGGACGGAAGCGATCTGCTCATCGAAGGAGATCCGATGCTCTCGACCCCCGCCGGCCTGCGCTTCGACGCGAAGGGCGATCATCGTCTTGCCATGACGTGGGCGGTTGCCGGTCTTTGCGGAGCGAACCCGATCGAAATCCAGGGATTCGACGCGGTTTCCGTCAGTTATCCGGGATTCCTCGACGATATTCGAATGCTTGCGCGCTAGACGCGCACGGATGCGGCCTGCGCCGCCAAGGAAGGATAGGCATGATCATCGCCATCGACGGCCCTTCAGGGGCGGGGAAGTCCACGGTCGCGAAGGCCGTGGCCAAGCGCCTTGGCTTCAACTGCCTGGATACGGGTGCAATGTTTCGCGCGGTCGCGTGGCAGGCGCTTGAGGACGGCGCTTCGCTCGACGACGCTGAAGCGCTCGGGGCCATCGCCCGGACGCATCCCGTATCGTTCACGCACGAGCCGGGCGATCCGTCTCCGGCTCAGGTCTTGATGGATGGCGTGGACGTTACGAGCGCCATTCGCACGGCGCGCATCGATCGGTCCGTTTCGGCTGTATCCGCGCATCCGAGCGTGCGCGCGGCGCTTCTCGATCAGCAGCGTCGCATCGCTTCCGAAGGGGACTACGTCATCGAGGGTCGCGACATCGGCACCGTCGTCTTTCCGAATGCCGATGTCAAGGTTTTCCTTACCGCGAGCGATGAAGCGCGCGCCCGGCGCCGTGCAGCCCAAAACGAAGTCCGCGGCATCGGTTCGACCGACCTTGCCGAGGTGCTCGTCGATATCCGCATGCGCGACGAGGCCGACGAGAGCCGCGCTGCGGCGCCTCTCGTCCAAGCCGACGACGCCGTTGCCGTCGATTCGAGCGATATCTCCGTCGACGAGGTCATCGATCGCATCTGCGCGCTTGCCGCCGAACGCGGCTCCAAGGCGTAAGGCGGGGCCATGCTGTCAAGCCAGGACATGTGGGATATGCCCTTCTCCCTTCCGTTGGCCGATGTCGCTGCAAGAGAGGGCGATGCATCCGAAGGCCGGCCGCGCACGGTCACGCATTGGGCGGCCCATATCTGCTATGCGATCATCGCGTTCGTCTTCAAGATCGCGTTTCGCTATTCGACGGTCGGCCTTGGGAATCTGCGCCGTCTGCACGGTGTGAGCGGGGCCGTCGTCGCGTGCGCGCATTTCTCGTACCTGGATCCGGCGTTCCTCTGGATCACGGCGCGGCCGAAGCAATGGATTCGATTCATGGCGCGCGACACGATATTCGGCAATGCCCATGGCTTGGCCGGCCAGGTCGTCTCGCGTGCAGCAGGCTTTCCCGTCAAACGCGACGCGGCCGACCGCGTGGCCATCAAGCGTGCGGCCGCCATGCTCAAACGCGGCGAGATCGTCGGCATCTTTCCCGAGGGGACGCGGCGCGGCGGCAAGGGGTCGGCTCGGATCTCCCTGCACAACGGAGCCGCGTTCATCGCACGCATGGGCAAGGCGCCCCTCGTGCCGGCTGCCGTTCGCAATGTCGATCTCATCTCGCCCAAGGGCTCGAAGCTCCCGCATTTTCCCAAGGTGACGGTCGTGTATGGCGCACCTGTCCATCTTGAGGACTTCGACTTCATTCCCAAAGACGAGCGTCTCGATGCCGTATCGTGGTACGTGATGCGGGAATGCCATGCGCTCAAAGCCGACGTCGATCGTGAATCGGTGGATATGCATGCGCTGTTCCCGGCATCCAAGGATTATTCCGCAGAGTTCGCCGGTCGCGACATGGCCCGCCGCGTCGCATAGGTCGTGAAGGACGAGATTTCACGGATGCGGGGCATCTCAGCCGCGCATCGCGCGCCTCGATATGGTTGCAGGCGCCCACGAATCGAAAGGGAATCGGGTATGAAGGTGGTCAGAGCCGAACATGCCGGCGTCTGCTATGGCGTCGAACGCGCGCTTGATATGGTGCGTGATGCCATGGACGGCGACGAGGACGTCTTCACGATCGGTCCGCTCATCCATAATCCCCGTGTCGTGGCGCAGCTGAAGGATCACGGTGTGGAATCCATCGAAGGTCCCGCCGACGTGGATCACGGCATCGTGGTCTTGCGTACGCACGGCGTCGAGCCGAGCGTCGTGGAGGAGCTGGACGAGCGCGGCCTGTCGAGCATCGACGCCACCTGCCCTCATGTGTCGCGCGCCCAGAAGGCCGCCGCCGATTTCGCCGCGCAGGGAATGACCGTGCTCGTCATCGGGCGTGCGTCGCATCCCGAGGTCAGGGGCATATGCGCGCATGCCGCGGGTTCGGCTGTCGTCGTGGCCGACGCCTCCGAGATTCCTGCGGACATCGCAGGTCCGGTCGGCATCGTCGTGCAGACGACCGAGAACAAGTCGAAGCTCGACGAGGTGGTCGCCGACCTGCGCGGCCGGGGTATCGAACCTGTGG
>ERZ773065.1806-NODE-1806-length-10546-cov-3.264989_pt1 | contig 10546 bp, 14 predicted proteins | sample MGYA00580623_ERZ773065 | MGnify/ENA primary metagenome ERZ773065 (study PRJEB29015, sample SAMEA2738017) | human oral metagenome | biome: human oral; feature: human-associated habitat; material: dental | place: China | collected 2047 ...
GAGCCTCTTAAGCTTGGTGTCGTGGGTTCGAGTCCCACCCGGCTCACCAACAGGGACAACCTGTGTTGAAAATAGACCCTCAAATGCCTCATTTCAGATAGGAGTGAGGTGTTTTTCGTTATCTACTTAGAGGTTCAATAGTAGAATTTTGGCGATTGCATCTTTTTGGACAAAATTGCCATTTCTCATCTGTTTACCAGCAGATTCAATAAGGTCAAGAAAAACTTGTTGTAAAAGTGCTAAATCTTCACTTCTGTCTAATTTTCTGTCGATTTGTTTGATTCTCTTTTAGCCCTTTTAATGGCAAAATCATCTTCCTCAACCGTTGCGTTGCATTCGCATTCTCAAAGACACTATCAGCAACGTTATCGGCTTTAGCGAGCCTCTGAACAATTTGAGAGTCTTTCTCTCTTTTTCAAATGAGATAGTTTTTCTGCCCGACTAAATGAGTTCTCCTCATCCTAAAATTATCCAGTTCATTTTCTCTGTAATCTATGATTGCTTTTTCATATTGTTTATAAGCATCTTTTGAGAGTTTAAAGCTATCAAGTATTTCATACAGTTGATCAAAGACTTCGTATCCTCTGACTTCATTTTTTCCGTGTGAACATTGCTTGTTTTGACAATGATAATAGACAAGTTTGTGCTTCACATTCTTCTTACACCACCAACTGAAACCTTCATTACTCGATCACAGTCAGCACAGTGAATGAAGCCTCTTAATGGCAAGAATCTTTCTTTTGCTAGGCTCTTTCTGCCTTTACCTCCTCTTTGAGACTCAATAATAAACTGGACTCTATCCAATTCCTCTTTGCTTACCATAGGAACAAACTTGTCTCTTTTTTATCCCTTAAATCAGTTTCTGTATTATTCCACACTAGTAAGTCGTAGTAAATAGGGTCTTGGAAGATTCTGAAACAGTCGATTTACTTGGTGGAACAATTCGTTCTCCAATCCTTGTTCTCATTCGTTTTTGTCATCCTATAAACGTCCTCCATAGTCTAATAATCCATAACTTCTTTTTGGATACTACCCTTTCAAAATCATATACCAGCCGTGTTGAATAATATTGTTTGTCAGATTCCTCCGTTGACTTACGGGCATAAATAACAAATCTTAATTTAACTCATCATTTGAGCCGTCTGGAAAATAGATATTTCTCTTTTTACCACTGTTCTGGCGTGTTTTCTTCTTCGTTTGTAAGTCGGATGTTTTCATCGCCTTGCCTTTCTTCATAAACGGGTGAACCGTTTGGGTTTGCTTCGACTTCACGCAAATCACGCACGATATCGACAAGCGTGCCACCTGAAAGATCTTCGTCCATACGTAGTACACTCCTATTACTTGAACTAATTATACCATAAACGCAAATTAAATACTAATAAATACCAATAAATATTGTTATTTCACTATGCTTGTGATAAAATTATTATAATTAGGAGGAAAAATGCAACAGGACAATGATAAATGGATGAATATTGAAGAACTAGCTTCTTACTTGAATGTCAGTACAGATACCATTCGTGCTTGGATAAAGAATAATTCTAATATACCACTATATAAAGTTGGAAAAATGTGGAGGTGCAAGGCATCTGAAATCGATGATTGGGTAAAAGGAGAAAAGACGACATATGGCAAATAATAAGCAACTTACGACCGTTGAATTATTCGCAGGCATTGGCGGTTTTAGAATTGGTGCAGAGAAAAACAAGATAAAGACGGTTTGGGCAAACGATATTAATAGTGATTCAGTCAAGGTATATAAGGATAATTATGGTGAGAACTCAATAGTCCAAGGCGATATTAATACACTGATAGGGGCTGTTCCAAACCACGATATTCTTACTGGCGGTTTTCCTTGTCAGCCATTTTCCAAGGCTGGTAAAAAGCTTGGTATAAAGGATTATCGAGGCACTTTATTTGAATCAATTGTGAAGATCCTTGAGCGAAAAAAACCTAATTATTTTATACTTGAAAACGTTAATAGCCTATTGACTATGGATAAAGGCGAAAACTTCAAAACTATTTTAACTGCTCTTATGGGGCAGTCATACAAGATTGAATGGAGGGTGTTCAATGCCGAGTCATTTGGACTACCACAACATAGAGAGAGGGTTGTTATTCTTGGGTCAAGAGTAGCAGATTTCGACCAATCGTATTTCTTAACAAAAGAGGATTTGGGGGAATTGGATTTTGATACGAGGGGGAGGATTTTAGATTTTGAGACTTGGTATGATATCCAAAAAATAAATCATAAGTTTACCTCTTGGGGTATGGCAATGAATAATAGAATAATTATGTGTAATATATCCCAAAAACAATATATGAAGAAAAGAAAAATAAAAGATATATTACAAAAAGATGTCGACAATGTATATTTCTTCAATGAAGATACTGCAGAACGAATAAAAGACAGTGTATATGTTAATAAGTTTTATAATGGAGTTCAGATACTCTATAACCAATCTGGTGGAGCCCGAATGGGTTATTCAATTTTTGGAGTAAATGGTCTATCCCCCACTCTAACAGCCTCCACTAGCAGACATTATGAAAGATATAAAATTGATAACAACTTTAGAAGGCTTACGAATGTCGAATATGCAAGAATACAAGGTTTTCCAGATGAACAGTGTAAAGCCATGAAGCCATACAACCAATATAAGTTATACGGCAATGCAGTTCCACCTGCTTTGGTCGGTTATGCTTTTAGTAGAATAAAGAATAATATGAATAGGACCATAAAGGAGATAGAAAATGAACTATAGGGAAATTGTTAAAAGCAATCAGTCTACTATCCAAAAATATATAAATGAGGTTTTAAACGGTAAACATCTTGATGAGATTGAGTCTATCTTGTTAAGAATAGATAGTTCCCATAAGGCCCCGCATTGGTTTGCTACACTAAAGAATGAGAATAGGTTGCCAAACCTTGATGGGAAAACAGTTGGTAGCGTATTGGAAAAAATATTGGTTTGTGTAATTGAAAAATTTGTATGCAAGGATGTAATCAAATTGAGTGTAAATCCAGCAAAAGGGGTTGATATTCCTGAACTACCATTAGGTGTTAAATCACCATCTACAAACTTCTGTACGAGCGAACCTTACTTTTCTGCATATGAGCGTCTTTTGGGCAATGAGTACGATGCTATTGTGCTATTAACAAATTATCAGCAAGCAAAGAACAAAACGCCGTTTAATCTTAAGATTATTTCTATACAATACCTCAATGGTACTGAAATCGCAGATAGTAAACTCTGTAGAATAGCAAAAGGATTAAGAGATACTATTGATGATGAACCATTATTAAAAAAGGCTATACGATTCTTATCGTATATCAATCAAAGTGAATGGGAAGCGAATCAGATAATTCATCTTATAGATAAGTGTATTCTTGGTAATTGTGATATTGCAAAAGAGATTGAACTAATTAAGAAAGATTTTGATTCAAAAAATACCAGGAATGATAAGGAAGGGAAGCCGTTGATTCCAGATGAAGGCCTTAAAAATATATTAGCCATTCAGAGTAAGATTCCGCAAACAGAAGCCATTATAAATGCTGGAGATAATTGGGTTATTCAAACACAGAAAGACAATGGTAGGCTCCCGAATGATAATGAGTGGCATCGTTTCATAAATAGTCCGCTTGACGGGAAAATAGGTATGAGTTTTGCATTGCAATGGAGATACAACTTTAGTCAAATTTTTAGCGAGAAGACGAGGCAATAATTATAATACGTCATAATAGTAATTTGTATTACAACTCTTTTTTCGCTCATATAACTCATCTTACATTGTGTGAGTAATACTATCTCTGTCTTCCCAGAAAACGAAGCCATTGCTATGATCATAATAGTAAACATCTATCTCTCTTACCCCCATTGCCATATACCGTGTGGGTAGCCCGTGGAACTTGCCGTTTTGTAGCTCATAATTTTCGTGAACAAGGTGGTGTTGAATTGTTCTTCAAGGGTGCTTTGTGAGGCTTTAGGAGCGCCTAGAAGGCTTCACTTGTCGAGATGGTCGTTTTGTTGTGTCCTGCACCATACTTTTGCTAGAGATAAAGAGCTCTCCCATTGACGATTTGTTGCTTCGTTGATAATTTTATTAAACTCTGAGTGTCTCGATCGCCACCTAGAAAAAGTATCCTCGGAAATATCAGCCCCATAGCAGGCTTGTCTAATTGTAAATCCATCTCTATGAACTTCTTTAGTAGTTCTAAGGTTTTTTATTATATATGTGGCTCGGAATGTTTATTAGAACAAAAAGCACTAATCATCCGCAAAATACGCAAAACCGCAAAACTTTTTGATGGTTTGTTTAGCGAAATCTTTTAGTGATAATTGCGTTTTCGACCCATTGTCCTATGTTTCTTGCAATATCATTATAAGCATCCCAGCTATTTGGGTCATAGCATTTTACATAAGACGATAGACATTGACCATTGTTTAATCGTATGGAATCGAATGGGTTAGCGCCTTTTCGACAAGTTCCAGATCGTGGATCTTTTAGATTATGGATATAAATGCCAAGAAGTCCTCTGCCCTCATCCCACGCTTTGCATATTTCGTACTTTACCCATTTGCGACTTGCCGTATCAGAGCCAATCAGCACGACGACGCAATCTTTATATTTCATATTATCATCAATCCATTTTTTAATGGTGTTCTCACCACCTCTTTTGATAGTCTCCCAGTCATTTGGTGACACGGGTGTGTTGTCCTCAATTACGCCAATGTTACGTATTTGCTGAACACGCATAACGTCGTTATCGAAATGAAAACTATAAAAAACCTTTCTTTTCACGTTACTCCTTTATCCTGATTATTAGACTGATCTCAAAATTATTACAGATGATAGCGCATATTGCTACGGCTAAAATCGTGCCGTAGAACATTAAGAGGACTGGTCTCCTGAACGCTGTCAGCCAAACTGAAAATCCGATAAATTGTTTTACGCTCATTTTATAATCAATTTTTTCGGCATCCATCTCGGCAACTTTATCATATAGTTTGCGGTATGCTTGCTCGAGCATAAGATAGTATGCATCGATAAACCAAAAAATTAGAATTGCTCCCAAATTTAGCCATACTAAATCATAGTTTTGAGTTGTAACCATTGCGGTAAAGACGGCAACTATTATTGTAATAGACCACCCTTTAAATAAAAAAGTATTCGATGATAGACGATTAATCACGCCTTGAATAAATTCTAGGTGTTTACGTTTGTCATCTGATGTAGTTTCCCCTCGCATACTAGATGTATTTTACCACAAAAACAGATAAATCTAAAAGTCAAGGTTCAATCCAGATTGAACACACTACCCCTTGGAAATTAGCAACCCCAGGGTGGTGTATTAGTTTTGCGTTTGCGACCTTCGATCGCACTCGTTCACCAGCCTACGGCTGGCGAACTCGTATCCATTTTCTTTTTCATTTATTTTATGTTTTAATATGTTCAATAGATTTTTGGTATATTAACAAAAAAGCATATTAGCAGAGGTAGACAGGAAATTACAGTATGTAATCAATGCTCTTGCTCGCTTCTTTAATTGCCTCTGGTGGTATTTCGGGAATGTTATAATTAAACAATGAGACCAATTACCGTTAAAGAATGGTTTTTAACTGAGCTTTATCCGATTCTAGAAGACGTAAATAAAAAACTAATAAAAGAAGGCACTGTTAAAAATACAGCGGATCTTACCTGCGTAGAGTGGTGGGCTGTATTCATGAAGGATACTTTTTCGTTATTTGAGATTTTTGAGAAAGAGAATCAAACTAGGCAGTTTGCTATGACGGTTCGTTCTCTTATGGAATTTGCGGCCGATGTCGCATTCTTGGCTAAGTATCCAAAGAATATTTCATATCAACAGAATAAGCTCGATCGTTTTGTTAGTAATAAGAAACACTTTACGTATAAGGAGATTGCAGAGGAGTCCAAGAAATATAGACTTCGAGAATATATAGACAATAAATGGAAAGACGAAGTTTCTACTCAAAAAAGAATCGGTTTGGCTTTTAGCAAAAATGAGGTCGTCTTATATGACTACCTAAACTGTTTTACGCATTTTAATATCTTTGGAGTAAGAATAGATTTAAATATTCATCAAGCCAAGGACGACTCCATGCTGTCTGAAAGATTAGTTCTAGCTCAGTTTTATCCGGAAATCTTTGAAATAATGACTATTTCGATGGGTAGTATATGCGGAGTAAAGGAATTGGAGATATATGATTTTTCCAATATCAAGACCCTGTTTAAGAATATGGATAAGGATTGGAAACTTGCAGATCGATAAGTTTTTAATGATATTACAAGGATAAGTTATCCCTTTACATTAATTTGGAGAACTAAAGGCATAATTGTTATATAAATATATAGAAAAATATCATATCTTAACAGGTGTAGAATAGGTAAAAAGTTATATCTTTTTAACACAGATGTTATACTAGCATATAATTATATGTGTTGAAAAGTATGATATTAAGTCAGATTTCAATTCTGAGTTAGTCTCAACCCTATTCCCGATAGAGCCATTAAAGTATAAAATCATTTTCTATGGATATCTCGTTGCATCTTTTTATGATCTTAAAGATACCTTAAATCTAATAGAGAGTCTCAACTTGGCTCGTATTGGAGGTAATCATACTTATACTTATTGAGGCTACTGAAATAGGTAAAAAGTAAACCAGGGGAAGAACTGTCTGAGTTGATTAATATTTAGAATGCAATTAACCACATTGAAGAAAATTTGCAAGAAGAAGGTAAAAATTATGTCAGCGTTTATTAGTTAATTACATACGATTACCGTTAAAGGCTTAACGTGCGATAATGGATACAAGCCAGGCGCTTCAAGATCTAGTGAAATATCTATTACTAACAGGATATGGCGCGTCATGTCATTCGTCGCATCAAGAAGCTTCTTGTAGTACTCATCAAAACAAAAATCAGAGCCAGAATTGACTTTTCATTTCTTATATTTATAATACGATCCTGAATCTATATATTTATTAGCAAAGGCCTCTTCGATTTTCTTACTAGTCTTCTCGAGGTATTTTTTTACTAAATAATAATCAAGTGAATATCCAGCCCACTGTGGTAATTCATCATTCCCCTTAAAAAATTAGTATCGTAGTCGTAATAATCTGAATCGAGTTTATTTCATAGAATCTCAAGTATTTTTTTATTATCTTCGTCTGAACGTTCTAGAATAGTTTTAATAAATAATTGCATCTCAGACGATTCCTTTACAAACTTGGATTCAAAATAAGTACAAGGCCTTCATTTATAATCCCATCAAATAACAATTTAATCCATCCATCATTTTTGCCCCAGCGAGCTGCATGATAAAGTTCGTGGACTAGTATTTCTGAAATTAGGTTTTCTGTAGCTTTTTCTTCATTTATTGCAAATTCAATAAAATTACCGGCGTGAATTCTGCTATCAACTCCATCCTCGGGAATTATCATGTGATATAGATGATTTGTTACCAGGACATCGGTATTCCAATCTATTTTAAGCCTAGTAAATGCATATTCTTTAGCCTGTTTTACCACTCTTTTCGATTATTTTTTGAATCTGAAAATTGTCCATATGCCGTAGTTAATAATAGATTTATTTTATTTATATTTTTACTATTATCAATCATTCTAACTTTCCAAAAGCTTTAATTTCTTAATAAATATTATCCCATAAACCTAGTTAATAACAAACGCATAGTTAAGATCCAGGACTAAGATACTTGACCTTAGTGTATCCATTATCTTTGTCAAAGAAAATAAATTCTGTCAACAAAAAAGGCAGACCATGTTTTGCATCTCATGTTCCACGATCTCGCCATTCTCCATATAGAACTCACGAAAGTCCGTCGCGTTAGCATATCTGGCAATGTTATAATTTAGCATCTTCAGTAATGTCCCATGTCCTGCCACCAAAACCTTCGCCTCGTTAGAATTTTCCGTCTTCACTCGCTCCAGAAACTTTTTAGCGCGTGTTAGAACATCTCGCACCTGCTCAATTTCAAATTCATTCGTATTTAATACTCGACTAAAGTCATCAACCTCCCAATCCGCTGAATCCGCCTCTTCCAGTTCGCCAAACCACCGCTCTTTTAAATTATCATCCAATATTATTTCGACACGTCTGTTCATGATAATTTCCGCCGTTCGTTTCGCCCTCATAAGCGGGGAACAATAGCAGACATCAAAAACCTTCACCTCTCAGTTCCTACCGCACCTTTTCGGCTTGTCGTACCCCCGTTTCGTTTAGTAGAATATCTGTCTGACCTTGCACTTTTCTCTCAATATTCCAACTAGTTTCCCCATGTCTTACCAGATATAATTTCATGACCTTCATCATACCATATATGGAGATTGTCGTCATATCATATAAGATCGGACCATATCATCTATAAGTCACTCCCTTTATTAATTTTCTGATTTTCTCTATATGCTTCAAAATATCTGCGCACTAACGGTTCAAGTTGATGGTAAAAACTACTATCCGCCTGCTTAAGATTTACTGTATTTATATGACTACTTTTTATCGCTTGATCAAGTTTAAAGATATTCTCACCGTCATATATATCAGTTTTAAGAATCCGTGATCCGTCTTTCATTTTAAAACTAATTTCTATACTATTACAATTACCAACTTCACTTTGAGAATCATTATGGGCGTCTGATTTCTCTGTACTTCTAAGCTGTCGCCAAACGTCTGAAACTACTATTTTTAAATCCTTGATTTGATCAGGCTCTGGCGCTAATTTATTCTCCCTTGTGGCCTGTTCAATTTCTGAAATATAGTTTTCTAAAACATCTTCAATAAAATCTAAACGTTTCTGTTGCTCTAATTTTGAAACTTCAAACAATCTCTCATCTAACGCACCAAGACCGTATGGTAAAGTTTCTACTTTACGACCAATTGAATTAAGAGAATGCCATCGTTTTTTATATTCTGGCATTGAAAGTAATTCTGTAAGTTTTTGATCCAATTCAAGATAATTATCTTTTTCATTAATCGAATTGAGTAGCTCTTCACCACGTTTTTCTATCTTCTTTTCATAAGCGACTCGGTCGATATTGATAATTGGTATGTTAAAAAACTTAGCGTGTTTTAAGGCCGTTTCGGAAACCGTACCATTTGTAATGATATAATCAGGACTCTTAGGAACCCCATTCTCAGAATAACGCCTCAGTAATACCTCGTTATAAATGGATGTTCCATTTACCCCTGTAATTTGATCTAATATATTAGGATCGCTCAAGTTAGTCTCGCTTCTTCCGGCCATATTGCTCGTGCCACCATCTCCGTTTGAAATACTAATTATTGAGTCGGCACTAACTTGTTCAAAACCATAAATCAGCTCACCACGCACGTAACTATCGATGTTTTTCTCGGAATCCCGGAAAGATGTAGATATAGTATCTCCTCTAGCATTTTCATTTCTCGTTCCAAACCCACTTGCCTCCATAGCCTTATCTTGTCGTTCATTCCAAACTCCTGGATTTTTCATTACCTCACGGTAAGTATTTTGTCCAATCTCATCTAGTGGATTATCAACATTACGGTAGTCTACGGTATGAGAAAGTATTGCAAAGGGCAAACCTTTAAGATCGTAAACCGGAATCTCTGATCCTTCAAAAACCATTTCATGTTTCTGAATTTCTGGATTATTAGAAAACGCCTCCGTCTCTAAATCTTCAACTTTTAACAACCGAGAATTTAAATCTTGTTCAATAATCTCTTGAATTCTTTGCTTTTCAAATCTGTTTCGCTTATTTTGTTCAGCAATATCTCGCGCTGTTCGCATCTCTCTTTCTAGCTCTTCTTGTTCTCTCTGAGCTTTTTCTATTCTTTCTTGTGCTGCTTTTCTTGCTTCTTGCTCCTTTTGTTGAGCCACTTCTATTTTTTGTTTTTCCTCCCATTCTTTCTGACGTAAAATCTCTTCTTCGCGATATTCGATTAAAGCTATGTGCATAGCCTCCCGGTTCCGTCGTTCCTCACTTCCAGAGATTTTTATTCCCAGCTTATCCATAACAAATCGCGTCGCTTGTTTGAAGAGGCCAGGTCTAGTAGAGACTTGTTTTCTTCTTGCTTCATTCATCATTTTATAGTCAGATAAGCCTGCTTTTATCTTATCTATTCTTGGTCTTTCTTGTTTATCATAATTCTCAGATATTTTCTTCATCCATGTCAAAGAAGATTTCTGATCTGTCGCTTCCGGTTGTTCTGTTTCGTTTAAAAAATGGTTGCCATTATCTTTATGCACAAAATCTCCAGATTTAGTTTCTAAAGTCGTCAAATCTGGAGTTATTTTCTGCGTTTCATTAGTTGAAGGTAAAGCCTCACCTCCATCCTTCTCTTGATAAGCTTCTCGTACTCGGTTAGCTGCTTCGAGTAAATCGTCTTGTTTTTCTTCAATAGTCTTAAAATTATTTTTTTGATTCAATTCTTCTTTTGTGTCTAAGTTCATCTTTTGGCTACTAAGTTCGTCCCAGTAGTTATTTGTTCTAATTTCTGTGTCTCCGTTTTGAACCTCAATATTTTTCAT
>ERZ773065.1808-NODE-1808-length-10529-cov-5.889918_pt1 | contig 10529 bp, 8 predicted proteins | sample MGYA00580623_ERZ773065 | MGnify/ENA primary metagenome ERZ773065 (study PRJEB29015, sample SAMEA2738017) | human oral metagenome | biome: human oral; feature: human-associated habitat; material: dental | place: China | collected 2047 ...
CGCCGCGGGGCGCTCCCTCAGCTTCCGACGGGCCCCAGCACCAGGTTCGCCCATGCTCCGTGCAGGGACTCCTGGTCGGAGGGCTGGAAGATCCCGGCCAGCGCGTCGCGGTAGAGGCGCGAGAGCTCGTGGGAGTTGTAGTACGCCGAGCCCCCGCACGCGCGCATCGCCTGCTCGACGGCGCGCAGGGTCGCCTCGGCGGCCGCGTTCTTCACGGCGGACAGCTGCGGCATCCACGCGGCCCCCCGGTCCGCCCCCGCCTCGACGTCGCGGGCGAGCTCGCGGATCTGGGGTCCGACGGCGTTCATCGCCAGCGCCGCCTCGGCGATGCGCCAACGGATGTCGGGGTCGTTGGAGTAGGTGGTCCGGTTCTTCACGGAGCGCCGGGCCTTGACGTGCTCCGCGGCCACCTGGACCGCGCGCTCGCCGACGCCCTGGTAGGTGGCGGCCAGCAGGATCTCGAAGTGCGCGAAGATGCCGAAGACCACGGGATCCTCGGAGGGGCCCGGATCGGTGACCGTGAGGATCCTGTCGCCGGGGACCGCGACCCCTTCGAGGCGCGTCGTCATCGACTGGGTGGCGCGCATCCCCAGGGTGTCCCAGTCGTCGACGATGGAGTACCCGGGGTCGTCTCGGTGGACCAGGCCGAACACCGATTTGGGCCCCTCGTCCAGGTCGGCCCGCCCGAAGACCAGCAGGCGCGTCCACGCGGGGGACAGCGAGGTGAAGATCTTCGTGCCCTCGAACGAGTACCCGCCGCCGGGGGCGGGCGACGCCTTCGTGGTGGAGCCGAAGAGCACGAGGTCGTTGCCCGGTTCTGAGATGCCGAAGCCGAAGACCTCCCCCGCGGCGGCGTCGCGGAGGATCTGCTCGCCGCGCGGGTTCCCGTGCGCGACCAGGAAACGCCCCAGCCCCACGATGATCTGGTGCATGTTGATCCCCAGGGCCGTGCCGGGAGCGGCCGCGGCCAGGCGCGTCTGCTCGGCCGCGATCGCCGTCAGGCCCAGGCCGGATCCGCCGAACTCAGCGGGGACGAACGCGCCCAGGTACCCGGCGCCGCGCAGGTCGGCGAGGTCGTCGGCGGGGAAGGAGTTGGTGGCGTCCACCTCGCCCGCGCGGGAGCGGATGCGGGCCAGGAGGTCGTCGGAGAGGAAGTGCATCGGTGGTCCCTTCGGCGGTGGTGCGGCGCGCCCGGGGGCGCCCGGGCCGCCCCCACTCTATCCCGCCGGTCCGCGGGCGCCTGATGCAACGCCCCACAAGGGTGCCGACGGAGTGCGCGCCCGGCCCGTGATCGGCTACGTTAAGGACTGTGAGTAACCCAGAGGCACCCTTGACCCCGCGCCAGCGCTACTTGATGAGGAGGCAGCGGCGCCAGACGGCTGTCTTCTCGATCACGGGGCTGAGCCTGGCCGTCATCGCCCTGGTGGGGACGCTGGTGCTCATCGGCGTCATCCCGATCCCCTTCGGCAATTCCTTCTCGGCGTCCGTGAAGTACGCGGAGGAGGGGGACCTGGTGTGCCCCAGCGTCGGCGCGTACCCGTCGCCGGTCGAGGACGTGAATGTGAAGGTCGTCAACACGACCGCCCACCAGGGGCTCGCCACGGACGCCACGGAGATGCTGATCAGCGCCGGCTTCACGCCGCAGGACCCGGACAACTCGACGACCGAGTACGGGGGGAAGGTCCGCATCTTCGCGGGCGTCTCCGGCGTCGACGACGCCTACACGGTCGCCCGGTACTTCCCGGGGGCGAAGGTGGTCCTCACCGATGCCACCGACAAGGCGGTGACGGTGGAGCTCGGGAACTTCTACGACAGCCCGATCGACGCCGAGGAGGTCGCGCACACCTCGCGGTCCAAGGATCCGCTGGTCCGGCCCGAGGGGTGCTTGCCGGTTCCGCCCAACGGCCTGCAGTCGGGGGACGCGTCCTCCTGATCCGCTGCCCCGAGCCGACGAGGCGGGGGCCGGTCCATGCGCGCGCCCCGGTCAGGCGCCCGCCCCGTCCCCGTCCGGGCCGGAGCCCTCGTCGGTGCCGATCAGGGACGCGAGCCGCGGGAGCCCGCCCCTGCCCCTGACGTTGGCCAGGAGCGCGTGGCCATCGGACCCGTACCACACGGGGATCTGCTCGGGCACGGTCCACAGGGCGTCGGGGACCATCGCGTCGAAGGTGCCGTGCGACATGAACTGCTCGAACTCCGAGAGGGAGCGTATGGCGATGCCCGCGACCTGGTGGGGGCACTCGCGCGCGAACTCGGCGTAGATCTCCGGGTCGTGCTGCCCGTCGTCGCCGACCAGCAGCCACCGCACGTGGGGCAGCATGCGCGACAGGCGGCGCAGTTCGCGGCGCTTGTGCTCGGGCCCCGAGCGGAACCACCCGGTGTTCGACGGGCCGAAGTCGGTCATGAGGAAACAGCCGGTCGGGAAGTGGGTGCGCTCCAGGAAGGAGCGCAGCGCGGGCACGACGTTCCACGCCCCCGTGGACAGGTACAGGACGGGCGCGTGGGAGGGGTTGGGGGCGGTGGTGTGGGACTGGGCGGCGTCGGTGAGGAACTCCGCCATGCCGTCCACCGCCTCGCGCGAGGAGACCCGGTCGACGAAGGCGTGCTTCGCCGCCGTCAGCAGGCGGGGCAGCATCGAGACGATCACGGTGTCATCGACGTCGGAGACGATCCCGAAGTCCTCGGAGTCGCCGACGATCCGGATGGTGACGCCAACGGGTTTGCCCGCGCGCACGCGCCGGCGGACGTGCCCGTCCGGGTGGGCCGGCGCCCCCGGGGCCGGGGCGGCCAGGCGCAGCGCGTCGCCCTCGCGGAGGCCGAGGGCGCGCACGTCCGCCTCGTGGAGCACCTGGATCGTGGCGTCGTGCCACCCGGGGGGCAGGCCGTGCCCGTTGACGACGAGGTCGACGTAGCCGCCGCGGTCCGCGAAGGTGAGCCGACGGGACCGGCCGACTGTGACGAGGACCGGCTGGCGGGGGACCTGCGCGTTGAAGAACTGGCGCCAGCCCCGCCTGCCGGACAACCAGGAGCGCTGCAACAGGTCGCGGTCCATGAGGACGCGGCCGAGCACCCGGGCGCTGCGGAGGGAGCCGATGCCGCCGAAGCCGACGATGCTGGGGTGGAAGCCGCACCCGGCGAGCGCGTGCGCCAGCACTACCGAGGCGAGCTCGCTGGTGCCCGCCGCCAGGGACAGCAGCAGGGAGGGCGACTCGTCGTCGAACGGTGGCGTGGGGGGCATGGGACCCATCCTAGGCGAGGGCGGCGGCGCCGCGTTAGTCCTCGGCGGTGGCTTTGCCCAAGGCGCGGACGCCCGCGGCCATCAGGAGCACCATGGCCCACGCCGACCCCACCGTCACCAGGTAGCCGCCGTACGAGCCGCCCGCGTCCACTGCCGGGCCGGCCAGTGCCGACCCCAGCGACGCGCCCATGTTGAGCGACGTCGACATCCACGTGAGCCCCTCGGTGAGCCGGTGCGGCGGCACGGTCTTCTGGACGATCATGTTGACGTTCGTCATGGTGGGCGCGTAGGCCATGCCCGTCACGGACATCACCAGGGCCATCGTCCACAGGCCGGAGGCCGCCAGGTAGGCGGTGGCGCCCAGGGCGATGGCGACGACGCACACCTTGTAGAGGCGCCACGTGGGCCAGCGCCACGACCGTGCCCCGTAGACGAGCCCCGCCAGCAGCGAGGCGGTCGAGGACACCGCAAGGAGCACCCCGGACATGGCGGGCGCCCCCCTCTCCGCCGCGAAGGCGACCACGGCGACGTCGTTCGCGCCGAGCATGGTGCCCATCCCGATGTAGGTGAGGGCCATGACGGCGACCGCCGGCATGCGGATCACGGAGCCGTGCCCTCCGTGCTCCCCGCCCCCGGTGGGCTCGGGCTCGGAGTCCCGCCCCGACAGGAAGAGCGCGCCGCCGACGGCCAGGAAGACGACGGACAGGAGGACCCCGGCGCCCGGGTGCACGAGCGTGCCCAGCACTGTGGACAGGACCGGGCCCAGGATGTAGACGAGCTCGTCCATCGCCGACTCGTAGGCGTAGGCCGTCGTGAGCTGGTCGGCCCTGTCCAGGACCGCCGCCCACCGGGAGCGCACGAGGGCGCCGGGAGCCCCCCACGTGGCCCCCGCGACCGCCGCGGACACGAAGAGCAGCCACTCCGGCGCGCGTGCTGCCGCGCAGGCGAGCAGGGCCGCCATGGCCGCCGACGACACCGCCCAGGACGGCCCCATGACGCGCGACTGCCCGCGGCGGTCGACGAGGCGCGCCAGGGCGGGCGCGCAGCACGCCGTCGCGATGATGTTGACCGCGGACACCGCTCCGGCCAGGGCGTAGCTGCCGTACTGGGCGCGCACGAGCAGGATGATGGAGATGCCCACCATCGACATGGGCAGGCGCAGGACGAGCCCGGCGGCTGAGAAGCGCCAGGCCCTTTCGAGGCGCAGGACGCCGAGGTAGGGGGAGAGCACCAGGAGATTCTACCCACGGCGCGCGGGCGCGCCGGTGCCGCAGGGCAGTGGGGGCCGCCACGGTTTTGGCGGACTGGGCGTGCCGGTCGCCACAGGCTGCACCTGCGCCGTTCGCGGTCATGGCGCCGGCGCGGGGCCCAGCCGGTCGGGGCGTCACAGCCGCAGGAGCATGACGCCGTTGGCCTCGAGCCCGGGGACGTCGGCGAAGCCGAGGGACGTGTACAGGTCCTTGGAGAAGTTCCCCTCCTCCACGGAGAGGCTGATCTGCGCGGCGCCGCGCTCGCGGGCCTCGGTGAGGGCCGCGCCCATGAGGGCCCGCCCGATTCCCCTGCGCCGCTCCGCCTCGTCGACCCAGAGGGACAGCTCGGGGGTCGCCTCGTCGACGAAACCGAAGCCGGGGTGGTCGGCGGGCAGGAAGAGCGCCCACACGACCCCCAGCGCCTCCTCGTCGCGTTCGGCGACGATGCCGAAGTCCCCCCGCAGGGGATCGGGCCGCGTGTAGTGCGCGAACTCCGGGGTCCGGCGCACGTCGTCAATGGTGAAGCGCTGGCCGCACCAGTTGATGTTCCCCAGCGTCGCGCGCTCGAGCAGGTCCGTCTCGGTGGCGAACAGCGGTCGGAGGATCACGGAGCCCATAGGGCGATTGTAGGCGCGCGCCAGCGCCGTTGGGAAGGGCCGGGCCCCTCTAGTCCGTCACCTCGAACACCCCGTCTAGTCCGTCACCTCGAACACCCCCGTCTGGCCCTTCTCGGCCAGGGACAGGGCGTGGTTGACGAAGGTGTAGTGGCCGGCCTCCAGCGGAGTGAACTCGACGAAGCCGCCCTCGGCGGCGCCCAGGGCGAGGACCTGGCCCCAGCCGCCTCCGCCGCCCCCGCCGCGGATCACGTAGGCGCCCTCGCGCCACACCGTGTCGAACTGGGTGCCCACCACGTGGTAGGTGAGGGGCAGGTTGGGGCCCGCGTCCATGACCCACACGCGCACGCGCTCGCCGGTCTTGACCTGGATGGGGTGCGCCTTGTACTGGAAGGGGGTGCCGTTGAACGCCATGGCGTTGGGCTGCAGCGCGGACAGCAGGGACGCGTCGGCGCTCTGGCCGTCCTGGCCGAGGTAGAGCTCGTTGGCGATCATCACGTACTCGTGGTCGACGGCGCCCAGGTCGGTGGGGTCGATGACGACGGCCCCGAACATGCCGTTGGCGATGTGCATGGACATGGGCGCGGTCGAGCAGTGGTACAGCCAGATGCCCGCGTTGGCGGCGGTGAAGGTGTACTCCAGGGTCTCGCCGGGGTCGATGGAGCGCATGTTCTGATCCGGGGAGACCAGCCCCGCGTGGAAGTCCAGGGAATGGCTCATGGTCCCGTTGTTGACCAGGGTGATGTGGAAGGTGTCGCCGATGCGCCCGCGCAGGATGGGCCCGGGGGAGGTGCCGTTGAACGTCCAGTGGGCGCGGGTGAGGGTGTCGGTGACGTCGATGGTGCCCTCGGTGGCCGTGAACGTGTAGTGGCGCTCGGTCGCCGAGTCCGCGGGGGGCAGCACCGGGTCGCGCGCCTCGACGGCGGCGGCGTGCTCCTCCAGCTCCTGGGCGGTGGCGGGGCCGCCGGTGGCCGCCTGGTGGCCCGCGTGCCCGGAGTGGTCGGCGTGCCCGGAGTGGTCGGCGTGCCCGGAGTGGTCGCTTCCCCCGCCCGCCGAGGGGGCGCCGACCGCGGTGATGGTGAGCGTCATCCCGTGCTCGCGGTGGGCGGGGATCGAGCACCAGCCCTCCATGTCGGCGGAGACGACGCCCGCGTCCAGGGTGGCCGAGGCGCCGGGGGCCAGCGCCCCGGATTCGGCGCCGTTGGGGAGCACGAGGTCGTGGCGCTGGTCCCCGGTGTTCGTGAAGTTGATGACGAGGCGGTCGCCCGCGGGCACTTCGATCCTGTTGGGGGTGAAGGCGAACCCCGAGACCCCGACCGCGACCTCGGTGGTGTGCCCGGTGGGCGCCACCTGGGCGGCGCCCCCTGCGGTGGAGCCCGTGCCCGCAGCGGTCTGCGCCCCGGGGGACGACGGGTTCGACAGGAACACCGCCAGGGCCAGGGCGGCGACGCAGACCAGGCCCATGACGCCCATCGCCGTGCGGCTCAGGGGGTCGGCGTCGCCTGCGGGGTTCTTGGGGCGGGGCTTGTGGTCAGCCACGGGGACCTCCGGTGTTCGAGGGGGACGGGGACGGCGGCGCTGTGCGGGCCCTGGCCTGCGCTGTGCCCGCCCGCGCCATGAGGACGATGTCCGCCAGGTAGGTGGCCAGGACGACGGCCCAGCAGGCGGTGGCCAGGGGCGCGGCAGCCGGGGCCTGCGAGGCGGTGGCCGCCGCCAGGAGCACCAGGGCGGCGTTGCGGGCGGCCTCGCGCATGGGGGCGGCGGCCTCGAGGGCCCCCACGCCGACGCGCACGGCGCGGGGCCCGCCTCCGATGACGACGGGCATGAGGTAGGTGAGGGCGCCGATGAACACTTGGCCGAGCCCTCCCGCTCCGATGATCGGCAGCCACGGGAGGTTCGCGGCGCGCAGCTGCTCGCCCGTGCCGGTGGCCCAGGCGTGCTGGGCGACGACTGCGACGCCGACGAGTATCCACGCGGTGCCCAGGCACATGGACCAGCTTCCGTACTCGGAGGGGCCTTTGCGCATGGCGGCGCGCGCCAGGGGGTAGGCGATCCCGGCCGCAGCCGCCAGGCCCACCACCGCGAGGCCGGCGGCGACGGCGCGCATGTGCCCGGCGAGCGCGCCCGCGACGGCGGCGAGGAGGCCCGCCGCCCACACGGGCAGGGCCAGGGAGGCCAGGTCGACGGCGCGGGGGTCCATGCGTGTGCGCACGGCTGTGGGCCCCAGTGTGACGATGGTGCCGCCCATGGTGAGGCCCACCCAGCCGCCGACGCCCGCGATCGCGTGGGCGACGGTGATGGCCGAGCGCGCCCCGACCAGCCACTGCGGCGCGGAGGCCGCGAACGCGGCGGTCGCCACCAGGCCGGCCAGGACGGCGGCGAGGACCAGGAACGCGGCGGCGGCCGCGTAGTAGCGCAGGACCACTGCGAAGCGGGAGGCCAGGCGGGTGCGCGCGGCGACGACCAGTGCGAGGCCGTGCCAGGCGGCCACTGCCCCGACCCCCGTGGCGCCGACGACGGCTCCGGGCGCCCACTCGGCCCACATGGAGGCGATCAGGACGACCAGGGCTGCGTTGAGGGCCAGGATCCTGCGGGTGTTGTCCCGCCCGGAGTGGCGGTCCCCGGGGGGCAGGCGCAGCAGGGCGCGCGCGAAGTACCAGGACCATTGGAGGATGCCGTTGGTGAGGACGCCCAGGGTCACCAAGTGGATGGTGGTCCACAGGGGCTGGGGCAGCGCTGTGCGGAAGACGGTCGTGGCGCCGGCCGCCAGCACCGCCAGGCACAGCCACACGGTGGTGAGGCGGTCGGTGCGGGCCACGCGGGGGCGGCCCTGCGCCCCCGGGCGCTCACCAGCGGAGCCGGGGGAGTCGGGGGAGCCGATGGGGATGGTGCCCCCTTTGGCGGGGGCGCTGGAGGGGGGGCGCGCGCTGGTGGCCCTGGGGGCCGGGCGCTCCCCGCCCGGGGGCGCGGGGCTCCCGGGGGGCGGGCCGATGGTGGGGCTCATGCTCCCTCCCTGCTGGAAGGGGCGGGGGCCGTGCCGGTGGTGCCGTTGGCGGCCTCAGCAGTGTCCCTGGCCGCTCGGGCGGTGCCGGAGGGCGCGTCGGCAGGGTGGTGGTCCCCTCCGGCAGCCCCCGCCTCGTTCGACGGGGACGGGGCCCGGGCGGCCCGAGTGGCGCTCCTGGCAGCGCGGATGGTGACGGTGAGGGTGGTGAGGACGAAGACGAGCATCCCGACTACGCCGAGGGCGCCGCCGAAGCGCCATGCGCCCGCTGCTCCGCGTGCCCCGGCCAGCAGCCGGACGGCCAGGGAGGCCTGGAGGAGGGCGAAGGGGATCCACATGGCGGGGTGGTAGGGGACCGGCCGCTTCGCGACGGCGGGGATGATGACGGGGGCGTGGGCGATCACCATCGAGACCACGAAGCCGATGGTGAGGGCGTGGACGGCGGCGTCGTAGCCGTAGCCGTCGAAGACCGGAGGGGCGACCACCCACATGAGCGCGGGGACCAGTGCCCAGCCGTAGCCGCACAGCATGGAGGCGGCCGCCAGGCGCGGCACTCCTGGGACCCTGATGGTGCGGCGCGCCACGTCGTGCCAGGCGGCGTCGGCGGCCACGGCGCCCAGGGCGAGGCCGAGCACCGGGTAGCCCGCCCCCGGGGCGAAGAGGGTGAGCGGCAGGGCGAGCAGGACAGCGCAGGCCTCCGCGGTGATCCGCCGCTCGGTGGAGCCCGCCAGGAAGTTCAGGCGTGCCAGCTCCAGGCGCTCCCCGATGATGGTGACGACCAGGAACATCAGCCACCAGGGGACGATGGCGGCCACTTCGAGGCCGCGCCACCACGCCAGGGCGCCGCCGAGGCCGATGAGCGCCCCGAGCATCTGGACGAGCACCGCGTAGGAGGCCTGGCGGCGGCGCCACACGTGCGCGTAGACGCAGACCAGCAGGACCATTCCGGTGGTGATGAGGAGCCCGGGCGCCATGCGGGCGCTCTGGAACCCAGCGAGGCGGGCGGCCAGGAGGCGGGGGATGGGCAGGGCGGCCATCGCCTCGCGCAGACCCGCGTTCAGGGCGAGGACGAGCGCGCAGGCGCCTCCCGCGCCCGTGGCGAGGGGCGCCAGGTAGGCCCACTTCGTGGGGCGGTCCGAGCCCGTGCTCACTGCGACTGCGCGCTCCAGGCAGATCGCGGTCCCCAGGAAGCCGTACACCATGAGCAGGCCGTGGACGGCGCCCAGGTCGGTGGAGGGGACGGGGGCGGTGGCGGCCAGGCGGACCAGGGCGGCGTCGAGGCCCGCGAGCAGGCAGATCCCCGCGAAGAGTAGGAAAACGAGCCGCCCGGCTGGCAGCCGGGGGTTCTCGGATGGAGCCTGGGGGCGGGTCACGTGGCCTCGTTTCTGTCCTCGCCCTCCGCTGGGTGCGGGCGGGCGCTGGCGCTAGTCCAACGGTAGGTGAGGCTTGCCTGAACGGCCACTGGAAGCGGAGGCGCGCCTGGGCGCTCAGATCCGACCGGTCCACTCCTTGAGCGCCCCGATCCCCTCTGGGCTGGCGAGGCGCCCGCGCCGCCCCCGGCGTCCCCGGGAAGGGACCGACCCGAGGCGGAAGGGCCGCCGGGGCGCCCACTGGAGGACATCCCGGCGGCCCTGACACGGTTCCGCCTGCGCTGCCGCTGCGCCGCTACCGCGCGGGTGCGGCGGTCGCGGGGCTCACGGGGGCGCGCTCACGCCCCCAGTGCGTCGGACACCAGCTTCTTCGCGGCTTCCTGGACCTCGGCCAGGTGCTCGGCGCCCTTGAAGGACTCGGCGTAGATCTTGTACACGTCCTCCGTGCCCGACGGGCGGGCGGCGAACCACGCGTACTCGGTGGCCACCTTGAGGCCGCCGATGGGCGCGTCGTTGCCGGGGGCGCGCACCAGCTTCGCCGTGATCGGATCGCCCGCCAGCTCGGTGGCGGTCACGTCGTCGGCGGACAGGGCGGCCAGCTTCGCCTTCTCCTCGCGTGAGGCGGCGGCGTCGATGCGGGCGTAGGCGGAGGCGCCGAAGCGCTCCACCTGCTCGGCGTGCAACTGCGACGGCGTCTTGCCAGTGACCGCCAGGATCTCGGAGGCCAGCAGCGCCATGATGATGCCGTCCTTGTCCGTGGACCACACAGTGCCGTCCTTGCGCAGGAACGAGGCCCCCGCGCTCTCCTCGCCGCCGAAGCCGACGGTGCCGGACAGCAGGCCGGGCACGAAGTGCTTGAAGCCCACGGGCACCTCGACCAGCTCCCGGCCCAGGGAGGCCACGACGCGGTCGATGAGGGCGGAGGACACCAGGGTCTTGCCCACCGCGCAGCCCTCGCCCCACCCGGGGCGGTGGCTGAACAGGTACTCGATGGCGACGGCCAGGAAGTGGTTCGGGTTCATCAGTCCATCGGGGGTGACGATGCCGTGGCGGTCCGAA
>ERZ773065.1810-NODE-1810-length-10528-cov-22.865846_pt1 | contig 10528 bp, 8 predicted proteins | sample MGYA00580623_ERZ773065 | MGnify/ENA primary metagenome ERZ773065 (study PRJEB29015, sample SAMEA2738017) | human oral metagenome | biome: human oral; feature: human-associated habitat; material: dental | place: China | collected 2047 ...
CCCGCGTGTGGACCCACCACAACGTGCGCAAGGCCTACAACAGCCTCAACCATCTTTGGCGGTCCGAGATGCTGTTTGTCTACCTCAACCCGCCAGCAGGAGTCCTTGCGCCCGAGCGGATCAAATCCACCACCAACAGCTTAGAAGGCGGCATCAACGCCCAGCTCAAACTGCTCGCCAGAACCCACCGCGGCAGATCAGGCGAACGACAACGCCGCATGCTGGATTGGTGGCTCTACTTAAAAACGGAACTGCCTGACGATCCAGTACGAATCGCCAGGCAGTCCGACTGGGGCCAGGGCCAACTCGCCAAAGTATCCACCCTGACCCAAACCGAGAACCAAGCCGACCACGAAACAGGACGCCCAGCCCTCTACGACAACGCTATCGACACCGACTACACCCACTCAATCGGCATTCAAAAAGGCCAAATCTAACCCCCGCGACACGCCGAGCCAGACACACATTTTGACCCTTAACCCTCGCCTGCGACGCGGCGGCGGGCAGGGCCAGCGCGCCGGCGGCGACGGCAAAGGCCGCGAGCAGGCTCAGGCTGCGGCGGGTCTTCGTGGTGCTCATTGGTTTCCTTATTCTCCTGTGTGTGATGTGTGAGACGTAAGTCTTCAACGGGAGGCTGACGCCCCCGAGCGCGAGCGGAAGCGTCGTCCCGCGAGCACGTCGGCATCGCCGGCTCTTGACAGCTCGCCGGTCACGCCATCGCCGCGGGTCGGCACGGCCGCGACGAGGGTTCATCCACAACGATCGGGCGTTCGCCGACGAGACGCGATCATTCAAGCGACTCGCGACCTCGGCGCCACCCGAACGCCATCGAGAAAGTCCCCTCGATTGGCTCGTATGTTGCGATTGCGGAGCCCGCTGGGAAGCCCGGGCAATCACTCGATACCTTTGACATACCAAACCATACAGCACAGTTACCGGAAAACGCAACTTCGTACTGCCCGTTTCACAAGTCCCACTCTTACGCCCGCCACAACCCTCCGCGCTCTTGCGAATTATCACGGTATTATTGTTGATTACCAGTCAAACCAGCAGATCCCATGAGATCGGGAAAAGCCACCTAGATAGCTGACAGTTAATAAGGATAGAACAGGAGTAACTGACAGACAAGCGCACTTGACATCCCGTTGCGATTCCTCGGATATGCCCCCCTTGGCGTGCGCGGCCCGAGAGCTCCCTCGGTCGAGGTCGCGGCCGAGGCTGCTGCACAATAGAGGCCATGGACCTACGCCCCGTCGCTCTCGGCACGCCCGTCACCACCTACGCCCCCTCGCGCCCGACCCCGGCTGCCATCGTGTCCGGTCAGATCGCCGCCCACGATGCGCCTCACCCCCTGTCGGTCTTCGACATGTTCCGCATCGGGATCGGCCCCTCCTCCTCCCACACGGTCGGCCCGATGCGCGCGGGACTCGCCTTCACGACGGAGCTGACGACGCTGCCGCCTCCCTCCCACATCACGATCGACCTTTTCGGCTCCCTCGGAGCCACGGGACGCGGTCACTCCACGGACCGCGCCGTGCTCCTCGGCCTGGCGGGCTACGATCCTGAAACCGTCGATATCGCCACCGTCGAGGCCATCCTGCCGACCCTGGCCAGCACCGGGACGCTCACGCTGCCCAGCGGAACCCAGGTCCCTCTCGACGTCGCACGCGACGTCCGCTTCGTGGCGCGCACGGTGCTGCCCTATCACGTCAACGCCCTGACCATCACCGCCACCGGGGCGGACGCGGGCGTCATCCTGCGCCGCACCTACTACTCGGTGGGAGGAGGCTTCGTGATGTCCCAAACGAACGACGACACCGACCATCCCGAGGTCTCGTCGCTGGCCTCCGGGCAGGCAGGCGTCGGCATTGACGTCCCCGCCCCGTATCCCTTCGCCTCGGGTAGCCAGCTGCTGGCCCAGTGCGATGCGGCGGGCATGAGCATCGCGGAGCTGGTGCGCGCCAACGAGGAGGCGGTGCGCCCCCGCGAGACCCTGGATGCCTACCTCGACCGCATCGCCGACACGATGTTCGACTGCGTGGACGCGGGAACGTCGGCGACGGGGATCCTGCCGGGAGGGCTCGACGTTCCCCGCCGCGCACGAGCACTCGCCGGCAAGCTCGCCCAGCGCCTTGTTGGCCCCTCGGCCTCCTCCCGCTCCGGCGGCGAGGAAGGCGCGCCGGGCGGCGCGCACGCGTGGGTATCGACCGCCGTCGATCCGATGCGCGCGATGGACTGGGTCAACCTATTCGCCCTCGCCGTGAACGAGGAGAACGCCGCGGGGCACAGGGTCGTGACCGCGCCAACAAACGGCGCGGCGGGCGTGATTCCGGCCGTGCTGGGATACCTCGTCACCCACTGCCCCGAGACCGGATCGACCCCGGGCGTCGCGGCGGGTCCGGATACGCGCGACGGATCGGTCGCCCCGCTCCGCCACATTCGGCTGACCGAGAGCCCCGCGTGCTTCTCACGCGAGGCCTCCGAGCTCGCGGGTGGGGCTTCATCTCGGGAGCGCCGCCGCAGCCTCGTGCATGACTTCCTGCTCGCGGCCACCGCGATCGGCGCGCTCATCAAGACGAACGCCTCCATCGCGGGGGCCGAGGTCGGCTGCCAGGGCGAGGTCGGCTCCGCGTCGGCGATGGCGGCGGCGGGCCTGGCTCAGGCACTGGGCGGGAGCCCTCAGCAGGTCGAGAACGCCGCGGAAATCGCGATGGAGCACTCCCTGGGGCTCACCTGCGATCCCGTGGCCGGACTCGTCCAGGTACCGTGCATCGAGCGCAACGCCATCGCAGCGGTCAAGGCGATCAACGCCGCGCGCATGGCCCTGTGGGGGGACGGTCGTCACACCGTGAGCCTGGACGTCGTCATCGAAACGATGCGCCAGACGGGCAACGACATGCTTTCCAAGTACAAGGAAACCTCCGAGGGAGGGCTGGCGGTCAACGTCGTCGAGTGCTGAGCCCGAACGAGCGACGCTCGCGGCGCGGGCCGCGGTTCCGACGGACGGCGACATGCCCTGGTCGGGCTTTGAGCCGACGCGCCGAGCGACGCTCGCGGCGCGGGCCGCGGTTCCGACGGGCCACCGACCGCGGACACCACGCGGCCCCCTATGCGGGGATGCACACTCGCCACGCGGCCTCGGACTCAGAGGGGACTCCCACCTCCGTCCCGCCTGAAACCCAGACCGCCCTTCACCCCCCTCATGCAACCCAGACCACCCCCGCCTCGCCACAAGTGCCCAATACGGCCGATTGTTTGGAGGCAGGGGTGGTCTCGGTTTCCCCGGGTCCCACGGGGCCACAAGCAGGGGTGGTCTCGGTTTCCCCGGGTCCCACAGGGCCACAAGCAGGGGTGGTCTTGGTTTCCCCGCGTCCCACGGGGCCCCGAGCAGGGGTGGTCTCGGTTTCATGGCCGCCGGTTCAACCGATAGCTGGGTTTCCCCTCGATTGCGGCCCGACGCGGCGACCTCTAACCGCTACTCCGTAGCCAAGGCCTCGGAGGGGCTGACGCGAGCGGCGCGGCGTCCCGGCAACCAGGAGGCCACGAGGGCGCAGACGACTGCGATTACGAAGACGATGGCCAGCTGGCCCCACGGAATGCTCAGCACCGGGGTCGCGTCCTCAAGAGGAAGGGCCAGGACGCCGATCCACCCGAAGCAGGCACCCAGGACGAGGCCGATGAGCGCGCCCGTGAGCGACAGGATGAGCGCCTCGACGGCCATGAGTCCCTTCATCTGGCGCTTCGTCAGGCCGAGTGCCCGCAGGAGCCCGTTCTCGCGGGTGCGTTCGGCCACCGACAGCGACAGCGTGTTGGCCACACCCACAAGAGACACCAGGACGGACACACCCAGGAGACCAACCAGGACGAGCATCAGCCGGTCGATCATCGTCATGTATATCTTGCGTTCGAGGGCACTTCCGGACACGTCAAGGGAAGCGTCCTTGAGCAAAGCCGACTGGACGGTCTCTGGATCGGCCCCGTCAACCATCTTGATAATGACGGCTTGACGCTCGGGCTCGGAGATGCGGCGCAGAGTCGCCTCGGAGACGGCAGCCTGGCCAAAGGAGAGGGAGTTTGAGTAGACGGCCGTCAGCTCAACGCAGGAGTCGACGCACAGCTTCAGCTTCTGACCCTCCACGGACTTCTCGCCGACGCGAACCTGATCGTCGCCGAGCTGCGTCACGGGAGAATGAACCACCGACGTGTAATCCGGCTCGCCGGACACCGAGACCGATGCTGCAACCTCAGCATCCAGGTCGCTGTTCCCAAGCGGTTTGTAGGCGGGCGCTCCCGATGTCTTGGTCAGCTCGCCAGGGGCACCGTACTGGTCGACCGTGGCCGCCACCCCCTCCGTCGAGACGATGCCTGACTTCTGCTCGTCGGTCAGGACACCGGTCCTGCTCACCGCAATGAGGTCGAAGGGCCTTGCGGAGTTGACCGCGTCAACCAAGGTGGTGCGCATGGAGGCTGCTCCCACCATGATGGTGACCACCAGGGTGACGCCGATGATGATCGCGGTGCCCGTGGCGGAGGTGCGTCCGGGGTTGCGGGTCGTGTTCTCGCGAGCCATGGCCGACAGCATCCCGGGGAACAAGAGACCAAATCCACGGGTGATCGACGGCAGGAGCACCGAGATCACAAGAATAAGGCCGATGAGAGCAAGGATCGATCCGCCGAAGGCACCCAGGAACTTTGCCGAGTTGTCCTTCGCGCTCAGGGCGAGGGCCACGAGCGCGCAGGATCCCACGGTCATGAGCAGGCCGATGATGAAGCGCACCGTGTGCTTCTTGCGGGCGGCGGCTCCCACCTCGTTGACGGGGGCGAGCGCGGCGATGGGGGCAACTCGCGAGGCGGCGCGTGCGGGGAAGACCCCGACGAGGGTCGTAAAGAGGGTTGCTCCCAGCCACGTGCCGATGAGCTGCACGGGCGACAGCGCCCCGATTGCGGCGGGGAAGCTATCGGCCAGGCCAGTACCCCACGCCGCGAGCGTACCGATCAGCGCACCGGCTGCGACGCCAATCGCGGATGAGATCGCTCCGATCGCGAACGCCTCTCGGACGACCAGCGAGCGCACCTGCCCTCTCGTTGCCCCGAGGGTGCGCAGCAGCGCCAACTCTCTGGTGCGTTGAGCGAGCACGACGCGGAAGGTCGAGGAGACGACGATAGAGGCAACGAGCGCCGCAATCGCCGGGAAGACCAGCATGATTGCCATCGTGGCTGCGCTTCCAATTTGCGCTTGATCCAGGTCTTCCTTGATCTTGTCCTTGACGGTGCTCACCGTTATGTCGGGGATCCCTGCGAGCGCCGAGTTTGCGGATGCCACCCAGGCCTCCTGGGTGGCCACGGGAGGGTTTGCGTTCTGGTCCGCATCGGGAGAGGAGGTGGCCACGAGCATCGCTCCCGTGCTGGACGTGCCATAAACGGCGGCAAAACCCTTATCGGTCAGGTAGGAGGCGGGCAGGTCGGCACCCGAGGTACGCGAGGGGGTGAGCCCGACGATGCTCACGGAGCGGTACTCTTTCGAGGAGTATCCGGGGCGCATGCCCAGCGTATCGCCGACCGACAGCTTCAAGGTCGAGGCGGTTGATTCCGGGATGACAATCTCGGTCTCCGATTCGGGGAGTTTTCCCTGTGTTAATCGGGGCTTTTCGAAAGGATCGGACGGGAGGATCGAGACGTAGAGCTTGCCGCGGCTGTAATCGCTCTGGGCGTCACCAGGCCACTGCCCCATTTCCTTGATGCCGGATACGCCGGGCAGCGCCTTCAGAGCTTCGGTGGCGCGCGACATCGACTCTTCTGTCCCGCCCTTGCCCCGCTCGACGACGATGGTTCCTCCCCGATACCGAGAGTAGACGCCCGCGCTGAGGCTGGCTGCCAGGGTGGTCATGACGATCAGGGTGATCGCGATGAAGGCGGTGGAGATGGCCACAGCCAGGCCCGTGGAGACGTAGCGGCGGCCGTGGGTGCGCAGGTTGGCGCTCAGGAGTGTGCTTGTTGCAGACATGGGTGAAGCCTCTGGTTCGTGTGGGGCGCTCAGCGAAGCGACGCGGCCAGCGAGTCGGCGGTGACGTCACGCAGGTCGGAGACGACCTGACCGTCGCGGCAGACGAGGACGCGGTCCGCGTAGGCTGCCGTCCTCGTGTCGTGAGTGACCATGATGACGCTTTGCCCCAGTTCGTCGACCGCCCGTCGCAGGAGCTCCATGACCTCTCCCGTCGAGCGGGAGTCGAGGTTGCCGGTGGGTTCGTCCGCGACGATGACGGCCGGGCGGCTCATGAGGGCGCGGGCGACGGCGACGCGCTGCTGCTGGCCGCCCGACATCTCGGAGGGGCGGTGGCCCAGGCGGTCTCCGATGCCCAGAGAGGCAACGATCATGTCGAACCAGGCCGGGTCGGGAGTGGCACCCGCCAGGCGCATCGGGAGAAGGATGTTGGCGCGGGCGTCCAGGGTGGGAACCAGGTTGAAGGACTGGAACACGAAGCCAATGCGGTCGCGTCGCAGCTTCGTCAGCGCGGTGTCATTCAGGGCCGTGATGTCGGTCCCCTCGACGTAGACGCGCCCTGAGGTGGGGGCGTCGAGGCCGGCGAGAATGTGCATCATCGTCGACTTGCCGGATCCGGAGGGACCCATGATTGCGGTGAACTCACCGGCGCCGAAGCCGACGGTCACGTCGACGAGGGCGCGCACCTGTGCGTCTCCCTGCCCGTAGAGCTTGGAGACGGACTGAAGCTGAACGATAGGCATGGCCTGCCCGTTCTGGGGTGCAGCGTAGGCCGGGGCTCCCTGGGGTGCAGCGTAGGCCGGGGCTCCCTGGGGTGCGGGATAGGCCGGAGCCCCTTGAGGTGCCGGATAGGCCGGGCCCCCCTGGGGCGCGGCTTGGGGCGGGACGGGAACGTAGTTTGTGCTCATGTCCCCATCCTGCTTCTCCACGCGCCTCAGCGCTAGGGGTAACTACCCTGATTACCCCCTGAATCCCCCCCCGGGGAAGCGTTAGGACTCGCCCGGCTCCCACTCCTCGTCGCCGCGCAGGATCAGTCCCCGGTAGCGGTTGATCGCCGCACCCACGTCGATGAGGCGCGGGCGCGCGAGGAACGCCGGATAGGGGCGGGCACCGAACTTGCAGACGGCGTCGAGCCCTTCCGACGCCAGCCGCCTGCCCAGCTTCGCCATCAGCTCGACCAGGTCCTGCTTCCCCGCCATCTCCTCGAGGACCCCGCGCACGCACCATGCGATGGCTTCGGCCTGGCCGGGGTCGAGGACCGCCTCGACGTCAGAGATATCGACGACCTGCCGATCCACGGTCAGGGCGTGCGTCCCGGTTGCCTTCGTGCGAGGACGGTCCACTCGCGCTTTGGCGAGAGGGACCCGGGGCGCGCTGTCCCAGGAGGCGGGGGCATCGGTGCGGGGACGCGGGAGATCGGCGGCAACCTGTTTGGCGCGTTCGGTGACGTCGAGGCAGCGGTAGTTGTCCATCATGAGGACGCGGTCGGCGGCGTCCAGGAAGGCACCCGAGCCGCCGACCACCATGATGAGCGAGGTCCCGGCCCCGGTCAGGGAGGACACTCGGTCCACGAGCGGGGTGATCGGTTCCTTGTCGGCGGCAACCAGGTCACGCATGCGGGTGTCCCGAATGAGGAGATTCGTCGCTGAGGTGTCCTCGTCGATGAGAAGGCTGCGCGCGCCCAGCTGCAGGGACTCGATGATCGAGGCGGCCTGCGACGTGGAACCCGAGGCATTCTCCGTCGAGAAGTTGGTGGTGTCGATGCTGCCGGGCAGGTGGCTGATGAAGGCAGAGATGTCGACGCCCGTCACGGCTCGCCCGTCGGCGGCGCGCACCTTCGTGGCGCTCGGGTCGGTTGCGACCAGCTCGCGGCCATCGCCCGGCACGTGGGCGTAGACGCCGCGGGCGATCGCCTCCAGCAGGGTCGACTTTCCGTGGTAGCCTCCGCCCACGATCAGCGTCAGCCCCCGCGGGATCGCCATGCCCGACACGTCGCCCGCATGCGGCAGGCTCACGGATGCGCGAAGCGAGTCGGGGGAACGGAAGGCGACGACCCCGTCGCCGGTCAGGGGCGCCTCGGAAACCCCCGAGCGGCGCGCCAGGAGGGAGTCGTCGGCGACGAAGGTCACCCACCCGTTGGCTTCCAGCTGTTCCTGCAGCGCCCGGTGGTCCTCGTAGGAGGCAATGTGGGCCAGCAAACGCGAGCGCTTGTGCGTCGTATCCGGGTCGTGCGACACGAAGTCGAAGCAGTCCATGACGACGTTGGGAACGTCCACGTCGAAGAGTCGTGCCGCGCTCTTGCCGAGGATCGTGCGCCCGCGGGCCGGGAGCTTGGCCTGGAAGCGGACCTCGACACGGTCGGGAAGCACGCTGGCGTAGGAGCGCTGCAGGATGAGGGCACCCGCGCGGGCGATCGACACGTCGCGCGCTCCCCGAGCGCGGATGGCCTCGTCGAAGGCGCGGGCCAGGAAGTCGGCGGCCGCCAGGCGCGCATCCGGCGAGGCCAGGGCCTCCTCCGGCAGTCCCATCGCCTGGGGGGTCGCGTAGGCTCGCAGCGCCGTGGGCGGAGCAAAGGGGTCGGCTTGGACGTGATCGATCGCGAGGGTGAAGTCGCCGTAGTCCCAGGCTCCGGCGACTTTCTTGTAGAAGCCGTAGGGGCGTCCGTCGGCGTGGCGCAGCTGATCCAGCAGGTCCGCGTCGGTTCCGGCGACTGAGCGGGAGGGGGCCTCGTATCGGGGGGTCATGCCCTCAAGAATACAGGTGGACCTCCCGGCCGCGAGGCAGTGGCCTGCGTCCGGGCCGAGGCGCCGGCGCCCGCGCGGGGCTCACGCGACGTTCTGGGCCGCTTGAATGAGGTACCACACGACGTAGGCGACGCCAAGAAGCTGGAGGACAACCATGACCGCCGAGACGCCGAGGGCGACCCTGGTCATGGTTCGCACATCCGAGGGCGCATCGGCAGAGCGCGCCCTTGCCGCCAGGACGATCGCCCAGATCATCGACGACACCGACACGAGGAGGAACAGCGTGAACCAGCTGAGGAGGGACAGGACGATGACCGTGATCGAGTAGACTCGCAGGCCCTCGAAGCGAGCGGCCGCGAAGGCGGGCTGATCAGCGGGGCCGCCGCGCGGCGATTCGCCATCGGCTGGCCGGGCCGCGAGGCTCGAAGCGCCCGGCGTCGCGGGATCGTTCATGGGCAACTCCATCATGTCGCTGGTGATACTCCCCTCAGTGTAGCCTTCGCCGCTGCGTCGACAATGGGCACGCGGGTGAGGAGGGCACGGGCACCCGCCTCGCGTCGGTCACTCGACCAGTTCCTAATACGGATAGAGCATGAAGAGTGCGACGATCCCGATCACGATGAGGAGCTGGAGAACAACCATGATGATGGTCACCAGGCGAGCCGCATTCACCAGGCTCCGCACGCCGGAGGGAACCTCCTCGCCGCGCGCCTTTCCCGCGAGGATGATCGCCCAGATCATCGCCGGGACCGACATGAAGATGTGGAAGAGGAACCAGCTGACGACCGACAGGACGATGGCGACGATCGCCTGCGTTCGCATGCCGTCGTACCTGGAGTCGTACGGAGCCACGTATCCCGGCTGGCCATACACCGGCTGCCCGTAGCCGTACGGGGCCTGCCCATATCCGTATTGGGCCTGGCCGTAGGCCCCCTGTCCGTAGCCGTACGGGGCCTGGTCGTATCCGGGCTGGGAGTGACCGTACTGAGGTGCCTGCCAGGTCGGGGCCTGGCCGCCGGGAGGCAGGGAGGCGTAGGGGTTCGAGGGATCGGTCACGGGTTGCTCCTCACTGCATCGCTACCAAGGTCTCGGATCATCCTAGCCGACGCGTGCCTCCTCGCCGCCGGTCGCTCAGGAATACGCCTGCACCCAGGTGGCAAACAGCGCCATGATGAGCGCGGACCCAATGAGAACGAGGAAGGTGGACACGAGGATCACCCCGGTAATCACCCCGTGAGCAATCGTGCACGCCTTGGCGGCCGAACGAGCGCGCTCGACCTCGGCCGCGACGTCCATCGGGGCGCCGTACAGCCGGACCTCTTCCATCAGCTTGTCGGCCCAGAACCACATGCCGCCGGAGAGGAACATGCCGCCGAAGAGAAAACTCAGGTAGGAGAACATGCGGGCCGTCGACGCGTTCGAACGAATCTTCTCGATCACGGGGTTGAGCGCGTACATCGGCTGGGCGTACATCGGCTGGGAGAAGGGGGCCTGGCGCGCATACGTCCCCTGCGCTCCCTGGCCCGCGCCCGCGAACTCACCCGCTCGGCGGCCGAAGGCCTCGTCCTCCGATGCCTGGTATTCCGTGGAATCACTCATCGGTCGCTCCTCATCCGTGTGCCAACCTTCCCGCCCATCGTAACGCACGGGTCCCGCGACCCCGGGAGGCGAACCCAGACGCCGCGACCGAGTCGGGGCACAAGAAGCTGCGGATTGTGCGCACCGATGGAAGCGAGGCCCGGGGAGCGTGATGCTCCCCGGGCCTCACACTCGCGGTCTGCTC
>ERZ773065.1818-NODE-1818-length-10507-cov-3.616628_pt1 | contig 10507 bp, 8 predicted proteins | sample MGYA00580623_ERZ773065 | MGnify/ENA primary metagenome ERZ773065 (study PRJEB29015, sample SAMEA2738017) | human oral metagenome | biome: human oral; feature: human-associated habitat; material: dental | place: China | collected 2047 ...
AATCTGCCTATGGTAAAACGAAAAAAAGGTCGACGTAAAAACTCTCGTGACGTGGCTCCAGAACACGAATTGCCAGGAGGTTTTTGGCGTCAAGTTTCAGCAATTCTTATGGTCGCCATCTCCATCGTTCTTGTCATGACATGGTTTGGAAGTGGCGGTACTTTACTTAACGACTTTCATAAATTCGGTTTTTGGTTGATTGGTTATGCAACTTTTTCTATCCCTGTCATTTTGATTTATCTTGCAGTTAAGATTTTCCGCAGTACAGACAATCGTCTCCCGGCTGTTGTTTGGATTGTCTCCTTTTTAATGATTTTTTGGCTTTCTGGTCTCTTTGGCTTGCCTACCTATGGCACGACTTCGCCTCAAACTGGCGGTATTCTGGGTGTTTGGTTGAATGGCCTTACTACTCAAATTCTAAACCCCAGTGTTGCAGCTTTTATCTACCTTGTTCTTATTTTTATTACCGCCATCTTCATTCTGCAACTTTCTCCGGCTACCGTTTTTCGTGATCTTGCCGGCCTCTTCAAGACTAGTCGTCGCGAGGAAGATGCAGAAAATGCTCGTGTGGCCCGTCGTGCTCAGGCTGAAGATGCGATTAAGGCTGGCGCTCTTGGTCCGTTGAAAATTAAGGCTAATGGTGTAGAAGTTTCTCCTGAAGAATTAAAATCAACACCAAAGATCGAGGTTAAGAAGCCAGCCATGGATAAGCCAGTTGAATCTGAACCAGAGCGCGCTCTTATTGAGGTATCTGATCCGAATTGGAAAATGCCAAGCACTGATCTTCTTTCTAAGAAACAAAACCCCCCAGACGGCGGTAATATTCAGCAGAATGCATTCATAATTAATTCCACTTTCTCTGATTTTGGCATCGAAGTTAAACTTGATGGTGCTAATGTTGGTCCCCGTGTCACACAATATACAATTCAGCCTCCAACCGGTGTAGTTCTTTCAAAGATTGCTGCTCGTGACAAAGAGCTAGCTTTAAATCTTGCTGTCGATAAGGTGCGTATTGAGGCCCCGATCCCAGGTACTCGTCTTGTTGGTATCGAGATCCCAAACGTTCGTCCTGCTGACGTAACTTTACGTTCTATTCTTGAAAGCAACGAATGGAAGAAAGAAAGAAATCCTCTAGCTTTCGCTGTTGGCAAAGATATTTCTGGTAATCCCGTAATCGCTAATCTTGCCAAAATGCCTCATCTTCTCATTGCTGGTACTACCGGTTCTGGTAAGTCTGTGATGACTAACACTCTCATTTCTTCCTTACTTTATCGTAATGCACCGAGTGATATGAAGCTGATTATCGTTGACCCGAAGCAGGTGGAGATGGTGCAGTATAACGATATTCCACATCTCTTGACTCCGATTATTAATTCTACTGAAAAATCTCTCTCGGCTATGAAATGGGCAGTTAACGAAATGGAACGTCGCTATACCTTAATGGCTGAAGAAAAAGTTAAGAAAATTGAAGACTACAATGAAAAGCTACAGAGAAAGACTGCCACTGTTGCCGATCAGGATAATAATGAGCAACAGCATGATGGCGGTAGGATGCCATATATTGTCATCGTGATTGATGAGATGGCTGATCTTATGATGCAGGCAGGGAAGGATCTTGAACAACTTATTGTTCGTATCGCACAGAAAGGACGTGCTTCCGGTATCCACCTTGTACTTGCCACTCAGCGTCCTGAAGTAAAAGTAATTACCGGTCTCATTAAGGCAAACGTTCCAGGTCGTATTGCCTTCGCTGTCAATAACAACACCGATTCGCGTATTATGCTTGACATGGGTGGTGCTGAAAAATTGCTTGGTAAGGGTGATATGTTAATGCTTACCACCGAAATGATGGGTAAACCTCGTCGTATCCAGGGTGCTTACGCTTCCGATAGTGATGTCGAAAAGCTCACTAACTTCCTTCGTGAACAGCGTGCACCTGAATATAATAATGAGGTAATCTCGCAAGCTGTCCAAATCAAGGGCATTGGCCCGACTGACGGTGGCGGTTTTGGTGACCTTGGTCGTAAATACGATTCAAACGATCCAGTGGTTCGTAAGGCTGTTGAGATCACTCTTGCAAAAGGTAAATTCTCTACTGCCATGCTTCAGACTTATCTCGGTAAGGGTCATGGTTTTGTTTCCGGTCTTGCTATTTGGCTTGAAGAAATTGGTGTAATTGGCCCTGCGAATGGTAATAAACCTCGTGAAGTCATGATTAAAAGCCTAGAAGAATTTGACCAACTTGCTAATGTCTAGATAGATTCTAATAAATAGATTTCAACAGGCTTTAGATTATGTTCTTGATCTAGTTAGTACCCACTTAAATGGTATATAAAAATATAGCTTCCGAGAAGCTATATTTTTATATTTTTTATAGATGTTCAGTATCGTTTAAATCGTTACCTCTCATACAATCGTAGTGTTTTTGTCCATCTGGTCGTTCTACGTCATGATAGATCTTACGGATTTCTGCGGAGAATTCTGAACACTTCATTATTCCTTGTGCGCCGAAAGCGAACTTCCATTCGCCATTAGGAAGTTCTCGATAATATTCTTCAACTCCACTACCACCTGCGACCACTTCGATTTCGTTACCCAAATTATCTTTTTGTTTATTAAAACCACCAACCTGTAATGAAGCAAAAGCATAAGTTCCGGTCTTATTAGTGAAGATTTGTCCACTTCTGATCAGTTTATTTTTCCCCATTAAGTCAAGTAATTGTTGATATTTTGTATCGTAGGCTACTAATTTAGTATTATTATCAGTTGTTTTATTTTCTTTTGCAATGTTTTGGCTAGATTTTACTGTCTCTTCTAATTTAGCTAGATTTTCTTGAGCTTTCTTTGTTTCTTCCTTAGATATTGAAAGATTATGGTTTAGTTGTTGACGTTGAGTTTGACTAGAAATAACCGTATAAGCAAGTGCACCCACCGCAGCTACCGTAGTTAAAATAAAGAGTGGGGTAAGTGATATTTTTTTCTTCTCCGCCACGACATTTTTTGTATCTGTATCGACAGGAGATTCGGCTTGGGCCATTGCATGTAGCGATTCTTCAGCCGGTTCTTGTTCTTGCTTCGGTTCTTCAGTTGGTTTCAGGGGCGACTCTGTAGTAGATTCCAATGTCGACTCTTCAGTAGGCTCTGCTTTAGGTTTGAAAGAATTTTCCTGATTCATTTCATCTAATGAGTCGGTAGCTGAATCTACTACCGGATCGACCCAGTTATTAGCTTCGGTTCTTTCTGATGTATTTTCAGATGATTCTTTGGTTGTCTGGTCGGTGTCAAGAGATGTTTTGTCGCTATCCATAGCCGTGTTTTGATCTAAATTATTTTCGCTATCCATGTATTCTCCTTTTTTAGATTGTAGCATAAGTTTTATTAAAAAACATAACCTGTATCCCCTGGTTATCTCAAAAGATTAATAGTATGCCGCTATTACAGTAGACTCTTGTTCTCTGAAACTTGAAAAATGGGTCTCTATCTGGTATAATTGAATCATTATTAGCTCAGCAAGCGACAAGAGGTGTGCTTGCTTTAACCAAAGGAGTGCAAAGTGAAACAGTATGAACTTACTGTGTTGATTCATCCTGATTTGGAAATGAATCTAACACCAGCCCTAGACAAGATTAGTAAACTAATCGAGTCACAAAACGGTAAAATCGTTAAGGAAACCAACGAAGGTAAGAAGCGTCTTGCTTACTCTATCAATAAGCAAGATTACGCAGTTTACTACTTCTACGAACTTGAGCTTCCAGCACAAGCTCCAGCAAAGATTTCTTCCACCCTTAACATTACCGACGAAGTTTTACGTTATCTCTTGGTCGCTGTCGACGAACGCAAGGCTAAATTCGAGGTTAAGCGTAAAGCTCGTGCAGAGAAGACTAAAGATACTGAAGAATCAGCAGAATAAATAAACTAGGAGGTTTTATGGCGCGGGGATTTAGTAAGGCAATTATTACAGGTAACGTAGTACGTGATCCTGAACTTAGAGCTACATCTGGTGGCACTCAGGTCTGCTCGTTTTCTGTAGCAGTAAATTACAATTACGTCCAGAATGGTGAAAAAAAGGAACAAGTTTCTTATATCAACTGTTCTGCTTGGGGTAAAGCTGGCGAGATTATCGCTCAGTATGCTAAGAAAGGTACCGGTATTCTTGTATCCGGCCGTCTTTCTCAACGTGCTTTTGAGGACAAAACTGGCGCAAAGCGTTCAGCCACCGAAATAGTCGTTGAAGACTTTAACTTTCTTAGTGGTACTAATGAAAATTCTTCTTCAAGGAGTTTTGCTCCTACCAGTAATAATGAATCTACCGATATCGTCCCTGATGATATCCCAGATGAGCCTATTGACCTCAGTGAGGTTCCATTTTAAAAAATAATTAAGAGAGAGTTTTGAGAGAAATGAAAAGAATTAAAAATGATCCAAATCTTTACTTCGATTATCGTGATGTAAAGACTATGCAACGTTATATTGATGTCTATGGTCGCATTGAGCCAATTTCAAAGACTGGTTTATCTGCTAAACAACAAAGGCAACTAGCTGTAGCTATTAAGCGTGCTCGTCATCTTGCATTGCTTCCATTTGTGTCTGCCAACTAAAATAGGAGAATAAACTATGTACGGTCCAACCGATCTAAAGAAAAACGTTCTCATCACCTTGGACGGTCAGCCATACAAGGTGATTGAGTACTCGCAAAAAGTTATGGGGCGTGGTGGTTCTATTGTGAACGTCCGTGTAAAAAATTTAATTACTGGCGCCCTCATTCCAAAGACTTTCAAAGGTCAAGAAAAAATCGAGCCAGCAGAAGTAACCACTAAAAAAGTCCAGTATCTCTATAAGGATGAAGACAAGTTCTACTTTATGGATCCTACTACTTTTGAACAGTATGAATTATCAAAAGATCTAGTTGGTGATTCTAAGGATTTTATGAAGGATGGAGATGAGATGGAGATCCAGTTCTATAATGGTTCTGCTATCAACCTTACCTTACCTAAGAATCTTTGGCTTGAAGTCACTTATACCGAAAATGCCGTCAAGGGTGATACATCCACTTCTGTTATGAAGGACGCTACTCTTGAAACTGGCGTCGTCATTAAGGTTCCAGCTTTCATTAAGACTGGCGATGTAATTTCTGTTGATACGGAAACCTATGCCTATCGTGAACGTCAAAAATAATACACCTGTATCGCGTGCCGAGAATAAGCTTGCGGGGGCGGCGCAGGCTTTTTCTTATGATTTTCGTGGTAAAACCGTGTTAGACATTGGTTCCAGTACCGGTGGCTTCACTGAGTATGCTCTGCTTCGTGGCGCCAAAAAAGTGATTGCTATTGAAAAGGGGACTAATCAAATGAAAGCGCCTCTTCGTTTTGATCCGCGTATCGATTTACGAGAAAAGACGGATATTTTTTCTGTGACTCGTAGTTCGTTATCGAGTGATCAAAGCGAGCCTAAGGTTAACGAATCTAAGACTGACGAAACTAAAATCAATGAGATTAAAACCAATATTAAAATCGATACCATCCTCGCTGATGTGTCTTTCGTCTCCCTAAAACAGGTTCTACTTCACACCAAAAAACAACTTGCTTCTTTGCAAACTGACTTTCTTGTCATGCTAAAACCCCAATTCGAGGCTAGACCATTTCAGTTAAAAAATGGCGTTGTCAAAAACGAGACCATTCGTCGCGGTATTATCAAAGATTTTGAAGCTTGGCTGAAAAATAACGGTTTTCTCATCGTCAATAAGCGCGATAATACTCTCGCCGGTAAAAACGGTAACCTTGAGCGATTTTATTTTCTCAAACTTGCTACACGTTCCACTATGTGTTTTACTCAGCAACCTTAAACGAGTATGCTTCATATATCATTCTTAAGTATGCAAATTTACTTGCCGGTTTTATAAATTTTACTCACATTTTTAAGTGAAATCATCTAAAAGTCCTTTACTAGTTTTGCGATTTATACCCCAATTTCGCTTCCATTTCTATTATAGTACAACTCTTGTTGTCACCAAGATCTTGCCATTCGTGAAAGATTTTGCTATAATAGCTAACAATTAATCTTACTTATCTTCGAACACAACAAGAATTACTTCCAGAAACTTTTTGTTTGTTGATTTTGTAGGTCTTTATTATTAAAAGAGGAAAATATGAATAAACAAGAACAAGAAAGACGTGCCAGGCTCATGAAGATGCAGGCAGAACGCTTACCGGAAATTAAGCGTCGTTTTGAAGAAAATCAAAATCGTGCCAAAATCTCTGAGCCGGCCGAGGTCACTACCGGCGCTGCAGTTATTTTTGAGCAGGCTCAAAAACGCAACTTTAATAGTAATTTTAAGCCAGGCGGCAAGGATTATTCCGCTCGTCCTAAGAAGAAAACAAACTCCTCTAATGAACAGAACGGTTTTGATATAAATTCTTCTAAAAATTCCGATCAACCAAAAGGCAAAAAAGGAAACAAGTCGAAAACCCCAAAAGTAAACAAGAATACTAAAAACATTGAGGCTGATGATCGTAAGGTTAATCTCTCTGTTTCGACCAGGCGTGGCGATATGGTACATCATCAACGTATGCTTTCTCAAGATGTCAATGCTCAAGCCACTCAGCACATCATTGGCATTCCAGTTAATAAATCTCGTTTTAATGGCTATAACGGTACTCAAGTTACCAATGCTCAGCTAAAAGCCGCCCGTCCTGATCCTGAGGCAGTTCGCATTATTCCAATCGGCGGACTTGGCGAATTTGGTATTGGTAAGAATATGACTGCCATTGAGTATAAAAATGAAATTATTCTTATTGACATGGGCGTTCTATTTGCTGGCGAAGATTATCCTGGTGTGAATTATATGGTGCCAGATATTAAATACCTCGAAGATAATATAGACAAAATCAAGGCCATTCTCTTCACTCACGCTCACCTTGATCACATCGGCGCCTGTCGTCATCTTTTACCAAAATTTAGCCCATTAACTCCAATTTACGCCACTGATTTTACTATCGGTATGATTAAAAAACAGATGAGCGAACTCGACGACCTTCCCGAAATGAATTACCAGGTCGTTGACCCCTTTAAACATGAGAAGCTTCAAGTTTCTGAACACTTAAGCGTTGAATTTATTCATACTCTTCACTCCATCCCAGGTAACTGTGCTCTTATTATTCGTACTCCAAATGGTGTAATTTATCTCTCCGGTGACTGGCGTGCTGAAACTAATCCTATCGAACGTCAAACTGATTTTGAGCGTATTGATGAAATTGTTAAAAAAGAGGGGATTGCGCTTCTGATTAATGAGTCAACCAATATTGATTCTCCAGGCCATCATCCACATTCCGAATATGATGTCGGTGATAATATTGGTAAAGTCATGGACCACTACGCCAATGGACGTGTTATTATCTCCTGTTTCTCCTCACAGATCAACCGTATCGGTATGATTCTTGAGCAGGCTTATCAGCGTGGACGCAAGGTTGCTTTTGCTGGTTTTTCCATGATTAATAATATTGAAGTAGCTCTTCGTGCCAAGTGCATTAAGGTGCCAAAAGATACTGTTATGAAAATGGAAGATATCATTAAACTTCCTGATGAAAAAGTAACGATTGTCTGTACTGGATCTCAAGGCGAATTAAATGCTGTACTTAACCGTATGGTTAGTGGTGCACATAAATTTATCAAGATCAAAGCTTCCGATACAATCGTCTTTAGTTCTAATCCAATCCCAGGTAACGAACCTCATGTGGTGAACACTGTCGATGGTCTCTTGCGCGAAGGTGCTCAGGTAATTCAGAATGGTAAAACTCATCTCACGAATATTGGACCACTTCATCTTTCTGGTCACGCCTATTACGAAGATCATGTTGATTTTGTTACCAGATTACAGCCTAAGAATTATCTCCCATATCATGGTGAATTCTTTATGATGGAGCATAGTGCCGAGATGGCTGAAAACGTGGTCGGTATCCCTCACGAGAATATTTTAGTTGCTGATGATGGTGATGTTGTTGAATTATTACCAAATCAGACCATTCGCAAAAATGGCCGTATACATGTTGGCAATAAGCTTTATGATGATGCCGACAAACCAGTGCATGAAGCTGTGGTGAAAGATCGTATCCATATCTCTCGTGAAGGCATCTTTATGATCGTTTTAACTCTCAGTAAGAAAACTGGACGCTTAATCAAAACCCCAGACATCGTTTCTCGTGCTTTCATTTATCTAGATAATTCAGAGGAATTAATCGGAAAGATTCGTCATTATTTGCGTGTCAAGACTGAAAAATCCATCTCTTCCGATCCTGAACTTAAAGTTCTAAAAGATGAGATCAAAGAAGATATCACCCGTATTCTCTTCGATGCCACTGGCCATACGCCAATTGTTATTCCGGTCATAAATAAGGTCTAGAATCTGTCAAAATAGAAGATGGCCCGTCCCCGGCTTTAAAGCCCTAGAAAAAGCTACGAAAAAGTAGCTTTTTCTATACTCTAAGCTCGTATTGGGATATAATAAGCCTAATGTTTTCTAGTCTATTCGGTAACCAGATTGAGCCATTTGTTGTCCAGTTTGCATATTATTTTCTATTATTTATCCTTTATTCTTTTGGTGGTTGGATTGTAGAATGTATTTGGACTTATTTTGCGAAACGCAAGTTAGAGAACCGTGGGTTTCTCTTTGGTCCCATTTGCCCTATTTACGGCGTTGGCTCCCTTGCCTGTGTGTTACTGATCGGTCCACTAAAACTATCATGGACGCTAGAGTTCTTATTGATGATTATTCTTTGTGATGTTATTGAATATATTACTTCTGTAGTTTTAGAAAAAATTTACCATGTCCGCTGGTGGGATTATACTACTGGTTCTTTTTTACACCTCAATGGTCGCATCTCGCTCGAAACTTCGATCGGCTTTGGTGTTGGTGGCATTTTTATCTTACATCTTATTCAGCCACTCTTTGCTCATCTTTTAAGTTATATTGGACTACCAGTTCTTTTAACCGTTTCCGGTATTCTCTTGATTATCTTTATCGCTGATATTTTATTATCAATGATCGCCGTCTCTAATATTAAAGATGTTTTTAAGGGCGGAACTGTTGATCTTACTGCTGAAATCAAACGTTTTAGTATTGATTATTACAAAAAAGCCTCAAGGCTCAGCCGTCGCATTGCTCGTACCGCTATGCATCATGTGGAAAACGCCCAAAAAGAAGCCAAAAAACGTGTTTCAGAGACTTTTAAATCCAAAACTTCAAAGAAGTAACGGCTCTAATCTATTACGTAAGTTTTAAGACTATTCTCTTCTCTTAATTCTAATATGAACGGCGATTCTTTTTCCTGCACGGTCAAGAAGAAAATCTTTTTTCGCGCTCTCGTCATTGCCACATAGAAAAGCCTCCTCTCTTCTGCAAACTCATCATCTTTGGTTGGTCTTAGATTTTTCCAGATCATATTCAGGAATTTTCCTTTCTGTGAATTTCCTAATTTCATCTGACTATTCTTCTGAAGAAGAGTTTTTCTTGCGAGTGTTATCAGTTCTTTTTCTTTTACCTGGCTCGGAAAACCTAAGGTTGCATCCCGACAGTTGATAATGAAGACATAGTCGGCTTGTAATCCCTTGGACTTATGTGCGCTACAAAATTTGATATTGAGGTCTGGTCTTTCTGGCATTAAAATTCTTGGTTCGTTAGTTTCATAATCAAAATTCAGGAATTCACAGTGTGAAATTTTTTTGATATCAAAATTATAACGTCCGAGCAGAAAGACTCTCGCATTTTTCGGCAAATTGAGAAAGAAGAAGTATAGGGAATTGAGGTCGGTTCTTTCGGAGGGTCCATTGATTTCAACTATTTGATCCGGATCTCGACAGTTTATCCCTCGAATATTTTTAATTAGTTGTGTTCTGTTTTTCATGATGAAGCTTCCCGACAGCTTTGCTAATTGCTCTGGAAAACGATAAGTTTTTTCAATTTTAAATACTTTGGTTTCACCCCAATATTTCTTGAAACCTAAAATCAAGTCTATCTCGCTTCCCGCAAATTGATAGATGGTTTGCCAGTCATCACCCACACAGAATAGTTTAAAATTCTGTTTTTCTCTCAAATTTTTGATCAAAGCATATTCAAGTGGTGATATATCTTGATACTCATCAATTATCACAAAATCAAAGCAAAATGTTTTAAACCATTTTGGTCTCGCTTCATTCTTTACATTAATCAGACCTTTTATTGCCTTCTCTAAAAAGCCGACAAAATCAACTTCACCTCTGTCAGCCATTTCTTTTATGTATTCCCGTTCAAGCCCTTCCATTTTTTGGATTTGTTTTAAGTTTTTGAGCCGCAACCCTTTTTGCCAAAACCAAGGGTATTCTGTGCTATTTGTTTGTTTCAAATCTTGATATTTTATATGGTAATTTCGCATCAAATAATATAGTCGATCATATACTTCCGCTTCTTCCTCAGGGATATTGAATCGAGCTTGTTTCAAAAAATCTTCAAAGCTAACTTCACTTAGTCTAATTTTTT
>ERZ773065.1822-NODE-1822-length-10495-cov-3.694253_pt1 | contig 10495 bp, 10 predicted proteins | sample MGYA00580623_ERZ773065 | MGnify/ENA primary metagenome ERZ773065 (study PRJEB29015, sample SAMEA2738017) | human oral metagenome | biome: human oral; feature: human-associated habitat; material: dental | place: China | collected 2047 ...
GCGTCGAGTTTCGGTGCAAATTCGGCCATCGGGGCGGCGAGTTCGTCGGCTTCGGCGCCTTTTGGCAGTTCCCACACCGGGATGATGAGCCCCAGCGCCCTGAAAGCGCCGACGAAACGGGAATCGTCGAAGGAGAAGTCGTCGGCCGCGCGAAGCCTTGCCAGCCCGTCGAGAACCGCGTCGCGGGGCTCGGGCCTGACCCACCTGACGAACTCGCGGCTCATGCGGCACCAGAATGCGCCGCGGACGCCGTCGACGGCCCTCATCGGGACAAGCTGGGATCGCGAATCCTCGAGCGCCTCCTTGTTCTCCGGTTTGGCGGCATCCTCTTCCGTCATCCAGAACGATGGAATCTCGTGCAATTCGAGTTCGCCGAAGCTCGCGACGACGTCCTGGAGGCGAGGGCCGGGCTCGGGTAGATCCGAAACCTGGAGCGCCTGGCCGTCGGGAAGCTCGATCCCGTCGATGATCCGCGCGGCGATGTCACGCGAGGCGTCCCCGGAGCTCATGACCGTCTGCGCGGCGACCAAAAGCACGCCGTCGGCCCGGCGCAGCGCGCCCGCCATCGAGGGAAGGATCGTCGTCAGGACGACGTCGGCCGAGCCGTACTCCTCCGTCGTGGTCGCCGGGAGCGTCGCCAACGGCAGAATCTCGCGCATGGCGACGAGATCGGCCTCCGCGGCAAGGCCCTCGAAGGGGCGCTCGACGAAAGCCACGGCCTCTCTGGGCTTCTTCGGCGCGGGCGACGGTCGAGACTGCGCGGACTGCGCGGACGTGGCCGGGCCCGCTGCCCGCCTCTTGGATGCCGCTCGGCGGCTCTTCTTCGACATGCTGTCCTTTCGTCGGTGGGCGCCGCGCCCGGGGTGCGCGGCCTGGAAAACCGCGCGGGGACTCGTTCAGTCTCCGATTGTATGCGCTCGCCGCAGCTTGGGGCCGGATATGTGCCGCACGAGTCGAGTTGCGGAATTCACGCGGTGGGATGCGCGACGTCGGGAAGGCGACGGGGCGCGACGAGCGAGCGAATGGCCCGGCTCGCAAGCGCAGGGCGTCAAAGGCGCCGGTTGGACGCCGTCTCGGAGCAAATGGCCCGGCTCGCAATCGCGGCGCCAGACGAGCCGGGCGGCCTTATTCGTCCCAGAAATGCTCGACGTCGATGACGCCTCCGGCCTCCTCGAAGTCGCGGCGCACTGCGGCGCGGAATTCGGCGTCGTGAAGGTAGTCGAGGGCCACCGAGGCGAGGCCGTAGGCCCCGTCCGTCGCCGCGGCGTCGCCCGAGGGGGAACCGGCTGCCGCGGCCATCTCGCGCGTGTGGAGGGCGACGTCGGAATCGGCAACCTTGATGAGCGGGTGGATTCCGGGAATTCGAACCGACACGTTGCCGAAGTCGGTGCCGGCCGCGATCGTTTCGGTCACGACTCCGGCGGGCAGAGGGTCGCGCCCGCGTTCGCGCTGGGACCTGACCCAGGCGCGGGTGAGCGGGCCGTTTGTGCGGACGGGCATCTCGTTCGTGGTCTCGGAGGTGACGATTTCCAAGCCCGTCCCGGTCATGAGGGCGGCCCCGCGCAGCACGTCCTCGACCCGCGCGACCAGGTCCTTGAGCGTCTCGGGGTACTTCGACCGCGCCAACAGGCTGATTTCGGTTCTTTCCGGGACGATGTTCGGCACGTCGCCTCCGTCGACGACGATCGCGTGGAGCCTGTCCATCGGCAGTATCTGCTGGCGCAGCAGGCCGAAGCCGGTGAGCGCGAGGGTGGCGGCGTCCAGCGCGTTGCGTCCCATGAAGGGCTGGGAGGCCGCGTGGGCGGGCACGCCGGTGAAGATCGCGCGTATGCGCCGCACGCCGAGCCACGTCTGGTGCGTGAGGTCGTAGGAGTAGGAGTGGGTCTGGACGGCGGCGTCGATGCCGTCGAGCATCCCGCGAACCGCAAGGACTTCCTTGGCGGTGGAGCACTCCTCGGCGGGCGTCGTTTGGAGGACGACGCGGCCCGGAACCGACCCGGGGCGCCGGCGTTCGAGCTCGTGGAGGGCGAGGAAGGCGCCGACGGAGTTGCCCGCCATGACGTTGTGCCCGCAGCCGTGGCCGATGCCCGGGAGCGCGTCGTATTCGGCGAGGATGGCGATCGCCGGGGCGGGCGAATCGGCGTTGTCCGCGTTGCCGGCGGCGCCGGTGCTGTTCGCGTTGCCCGCGCTGTCGGCGTTGCCGGTGCTGTTCGCGTTGCCGGCGGCGCCGGTGAACTCGGCGCGCAGGGCGGTCTCCATCCCGTAAACGCCCACATCGGGCTCGATGCCGTGGGCTCGCAGCAGGTCGGCGACCGTGGAGACCGCGAAGCGCTCCTCGTATCCGACCTCGGGGTTGTTGTGGACGGCGTGCGAAAGCGCGACGATCTCGCCCGCGAGCCCCTCGACGGCTGCGGCGAGGGCTTCTCGCAGCTCGACGGGGGAGCCTTCGCCGTCGGCGAGCGAGGCCGCGGGTCCGGCTGCGGCCTTTCGCGCCTGCGTCTCTTCGGCGAAACGGCGTTGGATGGCATCGGATGGAACTGTGGGCTTCGACAAATCGCGCATGGTTCGATGGTACTCCGATGCGGGAGGGACGACGCCGCGAGCCCGGCTTCGTCTCAAGCAGGGCATCCGCTTCGCGGGCGGTACGCCGTCGCGGGCCCGGCGCCGCCCGCGGCCCTGGGGTCACAGGCCGAGCGTCTTGCGCACCCAATCGACGCCGCCGCGGGTGTAAGCCTCCCGGGCCGGCTTGGCCGACAGCGCTAGATCGTGGCGGCCTCCCGGGATTTCGAGCATTTCGACGCGTTCGGACAGCAGCGGCGCCAGACGTTTCATGTCCTCGACCCCCAGCACCGCGTCGCGCACGGCGACGTCGTCCCGGCTGGGAAAGCGAGGGCGGCGAGAGGAGGCGTCGGAATGGGCGACGAGCAGCGGGACGTCGATTTTCACGTCGCCCGCTGCGATGCGCGCCTGCGCGCGGCGGACGGTTCGGATGAACCCCATGCGCGCGACGGCCCGGCGGAGCGGCTTGTGGCGCGGGTCGAAGGAGAATTCTCCGCCGAAGTCCGTGTGGAGCGCGCGTGCGTAGCGAAGGAAGAGCGGGCTGAAGACGAGCCGGGGGCGGCGGGCCCCGACGCGGTCGATGAACCGCGTGAGCGGTCCGCGCTCGAAGGCGCCGCCGTTGTGGTCGAGCCACGGCGAGTTGAGGACGACGGCGTCGACCGTCCCGGGATTGTCCGCAGCCCACAGCGCCGCCTGAAGGCCGCCCGTCGAATGCCCGATCAAGGCGATCCGCCCGGCGCCGAGGGAACGCAGGCGCCCGATTGCCAGGCCGATCTCTTCCTCCCGCACGTAGATGTCGCGCAGATCGTCGCGGGAGGCGTTCGAGCGCACGGACCTGCCGCACCGGCGCATGTCGAGGCCCGCCAGCGGGATTCCGGCCTCGCGGAAGGCAGCGGCCTGCTCGACGTGGAAAAACGAATCGAGGAAGCCCGGCAGGTACAGGGCCGCTGCGCCGGATTTTTGGGCGAGGTCGCCGGCGTCGGCCTCGTGGACGAGCACCGCGACGTCGGGGCGTCCAAGCGGGGGATCCGCCGTCATCCTCGGAAAGGGCGAAGGACGTGGCGACCCACGTCGGCCCCAGGCAATCCGTGCGAATCGAAAGGATGTCGGAAGGGGAAGGAGGCCGCACGGATGCGGGCGCGGGAGGAATCTCAGCGGCCATGGGCGGAAGGGGGCTCGTTTGAGGCGTGCTCACCGAAGGGCGCTCAGTCGACGATGCCGTAGAGCCGGTCGCCGGCGTCGCCCAGTCCCGGGACGATGTAGCCGTTTTCGTTGAGGCGCTCGTCGAGCGCGGCCGAGACGATCGTGACGTCGGCCCGATCGCCGACGGCCTCCTCCAGGTTCCGCAGCCCCTCGGGGGCGGCCAGAAGGCACACGCAGGTGACGTCGCGCGCGCCGCGCTCCAGCAGGTAGTTGACGGCGTCGATGAGCGTGTGGCCGGTGGCGAGCATCGGGTCCACCACGTAGCACTGGCGGCCCGAAAGTTCGTCTGGCAGGCGGTTGGCGTACGTGTGCGCCTCGAGCGTGGTCTCGTCGCGTTTCATTCCGAGGAAGCCGATTTCGGCGGTCGGCAGGAGCTTCGACATGCCCTCGAGCATCCCCAGGCCCGCGCGGAGGATGGGCACGAGGATGGGGCGCGGATAGGCCAGGGACAGGCCCTTCGTCGGCGCGACGGGTGTGACGACGTCGATCTCGCGGACGGCGACGTCGCGCGTGGCCTCATACGCCAGAAGGGTGACGAGCTCGTCGACGAGCTGCCTGAAGACGGGCGAGGGCGTGTTTCGATCGCGCAGAAGGGTGAGTTTGTGAGCCACCAGAGGGTGCTCGATGATCTGAGTACGCATGCGTTGACTATATCAGCGCGGTCCGACATATTTTGGGGCGCTTCGAGATTATTGGGCCGCTTCGGGGCGTTGCCCTCGGACGCCCGCCGAACCGCGCGTGCGGCGGAGGGCGGACTGCACCACGAAGGTATGCCCAAATGAGGTGCGGGCAGGTCCAAATGGGGTGCACCAAACCGCGTGCGGCGCAGGGCGCGCCCGGGCACAATGGGGGCGTGCACGAAATCGAGCGGGAGTGGATCGGCCGGGCCATGGAGCTGGCCGACCGTGCGGCGCTCGCGGGCGACGTCCCCGTGGGCGCGCTTGTGGTGCGCGGGTCGGCTGTGCTCGGCGTCGGCTGGAACACGCGCGAGGCGCGCAACGATCCCGCCGGCCACGCCGAGATCGCGGCGCTGAGGGAGGCGGCGCAGGCCGTGGGGGACTGGCGGTTGGAGGGATGCGACCTGTACGTCACCCTCGAGCCGTGCACGATGTGCGCTGGGGCGATCGTCGCCTCTCGCGTGGCCAGGGTGGTGTTCGGGGCGTGGGATCCGAAGGCTGGGGCGGCCGGCAGCGTTCGCGACGTTCTGCGCGACGCGCGGCTCAACCACAGGGTCGAGGTTGTGGGCGGCGTCCGCGAAGACGAATGCTCGCGCCAGCTTCGCGCCTTCTTCGGGAGGTGACGGCGGCCGAGCCCGCATCCGCTTTCGCCGCGCCGCCTTCTTTTCCTCGCCTTCCTCATTTCCGTGCCGCCTTCACTTCTTTGCCTCCGGGTCTTCCGCGGCTGCGGCGGCGTCGATGACTCCCTGCAAAAGGTCCCCGTAGACGCGGATGGCCTGCTCGCGTGTGAGGGAAGTTGCGGGCTCGAGTTCGAGCAGATACTTGCTGGTGACGACGCCGGCGACGACGGCGATCGCCTGCGCCAGGCTTTCCTCGCGCACGATTCCATGGGGGAAGCCTAGGATGTCGGCCGCGCGGCGCCACTGCTCGACGATGACCCCGGCGTACTGGCGCGCGAGGGCGGGATTCTCCCGCGCGGACTCCACGACGAACTGCGCGACCTCCGATTCCCAGAGGTCGGTGAGGAAGGCCATGAGCCGTCGGCCGAGGCCGCGCCTGCCCGGCGTGATGACCTCGGCCAGGACTCGCTCGGGGTTGATGCCGATTCCGACAGACTGCGTGTAGAGCTGGACCTTCGAGTCGAAATAGTAGTGGACGAGGGCCGGATCGACGTTCGCCGTCCGGGCGACGGCGCGCAGCGACGCCGCTCGGAAGCCCCGTTCGTCGAAGACCTTCCGAGCGGCGTCGAGGATCTGCTCCCGCGTGGCGGGAGAGCCCTTGCGGCGTCCGCGAGTCACTCCGTCCTCCGCCTCAGGGTGAGCGAAGCCAAGCTGAGCGCGGCGGCTGCGAATGCCGCGATGATGGCCAGACTGGTCCAGTAATGGCTCGTCAGATCGGGGAACTCCGCCACCTCTTGCAACGCCTCGACCGCCCAGGTGAGCGGCAGCACATTCGACAGGCCCTCAAGCCATCCGGCCATGTCTTCGCGAGGCCCGAAGAGTCCGCACAAAAGCACCTGCGGCAGCACGACGATCGGCATGAACTGGACGGCCTGGAACTCGCTGCGGGAAACCGCCGACGCGAGCAGCCCGAGGGCGATTCCCAGCATCGCCGTCGTCAGGGAGACGAGCAGCATCCACGCGATGCCGCCCTTCAGCTGCATGTCTAGCCCCCAGTAGCAGACGGCCGTCAGCAGCGAGGACTGCCCGACGGCCAGCACGCCGTAGGCCAAGGCGTACCCTCCGATGACGTCCATTTTGCGGATCGGGGCCGCCATGAGGCGTTCAAGGGTTCCGCCGGAGCGCTCGCGCACCGTGGCCACGGCTGTGAGCAGGAACATGAGGAGCAGGGGGAACATTGCGAGCAACGTCATCTCGACTTGCGAGGAGATCGGCTCTTCGCCGTCGAAAATCTGATGGACCAGCCACGCCAGAATCGACGGGACGAAGGTGACGAGGGCGAGAGTGCGCGGGTCGTGGCGCAGCTGGCGCGCGACGCGCGCGGCGATTGCGAGAGTCATTCTGCCTGCTCCTTCGCTAGGGCGAGGAAGGCGGCGTCCATGGACGACGTCGCCGTGTCTTTGAGGATGTCGTCGGCGGTCCCCGTTGCCAGGATGTCGCCTTCGCGGATGAAGACGAGGCTGTCGCAGCGCTGGGCCTCGTCCATGACGTGCGAGGAGACGAGCACCGTTGTGCCGGCGGCTGCGCGCTCGCGGATGAGGCCCCAGATTTCCTCGCGAAGCACGGGATCGAGGCCCACGGTGGGTTCGTCGAGGAGCAGCACCGGTGGGTTGCCGACCATTGTGCAGGCCAGGGACAGCCGGGAAGCCTGGCCGCCGGAGATGTCGGCGGCCAGGGCGTGCGCGCGGTCCGTCAGCCGGAGCTGCGAGATGATTTCGTCCGCCGCCGACGCCGGCGCCCGCGCTATTCGCGCCCAATGGGCGACGTTCTCGCGCACAGTGAGGTCTTTGTATGCGGCCGAGGCCTGGGTCATGTAGCCGAGCGAGGCGCGGGCGGCGAAGCTTCCCGCGGGCCTGCCGAGAACCGTGACCGTTCCCGACTCGACTTTCTGCACGCCCGCTATTGACCGAATGAGCGTGGATTTTCCTGAACCCGACGGTCCCAACAGCCCGGTGATCGAGCCTTTCTCAAGGGAAATGCTCACTCCCTTGAGAACCCGCCGCGAACCTCGCGTCACTTTGAGATCGTCGATGACGATTGCTTCGTTCATGGTTTCAGGCTAATGAAACGCCATGCCCCGCCTCAATAGACGATGAATTAATTTGAGGCGTTGTGAGGACGGTTGTTTTTGGCCGGAAAAGGCGTATTAGGTCTGTGTGGACGACGACGTCGAAACAGAATCTCTTCTAGATGATGAAATATTGTCTCTCCTGGGTGGGTGTCGCTCCTGGGTGGATGTCGCTGTCGGCCGGGAGGAGGGGGCGACGTCGGCGGCGTGCAGCGAATATGCGGCGTGACGGCTTGACGCGCGCTTCGGTCGCGCGGAACCAGGCATTGGCTCCGTAATCGACGTGCAATCCGGCGATGTGTCCCGGCCTACAGGTCGCCGAGTGGCGCTGTGGGGGTTATGCCGCTACGATAGTCGGCGGTAGCGTGTCCGAGCGGCCGAAGGTGCAGCACTCGAAATGCTGTGTGGTTAATAGCCACCGCGGGTTCAAATCCCGCCGCTACCGCCACAATCGTCTTATGCGAACCCTGGTCATGGAGTGACCAGGGTTCGTTTGTTGTGGGGACATTTGGGACGGCGGGAATGCGAGGGGCTGAACATCCGCCTTTGACGCAGCTTGCTGCCTATGGCAGATCCAAATGTCTTGCGAACTTTCGCTCTCTTCGAGGCCGAATGCCGATGTTCCGAAGCGGTCCCCTTTTCGAGAAGTCGGAAATGTAACGTAAATCCAAACGTAAGGGAAAATAGCTAAAGCAGCTCTTTAACTGCAAACAAATATTTTCTACACGCCATTGAAAACTACTATGCGGTTAGCAAGTGTGAAAGGCCACGTTCCCCCTTTGCGTCTATCCAATCCAATGTAAAGGCATACAATAGAAGGCATACAATAAAAATGCAGCCGAACCAAATATTCTACCCCAGGGAAGTGATTTCAGTGGCTGATGTTAAAGTTGACTTGGATTCTCTAGGCTATCTTTCGGGAAGCTATCGCGGGCTTTCCGATACAGTGTCGAGTGCGCAAACCTACCAGAGTACCCACATCAACCTCAATGCCAGTGGGAAGGTTTCGGGCGTGTCCACTGCGGTCTTGGATCAAGCGAAAAAGGTCGAGGACGCTCTAACCACGTGGCTAAGCGACACTGAGAAGGCAACGTCCGGATCCGCGGACTGCGTGGACGACTGTGTCCGCAGTTATCAAGAAAACGAGCGTGTTTCGGCCGAGCTTTTCGATGGACACTACACGCCAGCCGACGTTGCATCGGCTCGGTCCGGGGCCTCGTCGACGGCTTCGGGCAAGCTGACTACGCCGGCGGCCCAAAAGACTTTCGCGACGGTGTTCAACGCTATAGGCATGGTCGGAAATTCAATTTCCCCTTCGTATTGGTTAGGCACGGCGGCCGACGCCGTTCTGGACCTCATTCTGGGTCAGGGCGAGCACGATCCTTTTGCCGCCATAGGCAACACGATCGCGGGAGATTGGGAGCCGTTCTCGGTGGCATCGGACGCCTTGTCAAAGATGTCGGATTACTTCAAGGAGCTTGGCACTGAGACCAAGAACTACTGGAACAACGTGGATCCCGATTGGGATGGAGGCGCCTCTGACGCGGCTAGTGACGCTTTGGGGAAGATGGGAACATCTTTCGATGACGCCTCGGAACGTTTAACTAAGTTTTCCAGTTCGTATAACGCTGTCGCGGTTGGCGTTTACGACACCGCTGACACTTTGGCGGGACTTCTGCGAACTCTCGCGGATTGGGGGATCGCCGCCGTCGCCTCCGCCGCTGCAGGAACGGCGACGTTCGAAACGGTAGTTGGCCCCATCGTTGGGTACGTGGCGGCGGGCGCTGCGGTGCTCAAAGTGCTCAGCACGGTACGAGAAATTTTCGATGTGCTCGGGAAAGTCTGGGACTTTGTCACGCTATTTACAGGCCAGTGCTCCCTGTGGCTTGGTCTGGTCCATGGATCGGGCGACCCTTTGACCATCTACAAACCCAGTTTCTCAGAGCAGTAGGATGATGTTGCGATGACAAATCAAGACAATCCCAAACCCGTCCTACCGTCGATCCCGGCAGGATCGCCTATGGACGACGCGCTTCGCGGTTCGCTCAGGAAGATGAAGAATGACGCTGATCCGCAGATCAGAAGGCTCATCGACGACATTCTTGCCGGTAAGCGAACAATGCGCGACCTGGCGGCAACGGAGTGGTTTGGAAGGCGAGTCCGCGAGGCTCGTCCGAATCTCGAGGCGATTCGAAAAGAAGTCGAGAAACTTGAGAAGGAACCGGGCGCGGCCGACAGGATTACGGAAAAGCCCGAATGAAGGCTGAGAGCGGCGCAAGGGACGCGAGGCCTCAGGACGACGACGGCCGTGAGAGCCGCGGGGCATCCGAAACCGAGGCCCCGGGAGCCGTTCCGTCATCCGGAAGAACCGGCCGTTCTCGCTTGGCCTTGTCCGTTGTCGCCGTCATAGTCGGCATTCCCGGATTCGTGGCGGCAGGCACCGGATTTCCCAACGTCAAAGCCGTTGCCTTCGGGGCGACGTCGCTCATCATCGCTTCCGTCATAGGCTGCTTTGCCCTGGTGTGGAATGTGGATCGACGTGATGCCATCATGTCGGCGATGCTGCTGGCAGGAGCCCTCGGGCTCGCTTTCACCGCCGTTTACGCTGTCATTCACTATCAGGAGATACACGAGACCTCGATTCGCGGCGATTCGAGTCCCAGTGCCCGCAGGCAGGCCCTTGCTCTCATATGCGGCCCCGCCATAGGCGGCCTGTGGTTCCTCCTTCTCGGCTTGGGGGCTATGCGGAAGGCGCGAAAAAAGGGCGGCGGAGACAAAAGAGAGTCTGAGGCGAGAGAGTGCCAGAGGCAAGAACAAGAGGTTGAGGAGAACAGCCGACAAAGCTAGGACCGTTTTGGCGGCAAACAACTCGGCCCGGGCGTTGCTTTCCTAGGCCTGGGCGTCGCCTTCCTCGGCCCGGGCGTTGCTTTCCTAGACCTGGCCTAGGCCCGCGGGACTCGGCTTAGTCCGCCGTCGCCCCGCCCGCTGCTCCGGACATTCCTGCCGCTCCGCTATATTGCTGACGCTCTTTTGCAGGGTCGTTCCCTCGGCGAATGCCGCCGCAAGGGCATCCCGCTCTCGGCCCGCGGGTCGCTCGAGGAAGCACTGGCTCGCCATCTCGCTGGCACTGCCGTTCCCTCAAGCTCACGGATCCGCTCGGGGCCCGGCATCCTGTCCTTCAGGTCCTCTGAGCCTGCTCGTCCCTCAGACCTTATTCGCGTCTTCTTCCTGCAAAGTGGGTTCTTCCCCCTGTGCGCGGTCGTCCCGTTGCGCGCCTTCTTGCTGTTGCGCGCGGTCGTCCCGTTGCG
>ERZ773065.1823-NODE-1823-length-10493-cov-2.992911_pt1 | contig 10493 bp, 10 predicted proteins | sample MGYA00580623_ERZ773065 | MGnify/ENA primary metagenome ERZ773065 (study PRJEB29015, sample SAMEA2738017) | human oral metagenome | biome: human oral; feature: human-associated habitat; material: dental | place: China | collected 2047 ...
AAGAATGTGATAGGCGACCCAAGTAGCTTCGGCGGTTTCGTCGTAATGGTCTTTAATTTCTACTGGTTCCCCGTCGCCGGCTTGAGTAAAGAGGGTTTTTTCGGAACGATTTTGGTTGTGATTGATAATTTTTTGGCTGGCTTTGAGGATATTGTTAGTGGAACGGTAGTTTTGCTCAAGTTTAATAACGGTGGCACCGGGAAAATCACGTTCAAAGTTTAAAATATTGGTAAAATCAGCGCCGCGCCAAGAATAAATTGACTGCCAATCATCGCCCACTACGCAGAGGTTACGGTCTTGATTAACTAGTAATTTGATAAGCTGGTATTGGATTTTGTTGGTATCTTGATATTCATCGATGAGGATGTGGGTGAATTTGTTTGACCATTTTTGGCGAATTTCTGGGTAGTTTGCAAAAAGATTGACAGTTTCTAATAATAAATCGTCAAAATCAAGGGCGTGGGCCTGACGTTTTAGTTCTTCAAATTTAATAAAAATTTGGGCGGTGTGTTTTTGGTTGGGGTAATAAGCGGTGGCGGCGTATTCTTCGGGAGAAATGCCGGTGTTTTTGCAATTGGAAATGATGCTTTGGACAGTTTTGGGCTTGAGAGATTTGTCGGAAATTTTCAGATTTTTAATAATTCGCTTGATTAGGGCGACTTGGTCGGTGGTGTCATAGATGACAAAGTTTGGGTCGAGTCCGACGGCGGCAGCTTCAATACGCAAAATTTTGACGCAGATACTGTGAAAAGTGCCCATAAAAGGCATGAAAGAGCGGGGCGGATCAAGAGTCTGGTCCGGATAAAGTAGTTTGTGTAGACGCTGGCGCATTTCTTGGGCGGCTTTGTTGGTAAAGGTAACGGCAAGAATTTGGCTAGTGGTGGTACCCTGTGCAACAAGATTGGCGATACGGTGGGTGAGGGTTTTGGTTTTACCAGAGCCGGCGCCCGCCAAAATCAAAAGTGGTCCAGACAGAGTTTCGACAGCTTGAAGTTGGGCCGAATTGAGACCAGAAGTAATGTGATTTTGCGAGGACATAGAAATATTGTAGCACGAAGACTAGAGCAGAGTAATATCGGCGCCAAGATGATTAAGACGACTGGCGAGATTTTGGTAGCCGCGGTTAATAGAGTAGATATTGCGCAAAATCGAGGTGCCGGGAGCTGCCAACATAGCTAGTAAAATCACAACGGCTGGGCGCAGGGCAGGGGGAGTGATTAGTTCGGCTGGGCGCCAGTTGGTGGGCCCTTCTACGTAAACGCGGTGAGCATCGAGTAGCTCAACTTTGGCATTTAGTTTGGTGAGTTCGGTGATATAGATGGCACGATTTTCAAAAACCCAGTCATGAATCAGGCTACGACCTTCGGCGGTGGCGGCAATGACTGAGAAAAATGGCAGGTTGTCAATATTCAAACCTGGGAATGGCATGGGGTGAATTTTATCGGTGGGGGCTTTGAGATTTGATTGATGAACGGTGAGGTCGACTAGTCGAGTGCGGCTGTTGCGCGAGAAATACTCGGAGCTGCAGGTGATTTTAGCGTTCATGGAGCGCAGAACCTCAAGCTCAATCTCTAAGAATTCAATAGGGGCGCGACGAATGGTGATGCTGGATTTAGTAACGAAGGCAGCGGCAATAAATGACATGGTTTCGATGGGGTCTTCGCTGGGCCAATATTCAATGTCTTCGTCGATAAATTCGCGACCACGTACGGTTAAGGTGGTGGTGCCAATACCATCAATCTGGATACCAAGTTTTTGCAGGAAGAAACAGAGGTCTTGAACCATATAGTTGGAAGAGGCGCCAACAATAGTGGTTTGTCCGGGGTAAAGAGCAGCGGCCATGAGGATATTTTCAGTAACGGTGTCGCCGCGTTCAATTAGGACGATTTTTTTAGCAGGAGCATCTGAGGTTTTGGGGATTTGTTTGGTGTCGACTTTGGCCTGATAGAAACCGCTGTGACTGGTAGCATCAATGGTAAGACCAAAATGAGATAGAGCTCTTAGGTGGGGGTCAACAGTGCGAGCACCAAGAGAGCAGCCGCCAGCGTAAGGTAATTCAAACTGTTTGAACTTATGTAGGAGAGGACCCAAAAACATGATGATGGAGCGAGTTTTGCGGGCGGCCTCGGGGTTGAGGTTTTTGAGATTTAATTCGCGTGGTGATATAATTTCTAAGTCACGACGGTGGTTAGTCCAGCGGCATTTGACGCCAATTGACTCTAGAACTTCGATGATACGAAAAACTTCTTCGATGCGAGCGACATGATGTAAGGTGGTTTTGCCAGAGTTGAGTAGGCTGGCACAGAGCAAGCCGACGGCGGCATTTTTAGAGGTGTTGATAGTGATTTCGCCGCTGAGAGTTTTGCCACCGTGAATACGGAAATTTTGCGAGGCGTGGTCGCTAACAGAGAGGATTGGACTACCTAGCACGTCGGATAGTTTTTTAACCATATCTAAGGTGATGTTTTGGTCGCCAGATTCAATGCGATGAATAGCGGATTGGCTGGTGCCGATTAACTCGGCCAAAGCCGATTGGGTAAGATGTTTTTGGCGACGCAAGCGCTCGACTACGGCGCCAATTTCTTGCTGATAAGTGCAGTTTTCCATGTCTTTTATATATCATTAAATGAATTATTTGTAAATACCTTATATCATGAAATGAATTATTATGTTTGTGCTTGTGAAGAAAATGAGGAAACTTTAAGCTGGAAGAGTCTAGAAATTAAAGGGCATATGCGAAAATTCATCCACCCATCCAAAATGTTGACTGGCTTTGCAATTGGAATAATTGCAGGTGCAGTACTGTCTAGAAATTTTGCTTTTGCTAGGAATTTTTGGCACTGGTCTTGGTGGGTGTTTGGTCTTTTGTGTTTAGTAGTGAGTATTTTTTATCCTAGAAAAGTGCTATTTTTATTGGCGCTGATTGGAGGAATCTTGGTGCTATGGCAAAAAGTGGGAGTGGAGGCGATGGAGAAAAGCGAACTAAGCGCTTGGTCGGGGCGGACAGTGCAAATTGTGGGTACGGTGGCGGAAGATCCGGATTCAAATGAAACGACCACGCGTTTGAGGTTGGAAAAGATGAGGCTGGGAGGGAAATTGGGAAAATCAGGAGAAATACAGGATGGCGTAAAGCTGTCGGGGCAGAGTTTTGTGTCGATGCCGAAAAAGCAGAAAATTAAGCGGGGGGACAAAATTCAGCTGGTCGGCAAAGTAAATGCTGGGTTTGGCATTTTTAAGGGGAGTTTTTATCGGCCGAAATTACAAAGAATCGTTAAGGGAAACGATGTGTTTTTGCAGGTTAGAGATTATTTTTCAAACCGAGTAAAGAAATGGATCCCAAAAACTGAGGTGGCATTGGGACTGGGTTATTTATTGGGGGTTAAAAGTAGTCTGCCAGAGAAACTCGATCGGACTCTGAAAGCTATCGGTTTGACGCATATTGTGGTGGCGTCGGGGGCGAATTTGTCAATTTTAATTAATATCGCACGTAAGCTTTTTGGTAGAATTTCAAGACGTTTTGGCACGATGGTGTCAATTGGGTTGGTGGTGTTTTATGTGGGGATGACAGGGGTGACTCCTTCGATGTCTAGGGCGGGTATTGTGTCACTGCTTAGTCTTTTGACTTGGTATGTGGGACGAAAAATGCAGCCGGCGAGACTATTGATCTTGGTAGTGGCGATGACTTTGTGGTATAAGCCGGATTATTTGATTGATTTGGGTTGGTTGCTGTCATTTGCTTCGTTTGCGGGGATTATGATTTTGGGGCCCTTGGTGGAAGAGGCTTTTTATGCGAAAAAAACACCTGGTATCATCGCTGGGACGGTGCTGGAAACTGTGTCGGCTAGCCTGCTTTGCACGCCAATTTTACTATTCTTTTTTGGAAAAATCTCTTTAATTTCGCTGGCAGCAAATGTGTTGGTTCTGCCAACAATTAGTTTGGTGATGATTTTGGTGTTTGCGACTGGGGTGGTGGACTTGTTGGGGCTGGGTTTAGTAGCTGAACTGTTTGGGTCGGCAGCGAGTTTGGTTTTGAAATATCATTTGTGGGTGATTGACTTTTTTGGTAAACGTAAGGAATTTCTGTTTGAGATGAAAAAGGAGCAAGTTTTAGTGTTGCTACTTTATGTTCCGATTGTGGTTTGGCTGGGATGGAGTTGGAGGCAGAAAAGGCTAGCCGCGATAAAGCAGAATATCTACATAAGCTGCGGCGATACCACAGGCTAATATCAGGCCTTTGAACTGTTCGATGAAGTGGATGACTTGGTTAGAAATAGTATCGGCTGGAAAATAGGTGACGACGTGACTGGCGCAGATTGAGGTGATAATGGCAGCAAAAAGAGCGGCAGCGACAATGCGAAAGATGCCAAAAAGACCGCCTTTGGAAGAGCGAAAATAAATTACTAATGGAAAAACTAGGACGAAAGCTAGAAAAATACTGGTACTGATTAGGTCTTTGGGGGCCTGTTGGATGGCTTGGCTAAAAAATTTACTGACTTCTTTGCCAAACATGTCATAGACCGAAACACCAGCGATGACCGCGAGTAGACTGACGCCAATACGGCGTTTTAAGAGGAAGAAAATAGCAAAAAGCGCAATTAGTAAAATTGTTAATACCATAAGCTTATTATAACACTAGGCGCCGACTTTGTCTTTGGTGTTGCGACGAGTGGCGTTATGTTCGACGTATTCAATAATTTTGGCGGCAACATTGCGTCTGGTGATGGTTTCAATACCGAAACCTGGGGAGGCGTTTACTTCTAGGACGAGAGGACCATTCTTAGAGCGCAGCAAATCGACACCGGCAATTTTAAGACCCATGGCTTTAGCAGCTTTGAGGGCCATTTTCTTTTCCTGCTCGGTCAATTTGACGGCGGTTCCCTCTCCGCCTTTGTGTAGGTTGGAGCGAAAATCGTCATCTAAGGACTGGCGCTTCATACTGGCGACGACCTTGGTGCCAACCACGAAAGCGCGGATATCGGTGCCGGCAGATTCTTTGATATATTCTTGCAGTAGAATGTTGGTGCCATCTTCATTGTAGAGGTAAAAGGCCTGTAGGGCGGATTTGGCGGCTTTTTTAGTGTCGGCTAAAACCACGCCATTGCCGTGAGTGCCGGAAGCAAGCTTGATGATAACGGGTAGACCGATTTGTTCAAGCAGATCGTCGAGATCGGCAGTGTTGCGAGAAACTAGGGTTTTGGGGGTGCTAACGCCAGCTTTGGTCAAAATCTGAGAAGAGCGCAGCTTGTCGCGGGCGCGAGTGATGGCGATGGAGCTAGAGACGGTCCAAGCGCCTTGCATTTCGAATTGACGCAGGATGGCACAGCCATAGCGGGTCATGCGATTGGAAATGCGGGGGATGATGGCGTCAAAATCGGCAAGTTTTTTGCCTTTGTAGAAAACTTCTGGACGTTTGCGATCAAGCGAAAGGTAACAATTTTTGTATTTGATGACCTTGGCTTGGTGTCCGCGCTTTTCGGCCTCTTCAACTAGGCGTTTAGTGGAATAATTGGCGTTGCCATTGGATAAAATTGCAATTTTCATACTTTTAACTTTCCTCTTTTGTGTTTTAGATAGAATTGACGAGGGTTTTTGGCGAGTTTACGATTGAGGCTTGGAGTAAATTCTGTATTTTTTGGTTTTACAGAGCGTTTGGAAACGTCGACTAAAAATTTATTTTTAACAGTGCGGCGACCAATCAGAATAGGAAATTGATTTTGACTACGATCGGAAAGATTAAATTGGGCGCGGATCCGTTTACCATTGATAGTGATTGAAAGAGGGGCGCGGTATCTAATTTCGATTTGACCGTTAGAAGACTTGACCTGAGCAACTTTAAAATCTTTACGTTTGATAACTTTGCCGGTGTAAAAGGGGGATCCGGGAGCAAAAAGTTTGAACTTCAAGATGTGGTCTTTGGTAATTTTGATGTCGGAGGTCCAGATAGCAGAAGAATCAGCACCAGTATCAATCTTAGCTGGAACTGTGCGCCCAAGAATTTTGACGTATTCGATAGAACCGATGATATCAAGCTGTGGCTGATTCGAGATGCTCATCTCTTAATTATAGCATTTTTGAAATAATTTGTCAATTTTGAGGCTTGTCTGGCTCGGGGATGCCAAGAGATTTGTCGGTAAGAGGCTCGGCAGAATAGGGAGCTTCAACTTTTTTCAAAGATTTGAGCTCGGATTTGACTTTTTTCAGGTAGAGATTGAGGGTTTTTTGGTCTACGGCGCCAGAATCAGAAAAAGTGTAGCTTTTGGCGGGAGTTTTGATTTTTTCGGATTTATCTGGCAAGAAACCTGGTCTAGAGCGATCGAGGTAGATGTCGCCGCTGGAGTGGTAAATTGTGAGGCTGATGGCGGAAACAATAATAGCAATAACAATGGAGCCTAGGCCAAGAAGGGTGAGATTTCGACTGCCACTAGACATTGGTTTGCTCCTTTTTAGGTGGGGTGGGTTTGGTTTTTTTGGCTTGCATGGCTTCGACGATTTTGAGGTGGTTTTCTAGAATGGTTTGGGTTTTTTGGGCGGAACGAGCGAGTTTGGCGCGGCTCTGGCGGGTGGAATTTAGTTGTTTGTAAAAATCTTGAGGACGGAAACGGCAATCGATGGCGAGGAGTTTTTCTAGCTTTTTGGAATAGTTGATGTAATTTTGGGTGAAGTTGTTGCGAGAGCTGGAAAAATCGGTTTGGGTTTGGACAAGTTCAGGGTTGGGCTGGTTGTCCTTGACGAGGCGCAGATTAAGTGGGGTCATAAAATTAGTCAAGATGGATTGGTAGGTGCTGCCAAAAAAGATACGAGTGCGAACATCGGCGTGCTGTAAATGTTTGAGACTTTGTTTGATTGAGGCACAGTTTTGTGAGATGGCGGCGGTTTGATTTTTAGACAAATTGTTAGAATTAGAAGCGGCAAAAGTTAAGATTGGAGATTGCAGAGCCAAAATGACGGAAAGAGAAAGGATGGAGGTCGTTTTGATTAAGTTCATAAGGATATTATACACTTTGGGTTGAGAAAGGACAAAAAATTACAGACCAAAAAGTTGCTTTAGATCCGTTTGCACGGAATTGATATCGCCAGATGCATCAAGGGTGGGAACATGATATTTTTCGGCAATTTGAAGATATCCTAAATTAACGGCTTTTTGGAAAGATGATGGCTTGGATTTGAAAACTTCAGTGGAGCGATTTTGGGTTTGGGCTTGGGTGGCTAGTCTCTCTTGGCGTTTTGAATCCGAGAGAGTTAAGATAACGATTTTGTCTGGATGAAAATATCGCTCCGGCATAACTGCATAATGCAATTTAGTAATAAGCGATTCGGGAACTTGCCCAGCATAGCCCTCATAAATAAGAGTGGAATACCAGTTGCGAGTGGTAATTACGGTTTCGCCGCGAGAGAGAGCTGGCTCGGCTAACTTGCGCCATTGTTCATAGCGATTGACTAAATAGAGCAAAGTGCGAGTGCGCATGTCAATATCCTGTTTAGAAACATACATGAGCTTGGCGATTTCAGTGACAAATTTATCTGAGGAATCGGTGCCAGATTCGGAATAATGCGTGACTTTGGCGCCTTGACGGCGTAAATGTTCGGTGAGAAGCTGAGCTTGGGTACTTTTACCTGTAGCATCTTGGCCCTCTATGACGATATACATATTTATATATTATATGATTTTAGCGAAAATGTTAGCCCCAGAAACCGCGTTTTTTGCTGGATTTAAATTCAGCCAGAAGCTCTTTTTGTTTTTTGGTGAGATTTTTGGGGGTTTCGACGATAACGGTGACGATGTGGGGACCGCGATCACCGTCGGCGCGGAAGGGTACGCCGTGGCCAGAAAGTTTAAAAGGAGTGCCGGATTGAGTGCCGGCGGGGACTTTCATGGTAATTTTGCCATCGACGGTTTCGACATCGATTTCACAACCAAGAGCGGCGTCAACCATGGAGATTTTTTCTTCGGAAAGAATGATGGCGCCTTCGCGGGTGAGATGCTTATGGGGTTTGACGCGGATTTGGACATAAAGATCACCTTTTTCGCCGCCTTCGGGCGCCGCACCACCATGACCAGCTAGACGGATGGACATGCCGTCGTCGATTCCCTGTGGGATTTTTAATTTAATAGATTTACCGTCGACGGTGATGGTTTTGGTGGTGCCAAAAATAGCGTCCTCAAAGGAAATGGTGAGTGAGCTGCGATAGTCGGCGCCGCGAGCAGGGCGACGGGAGCCGCCAAAGCCAAAAATACTACCCAAGATATCGTCGAGTCCGCCACCGCCAAAGTCGAAATTGAAGGACTGTCCGTTGAAATTGTAATTACCGCCAAAAGGATTGCCACCAGCGCCAAAGGGGTTGCCGCCAGCGAAAGGATCGCCACCGGCACCGCCGACACCAGCATGACCGAATTGGTCGTAGCGAGCGCGTTTTTGCTTGTCGGAGAGCACTTCGTTGGCTTCGGAAATTTCTTTAAATTTTTCTTCGGCGGCCTTATCACCTGGGTTTTTATCGGGGTGATACTTGACCGCTAGCTTGCGATAGGCTTTTTTAATTTCATCATCAGAGGCGCTTTTGCTGACGCCTAAAATCTCATAATAATCACGCTTGGACATGGTGATTATTATAATTTGTTAGCACTCAAAAAGCAAGAGTGCTAAAAAGCTTAGTTTGGATGAAAATATATGATATAATTTGATTAGAATATAATAATTTGGAGAAAAAATGGATAATCGTTTGATTTTAATTACAAACCCTGGAAGTAGCTCAAGGAAATACGCGTTATATAGAGGAAGCGAATTGCTTTGTTCTTTGCATTTTGAGTTTGAAGGCCAAGGTATTGTCTGTACGGTTAAAAAATCAAGTGGGGAAAAGAAGAAAATTGAGACTAATTTCGGTGAATTAACCGATGTGGTGGAAAATCTGCAAGGAATTTTGGAAAATGAAGGCTATTTAGATGCAGAGACAAAACTAGACGCAATTTTGGCACGAACGGCAGCGCCTGGTGAATATTTTTCTCAAGATCATCTGGTGGATGAGGAGGCTTTGAAGCAGTTGGAGATTGGCAAGAAAACTGCACCTCTCCATATTCCAGTAGTGGCAGGAGAAATTGAGCACTTTGTTAAATGTTATGAGGGGACGCCAATTGTAGCGATTTCGGATTCTAGTTTTCATAATGATCGTCCAGATTTGGCAAGATATTATGCTTTTGATATCGAGCTAGCGAACCAATACGGGATTAAACGCTGGGGGTATCATGGATTATCGGTTGGTTCAATTGTAAATTACATGAAAAAAGAAGAAATTTTACCAGAAAAATTGATTGTTTGTCATATTGGTTCTGGCAGCTCGCTAACGGCGGTACTAAATGGTAAATCTTTGGATACTACAATCGGCTACTCTCCTTTGGAAGGTTTGATGATGTCGACGAGAGTAGGAAATATTGACGTGGCAGCAGCAATGGCGATTAAAAGAAATGTTGGGCTTGAAAACGATGAGGAGTTAGAAAAATACCTTAACAAAAAATGTGGTTTGTTGGGCGTGTCGGGTGCATCAGATGATATGCGCGAAGTGATGCGTTTACGCGATCAAGGCGATACACGCAACGCTTTTGCCTTGGATCTGTATATGTACCGAATCAGAGCTGGAATTGGTCAAATGGCAGCAGCATTAGGTGGAGTGGACGCAATTGTGTTTACAGCGACAATTGGTGAACGTTCGGATGAAATGCGTGAAGCGGTAGTTGATAAACTAGCATATTTGGGCTTTAAATTGGACGAGAAGAAAAATATATCTGAAATGCCAAACCGAGCTACTAACTTGGCAGCGGAGGGTTCAAAACCAATTTATGTAATTCGAACTGACGAAATGGAAGAAATGATTCGTCGCGCTAGCTTGATTCTAGACCAAAAGAAGGGTTAATTTGAAATCGTCAGTACTCTGCTTAGAAATTGGGCCTGGTTTAGGAACTTTAACCAGTAGTTTGTTGAAAAAATTTGAAAGAGTGCTGACGATAGAATATGATGAAAAATTGGCTAAAAATTTGCCGAAGTCCTTCCCTGGTAAAAAATTAAAAGTCATAAATGCAGATTTTCTAGACTTTGATCTGGAGTTGATTAACGAACCTTACGTGGTGGCTGGAAATATCCCTTACTATATTACTTCGCCGATTATTTATAAGTTGCTTGAAGCTAAAAATCCGCCCTTAAAAATTGTACTCTTAATACAAAAAGAAGTGGCAGAGAGAATTTTGGAAGTAGAGGGAAAATCTAGTTTTTTGTCGACTAGTGTAAAAAATTTAGCAGAAGTTGAAGCTGGTATCGTAAGAACTGATGTGGCGGGCAATTTAACTTACGAAGTGCCAAAAGAATATTTTACGCCGCCACCAAAAGTAGATTCAGCTGTAATATTATTAGAACCGAGAAAACGACCCTTAGTGGACGAAAAAGCCATCAAACTAGCAAAGCAAGGTTTTTCGAAGCCAAGAAAAAAATTGATTAGTAATCTAAATG
>ERZ773065.1829-NODE-1829-length-10469-cov-4.414154_pt1 | contig 10469 bp, 23 predicted proteins | sample MGYA00580623_ERZ773065 | MGnify/ENA primary metagenome ERZ773065 (study PRJEB29015, sample SAMEA2738017) | human oral metagenome | biome: human oral; feature: human-associated habitat; material: dental | place: China | collected 2047 ...
CGTATGCGTATCTTGGACATAAATAAAACCTCCTTGTGTTTACAAAGGAGGCGAATCATGGTAGAATTTAGGTGCATTGGGCATGATTCGCGTCATGTCTGCCGCTCATCGTGTTGGTAGCACGGCGGGCGGCTTTTTATTTTGTGTTTTGCCGATGTTGGCAAATTGTGAGTTGTAAATCCTTCCTGTCGCCTACGATGGCGGCTTTTTTATGCCATTTTTGCGGCGGCGCCGATAGAGGCGGAGTCTATTAGGGGTATTTCGGGATATTTTTCATGGGAACTTTATGCGTTATGCCATTAGAATATGTGACTTTGACATAAGCAGAATCGGATAACGTGGAAAGCTGCTTTTGAGATAGCTGAAATATATAGATGTGTTGAAGGAATAAGCCCCTGCGTCCAAGCGTTTCCGATTTGAAACATTTAAGGTCGTATTCTTTTTCACCATCTGGTGATATTACGGCATCTTGTGTGATTTTGCACGGTAGAATCGTCTCGTCGTTGATTCCAAAGGTCTGGATATCCGTCATGGGCAAAGGGGGAAGCTGATGGATTACGATTCTTGAGCCCGAGTATTCATAATAGAAAACACCTAATAGAATGACCGCAATAACAGCAATAGCTTTGATGTACTTCATACTTGATCTCCTTTTGATATAGAAACAATCGCTTCGCCGCACTTTTAGGGGCGGTCTTTTTTTATGCCCTCTTTGCGACGCTTCCAGAGACGGAGGCTAATGCAGCCTCTTTTTCTGCGAGGAGTTCGGCGCGGTAGGCGGCTACGTCGATGCCTATCTCATTGTTTGTCAGAGCGAATAAATGAAACACTCTACTTTGCAGGAGAATCATAGAACTTCTTTTCAGTCGTGCTATACCAGCGTTGCGACATATAATAATCAGTGTTTTCAGTAATCCGCTTTACTACAATGTTATATACAGTGTAAAGAGAGTTATCAATAGTGAGGTCATGCCACTTGTTGACCTGAGAGACTGGAACTTTCAAAAGAAGACTACCACCGTCACCATAATAATATATTCCCAATGGACGGCATTGTTTCTTTAGATTAAATTGAACAGGTGCAATATCATAAGAAACAAGATCATTTACATGAGGTTGAATGCGTATGATTAGTTTCATAGTATCTTTTGCGGCAGTGGGAGATAACTTTTCCTTCGTTACAACAATAAATCCTTTGTCGTCCGAATTATCAATATCAGCGAGACGAATTGAATCAGCATCGTAATAAGTCATAGTACCGTCTTGTTGGGTTGTTACATATTGCCAGTCTTCAGCATAAGCGGGATGGGCGATAGTCATAAGGCCGATGAGCAGAGAAGAAAATACAAGGGTGCAATGAGATTTAACCATGACAAATCACTCCTGAAAGTTTATGAGAAATCCATTTGATGAATAATCATCCGTCCCGATGGGGCGGCTTTTTTGATTGGATTAGGATGCGGTAGTTTCGTCGGATGAGTCCTCTATTTTATCAGACCGCTGTCCATATAGCGTATTGAGTACGCTGTCCACTGCAGCGCGTCCGTTATCGTCCAATGCGCGGTATTTTTGAAGATGGGCAATTTCTTCGGGAGTGTAGATGCTCTCCTGTGTTGAGGAGGCATCGTAGAACTTAGAGAATGAAGAAACATTTACGCCTAACAAATCAATAGGGGAGATTTCCAATATTTCTGCGAGTAAAGCCATCTTGTCTCGTTTCATATTTTTTATGTATCCAGACTCCCATTTCTTTACGGTGCTTTTACTCACACCCACATGACGAGCTATGTCTTCTAAGGTCAAATGTAATGCTTTTCGCCTCTCAGAAATCAAATAATTTATTTCCAAGCTACCCCTCCTTCCTGATATTCATATAATATACTTTTTATTTCCTTTTTGCAACAAAAAGTATTATTTTTTACAAAAAAGTTTCCTTTAGGGTTGACAACAAAATGTTCTAGTCTTATACTTGAAGTATCTTTTAGGAAACTTTTGAGAGGAGGGAAATTCTTGAACACATCTATGTTGCTTGCGGAAATCAAGTTGAAGGGGCTGAGTATGGGAGAGTTTTTGAAAAGGATACAGATGTTACGGGGGACTTGGTCAAAAAAGATTAACGGTGTTTCAGAGTTTAAGCAAAGCGAAATCAATGATATTATTTCGGTTTTGGGATTGAGTAACGAAAAGGTAATTTCTATTTTTTTTAAGCCGAAAGTTTCCTAAAAGAAACTTAAATGTATTATTTGAACTGTTCATTGATACCGTCGATGGCGCATAACAACCGAGAGAGGAGGTGAGGGGATGAGAGAAGATATTGCGTTGGCGGTCAAGGAGATTCACAAATATCTCGCTGGAAAGGGCTTTACATATTTTGAGGTTCGGTGGGTTCTTGATGTCTTGACTAGAGAATATGAAAGAAAAAGCTGCCAGCTCCTCGATGATACTAAGATTGAGGAGTTGGCAGCGGTGAAAAAGGAACATGGAAAAGAGTACCTATTTTGAAACGGTGGGCAGTGTTTCGTCAGCGGCGGCAAAGAGATCGCTTATGATGTTGTTGAGCTCGTTCAGCATATCGGGATAGGACATTGTTGACAGGTCATGTTTAGCGGCAAGAACCTGTACGGCAAGTGTTGGAATCATATCCCAAACAGCCTCGAGCGTTTGACTTTTAATCATTTGAATCACCTCCTTTCCGTGTTCAGTATACCACGGTGGGGAGGAGCACAACAACCGCGAGAGGAGGTGAGGGGATGAAACGCCTGATTGAATGGCTTGATGATTTCTTGTTTAAGCATCAGGGGCTTATGTTCATACTGGACATCGCGTTTATTGCGGTTGCTGTTGTGTGTACGGCGATCAACGTAAAAGTGCTATTACACTAGCGAACGCAGCGATGATACTTGCGACGACAGCAGTTCTTGCAAGGCGACGGTCTTTCATGCGTTCTTCGTATTCATAACGAATGTTCAAGCCGTTGACGGATAGTTGGAACAGGTCATCATCTTTGAACAAATAGCCTTTTACATAGTCGTGGGGGCACTTCTTCCAAAACAGTATGACGGTATCATAATTGTGTGGGTTTAGTGTTTGCAGAATCTCTGGATAACCTATAGGCTCGTTGAATTTGTCTCCAATGAGCGGGTAAAGGTGGGCGTTTTCAATAGTAGGAAATACTTTGCGGATTTGGGCAAATGTGATTGTTCCGTTTTTACTTGCACACATGATAAGCCGTTCAATGTCTTTACGGGGGTAGTCCATGGAAGCACATCCTTTCGGGATGATTATAGCACAGATGGCGGCGCACAACAGACCACATAGGAGGTGAGGGGATGACAGAGGAAGAGAAAAAGCTACTGACAAAGGAAGCGGAGGATGCCTTGGAGCAATTCAATCGCAGATTGGACGAGGCGTATGAACAGCAAAAAAAGTTCAATACCTTTATGAATACATGGGGGAGATGGATTTCAGGATTCTTGGCAGGTCTGACTATCGGGTGGTTGTATTTTGGACGATGAACGCAACCGTGATACCTGCAAGCACAGGAAGAATGAAATATATGCAGATTATCTTTGCAGTCTGTAATAACTGTTTTCGTCGAGCGATGATGGCGGCGGGGGCGCTAAATTCGATGAGCCATCTTACGTTGTCGGTCACATCGTAATCATCACGCAGCGGAACGGGGACGACTTTGCCAATGATGGCATAGTACCAAATTTTCACATTGCGGAATGCGTCTAGCATAAAATGGCGGATTTTGAGAAAAATCTTTTGCACAACGGTCAACTCCTTTCCCATCCAGTATAGCACGGCGGGGAGGAGGGCAACAAGAAAGCCGAAACGGGCGCAAGCCCGTCCGCAGGGGATGACTGCCCTGCACTGATGATGGCAGGTCACGTCCCGCCGATATGAGGCGAATCATGGTAGGTTGCAGCGATGGTGGGACGTTTCCTCATAGATAGGAGGTGAGGTCATGGGAAAGACGGCGACGGATGCGGCGGCGGATGCTTTCGTCGCAGGGCTCATGGTTGGCTTTGACAGGATTGCTGATGAGAAGCTGACGGAGAAGGTTGATGCGTTGGAGCAGCGGATTATTGAGCAGTTGCCGGAGGTGGTTGCACTGCCGCCGAAACCTGCAGATGTTCCAGAGGAGCGGCTTTTATCCGTGAAGCAGATCGCCGCGATGCTTGGATGCTCTCTGCGCTCTGTGCAGCAGCGAATGGACAGGGGCGAGCTGTCCTATGTGCTTCTTGACCCGAGCAGCAATCAGCGGAAAGTCCCATATTCGTGGGTGGTGGAGTACATTCACAGCCTACCGCGTTATGTGGGCAAAGTGAGGGAGAAGAAGGTGGTGGCAACATGAATAAGCTGATCGCAGGATGTACGCTCGCGGGACTAGCGCTCCTCTTCACAGGAGCGTGCAACCCGTGGGAGGACGGACGGAACGCTGTCCTCGTTGAGGAGGTCTACACGGTGCGTCCGGGCGATACGATCTGGGGCATCGCAGAGACGTACTGCGCCAAGAACACAGGCACGCGCCGCTACATCCTCGAGTACAAGGCGGGGATGGAGGAGCTGAACCCGTGGCTCGTGGAGCGCAAGGGGGAGATTTACCCCGGCGACTGCATCACGGTGACGTACTGGGTGAAGGAGGAGCAGGAATGACGAAGTGGCAGACACGGCGCGAGATGGTCAGTCCGCCGCTTACGATGTGGCGGGTGTTCCGCGAAGTGGACGGCGTGGAGGATGAGGCGCTCGCGGGAGCGCGTAAACTCAACACAAAAGAAGAAGGAGTGTATAGCAATGGAAAATGAGAAGTCAACGGAGAATCAAATCCTCTCTGGGAAGTGTAAAGACTACAAATCCGAATGGACGGATAATTTTGTCTGTCCGGGAGAACTCACGGTGCAGATCACTCTGAGTGAATACCGGGATCTCGTACAGGAATCTGCAACAACGCGTCAGAAGATCAGTGAGGCAAATGATAAGAGGATGGAATACTATCACGAGATGGAGCGGCTTAAGAAAGAGAACACCGAGCTGAAAGAAAAGATCGTCCATCTTGCAGGTGGCAAAGCAACGAATGATGCACCCAAGGAAGATGAAGATGAGTAAAGAAAAAGCGCCCGAGGCGGCGGCTACCGCTCAAGGCGCAGAGAAATAAGTTTTCACCGTGATTGTATCACGGAATAGGAGGTAAATCAATATGAAGATCAAGAAGATTCTGCGGCAGAACCGTCGCGATTTTTGGGCAATTTTCCATTGTGAGAACTGCGGCTATGAAGCTGAGGAGCAGGGGTATGACGATGCAAATTTCCATACAAACGTGATTCCGAGCAAGGTATGTCCGCAGTGTGGGAAGACGGAGCACGAGCTTGACGTGAACTATCGTCCTCTTGCGACGAAGTACCCCGAGGGATTGCAGTTGTAGAAGGAGGAGGAGTAGAGATGAGGATTCCGAAGCGACTTCCTGAGGGGCTGAAAGCCCTCGTGGAGCTGGAAGAGGCATTCGGGCGGCTCACACTGCTTGCGGCAGTCATGCGGCGCCGAAAAGGGGCTGCATACATCGAGTTGACCTATGTGGATAAGGATGATCTTTTCGGCGACAGGCTGGTCACGCTTGACTCGACGATCCACTACAACAAGTATGAGCGGCGCATTGTGGAGGATGCAAGCTCCCATCGGCGCAGTTTCAATGTATTCCGAAAGGCGGTGTTGGCATCATGAGTGAACAGATTGCAGCATACGGGGTGGAGAAGGAACGCTTCACGGTAACGGATGAGGCTAGTGCAGAGTGGTGCCTCGAAAAACTTGAGGAGAACGAAAAGGCGCGGGCACTCATCGACGAACAGTACAAGCAGATGACCGCACGCTATGAGAAGTGGCGGGCGGATGCGCTTGCGGAACTCGAGAGTAACGACCTCTATCTCAAGGGACTTCTTGAGCTGTGGGCAGTGGAGAAGATCGCGGACGGTAAGAAGAAGTCCGTGAAGCTGCCCTCGGGCGTGATCGGCTTCCGTGCGGGTGGTAAGACATGGAAGATGGGGGATGAGAAGATCGAAGCGACAACCCCTGCCCTCCTTGCCTTTGTCAAAGAGAATGACGATTCGTTCGTGAAGGTGCAGGAATCCGTGCGCTGGGGGGACTACAAGAAGACGCTCAACGTTATGAAGGACGGACGCGTCGCCACGTCGGACGGTCAGATCATCGAAGGGATGACCGTCACGCAGGGTGCGCCGAGCTTCTATGTGGAGGTGGGATGATGGCAACAGGAATTCTCATCATCGGGGAATCGGGAAGCGGCAAGACGACCTCATGCCGCAACCTTGACCCCAAGACGACATACTACTGCGACCTTGACGGAAAAGGCCTGTCGTGGCGCGGATGGCGCTCTCAGTATAACAAAGAGAACAAGAACTATACGCGGATGGCGAATGCAAAGGCAATCATGGATCTTTTGCAGGGGATCAGTGATAAGGTTCCAAGCATCAAGGTGGTTGTGCTCGACACATTGAACGCGATCATGCTTGCGATGGAGATGGAGCAACGCAAGACGAACACCTATTCACAGTGGATGGATTTGGCAGTCAATATCTATGGGATTATGGATATGATCGGTCGCTTGCGGGATGATCTTACAATCGTCTGTATCGCCCATAGTCAGACAGAGCAAAACGATATGGGCTACTGTCTTACACGGATGAAAACGTCAGGGCGCAAGCTCGACAAGATTGTTCCGGAAAGCAAGTTCACGACAGTGCTTCTCGCCAAGGGGAATGACGGCAAATACATTTTCGAGACACGGGCGAATCAGTCCACGGCAAAGACACCAATGGGGCTTTTCGATGAATCGGAGATTGATAATGACCTTGTTCCGATCATCGCGCGGCTACGTGAGTTTGAGCAGGGGTGAGATTATGCGACGGCTCAAAGACATGAAGGAATACCGAATTTGGCAAGCGATGAAGGCGCGGTGCTATGCGCCTTGCAATGCGAATATGGGGTATTACCAAAAGGATCACATCACGGTATGTGAGCGTTGGCGAAACGATTTCTCGGCTTTCCTTGAAGATATGGGGAATATCCCGGGAGATGACTATTCGATTGACCGTATCGACAATATGAAGGGATATTCCCCTGAAAACTGCCGTTGGATTCCAATGCGGAAGCAACCAGCAAACAGGCGCAATGTTATCTTTGTTACATATCGCGGGGAAACGTGCACGCTGAAAGAATGGGCGCGGCGGCTGAATCTCAATTATTACACGCTCTACGGGAGAATTTCAAAAGGGATTCCTTTTGAACAGGCAATTTCTGACGTGCCTATACGATTTGTAGAAATCAACGGGCGCAGCCAATATGTAAGTGATTGGTGCAAAGAGCTTGGGATAACGCCTACGGCGGTATATTCGTGGAAACACAAGCACCGCAGTACGGCAAGAGAAGCTCTGCTGCACTATATGAACCAACAATAGGAGGACGATGACAATGATGCAGAAGCCAAGTAACTGGGACACGACAGCCGCTGTAACAGGGGAATACATTCCTCTGCCGCCGGGGGGCTATGAGTGCCGTATCGTGAAGGTGCAGCTGGGTGAATCAAAGAGCGGCGCAGAGATGCTGACGATTGCCTTTGACATCGAAAGTGGCAAGTACGCGAACTACTACCGCAAACAGTATGAGGGACGCAAGTCGGGCAATGCTGACGCGAAGTGGGGCGGGATGTATTATCAGCTCACGGCTGGTGATCATCAAGGGCGCTTCAAGGGCATGCTCCAGAACATCGAGAAATCCAATCCCGGCTATGTGTGGAACTGGGACGAGCAGAGCCTTGTCGGTAAACTCTTTGGCGGCAAGTTCCGTGAGGAGGAGTACATCTATAATGGCAAGATTTACACCTCAACGAAGTGCATTGGCATCCTGCCGATTGAGGGAATCGAGGCAATCGCGGTACCGGAAAAGAAGTGCATTGAGCAGGAGATGCGCAACGGATACAGCACTGACGATGACGACATTCCGTTCTGATGGTACTCCTAGGTGATGTTGTGGAGGAGCGGGATGATGGTATTACCGTCTTTGTCCCGTTCCCTCATGACAAGAAAAAGCCGGAGGGGTATCAATCCGTTGTTGGTGTGGAGCTTGTCGATAAGCGTCACATATCGGCAGGTCAGCGTAAAAAAACCTATGTGCTGATCTCCTACATTGCCGCGTGGTGGGGGTATACGCCCGTTGAGGCGATGAAGGAAATGCTAAAGCTCATGTTTGTGGGCGAAGCGGAAACGCTGCGGCGGTCGTTCTCTCTCTCGAACTGCGACATGACGACCGCAAGGCTGTTTATCACGTATCTCATCGATTTCTGCCTCCTGCATGGGGTAGACGTTGGAGAACCGCTGTATCAGCTCTCAGAGGATATCCCGCGCTATGTATGGGCGTGCCTCATGAATAAGCGGTGCGCGGTGTGCGGGAGGAAAGCGGAGCTGCACCACTGCAACGGAAGCGTTGTCGGCATGGGGCGCAACCGCAAGGAGATATGCCACGTCGGTATGAGGGCACTTCCTCTTTGCAGGGAGCATCACACGGAGATTCACAGCATTGGGCAAGAGGATTTTCTGAGGAGATACTTCCTTGAGCCTGTGAGGATTGATGAGCGCATCGCGGATGTGTACGGTCTGCGCAAGAAAAATAGGAGGTGAGAGATTTGTTTGTAGTCAATGATTTGGAGCGGCTGACGGAGTACGGGTTTGAGAAGACGGGAATGAAAAACCGTAAGGGGTGGATGCTCTATCAAAAGGATCTCGGTGAGACAAAGGCGTATCAGTCCGTCGGCATCCTGAGTCTCCTAGTGAATCCGTATGACAGTGTTCACGAAAACGAGCTTGTTGTTCATTGTCGCTGTGAAATGGACGCGAAGGCGTGGGACGCGCATGAGCCGCCTATTGTTTGGTCGTTCGAGGAGATCGGGAAGCTCGTGCGCGACGGTGTTGTGGATTGGGTAGAAAGCATCCTTTCATGAAGGAATAGAGGTGGTAAACAGTGTTTAGCATGATTACCCAGCTGACGACATTCGGAAGAATCAGCATTGACAACCTTTCGGCAACGGCTCAAGCCCTCTATCTCAGATTGATTCTGATTGATAACGGGCTTGGCTGGCCGGAACGTTTCTACGCTTCGAATTCTCGGCTAATGACAGAGGCAGGGATTAACAGCGAGAAAACACTTATCACAGCAAGAAATCAGTTAATCCAAATGGGACTTGTCGAGTACAGAAAAGGTACTGCCAAAGGAAAGGCGAGCACGTACAAGCTCAAAATTATCCCGACTACTGGCGTAACTACTGTAGGAACTACTGTAGGAACTACTGTAGGAACTACTGTAGGAACTACTGTAGAATCGGCTGGCGCATCGGGCGCCTATATGACAGACCAATATAGACAAGAAAAGAAAAGACAAGACAAGACTATAGCTGCAGCAGCAACGCGCGCACGCGAGAGGGACAGTGCTCTTGCAGAAGTGGTGCGTGTGTTCGAGGATAATATCCACCCTCTCAGCGGGGGGATCGAGAATGACAAGCTCATTGACCTTGTAGACGACTACAGTGCGCCTTGGGTGATCGCAGCCGTCGAAGAGGCGGTTCTTGGCAACGGGCGTAGTCTGCGCTATATCACAGCAGTTCTCGAGCGGTGGAAGCGTGAGGGGTTCAAGTCACCGAGGAAAGGAGTGAGACAGCATGGAACAGGCAGGAACGATAGCCGCGCGGCTCTTGAAGAACGGTATCCGGATTTCGCCGAAGCCGACCGCGACCACGTCTATCCGTGGGAGATACAACCTGACAGCGGAGGAGGTCGGGCGGCATCGGGATGAGATCATGGACATCGAACGAGCGCAAGACCTCTGTCGCGGATGTACGGGGGAGAAGTGTCGGCAGCTCTCACGGGGCATGATTCCCGTCGTAGAAGTCCATGACGGACGGTTCTCCTATGCGCTCAAGGTGTGCCGTCATGAGAGGCAACGGTGGGAACGTGAGAAGATCGCACGTCTCTTTTCCTCAGCGCGGATTCCACGTGCCTACGAGGGGGACACGTTCGCGGACTATACCGTCACGGACGGCAACCGAAAGGCGGTGGAGGCGGCGCGTTGGATGCTTGCGGGCGGCAGCGGCGTGTTTCTCTACGGCACAAAAGGCACGGGGAAAACAAAGCTCGCGGCCATCATCGCCAACGAGCGGGCAAGGGCGGGAAGCCCTGTACTCTTTGCCTCCGTGCCTGACCTCATGGCAGACATCCGCAGCTCATTCAAGGACTGGACGACCTCGGAGGCGGTACAGGCGGTGAAGAATACGCCGTTTCTCGTACTGGACGATCTCGGCGCAGAGAAAATGACCGAGTGGGTCGGCGAACAGCTCTTTTGCATCGTCAACCACAGGTACAACGAGATGCTTCCGACGGTCGTCACGAGCAACTACAGCCCGACGC
>ERZ773065.1833-NODE-1833-length-10459-cov-7.904364_pt1 | contig 10459 bp, 12 predicted proteins | sample MGYA00580623_ERZ773065 | MGnify/ENA primary metagenome ERZ773065 (study PRJEB29015, sample SAMEA2738017) | human oral metagenome | biome: human oral; feature: human-associated habitat; material: dental | place: China | collected 2047 ...
CTTTTTAATATTATCTACTTATTATTTTAATACAAAATAGAAATATTTCAAGGAAAACCATTGTTATTAGGTTTTTATTTTTTTACTTTCCGTTTTGTTTCAGTTATCTTTACATAGTCATGAATTTACTTAATTGCTTTGTAACATCTTTCTTTTTATCTTCCGTGATATGAGTATAAGTATTCAGTGTCGTAGTGATATTAGCGTGGCCTAGTCTTATTTGAACATCTTTTGCAGTAACTCCACTTTCAAATAATAAAGTAGCGTGTGTGTGTCTGAACCCATGTATATTAATTTTTTTTAATTTAGGGAAATTATTAAAAATACATTTTAACTTCCATGTGAAATATTCAAGATTTTTTAGGTTGAAAATATTCTTCTCTACTTCAAATACTTTATTTTGTGAGCGATATTCTTTCAAAATATCCAATGTTTCATCATCAATATAAATAATTCTATTACTAGTTTGTGTTTTGGTGTCTGAAATAACAATTTTTTTATTTATCTTTACAGCATTCTTGTTTACTGTTAAAGTTTTATTCTTAAAATTTATATCTTTCCAAGTTAAAGCGATAAGTTCACCACGTCTAAGGCCAGTAAAAGCAAGTAATCTAAACATTACAAAATCTTTAAAATCATAGTTGTTTTTAACTATCTGAAGAAATTCTATTAATTCTGGTTTAGTGTAGAAATTATCTTTTTTTATTTCTTGCTTATTAGGTACTTTGGTATATTTCAGATAATTTACTTTAATTACATCCATTTTAACAGCATAATCTAAAATCATACTAGCTTTTGTTTTATATTCTCTTATAGTACCCTTTTTGTACTTCTTTGATAATTCATTAATAAACTTCTGACAAATTGGTAAATTTATCTGATTAACTTTAAAATTTCCAAAATAAGGTAATACTATATTTTTTATATGCACATTCATCATATTGAAAGTGGTTTGCTTAACTTGTGGTTCGTATTCTTTAACCCATACATCATATACATCTTGAAATGTATAATCTTGATTAGGCTTGAACCCACCATTTAAAAACTCACTCTTTGCATTAATTATATATTGCTCCGCTTCTCTTTTAGTTCTAAATCCTTTCTTACTTATACGCTTTTCTTTTCCAGTAAAAATATCTTTTCCTATATAGTGATTTTTAATCTCATAATATTTTTTAGTGTCTTTTTTATTTACATATTGATTTATCATTTTTATCAATCCTTTCACTAGTGCCAGTAGTTTTATAAATTAATAAATGATTATCTAGTAAATAGACAGAAAAGGCTTTGTATTTTAGATGTGAGCGTGTCTGAAAATATTTTTAATGTAATTATATCAAAAGAATAAACTAACGCTTAGAAGCGGTTTAAATACATATTGATTTTAAGTAAACCTATAAACGTTGATATTATAAGGTTTACATGATATAATATTAGTATAGTCTTAGAATATTTTTATATAATTACATATTTATGTATATTTTCATTTTTATTAAAGCGCTGGTATTTTACTGGTGCTTTTCCTTTTTATAAAAAGTAAAACACTATAGAGCAGCTAAGGTTTAAATATCTCCGCTTCTCTAAGTGGTAGTAAATCATTAGTTGATAACCAATAAGTAGTTTTGAACTGCAAACTATTAGTTGATGGTTGATTAATATCTAAAGTTTTATTCTAGCTTACCAATAATAGGAGCTATATATTTGCAGTTAGGTATTTCAGTTATCTTAGTTATGAAGTAAGAATTATCATGATTTAAGATAAAGTATTGAGCTTCTGTATTTAGTGGTACATCTTCTATACATGTATAGTTAGCTAAATAATACAATGTTTTTTCTTCTTCTATCTTTAAACCAATTACAATATCATATTCACTTAGATTATACTTATCTAAAACAAAAGTATTTTCTTTAAATATAAAGTCAAAACCTATGTAATTATCTGTATGTAAGTTTATATTATTTTGAATAATATCCGATAACGTAATAAACAATGTTACTCTTTCTTGTAAATAAAAACCATCATTCTTCACCTTCACTATTACTAAATTACAAAGATACTTCAACATGAAATAATCTTCAACTATACCATCTTCATTTATACATGCTAAGTAACTAATTAAATTATCAACAGTAGTTAATTTCTCTAATGTTTTACTAGAAATATTAAATCTCTCTATATCCTCTTTTGTAGGAAATATTTTTAATATTTCTCCTGTTTCCCTACTGTATTGTGAAAACAATTCTAAAAACATATCAATATCATTATCGATGTACTCACTAACAAAACTTGAAGCCTTACTAGAAAAATAATCAATATTTTCTAAAGGATTTTCATTTTGTTGATAATTACTATATTCTTTAAAACTAAAAAAGATATAATCAAGAACTTCTTTTTTAAATTGCTCACTTAGTTTACCATCTTTTAAATCAATTGGATAATTACTTTCTTTTATTAGTTCCTCTATATTATTCTCTAAAAATTCATTAATAGAACCATATAACAATTGATTTAGCGTTAATGCGCCTAGTTTTGCTATGGAAGATAGTCTTTGTTTATTAGGCAGTGTTTTACCTTGTTCCCATCTTAGTATATTACTTTTATCAGCATTGAAACGTTTCCCGAATTGTTCAAGTGTGTCAGTTAATTTTAATCTTATATTTTTTATACGTAAGCCTACACTGTGCTTATCTATGTTTATTTTCATTTGTTTCAGTCCTTCCTAAAATAGATTATAACATTGTTTTTTCAAAAAGTACACAATAAAGTTGCAAAATATTGCACTTTAAAGTGTTGACTTTTTTATTTTCTTAGTGTTATACTATTAATATAAAGTTGTTGCAAAATATTGCTTAAATAAAAGTGGGTAATCTGCTTTTGTTTTTAGTTGATAAGTTGCAAAATATTGCTTTTAAAATTCAAAGAAAGGAGATTTAACTATGAAATTTAAAGTAAACGTTAAAAAATTAACTGAAACACTTGCAATACAAGGTTATAATAAAACATCTTTTGGACGTGCTAGCGGTATTAGTGATGAGACACTAAGAAAAATTTTAAGAGATGAGATATCAAGCCCTAAAATGGCTAAACGTATTTCAGAAACTTTAAACGTAGAATTGACTGAAATTTTTTCTTTAGCATAATAACTATATTATAAAGGAAGTGAGAAAATGGAATTAACTCAAACTAATTTTTCCGATTTAGTTTTACTAAGTGATAAGAAAGAGCCGTTTACATTGTCTTCAATTATTGCTAAAGGTTTAAATATGAAACATCATTCTATAACTAGAATTATAAGAAGACATGAAGCGGATTTTTTAGAATTTGGAAAGGTTGGACATAATGTCCAAGCTTTAAGGAGTGGTCAAAATGAAAAAGTATATATTTTAAATGAAGAACAAGCTACATTATTGGTTACTTATTTAAGAAATACACCTAAAGTAAGAGAGTTTAAAAAGATGTTAGTAAAAGAATTCTATAAATTAAAGGATGAGGTATCTAAGTATAGAATTCAAAGACAACTTGAAAAACCAATAAGAAAAAGCTTGACAGAAGCTATAAAAAATTGGAGATACTGTAATCAGTGGGCTTACAAAAACATTACAAACCTACTACTCAAAACCATTACTGGTAAAAATGCACAACAATTAAAAATAGATAGGTTTATAACCGCTTATGATGTATTAACTAGCGAACAGTTAGAAGAATATAAATCATTAGAAAGCAATGTAATTTCTTTACTTGAGCTAAATTTTACATATGAGCAAATAAAACAAGCTATAAAACAAAAAACCTTTCAAAGTGCTCTAGTTGGTAGCTGTACACTTTAAAGGTTTCAAAGAAAGATATTTTACTAAAAATACTTTCTTTAATTATAACATATTTCAAAAGAAAGGAAAATAGAAAATGCTAAGTAGTGAAATTAAAACATTTAGAATTGAATTTAAGCTAAAACAAATAGATTTAGCGGACATTATGGAAGTAGACCAAAGTACAATAGCACGTTGGGAAAACGGAACAAGAAAAATTTCAAAGAGAAATTTAAGTAAATTGATTGATGTAGTCTATAGTTTTAAAGGTAAGATTTTCCCAACAGAAGATAAAGCTTTGTTGTTAAAGCAAAGAGAAGAAGCAATAAACAAGGTTAATGATTTACTTACTGCATGTATTAACTACACAAATATAAAAGACAAGAAAAAAATACTAAAAGTATGTTTGTCACTGTTAAATGAAGCAAATTAAGGAGATGAAGAAAATGAGTGAAGAAAATAAAGAGTTATTTATAAATACCTTATCTTTCGCAGTTGTGTTTATACCTTTCATAACAGCGTTAGTATACATAACAGCATTGTTTATGGACAGTATCTATAAAGGAGTATGATTATATGGAAGTAGTACTATCAGAAGCACAAAGTATAAAAATTAAAGAGCAGATAAGCATTTTAATAGATGAAGTAATAACAGAACATATTGAAAAAATAAAACCTTACAAACGATACTTTACACGTATTGAGCTACAAAAATTTATTGGTATAGGTGCAAGTAGCATGGAAATACTAAAACAGCATGGTTTAAAATATTCAGTGTTAGGAAATAGACATTTATTCGATATTGAAGATGTTTATAAAATATTAGAAGATTTAAAGAAAAGATAAAATCTAGTGCCAGTAGTTTTATAAATTAATAAAGGCGGTTATAGTACCGCTTCTTAAAATAAAGATTAGGAGATAATAAAAATGGAACTAAACGAAGTTACAAGCAATTCAGAACAAATAAACGAAGTTATAGAGAGTATTGAGGAAATAATACAAAGGTTAGCAAGTTTACAAGTTGCAATGCAAATATTATCTACACATTGCGGAACAATTCAAACACTCTCAACAGATGAGTTTAAAAGTTTAAAAATAACAGAAGAAGAATTGCGGAAGTATTGGGATAAGGTAAGAAACGGTAAAAATTTACACTTATTAACAGAAGACTTTGCTATACATTCATCAAATGAGTTAAGTTATTTAGTATATGACGCTCTAGAAGATGTGAAAGAAGCACTACAAAATATTAATAACTCATCAAATAATATTATTTAATAGATGTAGACCATTTACGAGATAGAACAATTTAAAAAATAAAACAAAGTGCCAGTAGTTTTATAAATTAATAAAGGTGATAATTAAACCGCTTCTTAACAAAGAATACAGAGAATACAAAGAAAACATGGAGAAAGCAAAATGAAAATAGAACAATATAAAAATGAAATTAAGACTGAAGAACTTTATTTATTAGAAGAGTTAGCAAATGAGATAATTAACAAAGAAAACACCAATGAAGTAACATTAGAAACTTTGCTTCATGATAATACATTGTTATTATCATTTGTTAAAACTTACTTAGCAATAACACCAAGCTTAAAAAATATGGTTACAGAGTATCAAAAAATAAAAGATAGTGAAACTTTTAGAAACAAAATTATTGATAGAGAAATCGAGATTTTAACAAAATACCAAGAAATGTTAGAAGTAGGAAAAATTATTGATAGACCTACTGATTTAGAGATTTTAAAGATACAAACACAAAGTGCTTTCGAAACAACAGTTAAAATATTAGAAAAACTAAAAGATACATATAAGAAAGATGAAACTACCTTGAGAATTGAAATGTAAGGGCGGTGGTATAATTTGATATACAGACAAACAGGCTATAAAACCAATAAACTAACAGCATTTAATAGCAAAACACCGTTACAGACCCTTTCTAATACCCTTGTACCTACTATTGAGCAAGATGCTAATATTAAGAATTATAAAGCTAGTAAGATGTTGTATTTTCTTAGTGGAGATATTACACCAAATGCGGACGGAAGCTACACAAGAAACGATAGTAATTTAAATTCAAGGGATTTAATAGTAATCGATATAGAAGATACAGGGAAAACATCTGAAGAAGCGGTTAACACAATACAAAGCCGACTACAGAAATATAAATACTTACTTTACTCTAGTATCTCACACAAGCCAAATAATCCACGTTTAAGGCTTATATTAGAACCTAGTAGGAAAATACTCAAAGATGAATACAAAGCGACTATACAACATGTTATGGCATTGATACAGCTTAATTATGATACTAGCAGTTATACATGGTCGCAAGCACAAGGTTTACCTATTGAAGTACGTGGTAATGAGTATATATTTGTTAAGCATTTAGACGGGAACCCTTATCCAGTACAAGAAGCTCTTAAAGAAGAGAAGAAACATCCGATTAAGCCTACCGAAACATTTACTAAGGTATCACATAATCAAGCTATTTCTATAATGAAAAAGTATATTGAGAATGAACAAGACAAGTTACAAGAAAGAAATAAATATTACTTATCTTGTTTAACAGTTATAGCCAAAAGCGTGGTTAGTGGTGAAATAGAGTACGATACAGCTATTGATTGTATAGAGTTGTTAGCTTTAAACAATAATGAATGGAGAGAGAATAATTTAAAAGAACTTAACGGAGAAATAGCCCGAGCGAATGGCAATATAGACTATTTTAAGAATAGGTATACCTTTTTAAGTAAGTTTCAAAAAACTCAACAAAAAATAACTCTACCTTATGCAGTTAATAACGATAGCTTAGAAATAACAATAGATGAAAGAGGGAAAGTAATTAGAACATTAGAAAATCTTGAAAAAATTATATTATCTATTGTAGCTATTAAATACAATGAACTAACTGATGTTATAGAGATTATAGATAAACACGGAAAAATTAAACCTTTAGAAAAGAGAGATAAAGAATTACTTAGAATGGATATAGAAAAAAGGTTTAATTTAAAAGCTAAACCAATTGACTTAGAAACAGCAATAGTTAGTGCTAGTGAAGGTTTTAAGTATCACCCTATTAAAGAAAAGATACTTGCTACTAACTGGGATGGACAACAAAGGGCAGAAAGTTTCTTTATAGATGTGTTAGGTGTAGAAGATAATATTTATAATCGTGAATGTACTAGAAAATGGCTACTAGCAAGCCTTACAAGATTATTTGAAGCTGGTACTAAATTTGATGAAATGATTATTTTACAAGGTGGACAAGGTTTAGGAAAGAGTACCACCTTACAGCGTTTATCGTTAGGTCATTACACTGATATAACTGATAAATTAAGTGATGAAACAACATTCAAAGTTATGAGAACATGGCTAGTTGAACTATCTGAACTTAGTACAATGATAAAAACTGATAGTGATAGCTTTAAAGCGTGGTTGAGTGCTACAAAAGATACAGTACGTAAAAAGTATGCAACAGACCCTGTAGATTATCCTAGAGTTTTTACAGTCTTAGGCACTACTAACAATAAAGAAATACTAAAAGATAGGACTGGTAACCGAAGATATTGGTTAATGTATTGTGATAAAGATAGAATTAAAAAGCCAATATGGGAGATAGAAGATGAATACATATTGCAGTTATGGGCTGAAGTCTATCAATGGTATTTAAACAAAGAAACATTATTAATATCAGATGAAACAAAGTTGTATATGGAGAAATTAACTAATGGAGCATTAGAGTTTAACCCTTTAGAAGAAAGAATAATAGATGTTCTAGATATGCATGTGCCTAATACCTGGAAAGAGATTATAAGTAATAATAATAGCCGATTTATGTTTTATAACCATGTAAATGATTATATTTCATATGGTAAAGGAGATAGTGCATTTCCAGCCCAGACTAAAATAATGGATATCACAACTGGTGAATTACATTTTCTACTGGGAGATGGTTCAAGCTTCCATACAGATTTAAGAGGTAACACGTTAGCTAAAGAAATTAATAAGGTGATGAATAATCTACCTAATTGGGAAAAATCCGAAAGTATAAAACGTACATATAGTAAACGAGGTTTAAAAGGTTTTGTTAGAAAACTTGAGTAACGCTTTTAAAATCGCTTTATATAAAGGTTTACGCTTTATACGCTTTTACAAAGAAAAATAAAGCGTACCTTTAAAAACCTTGATACAACTGGTTTTATAATAAAAAATACGCTTTACTCTTTATACACTAACTAAATATAATATAATATGTATATAGTTAGTATAGTGTATATTATATATATATAAGAGTTTAAAAAGAATTAAAGCGTAAAGCGTGAAAAAACTCAAAAAATACTATTATATCAACTTTTGAAGCATACACTTTTTAAAAAATAAAAAAGAGTTATAAAGCGTATAAAGCGTAAAATATAAACTTAGAAATTAAATAAGTATTTCTGTACAGTAAACTTCAATTAAAACATCTTATTTTAAACGCTATAGCCTTTTAAAAGTTAAACCAATACAAATATAGTATTTGAAATATACAACGCTTAGAAGCTGTTTAAATGGTTAATATGAAGAAGCGGAGAATATAAAAAGAACTTGCTAATAATTAATTAGTAAGTTTTTTATTTTGTACCCCTAGAAATATATTAGTATAGCATACACCTAATAAGTGAACATCTACTTTTTATACGCAAATTGCACCTATTTATTTTTTAATAGTCTAGATAAATATTAAATGAAAACATTGATAAATAAACATTCTTACTTTTATGAACTATTTATATTTATTGAAAATCTTTTTATCTAATAAAATCTTATACAAAAAACTGAAGCTATCTAACATATCTTATGAGGTTAGAAAGATAATAATCAGAAAGAAAATAAATTGAAGGAAAATAAAGTAACATTTTAATTTGAAGTATCTTTAAACTAGTTTAGTGAGATACAGCAAGTTTTACAACTGATTTACATACACAATAATATCAAGTTAATCTTAAGTACAAAGACAATATAGGAGTATTCTTATGTAGTATCTATTAACCACTAATTCCATGAAGTCTACAAACTGTATATACATTAGTATTTAGTAGATAATATTATATTATATTGTTTTAATTAATTTAATTAGTTAAGACGAAAAAAAAGATTTATAAAAGTATAAACAAAAGGTAAGTGTAAATAAAAAGATAATGCAGAAGAAAACAGAAATAACTATTGTTTTATATTAATCAAATAATTATTAATTTTTTTAATAAAACAAATAATTAGTTTAATTCATTTTGTTGTTAAATGTTTTAAAATAATAAAGGCAATGAGCTTTTATAATTAATTAGAGTTTTTATTTTAGTTAGTTAAATTGAGATGAAAAATATATCCTTTTTGTTGGATACACTCCCCCCCTATAAAATAGTATGAAATTTAGCTTTTTCTATCGACCAACCTGCCCCCCTCTATTCTCAATTTTTTTCCGCTGCTAATGATTATTGGAAAAAAAGAGCATAAAAAAAGGACTATCCATTGAAATTTTGGATAGCTTTTTTAAAAGACAAAACTGTTTATATCAATGATTATAGCATATCGAAAAATAAAAATCAATATGAGAGTTTAACATAAAAAAAACAATTAGAAACCAACAAAAAACTTATAAAAATTATATATTTTTACTTGATAAATACTTATAATCATTATATAATTGTATTACAAAAGTAACACATGAAAAGGAGAAATAACAATGACTACTTTAACTTTAAGATTAAATCAAGAAGAAGAAAAAATATTTAATTCAGTAGCAAACCTTTATGGTGGTAAACTTTCAACAGCAATTAAACAATTAGCACTTGAGAAAATAGAAGATGAATATGATATGCAGTTAATTAAAGATTTTGAAGAACGTGAAGAAAGAAATGAAGTTAACTTAATTTCATTTGATGAACTAAAGAAAGAGTTAGAAATATAAATGTATAAGGTTGTATTTGATGATAAGATAAAAAAAGACTTAAAGAAACTAGATAAACAAACCTTAAAAGCTTTATTTAACTGGATTGAAAAAAATCTACACAATACCACCGAACCTAGAATAAAAGGTAAAGCACTGATAGGAAATAAAAAAGGCTATTGGAGATATAGAATAGGTGACTATAGATTAATAACTAAAATTGAAGATGATAAACTTCTAATAATTGCTATTAACTTCAAACATAGAAAAGAAGTATATAAATAATTATAATTAAAGTCTGAACTACTACAAATGTTGTATAAGTTCAGATTTTTTTATATAAAATGTAACTGCAAATAGTTTTTTAATATTAGTTATTTTAGTATAGGTTAAAAAACATCTTAAGGCAAAAAACAACCGCTTCTTAATTTAAAAATCTTTATTAACTTATAAAACTACTGGCACAACATTTATTTTTACTCTCCGAAACTACTCCGAAAACTTGTTATATTATGTATATATTTAGAAATAACCAAAAACATAAAATCTTGTAATACTAACGGTTTAAAACGTTTAGTATCATATTAAAAATATTTTTCGATTTTAATACAAAATAGAAATATTTCAAGGAATATGGAAATGTTAATTTATAATTTAATTTATCCTTATTTTGTGTTAAAATTTAAGTAATGATTTTTTATATTTAATTAATTTTTATTAGTC
>ERZ773065.1834-NODE-1834-length-10454-cov-5.819213_pt1 | contig 10454 bp, 9 predicted proteins | sample MGYA00580623_ERZ773065 | MGnify/ENA primary metagenome ERZ773065 (study PRJEB29015, sample SAMEA2738017) | human oral metagenome | biome: human oral; feature: human-associated habitat; material: dental | place: China | collected 2047 ...
ATTACTAACTTTTAGTAAATCTGTAAAGCGTTCATCAGCTGGATCTTTACCATTCAATTATCCAATAGTAGCCGCCTTCAAAAAATCTTCATTCCGTGAAAAAATAGTCATAGCAGAAATTATACTATTTATTTATGAAATAGTCAATATACTATATAGATGTAAGAATCTTTGGCTATACTCTAAAGATCTTAATTCTTATTCGCAACCGTCGCAAATCGTCAAACTCGCCGGATCAATTGGCGCAGCAACAGTACCATTTGCCTTTGCTTGATCATCGGCCACATCTTGAGCAGCTTTCAAGGCAGCATCAATAGCGCTCAATTTTTCTTCCAATGTCATATCATCAGTAATAATTTGACTTGCGTTCATTTTCATTTTCCCCTATATTTAGTAGTTACTTAACTAATTGTACGCTAGATATAGCGCTTATGCAATAAAGTGTAGCCAACTTCCTGTTGTGGTTTTTTCATCAAGTTTACCGATTGGTGCAATATATAATTGCGGATTCTGACAGCGTGGCATAAAGCTAGGCAATTTCTTCTTATAGGCCACCATAGCCGCTTCTTTTTCAGATTCTGACACTTCAGCTACATTAGTTTTTAAGAAAACTGCCCGCTTTTTATCATCCCAAACCACAAACTCTGCCTTGCCGCTGCGAAATGCGTTTACTGAATGTCGCGCAGTCGGTTCTGATATCCAAATTATTGAATCGTCCAGTCGTGCAAAATGTATTGGCGTCACCAGTGGCGTCCTATCAGCATTAACAGTAGCCAGGGCGCCAACTTCAACAGTATCTAATATTTCTTTTGCCAGTTCGTTCATAAAATTATATCCTTATTACTTCGTGGTATTAACTTCGTAGCTAGTATTTGTACTTTCAAAGAAGTTTACCAATTCCAACGTGTCATTAGCGGCTGCCATCCATTTAGCTGGATTTGGCACATTATACTCTGGCTCAAAGCCCAATTCTTGCAAACGACGGTCCGTCATATGCATGACATATTGATTGACGTAATCAGCATTCAAGCCCAAAATGCCCTTTGGCAGCATATCTTTGTTATAAGCTTTTTCAAGCTCCACCGCCTGCAAAATCAAGCCACGAATCTCTTCAGCAAATTCCTGTGTTTGCAACTCTGGATTTTCATCCAAAATGGTTAGAAGTAAATTAATGCCAAATGTCAGGTGAAGATTTTCGTCGCGGGTAATCCAGTCAAGAAGCGAACCAACATTACGTAACAGATTACGCTGGCGGAAACTCATACCAACCATAAAGCCTGAATAAAACCAGATACCTTCCAGTACGATGTTATACGCCACCAATGACCTGACAAAATCTTTTTTTCCTTCCAGCGAATAAATATCCAGGTTTGGATCCAGCATCACATCCAGGTGTTTGTTCTGGAAATCTGCCTTGTCGGCCAACGATTTTTTACCAAAGCCCGCCGCGTAAATCTCCTCGCGATCAAACGGAAAGGTTTCAATGATATACTCAAAGGTCATGAAGTGATTAGCCTCTTCCCACATCTGTTTTGATAGATATAATTGAGCCTCCGCCGCGTTGACATATGGATAAATACCGAACGCCAACGACTTATTGATCAACAATTCATTTGGATTCAAATAACTAATAACCGTTTTTAAAGCATGTTTTTCATCATCTGACAATTTTTCAAAGTCCGCCAAGTCTTGGACTAATTGGACTTCATTTGGAAACCAGGTATTAGCCACTGCTTGATTATAAAGGTCGTACGCCCAAGGGTAGCGAATTGGGTGAAGCGACAAACCATCACGCAGACCTGAACCTAAAATACCCATTTTTATATCCTCCTTATTTATTAATTTTCGCGAATCCAAATCCGCGTACTTTACTATTGGTGCGAACTTTTTGTTCGGCAATTTTATCAACTGAAACTGTCGTCTGCTCCGACTGATGACGTGGCTTAACGTGCAGATAATATGTCGTCTTTAATCCACGTTTCCAAGCCTCTAAATAAATCTTTACATATTCATCAATATCACGCGTCTCCAGATACATATTGCGACTAATCGCCTGGTCAACCCATTTTTGAGCCCTAGCCGCCACCTCAATAAACGAGTATGGACTAAGCTGAAAACTTGTTTTATAAACATCCTTGATATTCTGAGGAATGCCGTCAATGTCTTGAATATCACCTTGCGCCGCAAAAATCTCATCCTTCAAATTATCCCACAAATCAAGCTTCTTCAAATCGCGGACCAAATTATGGTTCACTTCCAAAAACTTACCGTTCAAAGTCGAGCGGCTGAAAATCTGCGCAAACTGTGGGTCAATTCCAGGGGTAGTTCCTGCTACGTGTCCGATGTTAGCCGTCGGCGCAATCGCCATCAAAGTTGCATTACGCATGCCCTTCTTTACCTTCTTACGCAAACCGTCCCAATCCAGTCGCATCTTTTGGTCTATTTTTACCTTAACGCCACGATCTTTCGATAGCTTATCGACCGTATCAATCGGCAACAACCCCTTACTCCAGCCACTGCCGGCAAATGTTGGATAACTACCTAACTTCGCCGCCAAATCAGCCGACTGGTCAATCGCATGATAGCTAATAAATTCCGTCAATTGATCAATTAAATCGTAAGCCTCTTTTGATTCATAACAATAGCCCAATTTTTCCAGCACGTCAGAAAAGCCCATCATGCCCAAGCCAATTGCCCGCGTCTGCTGATTAGAGTGCATTGCTTCTGGAATTGGGGTTTGAGTAATATCACACAAATTGTCCAATTGTCGTACCGCCGCACGAGCTGCCTCTTTCAATCGATCCCAGTCCCAAGTTTTATCCTCGCTCAGAAATGCCGATAAATTGATGCTTATCAAATTACAGGTTGCAATATTATTCTTATCTTGCGGCAAGGTAATCTCCGTACAAAGATTGCTCAGATGAATTGTACCGGTATTATTATTCAGCGCCCTCACGTTAATTGTATCTTTCCAAGTCAACCACGGATGCGATGTTGCTTGTAGGCTGGTCAAAATGCGCTTAAATTGCTGACGGGCCGACACCTTATCGAACGTACGCAATTTCCCAGCTTCCGCCATCTTTACATATTCTTTATATCGTGCCGAGAAATCTTCACCATATAATTCCGTCAAGTCTGGAGTTTCCGCGGGGTCAAACAAATACCAATCTTGGTCTTTCTCTACTCGCTTCATAAATTCATCAGAGATAAAGACCGCCGTATTAGCAAACCTGGTTCTTAGATACGGGTCGCCAGAGTTTTGGCGAAGATCGACAAATTGGTCAAAATTCAAATGCCAGTTCTCTATGTAAATCGCAGCCGCACCAGCTTTTTTACCCTTACGACTAACCGCAAACAGAGCCGTATCAATCATCTTCATAAACGGAATCGGACCAGTTGATTCGGTATTAGTAGTCTTAACCGGACTGCCCGCTGCCCGCAACTTCGTAAAACCAATGCCAATTCCACCCGTACCTTTGGCAATCCACATTGTGTCACGCACCGCCTTAGCAATTGATTCCATGTCGTCATCAACGTTAAGCAAGAAACAGTTACTGAGTTGCGGGAAGGAGCCGCCAGCATTGACTCGCGTTGAGCCACCTGGAACATATTCTAGATTACTCATATGATTATAAAACTCAATCGCTGCAGCAGTCGGATCAGATTCGTTATAGCTAAGCCCCATAGCGATGCGCATATGAGTAAATTGCGGCGTTTCAATCGGTGAGCCATTCTGCCTGCGAAGAGCGTAACGATTTTTATTGGTTACCACACCCAAATATTTACTTAAATCATCTCTTGCTGGATCAAGTTCCGCCGCCAGCTTTTTCAAATCAAACCGGCCATCTGCCATTCGCTTGTCTAACAGTCCGTCTTTAACCGCGGCCTTAATAAACTTGGGAAATTCACGAGCATGAAGCTTCTTCAATTCTGCCGCTGTTTCATAATCGCCTAGAATCTGCTTATAGATAGTTTTAAGCAGTAAACGTGCCGCAATCTTATCATAATCTGGGTCATCCTTAACATTCTGTAAAACCGTCTGAATCACCGCCTCATCTAACTGTTCAGTGGTAATACCGTCAAATAAGGTCAATTGTAATTCGGTTGCCACCTGAACAACTTTAGAAATTTGATCCGGCAAGCCATCACAGGCTTTCAAAATAGCTGTGTTAATTTTATTAGCATCAAATGACTCTTTTGTGCCATCACGCTTAATCACGTTAATTTCTTTCACATACCCTCCTTAATTTACCCCGCCAAAACAGACCACCAGCACCTCATCTGGTAGCTCGTCTTAATAGCTTGTGTTTTTGTTTATTTATGGGCTCGCTATACATATAGCGTACAATACTAACTATAGCCGCTATATATAGTGTTTTTCAAGACATTTGGTAAATTTTACAACCTATTTTTGCTATAATCAGATACGGTATGAAATTTGTCTCAATGCGCGACGTCACTTATTTTTTAGACGAACTAATCGCCCGTCCGCCCAAAAAGCATGATCGGCTGGCGTATGTAGCGCATATTCTGGAAACCCTTGGTAGTCCGCAAAATCAAATTCCCGCCATCCACATCGCTGGACCTATACTATAGCCAACTCACTATCTATAATATAATGCAAACATGTCCAAGGTAACAGATGTCAATAAAGAATATTTCGGCGAAGATAAAAAGAAGACCTATATAAAAGACGATTTTACTAATGTGCTTCATTCTGCCATTCAGCACGAAGTAATTCTTCATGTCCTCAATGAAGTTTCAAAAGCACGACATACCGAAGAAGAGCATGAAAACGGCAGTGTATCATTTGGCGATTTTGATCCGGACAATGCGGGTCTCTTAATGAACATATTTGAAACCTATGAAAAAGGATTTATGCTGGATCTTCGCCAGCTATTAACATCAAAAGAAGCTGGTGCTGGCGGAAAATTTATAAAAGATATCCAAGCGCTAAATGTAGAAGATTTTATAGATTTCTATAAAAACAGCAAGTCTGGCAGTGTCAGGGTACCGCCCGTATTATTGGGTGATTTGATAAACACCCGCGCTAAAAATAAATCTATAAAGGGTGTAGACTTTATAGACAACAACCATGCAAAAATTAAGCGGGCAGTTAATTATCTAGCAGAAAAAGCTCGAGCATTTCAGAGCGAAGGATACTACAATAAAATAGTTAACGAGTATCAGGCGCTAGAGTTTCACAAGGACCATCAACCAGAGAAATATGATGTCTACGAAGAATCCTTAGATTCTCCTTATATCATTATAAAAAACACCACAAGAAATCGTAAATCCAAGGTCGATACCAGTATTATATCTGATTGTTTAAATGATTTTGCAGAAATCGTAACTGCTTACCAGAGCCTGATAGCCAACAATACGAGCTTTCTTAGTTCAAATTGGCCGCTGGATATCTATATAGAAAGAACTTTTGCTTTATTTTCTAAAGAAATTTCCAATGACATCAAGAAAAAAGTTATCCAAGATCTCGCTAAATATCTTCAGAGATCTATAGAAATTGTTGGCTGGAATCACAAAAATGACTAAGATAATCAAAGAAGCTAGCTTCTTATCTTTTTAACAACGTCGGATAACAATTTTACTGCACGAACAACGTTCAAACATACTAGAGATTCCACCTGGCGGAAGGAGAGGGATTCGAACCCTCGAACAGATTGCTCCGTTACACGCGTTCCAGGCGTGCCAGTTCAACCACTCCTGCACCCTTCCTTGTTGATAATTATACCACAATTTTATTATCACTTATGGTTGCACTTATCAATACCTATTCTTATAATAAAGAAAAGATGAAAGAAGCAATTCCACCACGCATTAGGCTTGTTAATGTCACCAAAAAATTTGGCTTTGGCGATGCTGAAATTCGCGCCTTAGATAACGTTAATTTAACCGTTAAAAAAGGTGAGTTTATTGCTATTATGGGCCCAAGCGGCTGTGGCAAGACTACCCTCTTAAATACCCTCGGTCTATTAGACCAGCCATCCGAAGGAGAATACTACCTAGATGACGTTGCTGTAGATAACCTAAATTCACGACGACGCGCTAAAATTCGCTCCAAACACATTGGCTTTGTTTTTCAAAATTTCAACCTAATCCCTCGCCTAACTGTCATCGAAAACGTAGCACTACCCTTAACCTACAAGGGACTCGGAAAAGTTAAACGTCTACAGGAGGCTAGTCGTATTCTAAAAACCTTTCACCTAGGCCAACGTGAATACTACATGCCACATCAATTATCCGGCGGTCAAGTCCAGCGTGTGGCAATTGCCAGGGCACTAGTTAATAGCCCATCAATTATCCTTGCCGACGAGCCAACAGGCAACCTTGATAGTAAATCAAGTCACCTTATCATGGAAGAGCTATCAGACCTGCATCGTCGTGGTAACACCATAATTATGGTTACTCATAACCCAGAACTGATCCATTACGCCAGCCGCGTTATCACTATGTTGGACGGTAAAATTGACACTGATGAGCATAAAGAAAAGCGTAAATTTACTAAGAAGCTTATTGAGGATGACGAAAAAGAAGTTAAACCTAGGAATAAAAAATCTTCGACTAAAAAGAAGGCAAAAAAATCATGAAAATATTAATAAGAAATCATTTTGAGAGCGCTACTCAAGCACTGAAGGCTAATCGTGGACGTACCTTTTTGACAGTCATGGGTGTGACGATTGGTATTGCCAGTATTACGATGGTACTATCCTTAACTAGTGGCATTAATCAACTATTCGGTGACGCCGCTAAACATTCCAGTGAGCCTGTTGCTATAGTTAAGTCTGGCAATAAAAAAGATGTCACTAATCTACTAACAGAATCAGATAACGCAACCACCGTTAATACTCTGACCGAGAAAGATTCTAAAGACATTAGTAAAATAACCAATACAAAAGCCGCGCCCATTGCCTTTTTGCATACTGAACTACGCGCTCGTGATGGTAAAATTGATGCTCAAAACGCCACGCTAATTGGCAGCACGGAGTCTCTTAAAGACGTTGCTAATCTGCAAATTGCTCATGGAGAATTTATCAACGAAGTGGGCGGAGTTGTAGTTGGTCAACAGCTATCAATTGATTTATTTGGCACCGAGAAATCTATTGGTAATGTTATTTTTATTCGCAATCAACCCCTAACAGTTGTTGGCGTATTAAAAAATATCGAATATCCAGTTAGTTACCTGGATATAGATTTTAATAATGCCGCCATTGTACCTATTTCAGTGGTTAAAAAATTCACACAAGGAACGCCGCAAATTCAGCAAATTGTCATGACTACCAATAGCCACCAACATCTTGGATCGGCCATAGCATCTGCCGATAATATCCTGAAGAAAAACCACGATAGCGACAAAAATTATCGAATTGTTTCTGGTGACGAAATCAATGAGAAGAAATCTAACCTAGCAAAGTTTATCTCAATAATCCTCACAATTATCGGTATCATCTCTCTATTAATCGGCGGAGTTGGTATTATGAACGTAATGTTAGTCAACGTTGCCGAACGTCAGCGAGAAGTTGGCGTTAGGCGAGCAGTTGGCGCTACAGGTTGGGACATTATTAACCAATTCTTAATCGAAGCAGCCATCATTGGACTACTGGGCGGTATATTTGGCTACGGATTAGGAATTGCCGGAGTTTATTTAGTAAGCTTATATCTTCCTCTCACGCCATACATATATTGGCAAACAGCTATCTTATCAATTGGACTTTCGTTGATTATTGGTGTAATTTCTGGCGTCTATCCAGCAGCCCGCGCCACCAAACGAGACCCAATTGAATCGCTAAGATATTAACTTAACTCAGCCTTTAACTTTTCAATTAGATGGACTGGCCCCGGATTAACGCCGTTGAGAATTGCCGTATAAATACTAGCTGCATCAGCCAATACTAATCCCCACAATAATTGTTGCATCAGCGTCTCTCCCTGAAGCTCAATTATATGCGCTTTTGGTCGTTTGCCACTTAGTAGGCGGTCGCTTAATTCCATCCGCTCGCGGATCCTAGCTCGCTCCAAATTACTACGAATATCAAAGACCGTAAACGGTTTTTCTACTGGATGTGATGACCAGCCAATAAACTCATTATGATTAAATTCTGGATACTGATTAGAGAACGCCAGATTCTTTGCTGATTCATTCCAACTAATCTTCCATTTGTAAGCCAGCGGCCAAGTTAATTCACCACCAAAAATAACTAATGTTTTACCAATTGTCATTTTAGCAATCTGCTTAGCTAGATTATTTTTCTCTGGCACTGCAGGCGTCCAATGAGAAATTTCGCCCTCCAGCCAGTCAGCACTATCCGCCACCTGATTATATAAATCGCCATCAATCACCCAAAAATGCTGTAATAATTTCAATAGCCCTCGCAAATGATAAACAGTCGACATGCGTGGCTGAGTGCCCGCTGGAATCTGAGCGTACGTAATATTGTCGTTATTTGCTCGCTTAATCAATTCTCCGCCAGTTGACATTACTGCTAAGCAAGATTTTTTATCTAGTGCCTGCTGATAACAACTCAATGTCTCTTCGGTATTACCTGAGTGGCTAACCGCAATAACCAGTGTTTCTTCACCAACAAAACCCGGCAAATCATAGCCCTTTACTACTTCTAGTGGAAGATGTAGCCAACCTGCAGTTAATACTCGAACCATATCTGCCGCCAATGCTGACCCACCCATTCCAGCAATTACAATATTCTTAAAATCACGTCGCTGATTTGACCCCTCATGAACTACTACTTCGTAGCGTGCTTGTTCCGGAATATTCAAAACACCACTAAGCACATCTCCTGGATCATATTGTTTTATCACATTTATATCATCTAACATATTGCACTCCTTAGTTTATCCATGCTATAGTATAACATAATAAGCTTAAACAATTTAACATATAAGGTGGGTTATAAATGGATTCTCGAGCTAATCAATCAATCAGTGACGACCAGGAGTTAGCTAAGGTATTAGCTGGCGTATCACAGGATACTGATAATAATTTACAATTTGAAGAAACAAATAATATAGTCTCTCCAACGGTTAATCCTGCAACTATTTCACCAGATCCCGTTACTACAGATGAAGATAATAGCCAGCCTGTGGTTGAGCCGTCCGTAAATCCAGCGGTCGTAAATCCAACACCAACGATATCCACGGATTCATCGCACCCAACTACAGACCCTACGCTTGACAGCATTAAGCAGACTGCCCTAAATGAACTTCGTCCGTTGGTTGATAAGCTTGATGTTTCACCAGAAGAAAAGTTTGATACTTACCTATTATTGTTACGCTCTACTGATGATAAAAGTCTTATTGCACCAGCACACGATGCGGCTATAGCTATTGCCGACGAAGCTCGTCGTGCTCAAGCCTTGCTGGATATCATTAAAGAGATTGATTATCTTTCAAACCCTCGCTAGTTAATTCCTCCAATAAAAAATCCCGCTACTTCTGGCGGGATTTTTGTTACTTAGGACAACCTTACATCATCCCCATACCTGGCATGCCACCAGGTGCAGCTGGAGCTTCTGGCTCTGGTACGTCGACGACCAGTGCACCCATGGTTGCTGCGGTTGAGGCGATGGATACCGCGTTCTGCACCGCCTCCTTGGTGACGCGTGCTGGGTCGATGACGCCAGCTTTTTTGACATCCACCAATTCGTTCGCAGGTTTCATGACATTAACGCCAAAGCCAGCCTTTCCCGCTTCGACTTGCGCCAGGAGCGCGTCGGCATTCAAGCCAGCATTACGCATAATCTGCAGGAACGGCTGCTTCAAGGCGTCTTTCAGAATCTGCCGGCCAGCCGCGATGCTGTCTGCGCCAGTCACTTTCAGACCACCAGCCAAATTCACCAGCGTCACGCCACCACCAGCGACGATTCCCTCGGCCAAGGCTGCCTTGGTCGCTGCCACCGCGTCATCCACGCGGAACTTCTTTTCGTCAATTTCTGTCTCGGTTGCGCCGCCGACTTTGATGACCGCTACCTTGCCACTCAGGGCAGCTGCTCGCTTGTCGAATTGTTCTTTTTCATATTCGCTGGAAGCGTTGTCGGACAGTGCCTTGATCTGAGTGATCTGCTCCTTCACGGCTGATGGCTTGCCCGCACCCTCAACGATGGTGGTTTCATCTTTGCCGACAATCACCTTGCGCGCCGAACCCAACACCTCCAGGCCAGCATTCTCAAACGTCAAACCATGATCCTCAGAAATCACCGTTGCACCAGTCAACACCGCAATGTCGCGCAAAATCTCCTTGCGGCGGTCGCCGAAGCTTGGTGCCTTGACCGCTACGGTGTTAAATACGCCCTTAAGCTTGTTCAGCACCAAGATGCTCAGCGCCTCGCCTTCGACTTCATCAGCGATCAGCACTACGTCCTTTTTACCACTTTGTGCCAATTTCTCCAACATTGGCAGGAATTCTTGCACGCTGGAAATTTTCT
>ERZ773065.1839-NODE-1839-length-10441-cov-2.736665_pt1 | contig 10441 bp, 6 predicted proteins | sample MGYA00580623_ERZ773065 | MGnify/ENA primary metagenome ERZ773065 (study PRJEB29015, sample SAMEA2738017) | human oral metagenome | biome: human oral; feature: human-associated habitat; material: dental | place: China | collected 2047 ...
TTCTGGCTCGCGCGGCCGACGGCGAATTCCATGACGAGGATCGGAAGCACGAACGCCACCAGGAACAGCAGATACAGGATGATGAACGCTGCGCCGCCGTACTGGCCGGTGATAGAGGGGAACCGCCAGACGTTTCCCAAGCCGATGGCGCAGCCTGCGCTGATGAGGATGAAGCCGAGTCTCGACCCGAATTTCTCACGTGCTTCCACGATCGTTCCCTTCTTATCGTTCGCCGGTCCGTCATCGCGCACGATGAGCGACCGTCGGTCATAATTCTTGCAATTCGGGACGCCATCGCAGGTCGAAGCGCTCGGAGCCCGATCGCGGATCTGGTCCGAAGCGCTTGCGGCTCGATCGCGAGTCCAAGCCGAAACGCTCATGACTCGATCGCAAGTCCGAACCGAAGTGCTCGGAGCACAATGCGGATCCAAGCCGAAGCCCCTTGCGGTCCGATCGCGGATCCGAGCCAGAGCGCTCGGAGCCCGATCGCGCGGCCTAGACCATCGTCGAAATCCGTCACACAGACGCATCTCGGAATTCGGACATGCAAGGTGAATCTCGAACCGCGAGCACCTGTCTCAAGCATCTGCCTTGACCTGAAACCCGCCAGATCGGGAAACCCGACAGACCTGAAAACCTGCCAGATCGGCCCGAGCCACGTAGGCCTGAAGCCAAAGCCGATGCGCGTCGTCCAAGCTAGACAGATGCCGTAGCTCATGCATCGGCATCGAGCCACGAGAGCTTCGCTGCGAGAGCTCCGCTCAGCATCGATCCTGCCCGGCACCGATCGCGATATCGAGTGACGCACGTCAGCCATCGCTCGAAAGCAGCCAAGCCACCTCGGACGTTGACATCCCGTAAATGAAGCAGCAGTGTAGCAAACTCACTTGCCAAAAAATCAAAGCTTAACGAAAATCCGCGCCTCTTTCGCACTCAACTGCCAAAAAATCTGAGCTTAGGGGGTATCCGGGATGGTCGAGTGGCAGCAGTCGAATTCCATGGACGCCATTCTTGCATCAAAACACCAGATCAACGTCATGTAGCTGAATCGATACGCGTGGCTGACTCGCAAAACGACTTGTAAAATCCCACTAAGCGGCCATATTTTGACACTTGAGGCGTATTTCACTTCCAATGCCTGCGAATCCGCCCACCCAACACTTGCAAATCCGCCCGCCCAACGGATGTATCCGTTCCCGCTCGACAGATGCATCCGTCCAATGAGCCTGCCCGCTCGACGAATCCATTCTCTCGTGTTCGTGCGCGGCGACGCTCGGCGCAGCTTCCGACCCCCAATGGCCTGGTCCGTCTTCTTTCTAACTGCACTTCCCGTCTCCAATGAAGAGCAACGCGCATCAGAAAGCAGGATACGCCGTCGTTCCATCTCATACCCTATTTCGCTCTCTCGCTTCTTACGCTGCTGCTCCCATAATGAATGCTTGACTGTGCAGCTCCATCGCCTACCCCGTTTCACTCTCTTGTTTCCTACCCCATTTCACCTCCTCATCTCCTATCCCCTCACCACGCTCCCCGCCCTCCCATCGATTCCATCGAAAATGCCCTATTCAACGATGCCAAGATCCGATGGAGGACTCGTTGTCGACCATGCCGAAGACGCTATCGAAACCGAAGATGCCTCATCCAACGAAGCCAGATCCAAGACGTCGGAAGAGCGCCCTCATCGCCCTCGCTGCGGCCTTGACGCCAGCATCTTTTTCGATCCGCAATCTCGTTCTCAGTTCCAACCGCCCGGCTTCAACAGCGCAGCATGCAGGGTATGGCGAATATGCTCCTGCTTCGGCGTAAGGGGACGTCTGCGCAATCCCAGCGCTTTACGCAGCTCGTCCGCGAACTCTTCCATCATGGGAAGAGATGCGAACCTTCTTCTTGTAACCGTGAGAACATGGATGCCCATATGCTCGAGCAGATCCCTGCGCAGCGCATCGCGTTCGATCCTCTCGGCGTTCGCATGGAACGAATCGCTGTCGTATTCAACCGCGACGTCGGCCGCGCGCCACAGCAAATCGCATTTCAAAAACGAACCGCTCGGCTGCTGGCTTCTTCGAGCATTCTTGACGCAGCCCTTCGCCCTCTCCTGAAGTATTCCGGAATCTGTTTCTTTCGCGACCTCTTGAAACGATCCGGGATCGACGCATGTGCTCCTCCAGGAAAGGGAGCTCCTATCTCGCGCATCCCCTGCATTGACCTCGGCAACGCCGTTTTCACGTCTCCGAAAAGCTCCAACGCCATCCATGGGCCCCCGTCCAACCTTGATGATGCCGTTCATCTCAGGTGTTGAAAATCCGAATCCTCCCTTGCAACGCGGCAGAGCAAGCATGATCTCGAGCACGGTTTCGCGGGGCGATGCCGAATCGTCGACGACGTAGCGCATTGCCTGCACGGCGCGAGCCCTACCGTATGCAGAAGGAAGCTCGCGGAGTCGACGCGCGAGCGTTGCGCGTCTCACCAAAGGTTCGATAGAGAAGGCGATCTCATCCCGTAGCACGGCGTATTTTCCGCACAGTTCGTCTCCAAGCCGAATCATATCCACAAGATCGAGCATCTCGCCCATCTGACAGAAGCAGAGCGCCGGAGAGACTGCGAATACATCGGGTGCGATCTGGAAAAATACCCTAGACGAGAAATCATGCGTTGTCGAATGCGCGCGTATTCCCCGCACTTTATCGTTATGTCGTCCCTGCTTGACAAGGACATGCATGTCGTCACGCAGCGCAAGCGCATCCAGGGCCGAAGGCTTGAAAACCATCGCGAGGCGCGCGAGTTCCTTTTGCGTCGCTCGAGCAGAAGGCAGAGGCGAACTGCAAGCAGGAACGATCTTGCATCCTCCGTAAAATGCACGAGAGCGCCCGATGCGCACGTTTGTCCAAAACGCCAATGCAGAGCTATGAGAGAGTATGATGGCCATGCGTCCATGCTGCCATGGCGACCCTGCCGATTCCTATTGAAATCCTGCCGAACTCATATGAAGGATGTCCGCCGTCAGCATAGGACGTTCATCAGTGTTTCCGAATCCATGATCGCCAATGCTTCCAATCCATGGCTGCTTCCAATCCATGACCGCCAATGCTATCAATCCATGGACCGCATAGGCGTGAGAGATGGTGCGAGATGCCGCCCGGCACATCCGCCGTAGGTGATGCCGCGAGCTTTGGCGTCGGCCGGGTTGATCCACAGCTGCTGGCGCGCGACGATAGAAAACGCGCGGTCTCGCCCTTCGACGAAAACCGCGCGCCAGGTCGAACCATCTAAGCCAGGACCATCCAATCCCGAATCATCCAGTCCCGAACCTTCTAGGCCACGCAACCATCTCAACCGCAACCGCTCTACTCCGCGAGCTGCGCGTCCTTCTTCATGCGTCCGAACAGCTCGTTCCAGTCGCTCGCCGCAAGGACCGTTCCCACGACTATGACGACGCAGCACACGACTTGCAGCAGCGTGACCTGCGCGCCGAGAATCACCGCGCCGAAGACGACGGCCCAGGCGGAATACGAGATGTTGACCGCCATGCCGCGCGCCGCCCCGATGGTCGAGATGGCCTTGTAGTAGCACAGATACGATGTCGTGCCTGCAATCGCGGCGCCCACGATGACGAGCGTGCCCATCGAAGGCACGACGCTCGCCGTGAAGCCCCAGGCGCCGAAGGCCGGGATCACGAACAGGCCGTAGGCGAGCGCCGAGGTGGTCTCGCGGATGTGAAGGGCGGTCTCGTTGTCCACCGCGTCGTCGCGCATGCCCCAGGCGCAGATGACCGCCTCGGAACCCCAACCGACCAGGCACACGAGCGCGCCCGCCACGCCGATGATCGGATTGCCGATCGCATCGGACCCGGCTGCGGCGTATCCCATCACGCACACGCCCGCAAGCGCGGCCAGAAGCGCCACGACCTGCTTGAGCGACATCTTCTCCTTAAGGAAGAGCACCGCCATGAGAGACCCGAACGCCGGATAGAACGCCGAGATGATCGCCGTGTACCCCGCGCCGATATTGCCGATGGCGAAGACGTATCCCGACATGCCCAGAGGGCCGCCCAGAAGCGCCGCCGCCGCGACGGCCTTGCCGCTTCTCGTCTTCAGCGCTGCGAGCGTGTCCTTCAGGCGACGCTTGCCGCCCATGTAGGCGAACAGCCACACGGCGCAGAACGCATCGTGCAGGAAGGCGCCGGCCAGAGACGCGAGCACCGCGGTCTCGGGGCTTCCCAGATAGGGAGCCATCGCCAAGGCTATCCCCAAGATGACCGTATCGAGGCCCCAAAGGCAGCCGCTCAAAAGCCCGTATCTCATGCTTCATCCCCTTCATACCATTCCAGCGCGCGCGCCAGATATTCCTTCGCATACGACCGGTACACGTAGCTCCATTCGCCGACGTTCTCGCCTTCGAATTCCTTGTAGATCGACCATACCGACCAGCACCAGCCCGCAAGGCCGACGAACGCCGCCACGTGGCGCTTCTCGGCGAGCGTGGGCTCGTGGCCGAAATACGCCTCGAGCGCGGCGACGAACTCATCGTGCGAAAGCTTCGAGCAGACCGTGAAGGTGCCCAGGTCGTTCGCATAATCGCCCATGCCTGCGTATTCCCAGTCGATGAGATACAGGGCGTCGTCGGCGCCGACGAGGAAGTTTAGCTCGAAGAAATCGTTATGTGTGACGCACGGCTCGCCGCCGTCCGCACGCGCATACGCGCGCACCTTGCGCGCACGGTCGGCCATATCCCAGAACCGAGGGATGTCGATGCAACGTTTCGCCTGGATGAGCTCTATGTAGCGGCACCCTTCGTCGTAGTAGTCGAACGAGCGGGCCAGACGTCCGTCCGCTGCATGCAGATCGCGCGCATACGCCATCGCGCGCGAAAGCTCGACGGGATCATGCGCGTTGAGCGGACGGCAATCCGGAATGAAGCGCGAGATCTTCCAGCCGGCGTCCGGGTCCTCGTAGACGAACGTCTCGTCCAGGCCCAGATCGCGCGCCAGCATCTGCGCCTCCATCTCGGATGCGCGATCGATCAGATCCTCGGTGCCCACGCCTGGATTGCGGTAGACGTATTCCCCGGCTCCTTCGGCACCGTCCTTCACGCGGAAATGGCACGAGAGGTTGGTGAGCCCCTCGCTCAACGGGTAGAAGTCGTATACGTCCTCAATGCCGCAGCCGAGCGTATGCGTGATATGGACCAGGGCATCGGAATCGACGTTCGTGATGAACTGAGGGTCGAAGGCGCGCAGCTCGTCGATGCTGTCGAATTCGAAGATGGTCCCAGGCGCGTACGGCACCAGACGCATGTCGAGTTCGTCCAGATGGGCGGCGAAAACGTCTTCCCAGAGCGCATCGGCGTCGTCGGGACATGCGGTCGCCTTCTCGATCAGGGGCGCGAAACGCTCCGAGAACGCCCGATCGAAATACGCCTGGCCGACCATCACCCATGCATCGCGCCCCCCTACGGCGACATCCACGATGCGGCCATCGTCGTCGATCGAGGCGCACCATTCCTCGGTCGCACCGGTCGCGCGCTGTGCGGCGTAGTATGCATGCCGCTCGTATGCATGGAAGGGATTCTCGGAGAAGTAGTTGTCGGACACGCAGACATAGGTGTTCGCAAGCAGGTCGCGGGCGACATTGAGCGACGCATGGTTGTTGCGGGCGGCGAAATCGGGATTGACGACGATGCGCACGTCGTACTCATCCTCGAGATAGAAGAAATACTCCTTCATGTATCCGACGACGATGGTCACGTCGTCGATGCCGGCATCGTGCAGCTGGCGGATCTGACGTTCGATCAAGACCTCGCCATGAACCTCGAGCACGCCCTTCGGCTTCTTGTAGGAGATGGGCGCGAATCGCGTGGAAAGCCCTGCGGCCAGAATGACGGCGTTGTCCACCCTGTACGGCGCGAGCGCATCGAGGCCGGCCTGCGTGCAATGGCCTGCCGCATCGATCAGCCCGTGCGATACGAGCGCATCGAACGTCCGGCCATCCAAGACCATAGGGTCGCCTGCGGCGGAAAGCCCGAGAACCATCCCAGGCGCAACCGCATCGACGGCGGCGGCGCGCACAACCCTGAATTCGATTTCCGAAAGCATGTATGCATCTCCCTGCATAGGCATCTATGCCGATAATCGTTCGTGCGTAAGTATCGCATCTACGCGACGTGTGTTCAAATATTTTTAAGTAACGGTTTTTTTGAACGCTTTATGCAAAACCAACGGCTTCAGGACGAAACCGACGGGAACCGATGCGAGAGGGCGCCATCCGCCACGCGAACGACGCCCTCGAAGCTTCATGTCGGCAGGATCCGGCGATCCTAATCCACGCGCACCGTCGATCCCGAAGGAACGTTGTCGTAGATCCATTCAGCATCGTCGATATCCAGGCGCACGCATCCGTGCGAGATGTGATAACCCAGACGTCCGTCCAGGATGCCGCCGCCCGGACGATACAGCACGGAATGGAAGAGGTAGTCGCCGTAGAACTGCGTATAGTAATAGCAGCGGTAATTGCCATGGCCGAACACGTAGCCCTTCTCGCCCACCTCGAAGGTCCCCGTCACCGTAGGGGTCGAATACGCGCCCGAGGAGCAGGGGAAGCTGCGAACCTCGTAGCGGAAACCCTTCGCACCCTTGTAGATCGTCACCCAATTGCTATCGGTGTCGACAATGATCAGGTAGTTCGTATCGCTGTAGAACGAATTGGCGTAGATGAGGTCGGAATCGGTGATCCAGCGGCCCGACCCGGACAGGTAGTATCCGTCGACCGTGTCGTCGGTCGCCATGCGGCCCGATCCGTACAGGTAATACCAGTCGCCGTCATATTCCAACCAGCCTGTGTCCATGCGTCCCGAACCGCGCAGGTGGTACCAGGAGCCCTTCACCTTGATCCAACCGGTGTCCATGCGGCCCGAGGCGCGCAGGTGGTACCAGTCGCCGGAAACCTTGGTCCACCCGGTATCCATCCGACCGGACCCCCGCAGGTAATACCAGTCGCCGCCGTCCTTGATCCAGCCTGTGTCCATGCGTCCCGAACCGCGCAGGTGGTACCAGTCGCCCTTCACCTTCGTCCAGCCCGTGTCCATCCTGCCGGAGGCGCGCAGGTGGTACCAGTCGCCATCGATATGCGACCAGCCTGTGTCCATCCTGCCGGATTCACGCAGGTAATACCAGTCGCCGCCGTCCTCCAGCCAGCCGGTGCGGCTGCGACCGGTCGATTCCAAGTAGTACCATGCGCCATCGGCCTCTACGTCCTTGAACCAACCGCTCTTCGCCGATCCGTCGGCGTTGAAATAATACCAACGGTCGTTCGGCTTCGCCCAGCCGGTCCTCATGATGCCGGTCTCGTTGTCGAAGTAGTACGTCGATCCCTCGATATCGATAAGGCCCTTCTGTTCGAGATTCGTCTCGGGATCGAAATAATGGATCTCGCCGTCGACTTCCGCCTTGCCGGAAGCCTTCGTGCCGTCAGGCATCACATAGATGCGTCCGCCCTCGACATCATGCCAGCCGGGAGTAGACGGATCGCCCATCGGGGCCGCAGGGGCCGCATCCGGGAAACCGGAACCCTCGCCAGGCGCAGGAGCCGCGGAAGCATCGGCGGCAGGCGTTTCGGAAGGCGCAGGCGCAGGAGATGCGTCAACGCCAGGGGCATCGCCCGTCGGCGAAGAAGCGTCTTCGGCAACGTCGGGCGCCGCAGCATCCGCCGAGCCGTCCGCCGTGCCCGAAACGCCGTCGGAACCCGCGTCCGCCGCGTCGCCGTCAGGCGAGGCAGCGAGGGCAGACGAAGGGGCGCCGCCGGCCGGAAGGGCCGCATCGTCGGCATAGGCGTATGCGGGAGAACCGAAGACGCAGGTCGAACCAAGAGCCGCAGCCGCTGCGGCAAGCGCGGCGGACATCAGGCAGAACCGGCCGACGCGAGAAAACGCCGCCACGTGACGAGTCCGAAGATCATTCATGAAAACCACCTGAAATAGAAAGAAACACCCTTGTGCGCAGAATACCATTCCATCAAGGAGGTGCGGCCATGAAGGTCGCGAGCGTCTCAAGCCTCGTCCAGAATGGCGATGAATTCCTCGGCGCGCCGTCCGTACGCCTTCGCGAATCTATACCAGGAATGCAGGGACTCATCGACCGACTTGCCCATCATGTCCTGATACACGGCGCGCACGAAGCGGTCGAAGCTCACGAGCGACAGGCAGGCGACGTAGCGTGCAAGGGCAAGAGGCTCGGGCGCATGCCCCGCATACGATTCGAACGCGGCGATGGCATCGTCGAAGGAATAATCGGCGCAGCAGCAGGCGAATGTTGCCGGATCGACTTCAGGCCAGGTCATGCCGGCGCGCTCCCAATCGATGACGCACAGTCCCTCGTTGCCGAGAATCAGGTTGTCAGCGCAGAAATCGCCGTGGGACAGCACGATGCCGCTCTCGGTCCTCGCAAGGAACGCATGGAGGCGGCGGGCCTGTTCGTGCATCTCGGGGAAATCCCTGAACGAGATGCGCCGATCGGCGGACAGGGCTTCGAGATAGCTCTCGGCGTCCTTGAGCGGATCGGCAGAACGTTCGACGACCGCCCCCGACGCATGCAGCGTGCGCGCCGCCGCCATGGCGGCATCCACGTGCGCGGCGTTCCTTCCGTCGAACGGCTCGCATGCGGCGATGAAACGCGAGAGCTTCCACCCGTCGGTCACGTCCTCGAAGATGAACGATCGATCGAGGCCCAGCTCATACGCGATGGATTCCGCCGCGACCTCGGCGCTGCGGCGTATGAAGGCATCCGACCCGACACCGGGATGACGGTACGCGTAACGCCGGCCCTTCACCTCGAAGGCGAATGAAAGGTTCGTCAGACCCTGCTTAAGGGGCACGATGCCGTGGATGTCCGATCGTGCGCAGCCGAGCATGCGGCACACATGGTCCATGATGGCCGAATCCACGTTGTCTATGAAGTCCGAGTCGAATTCCTGCAAGTCGGCAAGAGAGTCGAATTCCCAGATCACGCCATCTTCATAGGGATGCATGACCATAGGAAGCTCGTCGATATGGGCCGCGTAGATCTCTTCCCAGAGGCGCGGGGCGCATGCGGGATCGTCGTACTCGGCATCGAGGATGCGCCCGAAGGCTTGGGAGAACGCACGATCCCAGTAGACATGGCCGAGCATGATCCAAGAATCGCGCCCGCCGACCTCGACGCCCGAGATCAAGCGCTCCTTGCCTTTGGTGACCAGGCACCACTCCTCGGTCGGACCGCTCGCGAACGTCGCCGAATAGTAGGCGCGGAAGACGTACGGTTCGAAAGGGTTTTCGGTGAAATAGTCGTCCGACGAGCAGATGTAGGTGTTGCCGAGCAGGTGCTGCACGCAGCGGATCGTCGAGTTGTTGTTGCGCGTGGCGTATTCGTGGTTGATGACGATGCGCACGCCGAACAGGTCTTCAAGGTAGAAGAATTCCTCTTTCTTGTAGCCGACGACGACGGTGATGTCGTCGATGCCGGCCTCGCGCAGCTGGCGGATCTGACGTTCGATCAGCACCTCTCCGCGCACGCGCAGAACGCCCTTGGGCTTTTCATAGGAGATGGGCGCGAAGCGCGACGACAGGCCCGCCGCCATGATGACGGCGTTGTCGACCTTGAACGGCGCGAGCGCGTCAAGAGCTGCATCGGTCGGCGCAAGAGAATCATCGACCAGGCCGAATGCTCTGAGCGCCTTGATCGTGGCATTCGCCGTGCCGAGCGACAGCCCCGATGCCGCGGCCACCGCGCGCTGCGTGCGCGCGCCCTTCGCATAGATGGCGTAGAGCGCCTCGAATTCGTATGAACCAAGCATGCGCGCGTCCCTTCTGTATCGGCGGGAAAACGTAGGTGCCATTATACGCCGTGCATCCACCCGGGCCGAAGACCGGGATTATGCCGCAGGCTGCGCATCCGACAGGCTCGCGGCCGCCTCGTCGCGCACAGCCGTGCTGCCATCCGGTCCTGCAGGCCCGACCGACGCAGCCTCGACATCGGAATCGATGGCAGCGCCCTGGTCGCCCGTCGCATCCCCCATCTCCTCCATCTCCGCCGCTTCCGTCGCGTCGGCCGCATGGACCTGCGCGCCCGATGCGTCATCGGCATCGTCCTGCATGTCCGTCCTCAACGCGTGGGGCGCGGCGTTCGCGGAATCGGGCTCCTGCAGCACGCCGCTGCTCGCGAAGGTGTAGGTGACGCCGTCGATGACCTGGGTGCCCGTGAGCATCGCACCGCTCTTGTCGAAGTAGAACGTGCGCTCCTTGCCGTCGTAGACGATCTTTTGCCAGCCGGTGAGCATGCGGCCGCCCTCGTCGCCCGGCATGAAGTAGAACCAGCGCATCGAGCCGCCGTGCTCGATTCTCTGCCACCCGGTGAGCATCTTGCCGTCATCGTCGAAGCGATACCAGTTCACGTACGGTTTCTGCCAGCCGGTCA
>ERZ773065.1841-NODE-1841-length-10434-cov-3.601599_pt1 | contig 10434 bp, 10 predicted proteins | sample MGYA00580623_ERZ773065 | MGnify/ENA primary metagenome ERZ773065 (study PRJEB29015, sample SAMEA2738017) | human oral metagenome | biome: human oral; feature: human-associated habitat; material: dental | place: China | collected 2047 ...
AGAAATCCGTCTTCTCCGTCGGCGAAGTCGTCATGTTCATCAACCTCTTCATCCTTTCGAGCGCCGGCCTGCTCTTCGGTTGGGACAAAGCCATGTATTCACTCGTCGCCTACTTCGTCATCGCCAAGATGATCGACGTCGTCGTCAAGGGGCTCGACGAATCGTATGCCGTCATGATCGTCACAAACGAGCCGGAGGAAATCAACACCGCGCTCATGGAGAATATGAACCGCGGCGTCACCCTCCTCTATGGGAAGGGCGGCTACACGGGCGATGAGAAGAAGGTGCTTTATTCCGTCGTCACGCGTCTCGAGGTCGACAAGCTCAAGAAGATCGTCCTCGACATCGACGAAAGCGCCTTTGTGACCATCAATGCCGTCCACGACATTGTCGGCGGCAGGTTCAAGCGCAAATGAGAAAGCACAAACTAGATTCAGCACCACAAATGGAAAGAGGCTTCGAGCATATTGCCCGAAGCCTCTTATCGTCGAAAGGAAACCCCCGTGAGACCGTATTGGTTTTTCCGGAGCCATGAAGCCTTTGCCTTTGGCTTGTCGGAAACCTTGCTTGTTTCCTGCGGCATGAGCGATTGGGGTTCTCCATGCGCCATTCTTCTCCTTGCGCACAGCTTGTCCTGAACTCTGAACTCGTCTGGACAACTTCTCTCTTCACATCCAGGCCTTGCCGATGCCGCCATATCCCTTTTGGCTGTCCGTCCACTTCACGCCTCACATCTCTGCACCCTTGTGCCGTTGCAGCTTCGTGCCCTGCGCCTCAGCGCTTTGCAGCTCGTGCCTCTGCACTTCTTCGTGCCCTTGCGCCTTCGCGCTCCTGCGTGTTCTCGGATGGACCGGCACGTCCAGCCTGTAGCTAGACCCGTCGTCCCCGCCTATTGGACTCCTGGGATTTTCAGTACTTTGTGTTGATCTTCACCCGCTTCTTGCCTTACATCAGTTCCGCGGGCACTCCTTCAACTTTTCCTGGCCATCGGTTGCCCCTGCCGCCTTGCCTTCCGGCTTGCCGTTCTTTGGTTTCTCACCGTAAACCTGTTCATCGTCCATGGAAACATTTCGCTCGTCTCCATGATGATGTGCTTCCTGTGGGAACCTCCGGCTTCCCCATCGGTTCTCTCACTGTTTTGTTGCTAGCCTGCCTACTAGAGATTCTCCTCGTTCCGCAGGCATCCTCGCAGTCAGTGTTCCCTTTCATTTGACATGTTCATTATAAAACAGCCTTCCTGATTTGTCAATAATATTTCGAAAAATCTCGCAAGATTTTTTCCATTCTCCCCCCATCGCCAAAGAGATAGACTAGGCGCCTGCAAACGCTGCATCGCAGATGTGCTCGCACAGCTTTCACCTCTGCCGTCCAGATCCTCAGCACGGCTTATTCCATCAGCTCCGCTTTCTGCTCTGTGATCTCAATGCTTGCCGGGCCATATTCCACTTCGTTGAAAAAGCGGACAAAGACCGTCACCGGCACATAGAGGCTGCCGTCCAGCAGAAAGGGAGCCGCCGCCATCTCCTCGGGGCCGGAGAGGCCGATATTGTGCAGCCTGCCCGTGAACTGCGCGATATATTCGCCCGGATGGAAGCGTGCCGTCTGTATGGGACCTTCCACCACGGCATCGCCCAAAAGCCCATCCCATGCAACGGTATAACCGAGCGCTTCCGCCACGAGGCGAAGCGGCACGAGCCAGACGCCATTCTTCTCCTGCGCCGGCAGCGGCAGGCCGGCGGTGTCGAGACGGCTGCCGTTTACGATAAGCGTGATTTCCGGCACATCTTCTCCCGGCGTCTGCCCCTCTTCCATATAGCCTGCCGCATTTTCTGCCGGGCTTCCTGCAGCATGGCCGATTTCCCCAAACCTGCCGGCGTTCCATGGCGCGCAAAAGCAGAAAAGCGCCGACAGCATCAAGACAAACAACAAAAAGAGCCGTCTCATCTTCCCACCCCCATCTCCAAATTCTTCAAACTTCCGCGCCTCGCCCCAGTCCGGCACGGCGAAAGATCCGGCAAAGACAGCGCACGGAGGCTATAGCTCGGCAGCGCCCCGGCAAGAGATCTTCCTCCTCGAACAATCTCTCCCGGGCCTGCCCATTTTCCGCCTCTCACTGTCCGGTAAAAAAAAACCAGCCCTTGCGGGCTGGATTTTTATTGTATGAGTTCCTTGAATTTCTCAGGCGGCACGATCTGCGTAAGACCGAGAATCGCCAGAATCTGGTTGAGTGCCGTACCCGAATCCTGGGTGTTCCGCACCACGTATGTCGTATTTTTCCAGTTATCGAACTCATTGTTGTTTTCCGCATATTCCAAGTGATACTTGATCGCGTCGTTCTTATGCCCCAGCCGAAGCATACGCTCGACAAGTTTCACATAATCGACCATGAGGAAAATCGTCTCCAGATTGTCCCGCAGAAGCTTCGACAGCTGCTTGATCCCGTTCGTCTCAAGCATCATGAGGCTGATCTTATGCTCCTGCAGGGCATTCAGGACATCCTTCTTTAGAACGCCGTAATAGTCGCCCTTATAGGTGATATGCACGATGAATTCCGACTTGAAGAATTCCGACTTGCCGATGAAGCGAAAAAAGCGCGGATCGGAATCGATCTTCCCCGGCTCACGGGTCGTGTACGTCGGAATATAATGTATGCCCATTTGCATGAGCTGCCCGATCAGCATCGTCTTACCGGAAGCATGAGGGCCGACCAGGGCATAAATCTTATTTGTCATAATCCTCTCCCAGAAATTGATAGATAACAACCGTATCCTATTCGAAGAACAGGAACAAGAAAAACGAGAGCAACACAAACACTCTCGTTCCGCGCGTCCTGTTTCGATTCCTTTAAAAAGTTGCGGCAACTGCCTATTTGTTATGATACACTATTTTTTTTCATTTGACAACTGCTTTTCAAAACTCCCGGCAGAATAAAGGAAGGAAAAAAAGCCGTGAAAACTCCATGATGGAAAGGAAATACGCTGAAAAAAGCGAATAATACAAAAAAGAGACTATTGGATGAGAAAGCGGGGATGTCCTATGTATTTTTACTGCGAGAAATGCAAGAAAAAATATCCGATCAGCTCCATGAACTACCGCTGCGAATGCGGCGGTATGTTCCATCTGAACAAGACGCCAACCGAAGAAACCGTGCATGACATCTCGATCGGCCACATGCATACGGATCTGCTGAGCATCAACATCAACGGCATCGAATTCCTCCTGAAGACGGAAAACTTGCTGCCGACAGGCTCCTTCAAGGATCGCGGCGCTTATACGCTGATCAACGAAATCCACCATGTCGGAATCGAGAAGATCGCCCTCGATTCCGCCGGCAACGCCGGCGCCTCCATCGCAGCCTATGCCGCTGCAGCCAACATCGACTGCACCGTCTACGTACCCAAGGAAACCTCGCCCGACAAGCTGCGCCAGATTTCTACCTACGGCGCGAAAATCGTCAAGACGGAGGGCGGCCGCATGGGCGCCTGCCAAGCCGTCAAGGAAAACCTCGGGGACGCCTATTATGCCTCGCACGTCTATAATCCGCTCTTCTTCGAGGGCATGAAGGCCATGGCCTATGAGATTTACGAGCAGCTCGGCGGCAGCGTCCCTGAATACATCTTCATGCCGGTCGGCAACGGCACCATGCTCCTCGGCCTTTACTACGGCTTTATCGAGATCGGCCGCCTGCCGCGCCTCGTGCCCGTGCAGAGCAAAAACTGTGCGCCTCTCTACGAAGCCTTCAACAATCTTCCCGCAAGCGAGAAGCAGGAAACGATTGCCGAGTCCATCCGCATCGAGGAGCCGAAACGCCTGCACGATATGCTTGCGGCTGTCACGAACAGCGGCGGCGACGTGCTGATCGTCGAGGAGGAGGACATCCTGCGCTCCAAGGCTCTGCTCGGACGCCGCGGCATCTATGTGGAAACGACGAGCGCCGCAGCGCTTGCGGGCGCCATGCAGATTTTCGGCACGGCCAAGCCGGACAACTACCGCGTCGTCATTCCCTTGACGGGAACCGGGCTCAAGGGATAGCTCCTTTCCAAAAAGCGGCGGCCGTCAGGCGTTTTCTTCCTGCCCGCCATGCGGCAGGCGTTTGCAGCAAGCAGCAAGAAGCCCGCCCCTTTTCTTCAGCCTTCCGCACAGGAACGGCCGGGGAAAGGGGCGGGCTTCTTTATTGCAACCGAGAAAGCGTCTTCCCTAGCTGATGTAAGAGATGCGGCCTTCCTTGCGCGGCGCAGGCGGTGCAGGTTCCTCCGCCCCGTAGCCGATCGCGAGATGGCCGATGCCGGCAAACTGCCCCGGCCGGAAAAAGATTCCGGCCCGCGAGAGGATTTCCTGTCCCAGCGGCTTTTCCATCTCCTCCTTGGCGCGATGCACCCAGCACGTCTGAAGCCCCAGGGATTCCGCCGCCAGCATCATCGTCATAAGCTGGACGCTGCCGTTGTAAACATGGTTCACATCGTCCTTGTCGGCGACGACGAGAATGATGACAGGCGCTCCGTAGAATGGATCAAAGCCCTTTTTCCAATAGCCCAGCGAGCAGTTGAGCTCAGAGAGCTTCTGCCTGAGATCCTTGTCCGTGATGACAATGATGCGCGTCGATTCGCTGTCCATGCTGCACGGCGCATAAAGCCCGGCCTCGACGACCTCGCGCACGAGTGCCGCCGGCGGCATCGAAGCCTGGAAACTGCGCGTGCTGCGGCGCTTCTTTATAATCTCGATACATTCGTTCATGGTACGCCTCTTCTCTTGTCTTTTAAAGCCGGAACTTGGCCACGCCCTCCTGCAGCTGCTGTGCCAGGTCGGCCAGCGTGTGGCTCGCGGCGGCGATTTCCTGCGTCGAGGCCGCCTGCTCCTCAGAAACGGCGGAGACGTCGGCCGCCCTCTGCTGTACGCTGTGCGATACGCCGCTGACCTCCTGCACGGTTTTTACGGTGCTCGCGCAGTCCTTCTCGATCACGCTTGTAATCTTCGTGAGCTTCTCCACTTCTCCTGTCAGGGACTCGACGAAGGAGGCGATGCTCGCGAACTTCTCGTCCGCCGCCTGTACCTGTCCGACGTTTTCCTTGACTTCGGCTTCCTGGCTCTTGGTCAGCTCGAAGGCGCTTTCGATCTGTGCGGCGTTCTTGCCGATGACCGTGCTGATCTCCTGCGCCGCCTGCTCGCTCTGCTCGGCAAGCTTCCGCACTTCGTCCGCCACAACGGCGAAGCCCTTGCCCTGCTCGCCTGCACGCGCCGCCTCGATGGCGGCATTCAAGGCGAGGAGCTTCGTCTGCCCCGAGATGTTCGTGATGACCTCGTTGATTTCCGAGATGTTCTTCGAGCCGTCGTAGAGGCTCTGCACCGCCGCTCCAACCTTGATCGCCCCGGAGGCGAGATTCTCGACGCCTTGGACGGCGTTGCCGAGCGCCTCGCGCCCTTCCTTCGTGGCGCGGCCCGTCTCGTCCGCCACTTTCGCCGAAGCGTCGACCACTTTCGCGATCTGGCGCGTCTGCTCACCCATGTTTTCCGCGACCTCGGCGGCCATTTCCACAATGTCGTTCTGGTGCGCCGCCTGCTCGGCGATGGCGACGACGGACTCCGCCGCCGACTGCGAGGCCTGCGCCGTCTGGTTTGCGCTTGCCGTCAGCTCCTGCGCCGAAGCCGATACCTGCTCGGACGCCTTCGATGTGTTCTCTACCATCTCATGGAGCGTCACCGCCATCTTGCTGCAGCTGTTCTGCAGATCGCCGATCTCATCGGCGCGGTTCGTCGCCGGCAGCTTGTGCGTGAGATCGCCGTTGGCGATATAGCCGACCGCCTCGGAGAGGAATTTCAGCGGCGTGACGGCCGAGGTCAGAATGATATAGGTGATTCCGCCCAGAAGCGCGAGCGCCACAAGGCAGATGAAGAAAATCGCATACGAGATGTGCGTTGCCGCCGCAAACGCCTCATCCTGCGGCACCTCGATGACGATGTGCCACCCCGTAGAGCCGATCGGCATGGAGCGATAGAACTTGTCCACGCCGGCGAACTCCGCCTCGAAGGCCTGCGGCTCGTCCGCGGTGAAGCGTGCTGCGAGCGCCTTGTGCACACCGCCGTCCATCTCACTCAGCGGGGGATCCGCGATGGTGAACTTTTTATGATAAATGAACTCGCTGTCCGGCCCGAGCACGAAAATCGAGCCATGCTCGCCCACCTTCACATCCTTCAGGACGCCTGTCAGGACATCAAGCTTAACGTCCATGCCGATGACAGCGATGAGCTCCCCGTTCTTACGAATCGCCTTGCAGAGCGTCACGACCTCCGAGTTGTCCGAATCCGTCTGATAGACCTCCGAAAGCTGGACGTCGTTGGCAGCAGCCGCCACCTTGTACCAAGGGCGCGTACGGGAATCGAAGTCCTCCGAAACCGGCTCCTTGGCTATGCAGGCGCCGTCAGGGAAGCCAACGTAGAAATCGAACACGCCGTCCCTGGAGCCGATCTCGGAAACGGCCTCCTGCAGGGCCTGCCCTTGGGGCATGTTTTCGCTCCAGTTCTGTGCGATCGTCTCCACGATGGCGCGCTTCTCTTGAATATTTCCGTTGATCTTCGCCTCATAACGGCCGGCGCGCTGCTCCATAGCGACTTCCACTGCGTTCTTGAGACCGGCGCTGGCCAACATGTAAATAATAGCTCCCATGATGATAAAAACCAGGAGCAGCGGCACACCGATGCCTAAAAGCATTTTGGGTTTTAGCTTCATTTCCATTTCCTCCAAAAATAAAAATCTATCGCAAAATCCGGACAAGAAAAAACCAAGGCAGTCCCATTTCTCTTCGGCAGAGGGCTTCCTGCCCGATCCTTCGGTTTCGCGGACAGCGGACGGTAAAGAACGTCGCTTGTTTGGCATAAAGCCGGACAGACTTAAGGAATCACGATGAATTCAGCACGCCATCTTAGCGCATCTCTTCCACCCACCCTGCGTCGACAAATCCTCCGCATAGCACCACTATGCAGAGGATTTTCTCCTTGACAGGGCAAAAAATCAGCACCAATCTGACGGACTTCATTTTATCAGTGCTTCCCTCCTAATCGTATCTATCGGAAATTTTTTTGGTAAAATTAAGGAGATTTTCCTTCCCACAAGAAAAGAGGAGGTTCCTCCTCCTCTTTTCTTTCTGCGGGACTTTCATCGTAAGTAAAGGAGACGCAGACGAAGATGCGTCTCCTACCCCCGCACAGCCACGCGAATCGCCCCGGCGATAGCTGCCAGCGGCATCTGCCGCTCGACGGATCCGAGCTCAAAGGCCGCGCGCGGCATACCGTAGACGACGCTCGACGCCGCGTCCTGCCCGAAGGTCAGCGCGCCCTTGCGGCGCATAGCAAAGAGCCCCTTCGCGCCGTCCGCCCCCATGCCCGTCAGGATGACGCCGACAGCCGCAGGGCCGACGATCTCGGCGACGGAAAAGAAAAGCACATCCACCGAAGGACAGACCCAGTTCACGGGATCGCCCTTCGCGCAGGCGAGAGCGAGACGCCCTCCCTGGCGCACGACCTTCATGTGCTGTCCGCCCGGCGCCACATAAGCGTGAGAGCTCTGCAGCACGTCGCCGTCTTCCGCTTCCTTGACCGAGATCCGGGAAATCGCGTCGAGGCGGCGCGAGAAATAGCTGCTGAAAAGCGGCGGGATGTGCTGCACGATGACAATCGGCGGCAAAGGCGGCGCGAGATCCTTGAAAATCGCTGCTATGGCTTTCGTCCCTCCCGTCGAGGCGCCGATGGCGATCAGCTGCTTTTCCGCCGTGCCGGACGAGGCAGGCAGTGGTGCATGCGAAAAAGTGCGGTTTTCATTTTTTCCCCCTGCCACTGCAATCCCCCCCGGTTCAAACTCATTCTTCCACGACGCCGCGCACGAGGCGCAGGAATTTCTCACGCCCGATCTGCACGAAGCGCCCGCAGCCTTGGCATTTGAGACCGAAATCGACGCCTGTGCGCATGATCTGCCAAAGATCGCTGCCGCACGGATGCTTCTTCTTCATGCGCACGATATCGCCGACCGCATAGCGCTGCATCTCCATCCACCGCACCCCGCTTTCCCTCTCTATCGAATGAACCATGCGTTTTGCTTAAGCCGCACTCATTCCTCCCGGCGCTCCCGTTTGCCGCGTGCCAGCGAAGCGACGATGCCGGCGGCGCACGATACCGTGAGACAGGAAAAAATCAGGCGGATCGCCGCCGCAAGGCCGCTCGTCCAGTCACCCACCTCGTGAAGCGCCGCACTTGACAGCAGAACCGTCACCACGGCCATGCTCACCGCCTGTCCCGACATGCGCATGACAGAGACCATGGACGAGGCCACACCGTAAAGATACTTCGAAACGGAGCCCATGATGGCGTTGTTGTTCGCCGGCGAAAAGAAGCCGAAGCCGATGCCGACGAGGACGCAGTTCGCTGCAACAAGCGCGAACGGCGTATCCACATCGAGCATGGAGTAGCCGCCGATGCCCAGCGTCGTCAGCGCCATGCCGAAAGTCGCGACGAGGCGCGGCTCATATTTGTCGGAGAGCCCGCCCGCCACGGGCGACAAGATCGCCATCGTCAAGGGCTGCAGCAGCATGATGAGCCCCGCCGTCGAGGCGTCGAGCCCGCGCACGAGCTGCAGATAGAGCGAGAGCAGGAAGCTGATCGCATACGTCGCGCTGTAGTTCAAAAACGAGGCGAGATTGCTCATGGCAAAGACGGTGTTCTTGAAGAGGGTGAGCTGCAGAAGCGGCGCACGCGCCCTCTTCTCCCGCCAGAGAAAGAGCACGAGGAATACGAGCCCAACGGCGAGCAGGACGCGCATCCACGGAGCCTCGGCAAGCGAGGAAAGACCGTAGAGCGTCAGCGTGCTCGCCAGTGCGTACAGCACGGCTCCAGGCACGTCAAAACCGCCTTCTCTTTCCCCGTACCAATCCTCGCGGACACCGCGCACGAGCACGCTGCTCACCGCGATCACAGCCGCCGCGAGGATGAAAAGAAGCCGCCAGCCGATATACTGCGTGACGAGCCCGCCGATCACCGGGCCGAGCGACAAGCCGATGTAAGTGGCTGCCGCCGAATAACCGATGGCCCTGCCGCGCTCCTTCGGCGGATGCGACGCCACGAGGAGCGCCATGCCGCTCGAAAACACCATGCCAAGCGCCAGTCCCTGCAAAGCGCGCATGGCGATGAGAAACGGCAGCGACGGTGAGAAGGCCGCGACGAGCGAAATGAGCGCCATCGCTGCCGTACCGGCGCCGTAGATGCGACATCGCCCGAGGACATCTGCCAGACGGCCGAAGGGCAGAAGCAGGGACACCGCGCCCAGGAGGAATGCCGTGGAAAGCCACGAAAGCTCCGGCGCAGGACGCGAAAACTCCGCCGCGATCGTCGGGATCGCGATGTTGATGCAGCTTCCCAGAAACGGTCCCATGAACGAGGTCATGAGCACCGCCAAAAAAATCCGCCGTTCCGCCGTCATAGAGCCGCCCCCGTTCCCTCTTCGCCCTGCCGTGGAAGGGCAGGCCTACACGTTGAACCTGAAGTACGTCACATCGCCGTCCTGCATCACATAATCCTTGCCCTCGAGGCGAACCTGCCCCTTCTCCCTCGCAGCTGCCGTGCTGCCGGCGGCCATGAGGTCGTCGTAGTTCACGATCTCGGCGCGGATGAAGCCTCGCTCGATATCCGAGTGGATCTTTCCCGCCGCCTTCGGTGCAGTCGTGCCCGCAACGATCGTCCAGGCACGGCACTCGTCAGGCCCCGCCGTCAGGAACGTCAAAAGCCCCAGAAGCTCGAAGGCCGCCTTGATCAAGCGGTCAAGCCCGCTCTCCTTGAGCCCCAATTCCTCTAAGAACGCCTTCGCATCCTCGCCGTCCAGCTCGGCGATCTCCGACTCCACGCGCGCCGAAACGACGACGACCTCCGAGCCTTCCCGCGCTGCGTACTCGCGCACGGCAGCGACATGCGCGTTGCCCTCGCCGTCTTTCGCAGCCTCTTCTTCGGCGACATTGGCGACATAGAGCATCGGCTTCAGCGTGAGGAAGTTCATCTCCTTGATGAGTTCCTTCTCGTCCTCGGAAAGCTCCAGGCTCCGCGCCGATTTCCCCTCCTCGAGCACCGCCTTGATGCGGCGCAGGATTTCGTCCTCGGCCTTCGCCTCCTTGCTGCCGCTCTTGGCGAGTTTGGCAAGCTTCATGATGCGCTTTTCCAGCACCTCGAGATCCGCGAGGCAAAGCTCCGTCAGAATCGTCTCAATATCGCGCACCGGATCGATCGTCGCCGCGACATGCGTGATATTCGTATCCTCGAAGCAGCGCACGACATGGGCGATCGCATCGACCTGGCGGATGTGCTCGAGGAACTTGTTGCCGAGCCCCTCGCCCTTCGACGCGCCCGCGACGAGGCCGGCGATGTCGACGAAGCGCACGGAGGCGGGCGTCGTCTTCTTCG
>ERZ773065.1845-NODE-1845-length-10420-cov-5.139315_pt1 | contig 10420 bp, 7 predicted proteins | sample MGYA00580623_ERZ773065 | MGnify/ENA primary metagenome ERZ773065 (study PRJEB29015, sample SAMEA2738017) | human oral metagenome | biome: human oral; feature: human-associated habitat; material: dental | place: China | collected 2047 ...
CGAGAGCATCGGATCGGACTGGATCTCAGCCAGGAGGATGCCGTCGGTCATGAGTTTGACGAGCGTGCTCGGGCCGGTCTCCTCGGTGAAGCGCACCTGGTAGCCGATGATGCCCTCGCGCCCGATCCGGGTGCCGAGCTCGTGGGCGATGCGTTCGGCGACGGACCTGGCGGCGATGCGGCGCGGCTGGGTGTGGCCGATCATGCCGGTGACGCCCCGTCCCAGCTCCAGGCAGATCTTGGGCAGCTGTGTGGTCTTGCCCGATCCGGTCTCGCCGGCGACGATGACGACCTGGTTGTCGCGGATGGCCTCGGCGATCTCGTCGCGGCGCGCGCTGACCGGCAGCTCCTCGGGGTAGATCAGGGCGGGGACCGACGCGGCCCGGGCGGCGAGCTGATCGGGGGAGTAGCCGTGCCAGGTGCTGCGGCGCCTGTCGGGGCGGCTGCCGCGGTGTCGATTCCGGCGGCTGCGCTCTCCGCGCGATCTGTGCTCCCTGTGCTCTCCGTGTTTATTGTGTTGATTGCGATCGCTGTGGCGCGAGTGGCCGGGATGCTCGCCGGGACGGCCGCGATCGGAGCGGGGAGGTGCAGGCGCGTCCGCGCTGGTGTCTGTGGCGTCGTTGGCGTCGTCGAGGTCGCCCGCGACGGCGGGCAGCGGCATGTCCTCGGGGTTCTCGGCGGTGTCCATAAGCCGCTCAAGACTATACCGGCCTCTTATTCGCGGACGAGCAGTGGGGATCCCGTCGTCTTCCGTGGATGGTCCGCTGATGGTCCGCTGATGGTCCGGGCGGCCGGTGCCGGAGCTGCCCGCGCCTCGTCTTGGACGGCTGGGCCATTCGGGAAAGGGCGGCTCTCTGTCGCGCGGCTTGTCGGTGCGGCCGGTGCCGGCCGGCATGAATTCGGCATGAATTCGGCGGGACCGGGGCCGTCGTGGACACGAGAGGCCTCGGCGGGCATACTGGTGGGGAGCCACCCGGCTGTCACCGGATGGCTCCCCGGGTAGGCGGCTCAGTCGAGCCACTTACCGAGGGCATCCACAAGGACACCGATGGCCCGGATCAGGTGAGCGAGACTGGTTAAGATGTCGCTCACCTGATCCGGGCCGTCACTTTGCCCTTGCGGACTTTGGCATGTCGGCCTTTCGGCTTGGACACGGCCCCCACCTCCTCCCTGGCTCCTCGACTTCCCCGGCAAGGACACTGGGTGTTCCGGGAGGAGGTGCCGGAGAAGGCCCGAATAGCATGCCACGCCAGAGCCAGATCAGGGAGGCGCCCTGACCTACTACACGCAGACTGAGCCGGCGTGGAAGTTATCCGCCTTGTCAAAGACATCGGCGGGGCGGTGGAGTGGTCCTTGGTGCTGCTGGGTATGCCCTTGCTCTCCTGCTCGTCAGCCGGCCAGGACGGTGGGGATGGCCTCGTCCAGGTACCAGCTCCAGAACGGCCGGCGCGCAGGCGCATCCGTCTTCTCGATCGGCATCCAGTTCAACGCACCGGCAGCAGTACTCGCGCAGCAGTAGCTTGTATCGAGGGAGTCCGGTAGCAACTCATCATCAGCTGTTTCAAATTCTGCAGTATTGTAGTCGGGATTTCGATAACAGGCTGAAATTGTCATGTGTGCCGCTCCCTCGGCGATAAGAATGGCGGACTGCGTGGGTGCGGTGATATTTTCTACTTCACCAGATACATCGACAGGAAAGTCCTCTGCGCGATTCTCGGCCTGCTTTGGGTCTATCTGCTGGTTGACGAGCTTTTGGGCGAGGGCGAGCATCTCCTCAATGCGGTTGTCGCCAGGGAAGACGCGATTCCAGAGGTGCTGCACGCGCCGCACGCACATCCCGTCCAGTTCAATTCGGTGGCGGTATGAGGCCTCGTCGTTCTGGGGGTCGATCATATAGCCCTCCAGATCCGTCTACGAGTTCCGAGAGACAGGATCGCCTTGCTGCTGGCAGCCAGCTCCACCCGCCCAGTCTCAATGTCTCTGCTCACGGCATCCATATCGATCATGGGCCTGCTCGCCCCTTTTTCTTCGTTGCTCTTCGGGGTTATCGCCCAGGATCGTGCGGGGCATGTCCCTGCGCAAGGTCTCTTGTGTGCGGGGCGTTGGCTTAGTAATGCGGGCGGCCCGTGCGAGCCCCGCCTACGATGGGTCGCATGTCGGAGGAGCAGAGTCGCCGTACCCGTCTGCGCACCTGGGAGCGTGCATCCGAGTGGCCGCTGACCCTCGCCGCCCTCGTCTTCCTCGCCGTCTACGCGTGGGAGGTCATCGCCGATCCGCGCGGTGCGGCCCGGGCCGGCGCCGAGCTGACGATGAACATCGTGTGGGCGGTCTTCGTCATCGACTACCTCGTGCGCCTGATGCTCGCCGCCGACCGCGGACGCTGGTTCCTCCGGCACCTGCTCGACCTCATGATCGTCGTCCTGCCCGTGCTCAGGCCGCTGCGGCTGCTGCGACTCATCGCCCTGCTCGGAGTGCTCCAGCGCAGTGCCGGGACGGCCCTGCGCGGGCGGATCACGGCCTACACCGCCGGCGGCGTGAGTCTGCTCGTCCTCCTGTCCTCCCTGGCGGTGCTCGACGCCGAGCGGGGCGAGCCCGGGACGCCGATCACCACCTTCGGGCAGGCGGTCTGGTGGTCGCTGGTGACCATCACGACCATCGGCTACGGCGACCTGGCGCCCGTCACCGCGGTGGGCCGGTGCGCCGCAGTGCTGCTCATGATCGGCGGCGTCGCGCTCGCCGGCGTCGTGACCGCCACGCTCGCCTCCTGGATCGTCTCGCTCGTGGCCGAGGAGAATGCCGAACAGGAGGCGGCCACGCGCGCCCAGGTCGACGCCCTCCAGCAGCAGGTGGCCGCGCTGTCCGAGCGCGTCGAGCTGCTGGTGGAGGCGGCGGAGGCAAGGGGGACGACGACGGCCCCCGGCCCCTCCGACCCTTCTGGCTCTTCCAGCTCCCGGGCGGCGCGAGCTCCCGGGCCCGACGACGACGCCGCGCCGGGGAGCACGTCCTCACGGCAGTCGCCGGTCGCAGAGGATGCAGAGAAGGCGGAGGGGCGCGCATCGTAAGAAGGCGAGTCGGCCGTTCTCCGGGGCGCGCTCCGCGGCGGGGGCCTGCGGCGGAGCCCCCCGGTGCGGGGCTGCTGACACCCCTACTACCCGTACTACCGCTGCTAATGCCTGCTGCGGCGCCAGAAGGCGACAGCCGTCACCGTGAGGATGAGCGCCAGCGCGGCGGCTGCGGCCCACCACGCCACATCGAGGCGGCGCACCATGATGCACAGGACGACCTGGACGGCGGCGCCGAGGACCGCGGCGATTGCCACCGGGACGGCAGTCGGATGGGCGCGACGGTAGGCCGCCATGACGGCGGCGCGCTGCTCGCCGAGTCCTCGGAGCGTCCGCATCGCGCGCCGGCAGAGGAACCCGCCGCATACCAGCCATATGAACTCCAGCACCGGAATGAGGAAGTAGTTGTTGGAGGCGATCAGCTCGGGTGCCGTGCTGTGGTTCGGCCGTACCGCCGGCCACGTGAACACGAGGATGAGCATGTCCATGCATGCGATGCACCACGTCAGCGGATCGTAGAACTTGTGGCCGAGTTCGTGGACACCGGAGGCGAGCCGGCTGTCGGTCGGGTCGACGGCGAGGGCCGAGCTGAGGGCCGTGCGCGCCTCACGGATCTGCTTCGTGCTGCTGGCCAGCTTGGCCTGCAGCGCCAGGGCTCCGGCGTGATCGGGACTCAGCGACAGCGCCTCGCTCACCCGGGCCCGTGCCCGTCTGACGTTGTCCAGGCTTAGCTCCAGCTCGGCGACGGCCACGTACACGGACGGGTTGTAGGGCTCCGCGTCGAGAGCCCTCTCGGCCAGCTTTCGGCATCGTCGGCGTCCGGCGCCGCAATGGCGCTCGAGCAGGGCGAGCCGGGCCAGGGCCACGCCGCTGTCTGGATCGAGCTCCACGACCCGGCGCATGAGACTCCGACGCTTGAGCAAGGAGAAGGAGGGCGTCAGCTCGGCGGACAAGAACGTCGCCCAGGCGTTGCCGGGGTCGAGGGCCAGCGCCTCATGAGCCTCGCGGCGCGCCTCGTCAACGCGTTCGGCCTCGAGCAGGCTGAGCGCGAGCTCGAGGTGCGCCTGCGGCGAGTCGGGGAAGTCGACGCACAGGCGGCCGGCCTCCTCCACGGCGCGGTCGGGCTGCCCCATCGTGCGCAGCAGAGCGGCCCGCTCCAGGCGGCCCGCGTAGTCGGCATCACTGGGCTGGTCCGCGGCGTCGTCGGGATACTCCGGCACGCCGCCGGGAGTGGAGTCCGTCATAGGAGCTTGCGCGCGGCCATGTAGCGGCGCAGGTCGTCGTACTCGCCGTCGTTGTTCGCATAGGCGACGACGTTGCGGGCGCTGGAGAACCATGCGCCGCAGCTGGGCCGGGTCCGGCGGAGAACCCTCTGCAGGTCCCGCATGGTGATCATCCGGACCCGCTCGGTGCGCATCGACTCCGCCAGGGCGGCCTCGGTGGCCTGTTCGCAGACCCCGGCGATATCGGCGCCCGTGAGCCCGTCGGAGTGCTGCGCCAGCCAAGCGAGGTCGATCCCGGATACGGGGCGGTTCTTGAGATGGTGCCAGAAGATCGCGTACCGGGCCTCCTCGTCCGGGGGCAGGACCAGGACGGAGCGGTCGAACCGGCCGGGACGGCGCAGCGCCGTATCGAGGTCCCACGGCCGGTTGGTGGCGGCCAGCACGTACACGCCCTCGTTGTCGGAGTCGACCCCGTCCAGCTCGGTGAGGAGCTGGACGGTGGTGTTCCGCGTCGCCTGACTGCCCCTGTCGGCGTGGCGCCGCATGCCGATCGCATCGAGCTCGTCGAAGAACAGGACGATCGGAGCCCGGCGCCGCGCCATGAGGAAGAGCTCGTGCATGTTGCTCTCGGAGACTCCGACGTACATGTCGAGGACGTCGGCGACGGTGACGTTGAGGAAGGCGGCCCCCATCTCCCCGGCGATGGCGCGGGCGATGAAGGACTTGCCGCACCCGGGCGGCCCGTACATGAGCAGGCCGCCGCCCAGGGGCTTGCCGAACGCCTGTCGCAGCTCCGGATGGCGCAGGGGGCCGAAGAACTGCAGCTCGATGGCGCGCTTGGCCTCGGTCATCCCGCCGACGTCGTTGAGCGTGAGCGGGCTCGCCTCGACGTCCCAGACCTCCTCGGGCGGCGCGGGCACGTCCCTGATGGTCGTGAACGCGGGGGCCTGGCCATTGAGGTCCGCTTCCGCGCGCTGCCAGTCGAAAGTCCCCGACGTCGATCCTCCCGGTCCCGGGGTGGGGGCCGCGGGGGCGTCCGGCGGTGCCGAGCCTGCCGGGTCGCTGGCCCGCGTCAGCAGCGAGAGCGCGCCGGCATGCGTGGGCTTATCGGCCAGGACCAGCGCGCAGTGCTGCACGGCCTCACCGGTGTGCCCCGCCTTGAAGAGCAGGTCGGCGAGGTGGAGCCGCAGGGCGGCATCATCGGGGCTCATCGACACGGCGCGCCGGAGCGCATCGATCACCGCGTCATCCATCCGCCACCTCCTCGACTGGAGTCCCTCAAATCGTAGCGGGCAATACGCCGGTGTCTCGGACCGATCTCGGCGCGGATTACGACCGATCTCGGTGGGCCTTGTCCGCACCTTTCGTCGTGCGGGCGTGTGTGGCAGGCTCGAGCGCATGGCAGGTCCTGATCAGTCCCGACCGGTCCCTTACGGCGGCGTGCCCGATCCGAATCAGCCAGGCCAGGCGGTGTCGCGTCCGGTCGGGCAGTACCCGCCCGCCGCCGGGCAGCAGGCGGCCGCTCCCAATTCTTCTCCCGGCTACGGCTATTCCCCCGCCTATAGGAGCTCGAGGCCTCCGAGGCGAAGACACACAGGCATTATCGTTTTAGTGGTCGTCTTGGTGGCGGTGCGCGTTCTGGTTGTTATTACCGTTGTTGGAATCCTCATATGGTTTTGGGTGAAAAGTGACCGTCATGAAGTCGGTGCCAGTGCTAGTGCCGGAACTAATGTCGCGGATTCCGGCGATCGCTGGTCGAGCGACTGGTTGAATGGAGTCGAGGAGGCGTGGACTCTGGACGCACCGGCCGGCCTCGGCGGAGACGCGTCCATAACGATCATGGGCGACAAGCTCATTCGCATGCTGAGCGGGCCCGATGCCGCGACCGTGACGGTGTACAGGCTGGGGGATGGGGCGCCCGAGCAACTCTGGGAGGAGGAGGTCAGCGGCTCGGCCTCCTGGATAACCGTGTGGAAGAACTGGATCGTCTATGCGGGCCGACAGTCGCATGCCGTCAACCTGTACGAGGCCGACGGCTCCACCAGGGAGACCTTCGAATCCGGGGTCGATGAGCAATTCACCACGTATCCCTGGACTCCCGTCCCCTTCACCCTTGACCAGGCGCGTCTGTGGCTCAAAGACGGAGATGTTTCCTGGGCTCCGAGCACATACTCCGTTTCGCAGGCAGATGCATCATGTAATTCGATCACCGTCGGGGACAACGACATCGATCTCGGAAAGGAGAATGCCCTGACCAAGGGCAAATCGGGCAGCTGCTACGGGACCTCGCCGATTCAGGCTGTCTACCATTCGGGAGACGGTCAGATAGCCACATTCTACGAACATAACGATAGCAATGAGGAATTCCTCCACCTCGTTGACATGACCACGGGGCAGTCGCCGGATCCGATAGCTCTCGGAGACAGGTCGAGCTTCAGCGTTCAGGGAGATCTGCTGATCGCCTACGACAGGGCCGGAAATGCGACGGCGTATCGCCCGGCGTGATATTTGCGCCGCAGCATCGGGAGATCGAGTAGGAGAGTGAACGCACCCGACTCGCCACCGCCTGCCGCCCGTCCCGTCGGCCTGTTCTGCGGGCTCGCCGTCGTTGATGTGATCCAGCTCGTCGAGGCGCCGCCCGCTCCCGACGACAAGATCGTGGCCCTCGACCAGATTATCGCCGCCGGCGGCCCGGCCACCAACGCCGCCGTCGCCTTCGCGGCCCTCGGCGGCCGCGCGATTCTCGCCGCACCCGTGGGCGCCGGCCCTCTGGCCGATTTCGTGCGCGCCGACCTGGCGGCGTGCGGCGTCGAGCTCATTGATTGCTCTGAGAGCACCGCTCGCCCCGACTGTCCTGACCGCCCTGACTGCCTTGAACCCGCGTTGACGGCGGATGCAGTGGATTCAGCGGGCGCAGCGGATGCAGTGAATGGCGTGAACGCCGTGAGCGCCGTGAGCGCTGTCACCTCCGCCGCCCCGATGGCCTCGGGCCTGTCGATCTCCTCGTGCACCGTCACCGCCGCCACCGGTCAGCGCTCCGTGGTGTCCACCAATGCCCGCGCCGGTGCCGATCCCGCCCCGCTTGAGCGATACGCCTCGCAGGTGGCCGCCGGGCGGAAGTCCCCGCCTGGAATCGTCCTGATCGACGGGCACAATCCCGTTCTCGCCGCTGTCGGCCTGGACCTGGCGGCACGAGTGGGTGCTCTCAGCGTCATGGATGCCGGGTCGTGGAAGGACGACGCTGCGAATCTGCCCGGATGCTGCGATGTGGTGGCGGCGTCGGCGCGCTTCTACCCGCCCGGGCCTTCCGGTCTCATGGTGGCACCGGAGGATGTGGCGCACTGGCTGCTCGACGCGGGAGCCCACGGGGCCGTCATCACCCGCGGTGCGGATCCCGCCCTGTGGTGGTGCTCGGGCGCCCGCGGCGCTGTTGCTCCGCCGCGAGTCGAAGCGGTCGACACCCTTGGCGCCGGCGACATCTTTCACGGGGCGCTCGCCCATGGTCTGGTCGGGGCCCGGCGCGGAGACATTGCCGGGCCCGTCCTGGGCGCCGCCGTGGAGCGCGCCTGCGCGGTTGCCGCCGCCTCGACCGAGGTCTTCGGGACGCGCGCCTGGCGACAGCGAGTGCGGGGCCGAGGAAGCTGAGAAAGCTCAGAAAGCTCAGAAAGCTCAGAAAGCTGAGGAATCTGAGACGGCTGAGGGATCTGAGAAAGCCGGACGGCCTCGACTGCCGGCGTCTTTGCACACCCGATGGCGGTGCACGTTGCGATGATCCCTGTGATTCTGCGGAAGAATGACATCGTCGAAGAAGGGTGATGTTCTCCCATGTGCGGTGACCCCCTCCTGTGCACATGGGAGACTGGCAACCGTTGTTGACGAATCTCGCGGAACCCCATGATTCCGGGAGAAACTGGCTTTGCCTCTTTATCGTTGCGCTTCTCCCATGTGCAACGTGCGCGGCGGGACCGGTCTGCGGGGCGCCGATCGCCTGCGTCCTCAGTCCAGCCGGTGCGTGATCCACTCGATCGCCAGCTGCGCGACCTCTTCCTGCGCCGTCTCGGCGTCATCGCAGCGCACCTGCTGGAGCCGACTGCCGTCGCGCAGCAGGGGGAAGCCCTCGGTGGCGGCCTCGGCGGTGTCCGGGAACTCGTCGGTCAGGGCGCCGTGCAGCATGAGGATCGGCCAGGGCAGGTCCGCCATCGTCTTGTCGGGGGACTGCAGCGAGACGTCGGCCAGAGTCTCCTTGCTCAGCACGTCCCAGTGGCGCGAGTTGGGGTTGTCATCGGGAAGGCGGGTCAGGCCGTGGCGGTCGAGCTCGTCGAGCTGCGCGGAGGAGAAGACGTTCTCCCACAGGATGGACTGCGGGCCGACCACTGCGCCGACCGCCACGACGGTGCGCACCTGCTCCGGTCGGGCCAGCAGGGTGGCGGTCGCGCCGAGGCCGTTGGCGTGGATCGCCTGCCTGGCGAAGCCCCGATCCGCCAGCCAGCCGCAGACGGCCTGAATGTCCTCGATCTCCCCGGCGAGCGTGATGACGTCGTCATCGGACTCGCCCAGCCCGGAGAAGTCGAACTGCAAGGTGGTCAGCCCCGCCTTCCGGTAGCGTGCGGCGAGTTCGTCGAGGCGGTGCGCCAGCCCATGCCGGTCGGTGAGGAAATTGTGCGCGAGGATGACGGCGCCCTCGTGGCGGGCGGGGGCGGTCCGGCCCGCCTCCAGGGCGGTGCTCAGTTCGGGGAGATCCAGCGGATCGGCGGTATCCGGCACGCACAGAGTCGCGGCCAGAGTGATGCCGCGGGCCGTGTCGATGCTGATCTCCGTCATGCGGCAAACCTAGAGCAGGCGTCAACGGTGGTCACGGCATCAGCATGGGGAGCACTTGGATTGCGCTGGCAGCGTGAAGCGTTTGCGCGGCGCGACCGGCCCGTTTATTGTTCGACTGGTTGTTTTCCCGATCGGCGGACACTGCCGCCTGGTCTGTACGGAGGCGCTATACTTACCGCCGTTCCATCCAGAGCGGCCGAGAGACCCGGCTTGATGACGCCGCAGCAACCCCCTCGCGGTGGGTGCTTCTGCCGGGACCGATGGAGAGCGAATGACGTCCGTGCCCACCGACCAGCCGAGCGGCTCCCCGTCCCCGCCCCGGGCGGGCCGCGGGCGGCCCGCCCCGACGGCCCCCGCGCCGTCCTCGTCCCCCACCCTGTCGCTCGAGCTCTTTCCGCCGCGCCCCGGGCGTCATGCCACGCAGACCTGGGGCGCGCTCGACCGTCTGCTGGCGACCCGTCCCGACTTCGCCTCGGTCACCTACCGGCCCTCCTTCGTGGCCGTCGACCCCGACGGCGCCGGTCCGCGCTTCCGCGTGCGCCGCGAGCACAACCCGGCCGAGGACGTCATCACCCATGTGCTGTCCCGCTCCGATGTCCCCCTCATGGCGCACCTGACCTGCATCGGCTATCGCAAGGACAGGGTCGTCGAGATCGTCCGCCTCTTCCTCGACATGGGCGTGCGCCGCTTCCTCGCCCTGCGCGGCGACCCGCCGCGGGGCTGCGCGGCCGGGGACGTCGTCGGGGAGCTGCCCCACGCCGACGACCTGGTGCGCGTCATCCGCGAGGTCGAGGCCGAGTACTTCGACGACGGCGCCCGTCACATCCAGGTCGCCGTGGCCGCCTATCCGGCCGACATTGACCACGGCGCCGGCGTCGAGGTGCTGGCCGCCAAGCAGGCCGCCGGAGCGGATCTGGCGATCACGCAGGTCTTCTACGATCCCGAGGACTACCTGGCACTGTGCCGCGCCGCCCTCTACTCCGGGGTGACCGTGCCGATCCTCCCCGGGATCATCCCGCTGACCGATCTGGGGCGCCTGACCCGCCTGGAGGCCCTGACCGGTGTCGGCGTCCCGGCCGACCTGGTGCGCACCCTGAGGCGGACCGATGGCGCGGCGGCCGCGGCGGCGGGCATCGACGCCACTCTCACCCTCGCCTCCGCGGTGCTCGACGGCGGCGCCCCGGGCGTCCACCTCTACACCTTCAACCGCGTGCGTCCGGCGCTCGATGTCATCTCCCACCTGCGCCTGGGCAGGATCCTCGCCGGGTCCTCCCCGGACACCGCCGTCCAGCGAGAGGTCCGCCGCGACTACCTC
>ERZ773065.1849-NODE-1849-length-10412-cov-6.210872_pt1 | contig 10412 bp, 4 predicted proteins | sample MGYA00580623_ERZ773065 | MGnify/ENA primary metagenome ERZ773065 (study PRJEB29015, sample SAMEA2738017) | human oral metagenome | biome: human oral; feature: human-associated habitat; material: dental | place: China | collected 2047 ...
TCCACCCGGAGGTAAGGCATTCGGTTTACGGCAACGATATAATCAAAAATTTTGTATTCAAAATATGTCGTGCCCAAAACAATTGGACGATGGGCAATTATATAGATATGCAGGTCGAAGAGATACGCCGTACGGTGGGCGACCGCAAGGTGCTTTGCGGTCTTAGCGGCGGAGTAGACTCCACTGTTGTAGCCGTATTACTGCAAAAAGCCATTGGACAGCAACTCACCTGTATGTTTATCGACCACGGATTGTTGCGTAAGAACGAAGGCGAGCAGGTAATGCAGACCTGTGGCGACTTGTTTGGCATCAATGTGGTGAAAATCGACGCCAAGCAGAGATTCCTCAGTAAACTCGAGGGAGTAGCTGACCCCGAGAAAAAACGTAAAATCATCGGCGGAGAGTTTGTCTACTGTTTCGACGAAGAGTCGAAAAAACTCGGAGAGTTTGACTTCTTGGCACAAGGCACGCTATACAGCGATGTCGTCGAAAGCGGCACCAATACGGCACAGACTATTAAGACGCATCACAACGTAGGCGGGCTACCCAAAGATATGAAGTTTAAGCTCATAGAGCCGCTCCGAAAGCTATTCAAAGACGAGGTACGTGCTCTGGGAGAAGCCCTCGGTATCCCTCACGATATAGTGTGGCGGCAACCATTCCCCGGACCGGGACTTGCCATACGTATCATCGGCACCATCACCGACGAACGCCTCGAGATAGTACGCAACAGCGACGCAATACTTCGCCACGAGATAGTAAAAGCAGGCTTAGACAAAGATATATGGCAATATTTCACCGTGCTTACCAATATACAAAGCGTCGGTGTAATGGGCGACGAGCGAACATACGATTATGCCATTGCCATCAGAGCGGTTACCTCGATAGACGGTATGACTGCCGAGTGGGCACGTATACCTTACGACGTACTCGAGACGGTGAGCCGCAGGGTAGTAAACGAAGTCAAAGGCGTCAATCGTGTCATATACGATATTACCTCCAAGCCGCCCGCAACGATAGAGTGGGAATAAACAACCGTCGGTGGCAAATGTCTTAACAGACAATATCTATTTACGGCGGATTACGAGCAGCATTACAAACATAAAAAAGCTATTGAGCAACAATAGTTCATATCCAAATTTGTAATCGAAAAAATACATTGTACCGGCAGATACCGCATAAGTAAGAAGGGGCGAAAGTATTGCTACGAAAGGCAGTATTCGGTCTTTGATTTGCCATCGGGTGAAAAGTCCAAAGGCAAATAAGCCCAGAAGCGGACCGTATGCGTAACCTACTATGGTATATATGGTATCGAGAAGATTACGGTTTTTGATACTATCGAACATCAATATAACCAATACGAAAACCACACAGGTAGCTAAATATACTATTTGTCGGAGTCTTACCGAACTGTTTTCGTTGTCGGTATGGCGAAGGATATCTACAAAAAATATAGTAGCAATACCGGTCATAGCCGAATCTGCCGAGTTGAATGTAGCAGCTATAATACCTACTACAAACATTATAGCCACAACAGGCAGAAAATAGTCGGCTGCAAACATCGGTACCAACGAGTTTAGATTCTCGGGCAGTACTATGCCCGTTTGCGTCGAAAATATTATCATAAGAGCACCGAGAAAGAGCAGAAGCAGATTGAACGGCACGAAACAGCTGCCATACAGCAACATATTCTTGCGGGCTTCCGACAGATTGCGGCAAGAGAGAGTCGTCTGCATCATATCTTGCGATAGCCCTGTCATGGCGACGACTATAAATATCCCGCTGAAAAACTGTTTGAAGAAATTCCTATCGCTCACGAAATCGTCGACGACAAACGTTCGGCTCAGACCACTGCCCACTACCCTACCGACCGACTCGGATAGCGACCAGCCCGATAATTGCATCATATTGGCTATCATCAATATTATGGTAACTATAAGTACAAGCGACTGTAAAGCATCGGTAAATACTATGGTCTTGATACCGCCACGAAACGTATACAACCAAATCATACACACACATATAACGACGGTAAGCCATATCGGGATATTCCACGACGCGAACAAGAATGTATGTAGCACAAGTACCGCCACATATAGTTTCGAGGCAGAGGTAACAATCTTCGACACAATGAAAAACCAAGCTCCCGTACGATGAGTATTACTGCCGAAACGCTCTCTGAGATAGCCGTATATCGACGTCAGGTTGTTGCGATAGAATATGGGGAGAAGCACTGTGGCTACCACTATGTAACCGACTACAAAGCCCAGACACATTTGCAGGTATGTAAACTTGGCGGTAGCCACCATAGCCGGTACTGCCACAAGCGATATACCCGATACCGAAGAGCCTATCATACCGAAAGCCACAAGGTACCACTTCGAGCGGCGTGAGGCTACGAAAAAATCGTTGTTGCTACGGCTGTGGCGTGAGGTGAAATACGAAAACAACATCAATACGGCCAAATAGCCTACGATTACAAGGATTACAGTTAGTTGCGACATATATATTATTTTTGTACGGCAGGCAAAATTAATACTATTTCCAAATATGACGCTCGAAAAAGACAGTGTACGTGGCGAACAACCAATACTATCGGACGAAAATATTTCTTTAAAAAAAATCAATATTATTGTTTTGTAAGAAAAAGATTACTTTCGCATTAAATGCATCGATTGCAACAATTATTTAGATATAAGAAGGTAAAAACGAATTTACAGTATACATAGAATGATACATAAACATTATAAACAATTTTTTCAATGGCAGATAGCAGTATATTATTTTATCGTACTGCCGACGGACAGACTTCCATAGATGTTAAATTGGAGAACGAAACCGTATGGCTTACGAGACGGCAGTTAGCTGTTTTGTTCGATAGAGATATTAAAACAATAGGAAAACATATAAAGAACGCTCTAAACGAGGAGCTGAAAGGTATTCCGGTTGTCGCAAAATTTGCGACAACTGCTGCCGATGGTAAAACATATAATACGGAGCATTACAATATAGAAATGATAACATCGGTAGGTTATCGGGTAAAAAGTAGGCAAGGCACACTATTTCGTATATGGGCAAATAGTATTCTCAAAGAATATACTTAGTTATCTACGATGATATAGATAACTATCTACAAGAATATACTTAGTTATCTATGAGAATATGGATAACTATCTACAAGATTTGAGGAAACACAAACTTAACTAATCTTGAACCTAAAAGGACATAAAACAAAAGAGCGAAGTACCCTCTGACGGCACTCCGCTCCTTTATATGATATCCCTTGCGGGAGATTATCTGACAATAAGTTTCATCGCCTTACCATCGATTTTCACGATATAAGTACCTTGACTATAACCTGTAATATTTACCGTTTCGCCCGAACGATAACCGACATCGGAGTAAACCTTTTTGCCCGAAAGAGTAAATATTTCGAGCGTGCCGCTGCGGTTGACACTGAACGAATCGGTAGCCGGATTAGGCGATATTATGATACTTTCGGTATCGGCTAAGTCGGTATCGGTGGTGGTATTTTCGAACTTCAACCACAGAACGATAAATTCGCTCTCACCTTTGACAGTACGACGCAGTACGATATTGCTCTTGCCTGCCTTATGAGCGGTAATCTTGAGCCTTATGCCGACCACAGAGATATCGGCAAGGGTATTGTCTGCCTCGTCGGTAATAGCATACTCGATACTTGCTCCCTTCGTGTCGACGGCGGGTAGTAAGGTATTCAGATTTACCATCTTTGTTTTGCCCACTTCGGCAGATACGGTATCGGCAAACGTTGTTAACGGTCGGTCGCCGCCGAAGTCGTCCATACAGAAGTAGGTGGGTATGGTAGTACCATATTGGTTGTGGCGAGTGCCGTCCATAGTAAAGGTAACATTTTTTACTACACCCAAGCTACGTAGGTCGAGCCACTGCCACGACTCTATCAGATAGTGGTCGGCAGGGTTCGACGAACGATAGTCGGCGAGATAGAAACTTACCGATTTGCCGTTGTCTGCCTTAGCCGTCAGTTTGACCCAGTCGCCGGTAGTGAATGGCGTATGTTTATCTTGTTTACCCTTGCTGTCTGTACCCGTACCGTGTATGGAGACATATTTTACCCAAGCATTGTTTGTAACATAGCAACCTCTGATGCTATCGCCTTGAGGCTTGTGCGTCGGTACTACCATAGTGTGTCCCATCACGTGCGACGGATATACTACGGCATAGTTCGACGAACCGTTTACACCGTGTCCCACAACGGAGTTGAACTGGTCGGTGATAAATTGGTTCGGATCGAACGACTTGCTTGTCTTATTCGAATAACCGAAGAGTCCCCAAGTCTGAGAATATGGTATCATCGAATTGGCGAATGAGTACGAACCGCTATAGAAGGTATTCTTATAGTTAGGTACGGTATCGCCCCACCAGTAGCTTTCGGCAGGCAGATAGAGGTCGTCGAAAGTGGCGACCTTAGCCGTTCCACGCACGGTAACCACAATCTTGGCTTTGTGAGTATTGCCCCAAGCGTCTGTAACGACAAGAGTAACGACGTCGGTCTTTTGTGCCGTCAGATTGAGTTTGTCGGTGCTGCTCAGAGTATCTCTATGGGCGTTGGTCCACGAATATGTATATGGCACTACGCCTCCGTTGATATCGGCACCGAGTAGAATAGACATATTCTCGTTTACGATAGTGTCTGCGGGCAGTGTAGAGGTCAGAGGTTGCGGAGCTCCGCTGAAATCGTCGATCATAATATTGCCCGTACCTTTCAGTACGACAGTCGTAATCTTACCGAATACTTTGAGGTCGATAAATACCCATTTGCCTGCGGTAGCCGACAATGTACGCGAACCTACGTTTACGGTTCCTTTATAGGCATTGAGGCTTACGGCGGTATCCGATTTGAAATAGAAACCTGTGAGCGTCAGCCCTTCTGTGCTGTTGTTTATCGTTACCGAGACGCTATCTCGTACGAGCTTGGCGGCTTTGTGGTTGTTGCTACCTTGTCCGTCGGTGATGGGTTTCACCTCGAAGCCCGAGAACTGTGCCGTACCGTCGACGAAATCGCCTGTGGCAACCGTTACGTTTTCGAAAGTAGATACTTCGGTCGGAGCATTTGGAGTAGAGAACGCACTTATTACTATTACCCCGCTAAGACTGCCGTAAGTGGTTTTAATTACAAAGTATGCTTTGTATTCCGATGAGCTATTGAGATTTCCGATAGTTACCTCTTTTTCTACACTTTTATTTATGTCGATACTATCGGCGGCAATCACTTGGGCTACCGACGGAGCTGCTTCCGACGATAGTTTTGCTAAGAAAAATACCTTACCGTTTACCAGAGTCTTGATTTTTGCCTTAGCACTATTAGCCTTTATATCGGTAATATACGGGTAGCCGGCAGCAAACTCGGGTGTAGGCAGTACAAACTCGTAGGCACCTATCGTCGGAGTCGACGCATTACGTGCTTTGCCGTCTATATCGGTAGTAACGTATCCGATAGGCGAGGCGGCAGCCATACTGCCCAAATCGCTCAGGTCGAGCGACGACGACGGGTCTACAAACTGTGCCTGCTCTACGATAGAGTTTTGGTCGCCGCTGACGGTATTCCAACCGGCAAAGTTATATTCGGTACTTCCAATTTCGGCAATAGTATCCGAAGGAGTATAGTAGCCGTTGTTTTTGAACGTAATTCCGGCCAGATAGTCGGTGTTGTTTAGATTATATACCTCACCTTTGGGAGCACTGTTTTGCAATAGATTGTTGGCAACCAGTACACCTTCGGTAAGATGGCTTTTATAGCCTGCAAAATGAATATTGCCGTGTGATAATCCGTTAGTATGTCTGATATTTATAGAGTTGTATACTATATCGACATTCTTCAGAGGATCGTTGCACTGTATGCCGTATGAGGCGTATGTTCCACCCACACTGTCGATTATTATTTGGTTGTTGTATATCTTGTTTCTTCCGGGCACATCTTCATTCGTGTCATAATGACGCAGATACAAAGGATAAGCCTTCTTTCCTACAGTGCTATCGACAGATATTCTATTACCTCGTATAATGGTATTACCCATCATTACGGCATCTATTCCCTTAATCTCATAGGATGCTGGCATGCCGGTCATTACTATTGTATTGTTTTCTATTATACCACCGTCTTCTTTGGTAAGGTAGATACACATCCTGCTCTGGTTGACGAAGGTATTACCCACTATACGAGCCCCCTTTTGTTTGGGCAATCTTACGTAAGATGCACCATAAATATATGTACCTGTACCTCCTCCGTCGAGCGTACTATTCTCTAAGGTGAAAAAGTCGGAATTCCTATAAATCTTATTTTCACCCTCGATTCTTATAAGATTTATATCGCTGCCAGATTGGGTACCTGTAGCACGCGGAGCCTCTATACGGCAGTTGCGTACAGTTACGTGGTTGCTTATGTTGTTTACCATTATAGCAGCAGGATAACCGAGTCTACCTGCCTTGACGGTAATACCTTCTATTGTGATATAGTCGGCACCGTTGATGGAGAATATGCCGAGGTCTTTGCCTTGAAATTTAGGCAGAACGTATTTGTCATATTGTATCGTTACATCTTGCGGGTTACCACTTTCCGACTTTATTGTAATGGTGTTTTCGGGCGAAGCTCCCGGTATATGCGGTATTACAACTGTCTGGTCGTATATGCCGTTTACGATTTTAAATACCACTTTGCCGTCGATACCGTTTTTCATAGCATCGATAGCTGCTTTGATAGTCGGATAGTCTGACGAACCGTCGCCGACAGTGTATGTACCGCTGAAGCCTCCTACTATATTACGCGAAGCGGTAGCGGTAGTACTTGGAGTAATCCATCGCGTACCTGTCTTTACGGAGTCGAGTTTTGCTGTTACTGTGTTGCCTATCGTTGCCGACGGCGATGCATCATACACGAGCCAGAACTTATATACACCCTCTTTGACGATAGCTGTAGAGCCGTTGATACGAAGCACGGCAGTGTCGTTGTGGGCATATTCGTTGTGTGCGACGAAAGCATCTATTATTCCCGTAGCGTAGAGTCTTACTTTCGATATATCGGCTCCGATATTGTTGCTACCTGCTGCCGAGAAGTCGAACGAAGATATATTGAGCGTATCGCGTTCGCCTTCGACCGATACGTCTATCTTCAACATCTGTTCTTGTGCTCCTTTCAATAAGTTGCTACCCTGTACAGCCGTAGCCGTGATATTGCTTATTGCCAACGGACGCGGCACAATTGAATATACCTCTATCTCCCAACCTTTGTTGGACGTACCTTTGGGGTCTTTGAATTCTATCGTAAGCGAACCGTCGGTAGCGGTAGATACGATAGGCTTAGGTAATTTATCTCCTTCCAGTGTTGTGCCGGAATAGTCTGCTATCTCTTCGCCAGCTACGCCGCCGTTACGTACGATGAAATGGTCTCCATTATCTGTATTAATATAATTAAATACTATTTTGATTACTTCTCCCGCACGCGGCTTGAATGTAACAGCTCCCGAGGAGGTAGGGTTGTAGTTTGCATTAGGACCGCCGTTGTCGTAGAACATCAATTTACCGTTAACATTTACCACATCATCGCCTCGGAAGAGATAAACGTTTTTCACCTCGCGCCGACCGGCAGGGTCGCCATTGGCAATGGTATGGGCAGTACCGCCTACGTTGACTTCCGAAACGAGAGCATCCATAGAGCTACCAGATGTAGCCGTGCTGTCGATGTCGTAAGTAACCCAGAAATAGTTGTCGCCCGCACTCAAAGTAAATGGATGTGCAAGGGCGATAACGGCATTAGCCGACAACGGAGCTTGCAGCGTACCTACCAACGAATCGGTAGCAAAACTGTTTCCGTCGCTGTGGTATAACGATACTTTTTTTACTTTCGACTCGCAGCCTTTAAGACCTACATTGACCGAATTCAGTGTAAGTGGAGTAAGGTCTCCCAAGGTAACAACGTTGATACCGATTATCTCGGCTTTCGTAGTGCCGGGTGTAACGAACGAAGTATCTTTCTGCACCACATCGACCCGAGAGAAAGTCATCGGTACCGACTGATGCAGGCTTACGGTAGCTTTCCAACCTTTACGTGTAAAATTATAATAAAGGGCAGAGGTATTTGCATTGAATACTATCGTCAGAGCTCCGTCGGCCGACTTAGAGCGGACGGTACTGCCTGGTCCGGTATACTGATTTGCGACGTCGGCTTTCCATAGCGGAGTACCACTTGTGCCGACACCGCTGTATATCTCAAACTTCGCCTTTACCGACCCAGGATAACTATTGGTACTTATATAAACAGCAAATTCGGAGAAATCTATCTGTACCTTACTATTGGGTATACCCGGTAGAAAGGTGATTACTTGATTGCCCATTTCGGCCTCATAGTGATTGCCGAACATAGCTTTTTTGCTGATAAACTGCCAATCGCCATATATAGTCTTGCTGAATGTACCGACAGCGGATACGTACGTGTTGTTTACGGTGAGGCTTCCCGTTGGGTGCGGTGCTGTGGTAGTATGTGTGGTGCCGCCTACTACTACCGACGTACAACCGGCGTCGATGGAAGCTCCTTGTGCGGCATCTGTTTTAATATCGTATTTTAATAGAAAATAGTTGTTGCCCTCCAGTAACGTCTGCGGAGTAGCGAGTGTTATATCGAAGTTGTCGGCAGCAACGTTTACCTCGCCTACCTTATGAGCTACACCTGTGGTATCGTTGCCAAGATAGTAGAGATAGGCCTTTTCGATGTTGGCAAATGTACCGTTTGTATTGAAATTGAGCTTCGATACCGATAGTGGATTGTCGTTGTCGGAAGTAGCGATATTAATAGATAATACGGACTGTTCTTTGTCGCCGGCTGCTACTTCGGCAGGTGTCTGCTTCAACGTGACGTTGTCTAAAGTCATATTCTGTGGCGTATACTCTTCGACTACGGCTGCGAATCCCGGTTTCGGATAGCCGGTAGTACTTTTTAAATATACGGTCAGAGCTCCATCTGCTGCAGAAGATTTCAGAGTGAGAGGTGTAGGATTTTTCAGCAATGTAGCGATAAGACTATCGTTGGCGATGTTTTTACCGTTATAAACTTTTAGAATATCGTTATATCCTGTATTGGAGGTATTGAATAGCTGTAGCGAAGAGAATGTAACTTTTATCTTCTTGCCTGCATTGGTAGGCGCGAACGTAACACGTCCTTCGAAATCTCGAGAAATATTGCCCGAGGCTCCACCGTCGTCGTAGAAATTGACGGGCGTAGAGCCAATAAGATATATCGCAGGCGTAGTCGACATAAGTACGTCGCCTGTAGGTATTTGCGGAGTTATGGTCGGTGTTATGAGTTTTACCGTCGCTTTCCAACCGCTGCCCGTACCGTTGGCGTTGCTGAAGAATACCGTAACCGACCCATCGGCTGCCGAAGAGGTAAAGACGGTATTGCCCATATTCATTGCATAAGTAGCGTCGCCGCCGGAAGGCAACGAATACTCTATATTGCCAAACCCGTCGTCCTCGGAATTGAGACTTTTAGATCCATTCCAGAGTACTATTTTACTGCCTCCTTGCAGGTCGATGGTATCAAATACGATTTGAATCATCTTCCCTGTGGGAGGAATAAAAGTAATACCCGTTACTTGTTGTGCTGTCGGTATCGGACCGACATCTCCGCCTGCGTCGTAAAAGAGCAGGTCGCCTGTTACGGCTTGTGTATGTTCTTGTCCGTCTGTACCCGGCATATTTACGCTCTGCTGGGCAAAAAGACCGACCGAAAACAGACACATTACAAGCAAAATAATGTTCAATTTTTTCATCTATATTACTATTTTTAAATTAATAAATCGACATATTCGACCAATAGCAACATAGCAAGACAAGGTTATAACGCCCCAATCGAACGGGATACAACTGTTTCAAAAATACTGCCTGTATAGGTATAAAGTGAAACATTTCTGTCCTTAGCTCTTAACCCCGAAAGCTATGTACTATAGCAATCTCTACGGCAGGTTTTCTGACTCGTTTCGCAGTCTATAAGAGCCTTCCCGAACAAAATTCAGTGGCAAAAGCGGTATATATAGACCGATTTCATTGAAACTTACAGCAGCGGGTACTGTTTGGGATTTACACCCAATTCCCTCTCTAACACACAATTAGTAGCAGTGTATTATCACCGTAAAAATCGGCTGCAAAGGTAATAAAATTTTACAAACTACATATCAATAAAAAATCGTCTTCCCCGAAACAACAAGTTTCGTTGTACGAAAAAACAAATCATCTTCATCCGTAGATATGCTTACTACAAATGAAGATGACTCTAAAAAAGGAGTTTTTCTCTGCTTTCGTGCTCGCTTGCCTCTATTCGTTCTTGTCGGGCGAGGCAGTACGTTTTTTTATTCTCAGTA
>ERZ773065.1853-NODE-1853-length-10406-cov-4.173993_pt1 | contig 10406 bp, 10 predicted proteins | sample MGYA00580623_ERZ773065 | MGnify/ENA primary metagenome ERZ773065 (study PRJEB29015, sample SAMEA2738017) | human oral metagenome | biome: human oral; feature: human-associated habitat; material: dental | place: China | collected 2047 ...
TAGCTAAACAAGTGAAGATATCTGATTCAGAGATTTTTAATCGTAAAAATTTTACGGGACATTTTACGGCTTCGACTTTTATTATTAATCCAAAACTTAAGAAAATTCTACTGCTTGAACATAAATCTTTGGGGATTTTATTACAGCCAGGTGGACACATTGAAGCGGTTGACGACACACCTATGGCGGCAGCACTAAGAGAATTAAAGGAAGAAACTGGAAAATCTGCAAGTGATTTCACTTATATTGCATTAGATCCAAAAGAACCATTAGTACCCTTTAATATTGATTCTCACTATATTCCTGAAAATCCAAAAAAGCAAGAGGACGCACATCTGCACCATGATTTTGGTTATCTTTTCGTGGCAGATGATATTGAAGAAGTAGAGATTGATCCGAACGAGTCGAACGGATTTCATTGGATAAACATTGAAGATTTTTATAAACAACCACACTTTAAAACGATTGTACCTAAGGTAAAAAAGTTCTTGGCTGAAAATCGTGTATAATATGGGTATGATTGAGCAAAAAACAAAGAGGGGTTTTACGATTATTGAATTAGTAGTGGTGATTTTCTTTGCTTCACTGCTTCTGATTTTGTTCTTTTTACAAAAACTCAATCTTGATGCGATGCACCGTGATGAGCAACGTAAAGAGGCGATCAATGCGATGTATTATGCACTAGAGGAGGGCTTTCACGCTAAGAATGGCTATTATCCAGAAAAAATTTCAGAAGAAAATTTAAAAGTGATGGATCCGAGTCTTTTTACAGATCCAAGTGGGATTAATTTAGGACGTGAAGGAAGTTCATATTCTTATGAAGCAGCAAACTGTTCTAATGGAAAATGTAAGGAATATACCTTAAAAGCGCAGATGGAAAAAGAAGACACTTATATCAAGAAAAATAGAAGCTAGAGCTTTTGACGAAAAAATATCCACCGAGTTGGTGGATATTTTTTGTTATTTTTCGATGACTTGATCGATTGCTTTTAGTAAATTGTTAATAAATACTTGATCGAAGTCTTTCTTCTCCCGATCAGTCATTTCATCCCAAGTCTTTTGACGATTATCTGATTCAAATGCCGCGGCCAGGGGATAACCAGTGCCGTTGTATGGTAATTTTAATTTTTCTTTGTTAAGGATTCCGTGGTTGATATTGTATACCAATTCCATTTTTCCCGATGGTGAAACAACAGCAACGCATTGCTTAAAATAGCATTCGTAATTTTTGAGATTCTTGGTTTTCTTTTGAAGATATTTCCAAAATTCAGCCCCAGTGGTTTTTTCAGATAATTCTCCACCCCAACGTCTTAAAGCAACTCCAGGTTCTCCATTCAACTCTTCAATAAAAAAGCCTGTATCATCACCAATACTAACTAGCCCAGTCTTATAAGCGTAAGCTTGTGCTTTTGCTATTGCATTATCTTCAATCGAATTGACACCTTCTGGGACGTCAATCTTGATATTGAGGGATTTTGGCGATTCTATATTAAAATTATCGCCTAAATATAACTTAAAATCTTGAAGTTTAGAGGTGTTACCAGTTGCGATAAAAATTGTTTTCATAATTTTAAAATTGAGTTTGTTATTTTTCGATGACTTGATCGATAATACCATAAGATTTGGCTTCTTCAGCGGACATCCAATTATCGCGATCCATATCTTTAATGACCTGGGCGACAGTTTTTCCGGTATTTTTAGCCATAATTTCAGCAAGGCGCTTCTTCAAGAAGATACCTTCTTTAAGCATGATTTCCTGATCTGTAATTTTACCTTCAGTACCTGAACTAGGTTGATGAATCATAATACGAGAATTTGGCAAAGCAAAACGTTTGCCTTTAGCGCCACAGCTTAGAAGCATGGCGCCCATGGAGGCCTGCAAGCCGATACCAATAGTTTCAACATCTGGCTCGATATAATTCATAGTATCAATAATGGCGAGACCATCATAAACGGAACCACCTGGAGAGTTGATGTAGAGCTTGATGTCTTTCTTAGGATCCTCATGAGCGAGAAAAAGCAGCTGGGCAATTATGAGATTAGCGGTATGAGAATTAACATCTTCGCCCATGAAGATAATGCGATCGTTGAGAAGACGAGAATAGATATCGTATGATCTTTCACCACGGTTAGTGGTTTCGATGACGGTAGGGACGAGATAATCATTCACGATTTTTTGAGGTTTTGTCATATTTACTCCTTTATTTAATTATTAACTACTAGAGAGACCCTTGTCAACTCTCGGAATTGAATTGGAATTAATCTGTTCAATTAGCTGACTATTGTGATAAATATTTTGATTATATTTAGCAATGTCTTGATTTAATTTTTCAATAGATTTTTTAAGTTCATCGTATTGAAGATTAAGCTGATTAATACGACCTATAACTGCCTGCCTTTGTTTTCTAAACTCAGTCTGGTTAATAAAATCACCCCGAGCAGCGCGCGAGTTAAACTGAGTAATCTCGTCGCTTAGTTGTTGCTTTTGCTCTTGATATTGCTTGGTACGGGAGTTGATTGACTGCTTTTGTTTTTCAATAGATTCTTTTAAGCGATTAGTTTCATTCTTAAGCTCAATAAAAACATTATGATATTGCTGATTAAAACTAACGATTGATTGACGATCTGTAAAGTATCTTTGATAATAACGTTCGAGAGACGCGGGAAGGTCTTTAACCTCGGTACCAATACGAGAGTGGAGCTCGTCGTAAAATTCATCAGGACGATAATTCTGCATAGAAGTACGGAGATCAGAATCCGCAGGAAGGCTATCATAAACCGACTGGAGTTGGTCTTTTAGATTTAACTTTTCCCAAAAAAGGAGGCGATGGTAGGCAGCATGTAGCATTTCATGAGCCGTTGTAACTTCACGAACGCCTGGAAGTTCGGAAGAATTTACATTGTAGACATAGAGACGATCTTGATCTTCGCGATAACAACCTAGAACATAAATTTCTTGACTGTGACTATTACAGTTCTGATTAAAACTTTTCTTATCTTGCAACTCGGGATGGGTGGCGCGGAGGATGAGGTTAGCACGATAAGTAAGTTTTAGAGAAGAGGTAACAGATGAAAGTTCACCCGACAAGATAAAATCCCTAGCCTTAAACTCATCTTGAAAAATGTAGACGCAAAGACAGGCGAAGATTATAAGAAAGCCTAGGAAGAGGCCGCCAAACTTTGCGCGATGTTTCATAGACTATTTTTCCTTTTTCTCAATTTCAAGAACTAATTTATCATTTTTAAGATCAACTACGGCGATCTCGCCTTTTTTGATTTTCTCAGAGATGATAGCTTCAGAAATGATAGACTCGAGATAATCCTCGATGGCGCGACGAAGTGGACGAGCGCCGTTTTTAGGATCAAAGCCTTTGTCGATCAAGAATTCGGAAGCTTTTTTAGTAAGCTTTAAGCCAAAAGATTTGGTGGCGAGACGTTTTTTGAGATCAGAAATCATATTATCAAAGATCTGTTCAACTTGTTTCTTGGTAAGAGCGTGGAAAACTTCGATCGCATCAAGACGATTAATGAGTTCAGGTCGCATAGACTTCTTAAGTGCTTTCATAGCAGCGTTTTTACTAGCTTCATATTCCTCCTCAACGAATTTATCACTCTTTTTATTTTTGGTACCAAAACCAAATTCAGCATCGTCGTACATTTCATCAGCCCCAAGGTTTGAAGTGAGAATAATAATTGTATTGTTGAATTTAATGTGGTTGCCTTGTCCATCGGTTAAAACACCGTCCTCAAGGATTTGAAGTAGCATATTGAAAACTTCAGGATGGGCTTTTTCAATTTCATCAAAGAGAACAACAGAGTATGGATGACGACGAACAGCTTCGGTGAGCTTACCACCGTCATCGTAACCGACATAACCAGCAGGAGCGCCGACAAGACGAGAAACATTATGTTTTTCGCCAAATTCAGACATATCAATTTTAATCAGTGCATTATCGCCGCCAAAAACCTCGCGAGCGATTACTCTGGCAAGCTCAGTTTTACCTACGCCGGTTGGCCCCATAAAGAGGAAGGAACCAATCGGACGTTTCGGATCACCGATGCCAGAACGGCCGCGACGAATAGCTTTGGCAACAGCCTTGATCGCTTCTTCTTGACCAATAACAGCCTTTTCCAGATGTTTTTCAAGATCGGTGAGCATTTTCATTTCGGAACCGTGAACTTTGGAAACTGGGATACCGGTTTTTAAGCTAATCGCAGTAGCGAGATTTTCTTCAGTAAGAGTAGGGGAGATCTCATCATTAATGCCAGCCTTTTCAAGTTTTTCGATTTCTTCATCGATCTTAGCGACGCGAGTTTTATAGAGAGCCGCTTTTTCAAAATCTTCAGCTTCAGCGGTTTCTTCAATCTTCTTTTGAAGATCCTCACGTTCAATCTTTAACTTTTTATATTCTCCACCACCTTTTTTATCGGCAGCAACTTTAGCAATGGCACTAGCCTCATCGATAACATCGATAACTTTATCTGGCATAAAACGGTCATTAATATAGCGCTTAGACATATTAATAGCGGTTTCCAAAATTTCATCCGGAATAATGACACCATGATGTTTTTCATAATGAGATTTTACACCCTTTAAAATACGTAAAGTAACAGTATCAGTAGGTTCCTCAACGATGACAGTTTGGAAGCGGCGTGAAAGAGCTTTATCCTTCTCGATGGTCTTGCGATACTCATCCATTGTAGAAGCGCCAATGAGGCGAATTTGACCGCGAGCAAGAGCAGGTTTTAAGATATTAGCGGCATCTAGGCTGCCTTCACCAGAGCCGGCACCGGAAAGGAGATGAATTTCATCAATAAAGAGAATGAGATCTTTATTACCAGAAGCTTCGTCAATGATTCCCTTAATTCTCTCTTCAAATTCACCACGAAATTTAGTACCGGCAACAACGGAGCTAAGGTCAACCTGATAAATTCTTTTACCGATTAAATTACCTGGGACTTCGTTTTTAACAATACGAGTAGCTAAACCCTCAACGATGGCAGTTTTACCAACGCCGGCCTCACCAATAAGAACTGGATTTGATTTTGTACGACGACATAAAATTGTGATTGTGCGTTCAATTTCTTGGTCGCGACCAATAACGGTATCAAGTTTACCTTGTTTAGCCATTTCTGTTAAATCTTGACCGTATTTTGTAAGCCACTTAAGAGGAGTTTTACGAGTGAAGCCAGCCTTTTTCTGATCAATCTTAGCATCTTCAGCCTGTTTCTCAGTATATTCCTCAATGGCATTTGTAAGACTATTCAAATTGACTTTGAGACCTTGGAGAATAAGACTAGCACGAGAATTTGGCTGGCGCAAAAGAGCATAAAGAATATGTTCAGTGCCAATAATCTTGATTCCCTGTTCTTTAGTGAAATTAGCTGCCATACGAAGTGTCAAAACAGCAGCCTCAGAAAGCGACATCATCGCCATCTGAGAACCTGGGACTTCGACAGCGGTATGATTAATAGTTTTTTCGACTGATTCGAGATTGACATCCTCATCTGCTAAGAAACGCGCACCAGTACTAGTATCTTGAGAAAGAATTCCAAGAAGCAGGTGTTCTGTACTCATATAACCATTATTATATCTTTTAGCATAATAATCAGATTTTTGGAGTGCAAAACGGGCATTCTCGGTCAAATTATTCATAATTTCTGTAAAATCATCTTGCATAGTTATATTGTAGAGCAAATATTAGCACTGTCAAGTATAGAGTGCTAATTTGTTTAATTTTATTTTCGGATTCAAAGAATAAGTAGAAAAATATATTCAACTCTATGATCTGATAGCTTCTAGACCTGGCAGAGGTAGCCCTAAAAGAAATTCAAGACTGGCACCGCCACCGGTGGATAGAAGACTAAAGTCTAGATTTAGATTCTTATCCTGACCTGAAATTAGATTCTCTACAAAACTAACCGTATCGCCACCTAAAATAATTGTTTGATTATTATTTAAATCTTTTTTACCAATAGTCTCTGCAATGATTTTAGAAGAAACATCAAAACCTAGTGTTTCAGTCTTGCCAGCGGTGCCGTTCCAAATAACGGTATGGCTCTCTTTGATAATTGGCAATATTCTTGCAAGAGATTGATCGCCAATATCTAATTTATTTCCTTCTTGATCTTTGCGAAAATCCTCGGCAACATAAATTTTAGAATTATCCGATCGAAAACCATCGGCAGCAATTTTGCCAATGACCAGAATATGATCGACGATTGGCAAAAAACGATCAATAAGGGGCTGCTTATCGGCGATTTTAGCACCACCAAGGATGAGTGTTGCGGGACGAATTGGAGATTCTAAGATTTTTGAAAGATTTTTAACTTCCTTTTCAACTAGAAGACCGACCACAGTTGGTAGTAATCTTGGAATTTGAGCAGTGGAAGCATGCGCGCGATGGATAACTGCAAAGCCATCTTGGATAAAAAAATTAGCATGAGTATCTTCAACAATCTGCTTAGCAAATAATGGATCATTCGCTTCTTCTCCTGAATTAAAGCGAAGATTCTCAAGAAGAATTACTGAACCTACGGGAGCAGAATCGATGATACTCCTAACTTTTTTGCCGATAGTTTCTGAAATAAAAATAACTGAGCGTTTGAGTAGTTTTGACAACTCGTGCGAAACCGGTTCTAGAGAAAGTGCTGGATTAATCTGTCCATTTGGGCGACCAAGATGAGAAATGAGAATAATATGATTAGCGTGATGATTGATGAGGTATTGAATTGTAGGAAGGGCTGCTTGAATACGAAAATTATTCTGTACTTTTTGATCTTGGAGCGGGACGTTGAAGTCAGTACGGACTAAAATATTTTGATTTTCAATATTAATGTCATGAATAGTTTTTTTGTTAAACATAGTTATAGTATAACCTAAAAACTAATGACGTTTAAAAAGATTAGCTATTTTTAATAAAACAAACATTAATTGTTACAAATAAAAAATAATACCTACTAGGGTATTATTTTTTGTCTTATAGAGACTAGATATGGCGAATCTGGATAGTGTCAGTACCGGAAACTGTATTTGGCTGTCCAGAAACGATCACCGCGAGAATTTCATTTTCACCAGTTTTTGGAGAAACATAGCCCGAGGCTTTAAGTTCTTTAATCAATTCAATACCGTAGCTATCAGAATAAGGACGAACAAAACAGGCATTTGCGTAAGTTAATGCAAGTTGTCCTGCCACGCGAGGATTACTTGTCACAGAGATAATCGGGAGAGTTGGACGTTCAGCCGCAATAGAGTCGGCAGTGGCACCGGAGGCTGTTTCACAAACAATCACATCTGCTTGAATTTTTTCAGCTAAATCTACAGCTGCATGAGCAACGGCATTGTAGCTTTCGTTATTACCCTTTGGGTCCGTATCAAGCTGATTAACACCGACGTGATTTTGGGTATAAAGAATGATTTTCTTCATTTGCTTAACGGCTTCAATCGGATACTTCCCTTGTGCGGTTTCATCAGATAACATGACTACGTCCGCACCTTGAATAACAGCATTAGCAACATCAGAAACTTCGGCGCGGGATGGTTCTGGGTTGTCGACCATGGAACCGAGCATTTGGGTCGCAACGATACAAAGTTTACCGTGTTTGCGACAGAGATTCACTAATTTACGTTGAACAATAGGCACTACTTCGTTGCCAGCTTCGACTGCCATATCACCACGGGCAACCATAATAGCATCAGTAGCTTTAACAATAGCTTCCATTTTCTCATCACTTTCAATTGCCTTTTTAGTCTCAATTTTGGCGACAATCTGAGCGGTTGAACCATGTGATAGTAAAATTTGACGTAGTTTTTCAATATCTTCAGCGCTTTGAATAAAGCTCATAGCGACAAAATCGAAATCACGCGAAGCCCCAAATTCAAGATCAGCCATATCTTTTTCAGTGATGACATCACCACCAAAGTCAGTGTCTGGGAGATTGAGACCTTTGCGACTCATGATGAAGCCATCATTTTCAACACGAACTTTAATTGCGGTATCGCTAATAATCTCAATAACCTTTGAACGAATCTTACCATCATACATGAATAATGGTTCACCAACTTTCATACGCTCTGCAAGATTATACTGGACTGGTAAAGTGGTTGATCCATCATGTTCTTTGATAGCGTAATCTAAAATTAACTCATCACCTGTATGAACATCAAGTCGATCATTTTTTAAAATGCCGAGACGGATTTTTGGTCCTTGTAGATCTTGCAAAATAGCAACAGAACGGCCTTTTTTAGCAGCTGCATCTCTAATCCATTTAATTTGCTGATCTCGCTCTTCATAACTACCGTGCGAAAAGTTTAAACGACAGCCGTTAGCGCCAGCCATAATTAATTCAGTAATTTTTTCTTCTGTAAAAACAGATGGACCAATCGTGGCCAAAATTTTTGTTCTTTTAAATAATCTACTCATAACCTGATTAATTATAACATATTTGATAGGTGCTGATTTAGAGAGAAAAATATTAGATAAGAACTAAAACTGTTCAAATTAATATGCATCATCAAGCATGATGTTATAGATTATTTATGAGTAACTAAGATTTAAGGGAATTTATTATTAATTGAATGAGATGAGGTTTTGGCTATATAATTGTAAGCATAATAATCATATAAAAGAGAAGCGATGAACGAGAAGACTTTAAAAATTTTTGGGTGGGTGGCGACCTGCACTGCAATGTTGATGTATGTTTCTTATTTTCCGCAGATTATTAATAATCTAAATGGACATAGGAGTGGATTTTTACAACCTACGGTGGCAGCAATTAACTGTCTACTTTGGGTTATCTATGGCTTTTGCCAAAAGAAAAAAGAATGGCCGATCATTATTGCAAACGTACCTGGTGTGATTTTTGGAACAATTGCCGCAATCACAGCCTTAATATAAACGAGTATAGTATAGATTTACTATATTTTAGTTTTTGAAGATACATAAAAGAATGTAGATTAATTGGGTTTGACTTTTTGAAAACGTACGGCTGAATAGTCTTCTAAAGTGATTTGATCAGTTTCTCGGAAGTTTTTGAGATCTTTAAAGACGGGGCTGATTGATTGATCTTTATATTTAATTTGCCAAAAATCAGCAACTTCACCACTTGGAATAAATTGATCTAGATGTTCATGCCACTGAAGTCTGAGAGGGGTTTCGTGTAACTCTTTAGCAATAAGCTGATTTTCTACGTATGTTGCTAATGAATAATCTTGATCAAAAACAAGAAAAGTAACACCACCCTGCTCACCTGGATCTGTTTTATGAGTCTTCATCTGATAAATTGCGGTAATAATTTTACGAACACTCTTTTCTGGTGCAAGACTCTGAAAGGTGGAAGATATGATGAGAACTAAAATAAAAATTGACATACATAAAAGCATAATTGGTGATTTTACCGAAAATAAAGTTTCTCTTTTTGGAATTAATTCTTTGTTAAAGAAAATTTTAAATATTTGTAGAGTGCAAAATAATAAAAGAAAAGCAATTAGAATTTGCGCAGTATAAGGAATGAACTGTTGACTAATTTGAATAAAAAACGGATTAAAAGTTAATATTGATAAAATAAGTGTTGTAGTCTTTAAAGTAAATTTATTTCTAAAAAAGAAAAAGAGAGACAAAATAATTAAACCGCCGCAGAAGAACGAAAAAGAACGATAGGTAATTAAGGATGCACCAAAAAAATTTGACCAGAAAGATAATAGAAAAAAATAAATTGTCTTAACGAGAGTTTTATTAGTATCAAGCGGTGAAGGAGAAGCCTTTGTGAGAAAATCACTAAAGTACCGATAATTTTCAGCCTCTTGATTTGTGATCGACTTAGTAATACCACTCAGGCTTAACAATATATAAATCCCAATAAGAAAAATTAAAGAAAAAGCTAAATAAAACCGAGGAGTTTTTTTATTGGATTCCATAGTTTGATTTTAACAGAGTTTGGGGTTTTCGTGATAAGATAAAAATATCTGGGCGTGGCGCAGTTGGTAGCGCGCGCGGTTCGGGACTGCGAGGTCGCCAGTTCAAATCTGGTCGCCCAGACCATTGTAAAATATTACTAACGCTTTTTAAACTGGGAACTGGCGGAACGTCCCACGGGGTAAACGCCAGTTCAAATCTGGTCGCCCAGACCATATGTTTGAAATTAATTCGGGGCTTGGCGCAGTGGTAGCGCGTACGTCTGGGGGACGTGAGGTCGCCAGTTCAATCCTGGTAGCCCCGACCATACATTTAAATTCAACTTTAGAAATATTTAGACTTCTCTTATGAACTGGCGGAACCTCCCACGGGGTAAACGCCAGTTCAAATCTGGTCGCCCAGACCATAAAAAGTCAACAAAAAAGACACCGACTTGGTGTCTTTTGTTTTAGTTATTTAGCATATTCAACAGCTCTGGTTTCGCGAATAACA
>ERZ773065.1856-NODE-1856-length-10398-cov-5.394856_pt1 | contig 10398 bp, 10 predicted proteins | sample MGYA00580623_ERZ773065 | MGnify/ENA primary metagenome ERZ773065 (study PRJEB29015, sample SAMEA2738017) | human oral metagenome | biome: human oral; feature: human-associated habitat; material: dental | place: China | collected 2047 ...
AGTACTGGCGCGCCGCGGCCCTGTCGGCGTCGAACTGGATGAGGCCGTCGGCGTCGTAGAGGTTGAGCTTGGCGTTCAGGGCGTGGTAGTCGAGGCCCGGATCGCCGCAGTTCTCCTCGCCGGTGTCCGTCAGTGTGGTTGCTGCCAAAACTTCTCCAAACCTTCGCGCACTCGGGCCACGTCCTGGGGCGTGCCGAGCAGTTCGAACTTGTACATGTGGGGCACCTTGCACTTGGCGGAGACGATCTCGCCCGCCAGGCAGTACGCCGCGCCGAAATTGGTGTTCCCTCCCGAGATCACGCCTCGGATGAGCGAACGGTTGCGTTCGTCGTTGAGGAACTTGACGACCTGCTTGGGAACGGCTCCCTTGACGTTGCCTCCGCCGTAGGTCGGGACGATCAGGACGTACTCCTCCTCGACGTGCAGAGGTTCCTCCGTCGGACGCAGGGGGATGCGCCGGGCGGGCATGCCGAGCTTCTCGACGAACCGCTTCGTGTTGTTCGTCGCCGAGGAAAAGTAGACGATCTGCCCCACGGGACCTCCTGATGCGTCCGGGCCGGGTGGGGGCGCCGAGCGGCGCCCCCACCCTCCGATTCACGCCGTGACGGCGGAGGCGGCGACGGCGGCGGCCGCCGCCTTGATCCGGTCCGGACGGAACCCCGCCCAGTGGTCGCCGTCGGCGAAGACCACGGGTGCGGACTGGTAGCCCAGAGACTTGACGGCCTCCAGAGCCTCAGCGTCCTGAGTCAGGTCGACTTCGTTGTAAGCGAGCCCTGCCTTGTCCAAGGCCCGCTTCGTCGCATTGCACTGAACGCATGAGGGCTTGGTGTAAACAGTGATGCTCAATTCGTATTCCCTTTCTTCCACCCCGGCCCGCGGGAGAGCCTCGCCGGCTTTGACGCCCGGCGAGAGGCGGAGCCTTCATTTCCGCCCATCCCGCGGGAGAGCCCCTCCAAAGGCCTCCGTGAAACCGCGGCCGTAATCGGTGGCTTCCGCGACCGAGCCGCCGACTTGGCGACTCGAGCGAAAACACTACACCTTGTGGTCACCGCGACGGTAGACCACAAGGGCTTGTGTCTCCGTGACGAGTGGCACCGTGCAATTCCTCTCCTGTGGACTGCCCGACCACCGGGGTGGACAACCTGTGAAGCCCGAGCCCCGGCGCCGGCAGAGATATCCCCTCGAGCGTCCACACGCCGGAGCCGGCCCCGACCGCGCGCCGCGGACGGCACCGGCCCAGACGGGATCGGTTCGTACCGCCGGCCAGGCGGCCGATCTCAGCATCGCAGACGCCTCCGACACTTTCCGGCCCGCTCCGCGCTCGACGGCCCACCGGCTTCGGGCGCTCCTACTTTCGGAGGGAATCCCCAAGTTTATCCACGCCTGTGGACAAACCGAGTTCACATGTGTGGACGCTGGAATCCGCGCTGTCCACACGTGTGAATCGCCGCGGCGGAACCGCGTCGCGCCACTTCGAAGGGATGGGCGTGTCGGCCGCCGGCGTGTCGCGAGGCCGCGCTCAGGAGTTCGCACGGCCGCCTCGGTCGGCGAATTCGCGGCCCGCCAGACCGCGCTCGGGAAGGCGCCGCTCGCGCGGTCCCTGAAACCGCGGTGCCGCACGCAGCTCACTCGGGGAGGCGCTCCCGTAGACTCGTCTCGCCCTACCGCGACATGCGCAGCCGATCGCCGGGGAAGCGCTCCTACTTGTAGTCGCCGCCGGTCGCGGCGGCGGCCTTCTGGCCGTTGACCGTGACGGCGTAGGCGTCGCCCTTCTTGATCCTCGGAGAGGAGAAGACAACGGATTTGGCCGGCTTGGGGCTCGTGTAGGCGGCGATCTCCCCGCCGGTCGAATCGGCGACGGCGAGCCTGCCTCCGGCGGGGATGTCGGCCTGGGCCTTGATGGCCGACTGGCCGGCGGTCGTCTTGGGCGCCTCGTCCATGCCGACCGAGCCGACGGCAAGGAGGGTGCCGCCGGACAGCGTCAAGCCGTTCTCGACGTCGACGGCTCCGTTGCCCGCGGCGGACGGGCCGTAGACCGTGACCTTGCCGCCGCTGATGACGCCGTCGCCGTCCGAGTCGAAGCCGTCGCCCTCCGTGTTGAGGGTCCAGTCGCCGCCGGTGATGGCCATCCACGGTTTGGTCGCGGTGTTGACGGCGTTGAGCCCGTCGTCGGAGGTGGTCACGGTGGCGCTTCCGCCGGCCAGAAGCATCTTGGAGGCCTCGAAGCCCTCCTCCGAGCCGGCTGCGTTCACCGATCCGCCGGTGACGATGAGGTCCGAGGTCGCCTCCAAGGCATCGGATTTGGCGACGACGTTCGCCGTGCCGCCGGTGACGAGCACGTATCCGCGCCCGGCGTTCTTCTTGTTGTCGGACTTGACGCCGTCGTTGCCGGCTTTGAGGTCGAAGGTCCCGGCGGCGAGCACCACGTAGTCCTGGCCGCGGATCGCGTCGTCGCGAGCCGTGACCTTGACGGTCCCTCCGGTGACGACGAGCCCGTCGGAGCTGGAGATGCCGTCGTTGCTGTTGCCTCTCACGTCCAGCGTCCCGCCGCCTCCGATCGTCAGGTCGGCCTTCGAGGCGAGGGCGGCGATGGGCCCGTTCCCCTTGACCGTGGAGGCGTAGCTGGAGGCGTCGGACAGGGTGTTGGCGGTTCCCTCGGCCAGGGCGATGACGGCCTCGTCGGCCTCCACGATGCGGATCGCCGCGTTGTCCGGAGAGGTGATGTTGGCTCCCTTGAGGACGAGTTTGACTTTGGCGGTCTTGGGGAGTTTGACGAACACCTGGCCGGTGAAGTCGCCGGACAGGACGTAGGTTCCCGCCTTGGAGATCGTCACCTTCCCGGCGCTGGTGGTCACGGCGGAGCCGCCGCCCGAGGATGCGCCGGGCCCCTCGACGGCGGCGGAGGTCCCGTTGAGCCGGATCTTCGTGGCCGACGACTCGTCGTACTGCACGTCGTTGGAATCGGCGTGCGGTCTCTGATTCTCCGCCATCATCCTCTCGGCCGTGGCGCCGTCCGCCTTCACGGTGTTCGCGTAGACGTCTCCGCGGGGAATCGACTTCCCCGCTATCCGGCGCAAGGAGTCCAGCTGGGCCAGACCGTCCTTGGCGGGGGTTTCGCCGTGCGTGGTCGAGTTGCCGGCGGGGGATCCGCTGCTCGTCTTCCCCTGCGAGGTCTTCCCGCTTCCGCAGGCGCCGAGCGTCAGCCCCGCGGCCAGGGCGGCGGCCGCCCACGTCTTCGTCCTTCTCATGCTATGCCTCCTAGCGTTGCTATCGTTTTGCTCCAGCGATTGGCGGGGAGCCCGGGGTTGATCGCCGCCATGCCGACGGCGTACTTGGACAGCCGCACCGGGCGCACTCCTCGACGCCACAGCCACCTGTCCGCCTCGCACGGGTGCTTGCTCGACTTCGTTTCCACCACGACCTCCGGCACCCGGAGAGGGGACCAGCCGGAAGGGGTCGAGAGCGTGAGCCCCCGGTCCATCGTCAGCCGCGAATCGCCCGGCAGCCGGAAGGTAGTTCGCGTGTAGACCGAGCGGATCACCCACGCCAGCTCGCCGACGGCCCGCGCCCCGGCTCTGCGGGTCTGTACGACGCCGCGTTCGGTGAGCCGTGCGGCGAGCCATTCGCGGATCCGCGGGCAGCCGGTGACGTCCGGCGTCAGGTCGAAGGCTTCGACCGGCAGCCCCCTCTTGAGGCGTTCGCACACGTCCATCGGCACGTCGTCCAGGCGCAGGCGGTCTTTGACGTTCTGCCCGCGTCCGCTGCGCGTTTTCAGTTCGACGAATCGCAGGCCCGCGTCGAGGTAGACGCGGGATCGGACTTTGAACCGCCGCCGCCGCTTGGTGGCCGCCGCACGGTACAGCGCGAAATCCGGGGTGTCGAAATAATCCGACAGGTAGCCGAACTCCCTGGCCCCTCCGATCGAGAGGACCTCGGCTTGGATCGAGCAGAGGTATTCGACGAGCTCGGCCGTCAGCGCGCGGTTGAGAAGGTATTTTCTGTCGGTCCGTTTCAGGAGGGCCGCCTGAGAAGCCAGATCCTCCAGGCCTATGGCCGGAAGCCGTTCCAGGAGGGGACCGAAGTCCACGACTCCGGGGTAGCTCGCGGGGCCGATTCGAGAATCGCCTGCCACGTCGATCCGAGAGTGGCTTGCCTCCTCGATTCGAGACCCGAGGTCGATCATCGCGCTCATCGGTCCGTCCCCCTTCCGTTTCGCGCTGGCTGGCTCACCTCTTTTTCCCTTATCCCGTCTTCGCCGGCGCCGCGGCCGGGCTGGGCCTGCGCCGGGTAGCCGGCCTGCCCCACCGTGCGGCCGCCTCGCGTCTGAGCCGTGCATTCGCCCTGGGCCGCGCGGCGATCCTGCGTCGTCTGACCGTCCTGCATCATGCGGTGGCCCTGGGCCGTGCGGACTCGCTTCCTCTTCAGCCTCCACGCCTTCGTGGTCTGATCCCGGCGAGCCTCCGTCTGATCTTGCTGATCTTGCCGGGTCTCCGAATAGCGGAGGTCGACATAGGTGGAATCGTTGACGTAGTCGAGTTTGATGATGCTGACTTCGCCGACCTCCAGGCTGGTGCTCCGGCGGATGTAGGCGGCCAGATCCTCCGTGTCCGGCAGGGCCCGGTCCACCACCATGGTCATGTGCCGCGATCGGCTCATGATCCTGGCCGAATCCGCGACCGCGAGCACGAGTACGATCGAGCCGATCAGCCCGGCCCCCGCCGCTATCCTGATTCCGGACAGGCCTCCGATCAGCCCGATGGCCAGGGCCGCGAAATAATAGGCGACCTCGACCTGCGACAGTTCCGTGGACCGGAGCCGGATGATCGACAGAACGCCGAACAGGCCCAGGCCCAGGCCCGCGCCCACCGTCGCGGTGGACAGGGCCGTCGTCACCGCCAGCACGCCGACGTTCACTCCCACCAGCGCCACCGCCAGGTCCTTGCGGCGATGACGCGGCACATACAAGGCGAACGCTAAAATTCCGATCGCCACCACATCGATGGCGAAAAGCCTCAAATCCATCGTACACTCCCTTCCCCTCCCCGTTCTGAGCCGATGAACGCGTCATCCAGCCGGAACGAGATTCGGTTGTGTAAATCAATGGCAAATTAGTTTTACATTTTGCCCATATTTACGTGTGATTTATGTATGACTATCCGCTGAATGTTTGCGAATTGAATGTCAGAAGCCTGTTCTTTTAGAACTATTTTATAGTAATAATAATTTCTTCTGACTTAATCGTGGCTCCAAATGGATGGGTGACTCCACTTGTTCCGCACACTTTAATACACGCCACGCATATTTAAGCAAGGCCCACACGTCAATGTGACGTAATACACTCGATTTCAGAGAGATATTGCCTTGCACATCCGCGCAATGCGTGGCTCCGTGAGGCGCCCAGCACACGGCATGAGGCGTCCGGCACGCGCTCCCCCTGCCCCGAAGGCGCCCGATCCGTCCCGTGCGTTCGCCCTTTCCCGCTGCGTTCCAGGCACAAGTCGGCTGGCGTACAGTCCGGTTCTCCCCGCGCAATCAGGATCCCAACGGTTTCGACGCGGGAAGGGCACGCTAATCGGATCCGAAGTATTCGGGATATTCTTCGAATGGATCATGTTTAGAATGATCAACCCAGCTATTCATAACATCTACATATTCCACACCATAATTAATTATAACATGTGCATTAAAATCTCCGTCAGCCATCCAAATCGGGACATTTTCCGAAAGAAGAGGACGGATCCACAAAGCAGTATTAAGGACTTCTCGCATATCGCCTTCACATGAAATCATCTTATTATTTCGAAAATGATTTAAACAAAGAATCAAATTGCCCCTATTGTATAGATCTACAGAAATATTCACATAATTTCTATCGATCTTAGAATAGGTTTTTATATCTATTTCGTTCCAATATTTTTCGACTTCATGAAGAAACATTTCTGAAGTAATAAGTATGCCGTTATTTGCAGGTTAAATATTGTCTTACTCATTAATTTTCTTTTCATTTTATTAGAATGATTTGGAAATTTTTATTCGCTTCGAATATATTTGTGACGAATTCTAGCAAAAATTCTTTTGCTTTTTTTCGTGCTTATAATAATTAATTTTTCTACGGGATTATCGTCTGATTCTATGATCTACTTATATCTTCCGAATTTATCGCGAGTTTTGCTTATTATAAACTCTGGAGCATTTCCTTCGTGCATTGTTTTATTTTCTTCTCCAGAATGTTTTGTTTTCTATGCAACAACTATTTCTTTTTCATAGATGCATGATTTGCCGATACTTTCGTTCCACTGCCCACAATTTCCGCTTCATCAGGTGTCCCCAAAACTTTATGCTGGTAACGCAAAGCTTCCGAGTAAGAAGTTCGCGGATATGCATCAAGACTATTTAAATAATCAATTTTTTTCTTTATATGCCCAAACTTTTCTTTTAGGTTCTTTCGAAAAGGCATCTTCGTCATGACCGTGATGTTCATTATGATCATGATGATCTTTTTGTTTTTACTCTCCAACGTGACGGCTGTCGCCGTCTTTGTCAAAATCCTCGGGGCTCCTACCTGCACGCGCCCCATCTTGCGGCTGGGCATCTGCTGAAGCATCTTTTGGATGTGACTCCTCATCGCGACGGTGTGCATGTCCATCATGGCCGCGGCTTGCATGCTCGCTACTGCCTCCGTGGTCACCCTGGTGGCCGCCTTGACCGTGGTCGTCGCAGGTGGAGGAGCCGTCGCCGTTCGGGTACCGGCCATCACCCGAACCACTCGTATGCTTCGTGTGGTCAGTGTGCCCGCTGCGGGCGCCGTTATGAGTAGATGCCTCCCCGCTGCTGTGCTGGACTGTTCCATGGCCGCCGTCGCCCTTCCCTCCGGTTGCGTGGCTGGACTCGCCGGCCTGATGATCGGAAGATCTGCGGCCGGCACCGTCGTGACCGGCAGGCCGATGCGATGCAGAAGGACTATCGTTCCCCGCGTGGCCGGAACCGCGTCCGCCGTCGCCGGCGGTGTGGCCGGAGGGTGCGAAGCCGTCCGATCCTCTTGCCTGCCCATCAGTGTGAGCGTGCAAGGAACCATGCGCCTCATCGGAACGCCCATGCGAAGAACCGTGAGCGTGGGAGGGGTGAGCGTAATGCGCGTGCTGGGCGCGGTCGTGGCGGCTGGCGACGTCGATGAGCTCACACTGCCTGCCGGGATGCTGCGTGCCGGGTTCGTCCTCGACGAGGACGTCCTTGTCCTCCGCCAGTTTCACCAGTTTGGCCGCCGTCTGGGCGGCCAGGATCAGGGATTTGATGTCGACTTCGAAATCGTAGGAGAGCATGGCGGGGCTCTTTCCGGGGTTCGATAGCGGTGGGTGTGCGGTCGTCTCAGTCGAGGATGGCGACGTTCTTGACTTCGGCCTCGTGGGCGAGCTTGGCGATCCTCTTCATCGCAGCCTCGGCTTTCCGGAGGGCAGAGGCCAACTCCCCGGCCTGATCGTCGATCATCCCGTCGGATTCGATCTGCGCCTGCCGGGACGCCCAACCGAGGCTCCAGCCCGAGACCAAGCCGGAAATGTCCTTGCGAGCGTCCTCTACCTCTCTGCGAAGGTCATCGGCCGCCTTCCTCAGCGCGGACTCGACGGCCTGGGCGTCCTCCAGGCGGAAGACGAATGCGCGGTTTGCCATGTCCTGACGAACCTCCCATGATGGCGGCGATCTCGGCGAAGGACGACGACACCTCTGTTCGTCACTCCGCGGATGTGCGATTCGAGGGAACGGATCAAATCCCGATTGATCGAGTCAACCCTGTCCGCACACACTCGAGCCACACCTCCGGCGGCAACCTGCCGGGCGGTGCGAAAAGGCGGTTCCTCACCGTTGAGATTCCGCCAGACATACACGCCGGGAGATTTCGGAGCGGAAAGCGTCCCGGACTTATCGGGACGCCGATCCGCTCACGCCATCAGGGCAGCCTTTAGGCCATCAAGTCGCGGCGGGAGAGGCCCCGCGCGCCGACGAACGTGAGGATCGCGGCCAGCGCCAGGCACACGGCCGGGCCGGTCCACGTCCCTCCGGCCGTCTCGGCCCCCAGCACGTCGGGCTGGTGCGCGTACGGCGAAAGGCCGGCGAGCCACCTGGGAACGTCGACGAGCATGCTGGACACGGCCAGGAGCAGCGCGGCCACGAGGACGCCCCAGGAGACCGCCCTGGCCGCACGCGGCATCCATCCGTGCGCGGCGAAGACGACGCCCCCGTGCAGCAGGGCGGCCGGCCAGAGCGCAGCCGCCGCGAGCGCGACGCGCCAGGCCAGGCCCCACGGGTCGCTGGCTTCGGGGAGTTCGTCGACGAGGACGACCGGGATCGCGGTCGCGACCAGGCCGGCGACAGCGGCGACCACGAGGGCCCCGCTGCCGGCCAGCACCGCCGCCGCCTGGGCGGCCATCCACCGGCCGCGGCCGACCGGGGCGGCGAGAAGCCGCCCGAGCCGGCCCGACTCCTCGTCCCGCAGGCCGGCCAGGGCGATGGACACCGCGCATGCGCCGACCATGTAGCCGCCGTAGACGAGGATCGCTTTCAGGAAGTTCTCGACGGTCAGGCCCGATTCGGCCAGTTTCGCCATGAGGAGGCGGCCTTCGAACAGCGACGGGACGGCGTCCAGCGAGTCCCGGATGCCCACGGTGAGGGCGCCGTAGAGGAGGCCGAAGGCCAGGCCGCACGCGAGCCACCAGCGGCGCATCCCGCGGGTGGCGCCCATCGCCGTCGCGACGAGCCCGTTCGGGCCGGAGCGCGCACGCCCCCTCCCCGCGGACAGGAAGGCGCCGAACCGCCCCGCACCCCACTGCCTGCCGGAGTGCAGCAGCAGACCTAAGGCTCCGACGGCTGCGGCCGCGGCGACACCGACGGCGAAGGGCCCCCATCTCACGCCCGCCCAGGGGCGCATCTCCTGAGCCAGGCCGAACGGAGTCGCCCAGGAGAGGAAACCCGCCGATTCGCGCATGAGCGCCAGGCCCCGGATGGAGAACCAGACGAGGAGGAGCGTCATGCCGCCGGCTGTGGCCCCTCGGGCCGACGGCGCGACCGCGGTCACGACGAGGGCCGAGGAGGCCGAACAGAGGCCGACCATGGCTATGCCCGCGCCCATGGCCAGGGAGTCGGCGGCCTCCAGCCCGCCGGCGATCGCGGCCGCCGCGCAGGCCGCGCCGGCGCACGCGCTGCCGATCGCCGCGGACGCCAAGGAGCACACGGCGGGCTCGAGCCGGCCGACCGCCGTCGATCGGACGAGCTCGCTCGACCTCCTCTCCTCGTCTCCCCGCGTCCACCGGAGAACCGTGACCGTTGCCATGAAGGCCGCCAGGAGCAGGCAGAACAGCAGCGGCCGGGTGGCCAGGATCGCGCCGATGCGCGGATTCGGGCCGTCCAGCCCGTAGCCGGCCCCGCCGAAGACCTTCGCCACGGGGATCCGGAAGGTGGCGGCGACGTTGCGGCGGGCCTCCGCCGTCGGATACAGACTCGGGAAGGAGCCTGCGCAGAAGCGGAGCACGCAGGCCGAGCCCAGGCTCCACGCCGCGTAGGCCTTCCACTCCCGTCCGAGGACGATCCGCAGGAGGGGCGCCGAGATCACGGCCTGCCCGCCCCGGCCGCGTCCCGGCCCACTCCGGATGCGAGAGGCTTGTCCGCGACGCCCTGCCCGGCCGCGTCCCCGCTCGCGCCTTCGGCCGCTCCGGATGCATCCCCGCCCACCTCGGCCGCGCCGTAGTGGCGGAGGAAGAGCTCTTCGAGGCTCGGCGGGGCGGCGGTCAGGGATCGCACGCCCAGGCAGGCTACCGCGGAGACCGCGTCTTGCATGCCGGCCGGGTCCACGGTGAAGTCGACGGCCCAGCCGAGCGGATCGCGGGAGACGGCCACGTCGCCCAGCTCCGGCCGGCGCCGCAGCGAGCTCGGATCCGCGGCGACGACGGCGCGCACGCGCGTGCGCACGATCGAGCGGACGCGCTCCAGCGAGCCTCGTTCCACCGTCCGCCCGGCGCGAACGATCGTCACAGCGTCGCAGACCTTCTCGACCTCGGAGAGGATGTGCGAGGACAGGAGGATCGCCGCGCCTTCGTCGCGGGCCCGTCTGACGCACTGCCGGAATGCGCCCTCCATGAGGGGGTCAAGCCCGCTGGTCGGCTCGTCCAGCAGGAGCAGGTCCGCCGACGCGCTGAACGCGGCCACGAGCGCGACCTTCTGCCGGCTTCCCTTGGAGTACTCGCGCATTTTCTTGCTCGGGTCGAGGTCGAACAACTCGATCAGCTCGGCGCGCCTGGCCTCGACTCCGGTGCGGCCGGGCGGCTTCCCGCTCTTCGACGGGCTCTCGCAACCCTCCTGATTCCGGCTCCCGCCGGCCGCTCTTCGGCCGGCCGCGGCGCGGCGGGAGGG